>Ga0209702_10000010_pt1:0-335000 | contig 339314 bp, 326 predicted proteins | sample FRY01_FD_187210 | JGI IMG/M metagenome (GOLD analysis project Ga0209702, IMG submission 187210) | Freshwater microbial communities from Lake Fryxell liftoff mats and glacier meltwater in Antarctica - FRY-01 (SPAdes) (version 2) | ecosystem: Environmental > Aquatic > Freshwater > Ice...
GGAACACCGGCCTCAGCCTCCTTAAGAACCTGAAATATCTGGCTTTCTGTAAATCTCGACTTCTTCATGCGTAGAATCTCCGTTAGGTAGAAAATTCTACTTACTTCTGCGACTAATTTCCGGGGGGGATTACAGAGGGAGTTACCATGAAGAGAACGAGATATAGCGACGAGCAGGCTCTCCAATTTTATTTAGCATATTAAATCACGATATAATTACGCTTAACGCCAGCAAAAGGAGCCGGCTGGCAGGGCACAAACTGCTTGCGCTGGTTAGGTTGCCAGCTCATAGGCATCAAAGCTCGACTCCAAGATAAGCTCCTTGCCTGCCGTTAGGTCGGTCAAGCTAGCCCTCGTTGTTTGTTACCTAACTCTGCGCCGCTGCAACTTGATCAAAGACTCGCAGGAAGGCATCAACCTCCTGGCCACCCGTCACAATGTACTTTTCGTTGAACGCAAAAACCGGCACGCCGCGCCCTCCCGAGGCCTGCATATAGGGGCAGGATGCGATACTCGCTCTGATGCCGTTCTGGGCAGCCGTACTCATAAAATGTTCCTCGGCTGCATCGGCGTCAAGACCAACGAATTCGGCAATTGCGCGCAGACGATGGGGATCACTAACATTCTCACCGTCCTCGAAAATAATCTTGAACACTCGGTTAACCACAATGCTCTGGAGTCGCTGCGCCTCTTCTTCGCTAGTCCTTAAGCCTTCTTCCCAGGCCCAATCAATCAGGCAGAGACTGCGCAAGGTGGAAGCAATCACCCCCTTACCTTTATCGCTGGCCCACTCAATGCCAATGGACTTGCCAATCGGGCGCATGCGCTCACGGCTCGCGGCGTAAGCCTCCTCGCCCATCATGGCGATCATATGCCCCCTGGACGGCGTCCCTTCAGTACCGGTATCGGGGGCCAACATGAAAGGCAGCCATTTCACCCGAAAGGTGTAACCTTGTTCACTGGCCTTGGCCATAGCTTGTTCAAGCCTTTTGCCACCAATTAAGCACCAGGGGCAGCCGGGGTCGAGGACGATTTTGATATCAATGTGTTGGCGATTCATGGGTGTCCGTTTCTTTAGAGGATGACGAAAAGTAGATAAGAAAAAAGCGGGCGCTCTATTTAAGGCCCGTGGCAGCGGCCGGCCGCTTGGCCAGTCCGGCGAATGAACCGAGCCTATTGCCCACGCTGGTTAAGTGTCGTTCACCGCCCAAACTTTGACCGCATTGCTGCTCCCCTGCTAGCGCCTACTTTATTGGTGGATTCCAGAACAACCTATATAGCAGCACTAGGGATGCAAGTGGAAATGCCAATAAAAGACATACAGCCCAAACCCATTTTTCACGTTTTACGAGCAATGATGTTTTCACAAGCAATGTCAACACAATAGCGATGAGTGTCACTGTGTATACAGTAAGAACAATTGTTGATAGTTGACCAGCGCCGAGAACAGCAGCCCACCAGCCCATATGATCTGCTACAAATGGAAAGATAATGGCAAACGCAACGAACAAGGCAGATTTTTTATTCATAGACAATTAACGCCTGCAACAGCGGCGCAGCATAAGCGGCGGCTGACGACCCGAGGGAGTAAACGGCTTTCTCTGGTTATATGCCGCATTTACCCTCATAGAGAAAAGTACACTTTGATGCCAGATAAAACACTTGCCACGGCAACTGAAGCAAGTATGAGGCCCATTACGCGACTAATAACACTAGCCCCACTATCTCCGATGAAACGATGCACGTAGCTCGAACCAAGCATGAGAAGCAGTGTCACCAATAAAACTGCCAACATCATCGAAGTGGCCTGAGCCTGCTCCCAGATCGTGAATAGAGAATTCTCTGTTTGCATTACGGCAGCCAGCATCGCACCTGGGCTAGCTATAGATGGCACTGCAAGCGGAAACACAGCCGTTTCACTTCCAGACGAGACTAGCTTTAGTTCTTCTTCAGGCTTACTTTCTCCAAAGATCATTGAAAGAGCAAAAAGAAATAGAACAATTCCGCCTGCAATTTCGAAGGCCGACAAAGGAATGTTTATTGCCGTAAGGATAACCTCGCCCGCAATAACAAAGAACAAGAGGATAAAGGCAGATGTCAGCACTGCTTGAAGAGCAACCTTCCTCTTTACATGCTCGTCATACTTGCTGGTAACGGCAATAAAAACCGGCACTGTACCTATCGGGTCGACGACAGCAAAGAAAACGATGAATGTTGAAATTAAGTCAATCATAGTATTTATCAGAGGGTATATAACGCCTCAAGCAGCAGCGTGGCATAGCCACGTCCGGCAGCGCAGCTGCGTACTGCCTTGACTTGTTACGTGGCGGAAACATTTATCTTTACACCCAATGAATGCAGCACCTTCGATACTGTTTCATAGCGTGGCTTAGCTCCTGGGCTAAGGGCTTTGTAGAGACTCTCTCTGCCAAGACCCGCGTCTTTTGCAATGGTCGTCATACCGCGGGCCTTAGCTACGTGACCAATTGCAGCGAGAAAAACCTCTGGGCTGTCTTCTTCGAGCGCAGCTGTTAGATACTCGGCAACGACCTCGTCGTTATCAAGGAACACCCTTGGATCAAACTCTGTAACTTTAACCATATCGTTTACCCTTCACTCAATTCGGCGAGTAGCTTTTTGGCTTTCTCTATATCTCTAGCTTGGCTGGTCTTGTTGCCGCCGCACAAAAGCAGAATAACTACTTTCTTCTGTTGCATAAAATAGACTCTGTAACCCGGCCCAACGTGAACTCGCAACCCGCTGATGCCACCGCCAACTTTCTTGCAGTCTCCCAAATTGCCAAGCCGGCAGGATTCTAAACGCACCAATATACGAGCCTTGGCCTTTACGTCTTTGAACCCAGACAGCCATTTGGCGAAGTGGGATGTTTGTCTAATTTGAAATACAGTTAAATAGTATCCGAGTGGATACAGTCGGTCAAGGACATTGGCTAGATATTCATGTAAAGCCTTGAACAGGGGCGCGGCGAAGCCGCGTCCGGCAGCAACGCTGCTAGTGCCTTGACTGGTTATAGCGATTTACTGCCACGACATATCAGGCTTTCGATTGTTCGCAACACAATCTCTAAGGTACAAATTGATAAGGCTCTGATATGGGATACCAGTGTCCTCAGCCATCTCTTTAAAATACCCAATGATGTCATCGCTCATTCGTATTGTGACTTGGCGCTTTAGTTTTGCCGCGTAACGATTCTTTCGCGACTGCATTGTTGAAAAATCGTATTCCGTTTTCATTTTATAGGCCTCTTATAGAACGTTCGCTCTTTCTGCGTTGCCTTGCGAGCGGAGATGATTCGAATGATGTCTCCTTTTGATCGTTCGCAATGGCAGACAACCAGCACCCTAGACTGAATACTCAGCCCAAGCAGAATAAACCTTTCTTCTTTGTCGGAATGGGCGTCATCATCAAATTGACGAGCGTATTCATCGTAGAACACCGATTGCGCCTCCTCAAAAGAAACTCCGTGTTTCTTGAGATTTGTGCGTGCTTTAGCTGTGCTCCATTCGAATTGAGTCATACATACATTGTATGTATATGCGAGCAGATGTCAATTAAGCGCTATAACGCCTCTAGCGGCGGTGGCCAGTTTACTGGCCATCCGATTGCCTTGACTTGTTAAGTTTCCGGCACCCACTTTAATTACGCCACCTCCAACAATGCTGTCGGATTCTTTGCGGCGATCAGCAGCAAAGTTCTCGCTGCTCCGGATGGTGCACGACGACCTTGCTCCCAGTCTTGTAGTGTTCGCACGGAGACGCCGAGTAAAGCGGCAAAACGTGACTGAGAAAGGCCGGTTTTCTCGCGGATGTCACCGACCGCAGGCACATTTACCATTCGACCAGTTTTTCCAGCCTTAAGCTCTTTCAAACCATCAAGAATTTCTTTTCCGATATCTCTTTCTTTAGTCATCACCAATTTCCTCACGTATCTGCTTCAGCACATGGCTTGGAATTGTATCCGTAACATTCTTCGGATACATCGTGAGCAGCCAAATGACGCCTTTGGGTCGTCGCACCAAGTAAATGATCCGATAGCCGCCGCTCTTTCCACGACCCTTTGCCGCCCAACGAACTTTTCGAACACCGCCGGAGCCTTTAACTACAGAACCTACTTCTGGGTTGCGAGCTAACTCCTGCTGAAATGCTGCGTATTCTTCATCGGAAAGGCAGTCTTTGACTAGCCGCGTAAAAAGCTGAGTTTCGATGAAGGTAAGGACACGCCAATTATACGGCAATGCCGTATAATGTCAAGACTAGATTCGATGAACCAGAGGAAACTTAACGCCTGCAACAGCGGCCGCACGGTAGTGCAGTCCGGCGACCAACGGGAGCAAACTGCTTCAACTGGTTATGTTTCATTTTGGCCCGCGAAATAAGCTGCTTCGCCTTAGCTTTTGCTCACTCCGCAGTACATGCAAAATAAACAGTATAGATGCCGTTTTATCGTGTCGGTAAATTATGCGACAAGGCGGCTCGACGATTTGACGGTACCGGGAACCCTTCAAATCTTGAAGCCTTGGACCGCTTTCTGGATGGTCTTGAAGCTGATCTAAGTGCTTGAATATGTGCTGCACCAATCTGGTAGCGGCGTCTGGATTTTCTAAGGCGATGTAATCTGCGATGGCATCTAGGTCGGCCAATGCTGGCTCTGACCAAATTACTTCAGCCATCTGGCCATCTTCGCCTTTGCCTGTGTATTTGAAAGGGTACGCCCATCGTCAACCGCTCTCTCACCCCGTGCAATTCCTTCCAGTAACTTAACCCTTAACTGAAGGGCCTCGTAACTTTCTACATCCACCAAATAAGCAGAGGGCATACCATGCTGTGTTATGAGTATTGGCTCGCGATTACGACCAAGATCCGAAAGCAATTCGGTGGCTTTTCGCTTCAGAGTAGTTACGAGTTCGGTGCGCATAGAGTGATACTAAAGTACCACTCTCATGATTGCAATGAAACATAACGCCTCAAGCAGCGGCCGCCAAAGGCGGTCCTGCGAACGCAGTGAGCATACTGACCACGCTGGTTATATTTTGTTTCAGACGAGATATCGATCAATATCAAGTGACCCATGAAATACCCCCAAAATATCTATATCACCATCTGCACGCTGAAGATAAGCGATGCGATAGTGACCATAAAGCAGGATACGTATGTTCTCGCTCGACCCCTCGTAGCGATAACCTGCTTCCGGAAAATCTTGTAGTAGCTGGGCCCGCCGATACATGCCTTCTACTACTTCTTTTGCAGCCTTTGAGTTATCAGCTGCAATGTAACTGAAGATGTCGTTAAGCCAGCGCTCTGCTTCAGCTGTCCAATTTAGCTTTGCCACGAACGAATACGATGCTGCATATCTTCATTCGAGATAGTACGCCCAGCCTTTGAGTCAGCTAAACCCCGCTGAACCATGACATGGAACGCAAGCTCTCTAACGATTTCTTCAGGAGAGCTGTCATCGGGCTGGCTTTGGATGAGCTGCGAAAGCTCGTTCTTTGCTATAGACATAGTAATTACCTCGACCTTGATTCTAGCACCTGGCTAGAATTTTGGTATCCAGCGGAAAGTGGTCATAAGCGATAGAAATATAACGCCCGCAACAGTGGCGCAGCGTAAGCTGCGTCCAGCGACCAACGGAAGCAAACTGATTGCGCTTGTTATGCATCGGCTTCCCCGCGCAATCCTCTTCTTAAAAACCTCGTTACTCTTTCCAGCGAAATAGCAGCATATCTGTTTTGAGAAGCCGCTAGATGTGTCGCAGCTTCCTTTAAGTTCTCGAGCAGAAACTCCTTTTCGGGGACGTTTCCAGCCTGCACCAGCAAAACCAGCTTGTTGAGCTCAGATTTGGCCTCACCAGTTACTTCGGAAGCCACACACTCGATGACATACGATGCGTCATCGAGGATGCTCACGCGAAATTCAGTTAGTAGATCAACATCACCTCTGGAGATATAACCAAACTGGTCATCATCAATGTTTCTTCCGCCATACCACCAAAAATCGCTTGCGAGAAGACCTGAAGCTATTAGATGAAACACAACTACAGGGAAAAGCCCGCCATAGTGAAAATGGGCTTGGAGACCTGAATCTTCTAGTGCGCTCGGCCAAAAAAATAGAAGGGAGAGAGAAAGAACAATGACTGTAAAGGCAAAGAATTCCGCTCGAAAGCTCTGATAGCTCCCTCGACAGGTAAAGAAAGCAAGCGCCATATTGATAATGAAGATAACAACCGATAGAAGCGATGCTCTTATAACAGGCGCGCTATCCCAAACCCAACCAACAGTTGTTAAAATTACGTCAAAGTCACCATAGAGATAGCCAAATATAAAGCTGGCCCCGGAAAGTATGGCTAGTGTCAGTAGAACGCAAAAAAGCTTAAGCACAACGCAGACTCTTCATAGATTCATAACAGCCTTATTCATTGGAAATGAGTTTTGAATTGGGCATTGAAGCCTCCCCTGTGCTTCGAATATACGCGAAATGGTTCAAATATTGAATTGCGGTTTGCAATGTCGGCTGTTTGGCTGAGAACAAGCGCCTATTCAACGTGCAAAGGGAATTGATGCGGTTTTAGTTAATAGGCATTGATGGTCCGAATGTCTCGACTCACAACAGTTTCAGGGGTTTAGCTTTGGTGGGCCTTTTTTCATAGTGTGAAGGTAGCTATAACCGGAACACCACTATGGCAGAGTCACGCGGCCCTATACCCGAGAAGCCTGTAAAACTGATGGACATTATTCGCCGCTCTATGCGGGAGCGGCATCTGGCCTATACCACCGAACAAACCTACACCCACTGGATCCGCAACTTCATTCGCTTTCATAAACTTACGCACCCCAAAGACATGGGCGCCGCTGAGGTTGATCAGTACCTTTCCTGGCTGGGGGTAGAGCGGCAGATATCGCCCGCAACCCAGGCCATTGCTCTAAATGCAATCGTTTATATGTATCGGCATATCTTTGAGCTTGAGCTTGGCGAGCTTGCCTTTACCCGGGCAAAACCAAAGCGGCGGGTGCCGCAGGTATTAAGCCACGAGGAGGCGCTCGCCCTTATTGAAGCGATGCGCGGATTGCCGCAGCTGGCGGTAAAGCTCATGTACGGGTCTGGTCTGCGATCTGCAGAGTGTTTGGCGCTGCGTGTGAAAGACATCGACTTCTCAATGAACGAAATCGTTGTGCGGCAGGGTAAAGGCGGCAAAGACCGGCGCACCATTTTGCCGAACACTATCGTTAGCCAACTCAAATATCAGATTGAGCGTATCAAAATACAACACCTGAGCGATCTGGCACAGGGTTACGGCGAGGTGTATCTACCACCCGCATTAGCGCGCAAATACCCGCGGGCACAAAAGGAAACCAACTGGCAATTTGTATTGCCGGCAGCACGGGTGGCGCCCGACCCGGGCACAGGTGTTATTCGTCGCCACCATCTGCACGCGTCACGCATTGGCAAGGCCATTGCGCAGGCCCGCCGGCAAACCAATATCTCAAAACACGTCACCTCGCACACCTTTCGGCACAGCTTTGCTACGCGACTGCTGGAAAACGGCTACGACCTGCGAACTATTCAGGAGCTACTGGGGCATGCCGATATTCACACCACTGAAATCTACACACATGTGCTCAACAAAGGTGGCCGCGGTGTTCGGGGACCCCTAGGTTAATAATGGCCAAAAACTAGCAGTAACAGCTAATGAATCTCATGCACCCAGCCGGCGGCACACACGTATTCATACAGCAGGTTGGTGGGTGGGCGGAATTCCAGGTCTTGCAGGGCGATAAGATCGTTGCCGCCTACCGAGATCCAGTTGGGATCAATCTCTGAAGATTCAATGTGCTTGTAAAAATTCTCACGCTTCATCGGGTGCACGTAGATTTTCACATCGTTGGTGAACAAGCGGCCGGTGGCCTCGAGAATACCGCCTGAAAGATCGCGGTAATACGCTTCATTAAGCAACATAGCGAACGCCGAAACACCCACCACAAAGCGCAGCGGCTGGGTGGAGTAACGCCGCAGGTAATCAGTAAACGCGTAGTTGTGGCGCAAGCTACTCACCATCACCCATTCGCCATGGCCTAAGGCTTTACGGACTTTCTCGGCATACGCCTCGATCTTCTTGGGCTTCTGAGCATGCACAGTAGAAAACGAAAAGTCGATAGTGCCCAACGGCTCCTCGTGCGACGGGTCTTCTGCCATAAAGCGTTTACTGGCCATTTCCATAACGCGTTTATTGGCCACCAAAGGCTGACTCATGGCCACGCGACGAATAATCAGCGGGCGCTTACGCAGCACTTCCGAGGGCGGGCGCATCTCGCCTTCGCGGTTAAACAACACCACCTTCGCAAGACCACTGGCGAGCATGCTCATACCAGTGTGTGCGGCATCGACCGCCACGAATGCCGGGCCATCCAGGGTCGCTACATCCACTTCAACGTCATGGTCGCGCAAATTATCAGCAACGTTTTTCAAGCCGTCGACAGTATCGGCGCCGCCTAAGAACACACTATGAATAAGGTTTACGCCCAAAATACCCAGTGCTTCCTGCTGTTGCAGGTTGGTGGGATCGAGCATGTTCACGTGCAAAATAACGGTGCTGGCTTCGGCGCCAGGCAGGTACTGAAAGCGCAAGCCAATCCAGCCGTGGCACTCGTTGGTGCCATCGTAATTGCGGGCAGCAACAGTATTGGCGTAGGCAAAGAAACGGGTTTCGGGCGGACGGTCGTTGCCCAAGCGCGAGATCAACAAGGAGTATTCTTTATCCAGCATGGCGCCCACGCGCTCGCGTGAAACATAGCGGCCGGTCTTGCCGTACACCTCATCCGACACTTTCATGTCGTAGGCAGAAATGGTTTTGGCTACGGAGCCGGCAGCGCCACCAACGCGGAAGAACCAACGGGCCACTTCCTGACCAGCGCCAATTTCGGCAATGGCTCCGTAGATGTGAGTGTCGAGATTAATCGCCAGAGCTTTCTGGTGCGTACTTATCTTTGCGGCGCCCATGTTTTTTTACTGCTTCCTTGCTAAAACTGCTGTGTCATAAAAGTTGCTGTTACTGCACATCTTAAAAGAAAGCACAATGCAATAGCCGGAGAGCTAACTACTAACGCAGCGTCTGCATCGCCTGCAACACATCGTGACGGCTAATCTGCCCCACAAGCCTGTGCCGCTCCAACACCGGCATGCGCCGGAAAGTAGCTTGTAGAAAGATCTCGGCCACATCCACAATGCTGGCATCAACGTCAATGGTGCGTACGTCGCGGGTCATAAACTCTTCAACCCGGCCGCCCCACTCGCTGTGATACGCGGCATTCACTGCCACCCGCATACAATCTTTCTCAGTAAGAATACCCACCAGGTTGCCGTGCAAATCCATGACCGGCGCACCGGTGATACGGTGCTTAATGAGTTGGTTAATAGCCGTTAAAATTTCCATGTCGGGGGTAAAGCGAACGTCCGCCCCTGTCATGAAGTCGCGTACTCTTATCGATGGACATACTGATGCGCTCATTGGCATCTCCCCGTCGCTGCGTGACATATAACACCGGTTTCACTACCCCGCAAGCAAAGCCCTAACTACTCGGCATCCTGCTTACGATCTTTGCACTCGCTAACATCGCCAGCACAGAACGTACACTTGCCGTCTGCACTCATACCGCCGCAACTTCCCTGTATTTCCTTTCTACCACTAATAACGCCGACGGACATAGCCAGTATCGCCAAACTCATGACCAAAAATGTAACTAGAAATAAGCCCACAATTACCCTCCGAAATCATCCAGCATGATGCGCTCGGGCTCTACGCCCTGATCTTCAAGCATCTTAATCACTGCGGCGTTCATGGCCGGAGGCCCGCACAAGTAATACTCGCATTCCTCAGGTGCCGGATGATCTTTTAAATAATTCTCGAACAACACATTATGAATAAAGCCGGTGTCGCCGCTCCATTTATCCTCGGGCTGAGGATCGGACAACGCCACATGCCATTCAAAATTATCACTCTGTGCTGCCAATGCATCAAATTCATCGGCATAAAACATTTCTCTTAAGCTGCGAGCACCGTACCAGAAAGTCATCTTACGGTCGGTTTTAATGCGCTTTAGCTGATCGTAGATATGCGAGCGCATGGGCGCCATGCCTGCACCACCGCCCACAAACACCATCTCGTTATGGCTCTTTTTGGCAAAAAAATCGCCGAAAGGCCCTGAAATACTCACTTTATCGCCCGCTTTAAGGTTAAAGATGTACGACGACATCTGCCCGGCAGGCACTGCAGGATCGGCACTTGGCGGCGGCGTTGCGATGCGCACGTTCAACATCACAATATTGTCTTCTTCCGGGTAGTTAGCCATCGAGTAGGCGCGCAGCACCGGCTCGGTAACCTTCGATTTAATATCCCACAAGCTAAAGCGATCCCAGTCGCCACGATACTCTTCGCCAATATCAAAGCCACGGTAATCGGCTTCGTAAGGCGGGCAATCAATCTGAATATAACCGCCGGCACGAAAATCGATGGTTTCGCCCGCTGGTAGCTCAAGCACCAGCTCTTTAATAAACGTGGCAACGTTGTCGTTCGACTTAACGGTGCATTCCCACTTCTTCACACCGAACACTTCTTCCGGCACTTCAATGGTCATGTTGCGTTTAACCGCCACCTGACAAGCCAAACGATCACCAGAGGCGGCTTCGCGACGGTTAATTTGCGAAGTCTCTGTGGGCAGGATATCGCCGCCGCCTTCAGAAATCTTAACGCGACACTGTCCGCAGGTGCCGCCGCCGCCGCAGGCAGAGGCCACAAATAAGTGTTGCTCGGCCAGCACGCTGAGCAGCTTGCCGCCGGCAGGCACGTGAATGGTTTTCTCGCCATTAATTAAAATATCAACGTTGCCGGTGGCTACCAGCTGCGAGCGCGCGACCAGAATGAGCACCACTAGTGCCATAACAATGGTCGTAAACAACGTAACGCCCAGCGTAATCTCCATCATTACAACTGCACTCCGGAAAACGCCATAAAGCCCAGTGACATCAAGCCCACCGTCATAAACGTAATACCCAGCCCCTGCAGGCCTTCCGGCACATCGCTGTACTTCAGTTTTTCACGCACCCCGGCCAATGCGGCAATCGCCAGCGCCCAACCCAGACCACTGCCTAAGCCATACACCACACTCTCGCCAAAGCCATAATCGCGCTCCACCATAAACAACGAGCCACCCAGGATGGCGCAGTTCACGGTAATCAGGGGTAGGAAAATACCCAGTGCGTTATAGAGTGCCGGAAAAAACTTATCGAGCGTCATTTCTAGAATTTGCACCATCGCCGCAATCACGCCGATGTAACTGATCAAGCCCAAAAAGCTGAGATCAACATCCGGGTAACCGGCCCACGACAGCGCACCGGCCTTGAGCAAATACTGAAAAATAAGGTTGTTAATCGGCACCGTAATGAACTGCACCGCCACCACGGCAACGCCAAGACCAATGGCTGTTTCAACTTGTTTAGACACCGCCAAAAAGGTGCACATGCCCAGGAAAAAGGACAACGCCAGATTTTCGACGAAGACCGCCTTAATGAAGAGACTAATGTATTGTTCCATTAGATCGTCTCCGTCCTGTGCACTTCATGAATCTGATGTTCCGGCGCCTCTACCTGCTGTGTCTTCCAGGTACGCACAGCCCAGATCAACAAGCCAATAATGAAGAACGCACTGGGCGGCAGCAACAGCAAACCATTGCTCTGATACCAGCCGCCATTCGTCGTGAGCGGCAAAATCTCAATCCCTGCCAACGTGCCCGAGCCAAACAACTCGCGCACCGTCGCCACCGCAATCAACACAATGCTATAGCCCAAACCATTGCCAATACCGTCGAGAAAACTCGGTATAGGCGGGTTCTTCATTGCAAACGCTTCAGCACGGCCCATCACAATACAGTTGGTAATAATGAGGCCAACAAACACCGACAGCTTCTTCGATGTCTCAAATGCATAGGCTTTAAGTATCTGATCCACCACAATCACGAGCGACGCGATGATCGTCATCTGCACAATAATGCGGATCGATGAAGGCACCTGATTACGAATCATGCTGATGCTAAAATTCGAACACGCCGTCACGCTAGTGAGCGCCAGGCACATCATGGCGGCCGTCACCAGGTTGGTGGTCACCGCGAGCGCCGAGCAGATGCCCAGAATCTGCAGCGTAATAGGGTTGTTGTCGATCAGCGGATCAACAAGAACGCGTTTTGTTTCCTGATCCATGTCCTAAACTCCAGACTCTGCCAACTGATCCAAGAATGGCCCGAAGCCATTGTTGCCCAGCCAGAATTGCAGCATGTTGCTCACCCCATTGCCGGTGAGCGTGGCGCCCGATAAGCCATCAATCTGATATTGCTCATTGGCGTTGCCGGTAATCACTGTGCCTTTAATCACGCCAAGCTCAACATTGCCGTTGGCATCACGCAGTTGTTTGCCCAGCCATTTCGCCTGCCAGGCAGGGTTATCAATCTCACCACCCAGCCCGGGTGTTTCGCCGTGCTGATAAAACTTAATGCCTGCAACGGTGTTGAGGTCGGGTTCAACCGCAACAAAACCGTACATAGTCGACCAAAGACCATAGCCGTGCACCGGCAAAATAAGCTGCTTAAGCGCATCGCCGTCTTTCAACAAGTACACCGAGGCGTAATTCGCCCGGCGGTTTACGCTGGCCACATCAATCTCTCTGGCAACTGCTTCGCTCATGGCCGGATCCCGGGCTGCCGCTTTCTGATCAAAAGTGGCGGCATCCACAGCATCGGTATACCTGCCGGTACTAAAATCCACCACGCGAATTTCAATGCGCTCGGCAAAGGCCTTATTAATGTCGATGCCCGGTTGCATCAACCCGGCCACATCAAGAATATTCTTCTTCATGTCGAGCGTTTTATTCGCTTCCTGCAGGGGTCGCAAGTACACCGCCGCAGTAGACACCACCATCGCGCACACCAGACACAGCGATAACGCTATGGCAATAACCTTACGCGGATCGTTATTGGGCAGATTAAAAATCATGAGCCGGCGCCTCCCGCCTCAACCCGCTTGAGTCGAGCCTGCCGACGACGGATGTTGGCCTGAATAACGAAGTAATCGATGAGCGGCGCAAACAGGTTGCCGAACAAAATAGCCAGCATGATACCTTCCGGAAATGCCGGATTAATAACGCGGATCATGACCGTCATAAAGCCAATCAGCCCGCCATAAATCCAGCGGCCCTTATCGGTCATGGCAGAACTGACCGGATCGGTTGCCATGTAAACCATGCCAAACGCAAAGCCACCCAGCACAAAGTGCCACTGCCAACTCATGGCAAACATAGGATTGGTTTCGCTGCCCACCAGGTTTAACAGCAGGCTGGTCGCCACCATTCCCAGAAACACACCGGTCATGGTGCGCCACGAACCAATGCGGGTGTAGATCAAAAATGCAGCACCCAGCAACGCACACAGTGCAGAAGTAGAACCGAGCCCGCCCTGAACAGTGCCAATAAAGGCCTGCATCCAGGTAATGCCGCCTTCGGCAACAGCTTGCACGCCGCCAACAGCAGCCAAAGCCAATGGGGTTGCGCCACTGAAGCCGTCAACAGCCGTCCAGACCGTATCGCCGGTAATGTCACCGGGGTAAGCAAAGAATAAGAATGCACGGCCTGTGAGCGCCGGGTTTAAGAAGTTTTTGCCGGTACCACCAAAGATTTCTTTGCCGATAACCACGCCAAAGGTAATACCAAGCGCCACCTGCCACAGAGGAATAGTGGGCGGCAAAATGCACACATACAACATAGAAGTAACGAAGAAGCCTTCGTTAACCTCGTGGTTTCGAACAGCGGCAAACAAGACTTCCCAGAAGCCACCTACTGCCAGAGTAACCACATAGACCGGCAGAAAATACGCCAGGCCATGCATAAAACAATCGTAGTAACTGTTCGGGTCGTAGGCCACGCCTAATAAACCCAGCAACACGCCACGCCAACCTTCAGCACTGGCAACACCCAACTGCAGCATGGCGGTGTTGGCCTGAAACCCCGTGTTCCACATACCAAACAACGCGCACGGTATAACCGCCAGCACCACATAAACCATGAGGCGCTTAAGGTCGATGCCGTCGCGCACGTGCGGCGACGTGCGGGTGGTGTGCGGGGGCGAATAAAACAACGTGTCGATCATCTCGAACACGGCTTCATATTTTTCGTAACGACCGCCTCTAACAAACAGCGGCTCCATGCGATCGAGAAAACCTCTGAACCTACGCATCAGCCTTCCTTCTCAATCATTTCGAGGTTCTCGCGCAAAACCGGACCATAGTCATACTTGCTGGGGCACACAAAAGAACACAACGACATGTCTTCTTCGACCAGCTCAAGGCAGCCCAACTGCTGCGCTACTACTGTGTCTTTAACCAACAGTGCACGCAGCAGTTGCGTGGCTAAATAATCTTGCGGCATGACAGACTCATACATACCAATAGGCACCATGGCCCGGTCACTGCCATTTTGCAGCGTGTTCATGGCAAATGTCTTCTTGCCCATGAGCTTTGAAATGAACACACGGGTGGCCGAAAACTTGTCGGGGCCCGGACGAATCCATGACATGAATTCACGTTCGCCACCTTCGGCCAACGCACACACCTGATAGTGATTGCGGCCAAGGTACGCACCCCAGCCCACAGCACGACGGCCAATCAATACAGAACCGGCCAGGATCCGCGCCTTCACTTTGGGTAACTCATCAACAATCAACTCAGGAACGCAGGCACCCCAACGGGTGGCCAACAAACGGGGCTTAGTCACCAGAGGCCCGGCCAAAGAAACAATGCGCCTAGTCGCTAACCGACCGGTGGTGAATAATTTGCCCACCGCAATAACGTCCTGATAGTTAATAGTCCAGACAATTCGGGTGGTACTCACCGGCTCCAGAAAATGGATGTGCGTGCCAGCCAGACCGGCCGGATGCGGGCCGCCAAACTCATGCACTTGAAGGTTCGGGGCATCACAGGTTGGAATATTGGTGTTGGGCGCCTGACACAAATGCACCGGCATATCGCCAATGCCACACAGCACTTGCAAACCATCAGCAAACGCTGCCGATTCATCAGCAATCACCAGTTCGGCATCGGGCGCGAGCGGTGCTGTATCCATGGCGGCAACAAAAATTGCCGCTGGCGTAGTGCCAACCTTGCAAACCTTATTAAACGGCCGTGAACGCAGCGCTACCCACAAACCGGATGCCAGCAATTGCTTGCGAATGGTATCGCTATCAAGCTGCGCGAGCTGCGCACTTGTATGCGCAGGAAACACAACGGCATCGGCATCTTCGTTCGGGTTATCAAGTTCAATAACCACCGACTGCAGCACGCGCCGCTCGCCACGATTTACCGCAACAACTTTGCCGGTACCCGGCGATGCAAAGACAACGCCGGGATTACGGCGATCTTCAAACAAAGGCTGACCCAGTTTGACCTGATCATTCTCGGCAACCAGCATTTTTGGCTTGAGCCCAATGAAGTCACGACCCACAACCGCCACCTTAGACACAGCGTGTGCGTCATAGATGCGTTGCTCGGGAGCACCCGCAATCGGAATATCGAGACCTTTTTTAATTGTTATCACAGCGGCTTCTACTAAAGACGTACCAATTGAGTCTGGCGGCCGGCCGTTTCCAGCCATTCGCTTAAGCGAATGGACTGGCACAGAGCGAGCCGTTATTGTCGGGGATTAGCCCCTAATTATAAGGTGTTGTGTTGTCACAAGTCAGTTCTGCCGCCGAAAAAAAAGCCGGTCTATCGCCGGAATTTTGCGCACTGGCGCTGCCCATGGAGCGGCAACGGCAGCTTATGTGGCTAGTCTTCGGCGCCGGAGTCCTGTCCTTGGCTGCAGCGGCGCAGATTATCGCACCACCGACCCAATCATTCACGGTAAATAACACCGGTTCAGCAATAAATTTGGCCACTTTTCACTTTGCTGGCATTGGTTTAGGCGTTTTTTCACTACTGATCCGTACTTACGCCTACTCCGACCGCCGAATCGTCGCAATGTTGCAAAGCCGGAAGATGCAGGTGCCCGCGGTGCTCGACAGCCACGTCGAACAGGCCCTGTGGCGACTGTTTCGGGCTATCTGGCCGGTCCAGCTGCTTGGCTGGGCAATGACCGAGGGCATTATACTGGTGGGTTTCGCCGCCGTGCTCAGCGGCAACCCGGGCTCAGCGGCCTACCCGTTTGCCTTCATTGCACTGGCGTTGCATGCCCTGAGCTTCCCACGCTTTCTGCCAATGGCCACCCGGGCCGGCAAACTCTGGCAAGAATATCAACTGGGAGTTAAGCGGTGAAACCCATAAGCCTTTGTTTTATATTAATTTTTGTATTTTTTCTGTCAGCATGCTCGCCTGCCCCCTACAGTCTGAGCGGCCAAACCATGGGCACCGGCTACAACGTCAAATACTTCGGCCCGGCCCGGCCAGAGCTCGATGCCGCCATCGATGTCCGACTGCAAACCCTGAATGCTCAGCTCTCCACATACCGCGACGATTCTGAAATTAGCCGCTTCAATAAAGCCCCCGCGAACGAGTGGTTTGCGGTCAGTGCGTCCACTGCCGAGATAGTAATCAGCGCTCAGGCAATCAGCAGGCTTAGCGCCGGCGCTTTCGATATTACCGTCGGCCCGCTGGTCAATCTGTGGGGGTTTGGCGCCGCCGACTATCGCGATAGCCCACCGCCCGCTGCGGCTATTGAGGCACTGCTCAGCACCTTAGGCTATGCCAATGTTGAGGTTCAAACCGCACCACCCATGCTGTCCAAAAAGCGCCCGGAAACCGCCATCGACTTGTCCGCTATTGCTAAGGGCTATGCGGTAGACGAAGTCGGCAAGCTACTCGATGCCGCGGGACTCGATGCCTGGCTGGTGGAAGTGGGCGGTGAACTGCGCACCCGCGGTAGCAAGCCAGGTGGCAACTGGCAGGTTGCCATCGAAAAACCGGCGCCCGCTGAACGCCGCGTGCAGCGAATTGTTGCATTACGCGACGCGGCTATTGCCACCTCGGGCGACTACCGCAACTTTTTTGAATTTGATGGTGTGCGGTATTCACACAGTATTAACCCGCGTACCGGTTGGCCGGTCAAAGCCGGCATAGGTTCTGTCAGTGTGATCGCCAACTCGGCAATGCTGGCCGATGCCTGGGCCACCGCCCTACTGGTCATGGGTGAAACCGAAGCCCTGCGTATTGCCGAAGAGCAACAGCTTGCCGTGAGTCTGGTCTTGTACAACTCCGACGGCAGCGTCACCGAACGTCTGTCGGCAGCGTTCCAACAGCTGCTCAACGAGTAACCCGGCAATGACTAACCGCAATCAACGCTACCTGCAACGGGCCTTTGACCGAATGGCGCCGGGCTATAGCAATGCCGACTTTCTGCACGCTGAAGTGCGCCGCCAACTGTTAGAACGCCTGCAACTTTATACGCACAAACCGCAAACAATTCTGGTGCTTGGCGGCGGCTGTGGTGAACTCGCCGAAGCACTAAGCCAACAATACTCGGGGGCAAACTGTATCTCCGTTGATAGTTCAGCCTGCATGACGGCGCAAGCTCTACAGCGCAGCAATGCGCAGTGTGCAGATATCCTGGCGTTGCCCTTTGCCGATGACAGCATCGACTTAGTCGTGTCAAATTTCACGCTGCAATATTGCGCCGATGAGCAGGCCGGGCTGCTGCCGGCACTGCTTGAGATGAACCGCGTACTCAAGCTCGACGGCTTACTGCTCATGAGCTTCCCTGGCAATCAATCGTTCCCGGAATACCGTTCGGCACTCTCCAACGATGGTTATCTGCATCTCGATCCGTTGCCCGACATCCACCATGCCGGTGATGCCATGTTGCGGGCCGGCCTAAGCACTCCGGTACTCGACAGCGAGCAGCTCACCATCACCTACGATACCTTTGATAAAGCCATTGCTGAACTGCGCGCGGTCACCACAAGTAGCGCAATATCGCGGCGCAGGCAGGGGTTGGGCGGCAAGCAGCACTGGCACATCACCCGGCAGGGTTACGAAGCACAGCGCACAACCGAAGGTTTACTGCCGGTGAGCCTAGAGATTGTCTACGCGCAGGCGCGCGGCGGGGCGCTGCCCACCCAAAACACCGGCCCGGTGGAAGTGGGCGTGCCGCTTTCCCGGCTGCTGGGTCGCGGCCCGCGTAAAATGACGAGCGATGACGAGCGATGACGAGCGATGACGACAGCTGACGCTATAACTGAGCTCAAGGCGCGATTTCAGCGGCAGGTGGGTTCACACGCATGGCCGAATGCGGCTGAATCAGCCCCTGCTGAAAAGCGATAATAAGCAAAACAAACAGGGTAATAGACAATACAATACGCACTGTCAGGCTGTTCGCCATGCGCTTCCTGTTGCCCTCTTTGTCTTTAATCATAAAAAAGAGGCCTGAGCCAAGACTCGCAATGATGGCCAGCAAGACCAACACAATCAGAACTTTTATAAGCATGTAAAACTCCGCTGCAAATTGGCAGCCGCACGGCAGAAACGCCGCTACTAATGATGAAACCAAATCATAACAGCGCCTCCTCCGGGGGTGAACCGGAAAGCAACGCCGTATCCGCCACTAAGGCTACGGTGCAACGCCTGTTCTGGTCGACATTGCTGTTGGCTGTTGGCCTCGCTATATTTTTATCGGCCGGTTTCTGGCAGCTCGATCGTGCCCAGGAAAAGCGTGCCTTCATGACCAGCTTTAATGATGCGAGCCAGACCGCGGTGCTCACCGCACCTGTCGACCTCAGCGAAGCCGAAAGCAGGCTCTACCGTCGGTTTGCCCTGCGCGGCAATTTCGAACCCGAAAAACAGGTGCTGATCGACAATATGGTGTCGGCGGGCGAAGTGGGCTATCAGGTGCTAACCCCGTTCCGTTTAGCCGCCAATACTGACAGCTCGCATGCCGGCAAGCTGTTGCTGGTGAACCGGGGCTGGGCCAAGGGCACTGCAGACCGTTTGCAATTGCCCAACACCGGCGTGCCCGGCAATGCCCGTGAAGTGCGCGGCCGGCTGGCCTTTTTGCCGTCACCCGGCATTCGTTTAGAGGCCCCGCTGCCCGATCCGGCCACGGTTCAATGGCCGCTGGCAATGACCTGGCCCACCACCGCCGAAATAAGCGCATTACTGGGCGAGCCGGTGCTCGAATGGCAGCTACTGCTCGATACCGATGCAGCGGATGGCTACCGCCGGGCTTGGGAACCCGAGATCATGAGCCCTGAAACTCACCTTGGATATGCTCTGCAATGGTTTTCTTTGGCGGCGCTTGCCCTCATTATTTACACCTTCCTAAACTTTCGCGCGGCGCGCAAACAGCGTTTAGCTGCGTCTGAAACCGCCACTTAAGACACAAGCAGTCCACTATGAACGATCGTCAAAAATCCGGCAGACGCGCCTTTGTACTGATCAACTTTTTGTTTTTCGGCCCTCTCGCTATCGCTATTTTTATTTACGCAACCGGCGGCTGGCGGCCCGATGGCAGCACGGAGAACGGCGAGTTTTTATGGCCGCCCGTCACAATACCCGACATCACACTCGCCGAAGCCAGCGGCCCTGAGCCCCGCAAACACCTGCGCAGTGTTTGGAACCTGCTGTATACCGGCCCCGGTGAATGCGATCTTGTCTGCAAAGAACGGCTCGTCGATCTGCGCCAGATGCGCCTCACTTTTGGCAAAGATGCGCCACGTCTGCAGCTGGTGTATATAGCCAATAGCGGGCCTATTGATACCGCCTATATGACGTCTCAACACTCGGTGATGTTTGTGGTTGATGCAACTCAATCCGGCGAACAGTTGTCTGCTTTAGAAGGCTATGCGGCCGGAGATGTTTATCTGGTCGATCCACAAGGCAATGTGATCTTGCGCTACCCGCAGGAAATGTCCATTGCCGAGATACGTGAAGACGTGAAGAAGCTGCTGAAGCTGTCACAAATTGGCTAAAAAATTGGCCATTAAAATGGTCGAGGCTGCCAACTCACCCGAACTAAAGTTGTGATCTAAGAATATGAAAGTCTGGTACGAAAGAGCGGTTGTTTTTGCCTGCTTGCTGGCATTGGTGGTCATTGTGATGGGCGGCTGGGTGCGCCTAAGCGATGCCGGCCTGGGTTGCCCCGATTGGCCCGGTTGTTACGGTTCGTTCCTCGTGCCCTCGGCCGATCATGCCGTTGCTGCCGCCACAAATGCCTTTCCGGAACGTCCGCTTGAGGCACATAAGGCCTGGCGCGAAATGATTCACCGTTATGCCGCCTCCACACTGGGCTTTGCGATCATGCTCATTGCCGGGCTGGCCATCGCCAACCGCAAAGACCCGCAGCAAGCCATTAAAGTGCCTGTGGTTTTGTTCTTTCTGGTGTGCTTTCAGGGCTTGCTGGGCATGTGGACCGTCACGCTCTTATTAAAACCACTCATTGTGATGGCCCATTTGCTGGGCGGGCTGTCGACCCTGGGACTGCTGTTCTGGCTGTTCTGCGAGAACGGCTGGCCGGCCTCGCCCTCAGACGCAACAGCAAACAAGAACCGTGCCGTGCCTACTGCTGGTTTGGTGGCCCTCTTTGTATTGATTTGCCAAATCGCACTGGGCGGCTGGACTAGCTCCAACTATGCCGCGCTCGCGTGCCCCGATCTGCCCACCTGCCTTGGCGAATGGTGGCCCGAGCAGGCCGACTTCAGCGAAGGCTTCATCATGTGGCGCGGACTGGGTCAGAACTACGAATTTGGTATTCTTGAAGCGCCGGCACGTGTGGCTATTCATTTCACGCATCGGCTGGGGGCGATGATGGCGTTCCTGGTAATTGTGTTCGCCGCGCATAAGTACCTGCGTGCCGGACTGGGCCGGCGGGTGAGTACCGCGGCGTTGCTGGTGCTCATAGCGCTCGTCACACAGATCAGTCTGGGCATTTCAGTCGTCTGGTTTGGCTTACCGCTGGCGCTCGCTACAGCGCACAATATGGTGGCGGCATTGCTCTTAACCTCAGTCATTAATCTTAACCACGCGGTATTGCGGGCCAGGCCGGAAGCGCTCTGAAGCAGCAATCGACATTGTTCTCACGGACGAATGTCTCGATAATTCTCGCGACATTCATGCTGGGCATACTGCTGTATGTGGTTCTCAGTATTGTCGACCAATCTATAGACCCCGATCCCATTACGCTCGATACCGGCGACAATCCTGAAAATGTCGCACCGCCGGCCATCCGCACCCGTACCGATTTAGAGCTGGCGCTTAACGGCAAAGGCATTGATTTAGAAGCAGAGCTGCAAGCCACTATCAACTGGTATCAGCAACGCGGCTTTCTGGGGCCGCTGCCGGTCTACGGCAGGATGGCGCCAAGCACACTGCAAAAGGCTTACGCCACAGCGGCTGCAAGCGATCTGCTGCAATTGGCCGGCAGTGGTGATATTGCCGCCGCGCAGGCACTGGCAGAGCTCAGCATGAGCAGCGTTAACAACAACCCGGTCGACGCCATCGAGTGGTATCGGCAGGCGGCAAGTTACGGCTCGGTCTACGCCATGTTCCGAATTGGCGAACTGCTGCAAGTTTTTAGTAATAGGCAGCTTGATATCTTTAGCAGCGATCCGGTTTACGCTTCACGACTGCAGGAGTTGCGCACCAACAATCCGTTAATGGACCGCGATGCACTCGCCTGGGCAATTACCGGTGTACTGGCAGGCGGACTACCGATGGCACAACCGGCAACGGTCGAGAACATTGCTGCCATGGCCGCACAGCTGGGCGAAGGCGGCACTGTGCGCGCCTGCGACAAAGCCAATCGTATTCTGCTAGACCTGGCCGCCGAACGCCGCTCACGCAATCGGCTGGTGTTTTCTACTACGCCGCCGCCGTTGTTTGTGAGCGTGCCCGATGTGCGCTTGGCGCTACCGTGTGAAGCCAGCGCCATGCCCATCATCGATAGCTCGGCGTGTGCGGCGGTAAGTGTGCCGGGCCTGGTGAATCCCAACCAAACATTATGGCGTTGCCAGTAAGGCCGGACGCGATACCTCGCCGTTTGCTTTAGACTTTGCAGGCGCTGCCAGCCACGCTCTGCTTCGGAATAGTTTCATGGATGTAACACCAATACTTGATGGTTTGAACGACGCCCAGCGCGAGGCGGTAACAGCGGCGGCCGATCCGACGCTGGTGCTGGCAGGCGCAGGCAGCGGCAAGACGCGGGTTCTGGTGCACCGGATAGCCTGGCTGATTGAGGTAGAGCAAGTCTCGCCGCTCGGCATTCTCGCCGTGACCTTTACCAATAAAGCGGCTGCCGAAATGCGTTCGCGCATCGAGAAACTGCTCGACATGCCGGTGGGCAATCTTTGGGTCGGCACGTTTCACGGACTCGCACACAGACTCTTGCGGCGGCATCACCATGAAGTAGGTTTGCCGCAGGGATTTCAAATTATTGATTCCGACGATCAACTGCGCCTGATCAAGCGCATGGTCAAAGCCCAGGATATGGATGACACCACCTGGGTACCGCGCGAGATTCAGTACTTTATTAATGCCCAGAAAGATGAAGGCCGGCGTGCTGCCAACATGGATGATCGCGGCGATTTCACCCGCGCGCAGATGATCAAGTTCTACCGCGATTATCAGGAAATTTGCGACCGCTCCGGGCTCGTCGACTTTGCCGAATTGCTATTACGTGCGCACGAACTATGGCTGCAGAACCCCGATATTCTCGGTCACTATCAGCGGCGTTTTCAGCACGTACTGGTGGATGAGTTTCAGGACACCAACACCATTCAATACGCCTGGCTCAGAGTGCTTAGTGGCAAAACCGGCATACCGTTTGCCGTCGGTGATGATGATCAATCTATCTATGGCTGGCGCGGTGCCCGGGTGGAAAACATGCAGCGTCTGCAAACTGATTTTCCCGGCATAAAAGTCGTCAAGCTCGAACAAAATTATCGCTCTACCGCCAATATTCTGAAAGCCGCAAATGCCGTTATTGATAACAATTCAGGGCGCTTAGGCAAGGAACTCTGGACCGAAGGCAATGCCGGCGAACCGATTCGTGTCTACAACGCCTACAACGAGCGTGACGAAGCGGCGTTTATTACCGGCCGCATTCAGGATTGGGTTGCACAAGGCAATTTACGCGCCGATGTTGCCATTCTGTACCGCTCGAATGCACAGTCGCGGGCGTTTGAGGAAGCCTTTTTCCAGAACAGCATGCCGTACCGTGTCTACGGCGGTTTGCGCTTCTTCGAACGCGCTGAAATTAAAGATGCGATGGCGTACTTGCGACTCATGGAAAATCGCGATGACGATGCATCGTTTGAGCGGATCGTTAATTTGCCCACCCGTGGCATTGGCGATGCCAGCCTCAACATTGTTCGCGAATATGCCCGGGCCAATGCGATACCACTTTGGCACTCGGCTATGGCCGCCGCCGGCGGCCAGCTTTCGTCGCGCGCGGCAAATGCCATACAGGCCTTTTTAGCGCTCATTGACACGCTAGCCAACGACACCAAAAACCTCGATCTGCACGAACAGGTAAGTCACACCATCGAGCGCAGCGGACTCATTGCTCACCACAAGAAAGAGAAAGGTGAACGGGGCGAGGCACGCATCGAGAACTTAGACGAGCTGATTACTGCCGCACAGGGCTTTGAGCCCGACGACAGTGATGAGAAATTGCCCGAACTCACCGCGTTTCTCGCGCATGCCGCGCTGGAATCCGGCGAAGAACAAGCGGATAAGTGGGAAGACTGCGTGCAAATGATGACGCTGCACTCGGCCAAGGGTCTGGAATTTCCGCTGGTCTTTATTGCCGGTGTTGAAGAAGGCCTGTTCCCGCACAAGCGCTCTATTAATGATCCCACCGGGCTCGAGGAAGAACGCCGCCTCTGTTATGTGGGCATTACGCGCGCTATGCAGCAGCTTTATATTAGTCATGCCGAACAACGGCGCCTGTGGGGCACCGAAACCTATGCGCAGGCATCGCGGTTCATTCGTGAGATTCCGGCGGAACTGGTGGAAGAGATCCGCCCCAAGATTGCGGTGTCACGCCCGGCCTACGACAGTGGCACCCGGCCTGCTGTGCGTCGCCCCGGAGCGGTTACCAGCTCTGAAGCACCCATCAAACTCGGGCAGCATGTGCGGCATGGCAAGTTTGGTGAAGGTGTCGTAATGAACTACGAAGGCACCGGTCCGCACGCGCGGGTGCAGGTGAACTTTGAATATGAAGGCAGCAAATGGTTGGTCATGTCCTACGCGAACCTTGAACTGTTGTAGAATCAGGCAGCGGCCCGACCGCAAACTTGCAGCATTTGGCCGGGTTTTTATTTTTAATATCTGGCGCTGACAGGCGCGGTCTTGTAACCGCACTGCCACGCAGGATCGAGTTCAGGCTCACAGCAGTTATCTACGCATGAATATACTTATCCTCGGAGCCGGCCAGGTCGGTTCAACAGCGGCCTATCAACTCGCGCGCGAAGAAGCGAACGAGGTCACTATTGTCGATAAAGATCCGGCCGCACTAAAAACTATTTCTGATCGTCTCGATGTGCGCACTGTTATTGGTCATGCGGCCTACCCGTCTACGCTGCAACGCGCCGGTGTGGCCGATGCCGACATGATTATCGCGCTGACCCGCAGCGATGAAGTCAACATGATTGCCTGCCAGATTGCGTTCACTATGTTTGGCACCAAAACCAAGATTGCCCGCATTCGTGCGGCTGAATACAGCAATGCGTCGGGACTCTTCCATCAGGATGCGATGCCGGTGGATTTCTGGATTAGCCCTGAACAACTGGTTACCGAGCACGTGCAGCAACTCATCCGCTTTCCCGGTGCCTTTCAAATTCTGGAATTTGCCGATGGCCGTGTGAAAATGGCGGGGGTTAGAGCGCGTCGCGATGGGCGTCTGGTGGGTGAAGAGTTGCGCGAACTGCACGAGCATTTGCCCGGCATCGAGGTCCGCGTGGCCGCTATTTATCGCGATGGCGTTAGCATTAGGCCGGAAGGCAGCACGCTCATTCAGGAAGATGACGAAGTATTCTTCGTGGCGGCGGCAAAAGATCTGCACGGTGTGATGCCTGAGATGCGCAAACTCGAGCGCTCGGTGCGCAGCGTGGTAATTGCCGGTGGCGGTAACATTGGTTTCCGCCTGGCCAAGGCACTTGAAGGCACTAACCAGGTCACGCTCATTGAACGTGACAAAGACCGCGCACGGCTGATATCTGAAGGTCTTGAGAAAACCATTGTGCTGAACGGCGACGCTGCCGATGAAAGCCTGCTGCTTGAAGAAAATATCGATAGTGCGGACGTATTCTGTGCGCTCACCAATGCTGAAGAGGCCAACATTCTCTCGGCCATGCTGGCAAAAAAACTGGGCTGCAAGAAAGTCATGGCGCTAATCAACCGTCCGGCTTATGCCGAATTGGTTGAGAACAGCGGCAGCATTGATGTGGCTATCTCGCCGCAACAAATTACGATTGGTTCGCTTCTCGCGCACATCCGCCAGGGCGATGTGGTGAAGGTCCATTCACTGCGGCGCGGGCGGGCCGAGGCCATTGAAGCTATTGCGCACGGCCAACCGGGTAAATCGAAAGTGGTTGGCAAACGGATCGAAGATATAGGCTTGCCCGGCGGTACAACCATTAGCCTGATCATTCGTGGCGAGGCTATTTTGGCGGCACATCACGATACTGTTATCGAAGAAAATGACCACCTCATTTTGTTTATGACGGACCGGCGACAAACCGACGCTGTCGAACGCTTGTTTGCCGTTAAGTAATCGAGCCACTGCAGCACACTTAGCAACGGAATAGCAGCAACGCATGCATTTGACAGTCGTACAACGAATTCTGGGTCTGTTGCTGATGATTTTTAGCGTCAGCATGCTACCGCCCGCGCTGGTCTCTTGGTATTTCGCCGATGGCGCATCTATGGCTTTCGTCTATGGCTTCGGCGTAACGCTCGGTATTGGCACGACGATCTGGTTTCCAGTCCGCAATGAAATTAAGGAGTTGCGCCTGCGCGACGGCTTTTTAGTGGTTGCCGCATTCTGGCTGGGGCTGGGCACTATCGGCTGTATGCCACTGTTTTTTGCCGAGCTGCCGGACATGAGCTTTACCGACGCTGTGTTTGAGTCGGTCTCCGGCCTGACTACCACCGGCGCGACGGTACTCACAGGCCTGGACGAGCTGCCCAAATCGATTTTGTATTACCGGCAGCAGCTCCAATGGCTCGGCGGCATGGGCATCATTGTTTTGGCCGTCGCTATTCTGCCTATGCTCGGCGTTGGCGGTATGCAGCTCTACAAAGCTGAAACGCCCGGCCCGATGAAAGACAGCAAGCTAACCCCGCGCATTACAGAAACGGCCAAAGCACTGTGGTACATCTATCTGGGTCTCACCATAGCGTGCGCGCTGGCTTACTGGGGTGCGGGCATGTCGGTGTTCGATGCCATCTGCCATAGCTTCAGCACCATCGCGATTGGCGGTTTTTCTACTCACGACATGAGCGTAGGCTATTTCAACTCTGACTTGATTGATTCAGTCGCCATTGTTTTTATGATCGCGGCGGCCGCCAACTTCTCACTCCACTTTGTCGCCTGGCGCGACAAAAGTCTGCGTAACTATTTGGCCGATCCGGAATTCAATGCCTACATAAAACTGCTGTTCGCCATTAGTGCGGTCGCACTGGTTTATTTGTATGCCACCGGGGTTTACGACAACGTGGGCGACACCGTGATTCGCGGCATTTTTCAAGTCGTGTCGGTAGCCACCACCACAGGCTTTACCACCGCCGAGTTCTCAATCTGGCCGGGCGCGTTACCGGTCATCCTTATCTTTAGTAGCTTTATTGGCGGCTGCGCCGGCTCTACCGGCGGTGGTATGAAAGTGATGCGCTGGTTGCTGCTGTACTTGCAGGGCGTGCGCGAAGTAAAGCGTCTGGTCCACCCGAATGCCGAGATTCCGGTGAAGCTCGGCAAGATTGTGGTGGCTCAGCGGGTTATAGAATCGGTCTGGGGCTTCTTTGCGGTCTACGTGGTGTTGTTTGTGGCAATGATGCTCGTTTTGCTGGCCGACGGTCTCGATCAGGTCACCGCATTCTCCGCGATTGCCGCATCACTCAACAATCTGGGCCCCGGCCTCGGCGATGTCTCTGCAGGGTTTAGCTCGCTCAGCAATCTGTCGAAATGGGTTTGCGTGCTGGCCATGCTGCTAGGTCGTCTTGAGATCTTTACTCTGCTGGTGCTCGTCTCACGCAGTTTCTGGGCTCGCTAACCCACGCTTATGAAGTTTGACACTGTCGTCAGAAGCTTTGAGAGCATTGTTCGCAAAACCGGCGAATGGGTGAGTTGGCTCACGCTGTTGATGGTGCTCGTAATGTTCGGACTGGTGGCGTTGCGCTACTGGTTTGATACCGGCTGGATCTGGTTGCAGGAAAGCGTCACCTGGATGCACGCTGCCATTTTCATGTTGGGAGCCGCCTATACCCTGGCTGAGGAAGGCCATGTGCGGGTCGATATTTTCTACCGTGACATGTCGCCTGAACACAAAGCCTGGGTGGATCTGCTCGGCACGCTCATTTTCCTGCTGCCGTTCACCGGCTTTATAACCTGGATCAGCTGGCAGTATGTTGAGCTTTCCTGGGCTATACGCGAAACCAGTCCTGAATCCGGGGGGCTGCCGTACCCTTGGATTCCACTGCTGAAGAGCTTTATTCCTGCAGCTTCGCTACTGCTGATGCTGCAAGGGTTGGTGCTACTAACCCGCTCGGTGAAAGCCATTCGCGGTAGCTCAAGCTAACGTGGCCATTTACGCCCTCTGCATGTTCCTGACCGTGGTCCTGGTGTTGCTAGCCGGCTTCCCGGTCGCCTTTACGCTCGCCGGCACAGCCTTGTTGTTTGCACTCGGTGGCGTTATTGGCGGCGGCTTTGACCTGGCGTTTATCGAGACAATGCCCAGCCGTTTGTTTGGCATCATGACCAACGAAACACTCATCGCCGTACCCTTGTTTGTGTTTATGGGGGTCACTCTTGAGCGTGCACGGATTGCCGAAGACCTGCTAACAACGCTCAGCGAATGTTTTGGGCAGCGTCCAGGCGGCCTTGGCTTTGCTGTAATTATTGTGGGCATGCTGTTGGCAGCGAGCACCGGCATAGTGGGTGCCACCGTTGTAACGATGGGCTTGCTGTCACTGCCGACCATGCTGAAACGCGGCTACTCACCGGCGTTGGCGGCAGGCACTATTTGTGCGTCCGGCACACTTGGACAGATCATCCCGCCTTCCATTATTCTGGTGCTGCTGGGTGATGTGCTGTCGTCGGCCTATCAGCAGGCCCAGATTGATCAGGGCATTTTTGCGCCGAAAACCATTTCGGTGGGTGATCTGTTTGTGGGCGCGGTTATTCCTGGCCTCCTGCTGGTTGGCTTATATCTAGTGTATCTGGGCATTCTGGCGTTCCTGAAGCCGGAATCAATGCCGCCGGCCGATACTGAAGAGGTGCACAGCAACAAGCTGCTGACCCGCGTCATGCTGGTGCTGTTGCCGCCGTTACTGCTAATTGTGGCGGTGCTCGGCTCGATTATTGGTGGCTTTGCCACACCCACCGAGGCCGCTGCCGTAGGAGCGATTGGTGCACTGCTGCTGGCCGCCCTGAAAGGTCAGGTTAGCGTTTCACGACTCCGTGAAATTTGTCAGAACACAACCCGCGTGACCTGCATGGTGTTCCTCATTCTGATTGGGGCCTCAATGTTCTCTCTGGTGTTTCGCGGTTACGAGGGCGATGACGCTATTCGCGAATTTCTAAGTAGCCTGCCCGGCGGCACACTAAGCGCACTATTATTGGTGATGGTCGTCATGTTTTTGCTGGGTTTCGTGCTCGACTTTATAGAAATTACCTTCGTCGTTGTACCGATAGTAGGGCCGGTGCTGCTCGCAATGGGTGTCGATCCGGTATGGCTGGGCATCATGATTGCCATCAACCTGCAAACCTCGTTTCTGACACCGCCTTTTGGTTTCGCCTTGTTCTATCTGCGCGGAGTGGCGCCTGCCAGTCTGCCAACCTCGGCTATCTACAAGGGTGTCATTCCGTTCATTGGTATCCAGTTGTTCGCGCTACTATTGCTGGCGCTGTGGCCCCAGCTAATTACCTGGCTACCCGCTGTGCTTGCTGCTGGCTAACCACCGTACGACAATGAACAACTCGTTTTACAATGTGGCGCAGGGGCGGCGCGGGGAAAAACAATGAATCAAGCAGGCAATACAAAAGCCATCATGGCGTTGCTATTTGTCGGTGTGCTGATGGGCGCACTCGACCTGGCGATTATCGGGCCGGCACTACCGGCCATGCAGAAAGAATTCGGACTGGATAATCGCAATCTCTCGTGGCTGTTTAATATCTATGTTCTCGCGCAACTTATCGGCACACCGTTGCTCTCGAAATTATCCGACCGCTATGGGCGGCGGCTGATTTACGTGCTGTGTGTGAGCGGCTTTGGTCTCGGCTCATTGCTACTGGTGGTTGCCGGCAATCTCGACACATTACTCATCGGGCGTGCCGTGCAGGGATTCGGTGCGAGCGGCATTTTTCCGGTTGCGGCCGCCGTTATCGGCGATACCTTCCCGAAAGAAAAACAAGGCAGTGCATTGGGCTTGATTGGCGCCGTCTTTGGTTTAGCGTTTCTCATCGGCCCGGTCATTGGTGGCTTCCTACTGCAGTTTGCGTGGCAATGGTTGTTCCTGATCAATCTGCCCATTGCGGTGGCGTTGGTTATTGCCGGCTGGCGCCTGTTGCCGACCAAGGGCAACAAACCGCCAGCGCCGTTTGACTGGACCGGCGGCATTCTGCTGACCACGCTGCTGCTCGGTTTTGCGGTGGGCGTAACTAATCTTGATACCGCCAATATTGGCGACAGCTTTCAAACGCTAGCGGTCTGGCCGGCACTCTTAGCGGGTGCCGTGCTGCTACCGTTCTTCTGGCGTACCGAACGGCGTGCGGCCGACCCGATTATCCGGCCTTCGTTTTTTGCCGCGAAACAGATCAAGCTGGTGCTGCTGATTGCCGCCGGGCTCGGCACCATCGAATGCGCTCAGGTTTTTCTGCCATCACTGGCGGTTGTGTCACTCGGTGTAACCACAAGCACCGCGGCCTTCCTGATGTTGCCGGGCGTGTTTGTAATGATGGTGGTTTCACCAATAGCCGGCAAAGCCGTCGACAAGATGGGCGCTGGCAAGATCATTCAGGTAGCACTGGTATTTATTGTCGCCGGCATTCTGATGTACGGCCTCGCGGGCATGACGTTCGTGACGTTTATTGGTGCAGGGTTGCTCGCCGGTGTCGGTATTGCGGCGCTGCTGGGCGCACCATTGCGCTACATCATTATTCAGGAGGCGCGCGATGAAGATCGTGCGGCGGCACAGGGCTTGCTCAATATCTTTCTGGCGATTGGTCAGTTGTCCGGAGCGGCCATCGTCGGCGCGGTAGCAACCTCAGGCGGTGGTGGCACAGAAGGCTATCAGCGGTCGTTTCTGGTGCTGGGTCTGCTCGCCGTCGTGATGTTCTTTGTCTCGCTGGGGCTTAACCGCAACAAACCTGAAAAGACGAACAGCACCGACACGCAGGCAGTCAGTTCTTAAGTGGCGACAGACCAGCACACCTATGCCCTCAGCTCAGTAGTCTCTGAGGCTTAGAAACTATCTATACGCCAGCAGTTCGCCGTATGCCCTTCTCCTACAACTGTGGGGCCAGGCTCGCGAACCGCACACTCTGCAATAGCCTTGGGGCAGCGCGGATGAAACGCGCAGCCGGTGGGCGGGTTCAGTGGCGAAGGCACATCGCCGCCAAGCACAATACGTCGCGAGCGCGTTTGCGGATCGGGTACCGGCACGGCGGACAGCAACGCCTGTGTATAGGGGTGGCGAGGCCTGCTGTAGATATCTGCAGCACCGCCGAACTCCACAATCTTGCCCAGATACATCACGGCCACCTTGTCGCAGACATGTTGAACCACGGCCAGATCATGCGAGATAAATAAAAACGCAATGCCGAAGTCACGCTGCAAGTCTTTGATGAGATTCAACACCTGAGACTGCACCGAGACATCTAGCGCCGAAACGGGTTCGTCGGCCACAATCAACTTCGGGTTAAGCGTTAAGGCCCGGGCAATACCAATGCGCTGGCGCTGACCCCCGGAAAACTCATGCGGATAGCGATCAAGAATATTGCTGCGCAAACCTACAATGTCCATGAGCTCTGCCACCTTGCGCTCGCGCATGGCCGGCGTACCAATCCCATGCACATCAAGCGGTTCGCGTAAGGTCTGGCCGATAGTGCGCCGCGGGCTTAGCGAGGCAAACGGGTCCTGAAAAATCATCTGCATGTCGCGACGTTGGGCTTTGAGCTCCGCTTTGTTCAGCTGCAAAATATCCCTGCCTTCAAACAACACTTCGCCTGACGTAGGTTCCTGCAAGCGCAGCAAAGTACGGCCGAGCGTCGACTTACCACACCCCGATTCGCCAACCAGACCGAGCGTCTCGCCAGGCAAAAGCTCAAAGCTGACACCATCAACGGCTTTAACGCTCGCCTGTGAACGCCCCCACATGCCGCCGCGCACCGGAAAATGCTTGCGCAGATTGCGCACCTGAAGCAATAGCCTGGAGTCAGTCATGGCTGGGCTCCACCGGATGCCAGCACGCTACTGCACGCTGATCAGCGGACGGGATCAACGCGGGGCTTTGCTCACGGCAGCCCGTCTGAACTCGGCTGCAGCGGTCCGCAAACCGGCAGCCATCAGGCAATGCCGAAAGATCGGGCACCATGCCTTCGATCACGGGCAAACGCGCCAGTTTCTCGCTACGAATACGGGGGATAGACCGCAGCAGACCTTCGGTATACGGGTGTTGCGGCGTTGCAAACAATCCGCCGACCGGCGCCGCCTCAACGATCTCACCGCAGTACATTACCAAGGCCCGCTGGCAGGTTTCGGCAACCACTCCTAAGTCATGGGTGATGAGAATCACGGCCATTTCAAACTGCTGCTGGAGCCGAACAATCTCGTCGAGCACCTGCGCCTGCGTGGTCACATCCAGAGCGGTTGTCGGCTCGTCGGCGATCAGTAATTTTGGGCCACATGACAGCGCCATAGCAATCATGACGCGCTGGCGCATGCCGCCGGACAGCTCATGTGGATACTCATCAATACGCTTATCAGGGGAAGGAATACCGACAACACCGAGCATCTCGATTGCAGCTGCCCGCGCTTGGCGTGCGCTAAGACCTTTGTGAAGCTGTAGCACTTCGCCCATTTGATAGCCAATAGTTAGCACCGGATTCAGCGCGGTCATCGGCTCCTGAAAAATCATCGAGATTTCACTGCCCCGAACGCGGCGCATCTCGGCCTCATCGAGCTGTAACAGGTCTTTACCATTGAGCAGAATACGACCGCCAACAATCTCCCCGGGGGGCTGCGGCACTAATCCTAAAATCGACAACCCGGTGACCGTCTTGCCACAACCGGATTCCCCAACAAGGCCAACGACCTCGCCGCTAGCAATGCTGAAACTGACGTTATTAACGGCCCGGACACGACCCCGATCAGTTGAAAATTCAACTGATAAATCAACAACTTCAAGAATAGGCGCCGTCAATTGACTGACCTCGGATCTAGTGCATCCTGCAAGGCATCCGAGAACATATTGAACGCCATCACCAGACCAAACATCAGCACCGAAGCCGCAATGAAATTATTAAAGAAGCCGGCCAGTACCTCCAGAGTGCTCTCGGAAATCATCAGCCCCCAACTCATACCATCCTGCACACCAATGCCAAGAAAACTCAGAATAACTTCCGACTTAATAGCCGCAACAAACGTGATCGTCGCTTGCACCAAAAGTATATGCAGCGTGTTCGGCAGAATATGCCGGAAGATAATTGTGACCTCACTTAAGCCGATAGCACGCGCTGCCTCAACAAACTCAAACTCTTTGAGCTTGATCACTTCGCCACGCACCAAACGACTCGTGCCAATCCAGAATGTGGCAATCATGGCAATGTGCATTGCATAGGGATTATCGCCCAACGAAAAGGCGATGGCCGCAACCAGTAGATAGAATGGAATGGAATCGAGCACACCCATAAACCAGACGATTAATTCATCAATCCAGGAGCCATTGAAGAATCCGGCAAACGCACCAAACACGGCCCCGAGGATTGTCGATAGCACGGCCACTACCAACCCCACCTCAAACGCCGTCTTAGTGCTATACAGCGCGCGGGCAAAAATATCCTGACCAATAAGATTGGTGCCGAACCAATACTCGGCAGACATCGGCCCCCATTTAGGGCCTGTCACAGCCGCCCAGTCACCCGCCCAGAGTCCCAGCCAGACACCGAGAGCCACAACCGCATAAAGCAGCACAATGGCAAGCCCCACAAGGCCTGCGCGATCACGGCACAACTTATAAAAGGCCTTAGACCACAGCGTTTCACGCGGGGGCACATGGGCCAGAATGCCATTGCTTGCCGTTGCCATTAGTTCAGACTCACCCGCGGGTCTGCCATGCGATACAGAATATCCGTGAGCAATTGAGCAAACACGAACAGCACGGCCGTCCAACCGACCACGGCCTTGAGCACCGGTTGATCACCGGTCGTAATGGCATCAAACGCTACCTTGCCGACACCGGGTATACCGAAATAGGTTTCTAATAAGAGGCTGCCGCTAATGATGATAAGGGGTATCGAAAAAACGATACGCGTGATGATGGGAATCATGCAGTTCTTCAATACATGCACTGCAAGAATTTTTGCCGGCGGCACACCAAAAGCTTTTGCCGTCCGCACATGATCACGCGATAGCTCTTCCACAATAACAGCACGATAAAATCGCGTGTTGTAACCGAGCGCAACAAACACGGTAGCCAGAGTAGGCACTGTGACGTAACGCAGGTAATCGAGCGGTGAATGAATGTTCCAGCCACGCACCGGAAACCAACCCAGGCCCCAGCTCGATGACAGCAGTAACTGAAACGCAATAATGGCAATGAGAAAGCTAATGCTCATACCCACCGCAGAAAACCCCATGATGGTCTTGTCCACCCAGGTGCCGCGCCGACTAGCGGCGAATAGCGCCAATAGAATGCCAAACAGATTACCCAGCACAAAGCCCGGTATAACAAGGGCCAGCGACACCGGAATAGTGCGGGCCAGCAGATCGTTAACCTTTTCACCGGTCGATTCGGAGCGGCCAAAATCAAGCGTGGCCAGCTCTGTCACGTAGTTTAGATAGCGGGTAGCAAACGGCTGGTCGTAGCCCAGCTCACTGCGAATTTCGGCAATCTGTTGTGCCGTCGGATTCTTACCGAGCAGCTCATAGGTTTTATCCGGGCCGAAATACACCATCAACAAAAAACTGATAAACGTAACGCCGAAGATCAGCGGTATGCCGGCCAGTAGTTTACGCAAGGTGTATTGCAGCAGTTCCATAAGCCGCTCAGTCTACATCCACATAGCGTAGAAAATCGCCGCCAACGATGGATGAGTCGGGTACCGCAATCACATTTTTATGCCACAACGTGATGCGCGTGCGGGTGAGTCCTGTAACGGCAACACAATCATCAACCAATAACTGATTCATACGGCGGTAAATGGCTGTGCGCTCTTCTGAGGGGGCCATCACTGCAGCCTCTTCAAACAAGGCATCGTATTCAGGATTCGCGTAGTTGGCATCGTTCGAACCGGGCGAGCCATTCGGGCCATAGAAAAGCTGCAGCGTATTCTCGGCATCCGGATAATCAAGCCCCCAGCCCTTACTGACAAAGGGCAACTCGCTGCGCGACCAGGCCCGCACAATGTCGCCGAAAGTGGCATAGCGCTTGAGCACCACCTTCTCTGGCGGGTAGCCAATGTCTTTTAGAAACGCCCGGAACTGCTCAAAGAATAGGCGGCTCTTCACTCCCGCCACCGTGCCGTACGACAGCGTCGGCAGGTTTTCAGGCGTCCAGTTGTTGTCGGTGAGTAGTTGCTTGGCGTAGGCCACGTCGCGGGTCACGCTAACACGCGACATATCCGGATCGAACTCAGGCACTACGGGCGGAATAACACCGGGGAATACCTCACCAAGCCCCATGTAAAAACTGTCGTTGCGGGCGGGCCAGTCAAACGCCCTAATCACGGCGCAGCGCAGTGCTTTGTTGCGCGCGTTGCGTTCGGGATCGGGGTTGTAACCCATCTCAGGAAAGTCGAGATTAAAATTGCTGTAAACGAACCCGGCTTCAGGCCCGGTGGCCAACTGATACTGCTCGGCAAACTCCGGCTTCAGAATGACCGGCCGCGTTGAGTCGAGCACAAAACGCACTTGCTCATCGGGCAAGCCGGCCATCTGTACTTCGTTACCTTTGGTAAACGAACTCCAGAGGGCTGAGCCTTCCTGAATAAAGTCTATTTCAAGACGGTCGAGATACGGTGGCGCGCGGCCGGCAAGCTCCGCAACCCTTGTATACGACTGCGTTTCAGGATCATAGCCCTCGGCGGCCAGATTGAAAGGTTCCTGCCGGTAGTTCAGGTTGGGCATCAATATCGCTTTGGCCGTATTGAAAGACTGCAACCGGAAAGCGCCCGAACCGACCGGCCGGATACCAAACTCGCGCCCGTAAGTTTCAACGGCCTCCTTAGGCACAGCCGCCGAGAAGCCCATGGCCAACGTATACAATAATTGCGGATAGGGCTTGATGAGTTCAATGCGCAGCGTGTAATCATCAAGCGCTTGCAGACCTACAATCTCGGCGCCGTAATCCGAGCCTGCGGCTTTCCACTCATCGATGCCTTTTATGCGACCCTGCCAGAGCCAGGCCCCTTGGGGCCGGGTTTCCGGATCGAAATGGCGCTTGATGGAATACACCACATCATGCGCTGTGACTTCGCGCCCCTTGCCATCGGCAAACGCCGGATCATCGGCAAACCGAACCCCGGTCTTTAGTGGAATGGTGTAAACAAGTCCATCGTCAGACACCACAGGCATTGCAGCCGCCAGCGACGGCTTAAGCTCGGGAGGTCTTGCGAGGTACTTATAGGTATACAGCGTATCGAAGACGTTCGCGACGATCACATTGGCGTACACGTTGCCCGACTGCACCGGATCAAGACTTGTGGGCGAGCCGTTCATGGCATAGCGAAACACTTTCTGCCCGCTAAGGCTGCCAGAAGACAACGGCTGATCGTCGGGCGCACTGCACCCTGCCAACATGACGGCCAGCAGGCTAATGAGCAGCAATAAATGGCGAGCATCTTTTATCATCCGCGAATCACCGCGGTAAATCCCGGACATTCAACATGGCGTGTTCAGAAATTGCGGTCCACTTGGCTGTGCGCTGACGATACGCCTCAAATGACGCATAAATTTTTGCCGATGCCGGATCACGCTCGACAATATCCTGCACAACTTCATCGGATAACCGCCGCAACTCGCGTAAGACCTCATCAGGAAACTTGCGAATTTCGATCTTGCCCTGAGCCTCAAGTTCCAGCAACTGCTCCAACGACTGCCCGTTGCGCGCCATAAACTCGGCAAGCATCTGATCATTAACGGCACTGCAGGCAAGCTCGATAATCTTCTGTAAATCAGCTGGCAACGCATCAAAGGCTTGCTTGTTAAAAATAGCTTCCAACGCAGGACCGGGTTCATGCCAACCGGGATAGTAGTAATAACGGGCAGCCTGATGCAGACCCATGGCCATATCGTTGTACGGACCGACCCATTCGCTCGCATCAATAGCGCCTGTCTGCAGGGCTGTAAAAATCTCGGCGCCCGGTGTGGCCACGGGCGTGCCGCCGGCTCTCGCCAGAACCTCACCGCCCAGCCCGGGAATGCGCATCTTGAGCCCTTGCAGGTCGTCTAAGCTATTAATCTCTTTGTTAAACCAGCCCCCCATCTGCACCCCGCTATTGCCTGCAGGAAACGGCACTAGATTGAACGGTTCATACAGTTCACGGTACAGCTCGAGTCCGCCACCAAAGTAGAACCAACCATTGAGCTCGGGAGCGCTTAAACCGAACGGGAGCGAGGTAAAAAACTGGGCGGCCTCCGACTTACCCTTCCAGTAGTAAGCGGCACCGTGGCCCATTTCAGCCATGCCTTGTGACACTGCTCCGAACACCTCGAACGGCGGCACTAACTCGCCCCCCGAAAACACCCGGATCTTGATGCGCCCGCCCGAGGCGGTCTGAATATGCTCGGCCAGTTTCTGCGCCTGCGTGCCCAGTCCCGGAAAGTTAGGTGGCCAGGTGGTCACCATCTTCCAGTTATAGATTGTGCCGTCAGCACAAGCGGTGCCGCTCTCTTTCTCGCTTTGGGCACAGGCAGTAACACCTAATGCGCCGGCACCTAATATCAGGTCTCTGCGTTTCATAACACTGCTCTTAATTAACTGCCCTTACTTATATAGGGGCTTGGTCGTAATGGCTTTGCCGGTCATTGCTGCGAAGACCTTCGCTCTAAAGGTCATGAGACCGGACCCGAAGCTGCATAGTAGTGCATTACAGCAGGCACAAAAAACCCCGCTGCAATGTGCGGCACCACTTGGTAGTGCATCGGCGACTCAGGCAAACTGACACTATGATCGGATTACTACAACGCGTGACAGAAGCCGAGGTGCTGGTTGCCGGCAACAGCGTCGGCCGCATTGGCACGGGCCTGCTGGTGCTCATTGGTGTGGAGCGCGACGACACAGAAAACCACGCCGACCGCTTAATCGAACGACTGCTCGGCTATCGGGTTTTCCCGGACGCGGCCGGCAAGATGAACCGCAGCCTGTTGGACATAAGTGGTGGTCTGTTGCTGGTGCCGCAGTTCACCCTGCCGGCCGATACCCGCAAAGGCACGCGTCCCGGGTTCTCCAAAGGGGCGGACCCCACAACCGGCGAACGGCTGTTTAGCTACGTTGTCGAACAAGCACAGCACAAACTCATCGGCGTGGAAAGTGGGCGCTTCGGCGCCGACATGCAGGTACGGCTGATTAATGACGGGCCGGTCACGTTCTGGTTACAGACATAAATGAACGCGACAAGCCGGTTATGGCGTATTATTGTTGACCTGAACGCGAATGAATCAAGCCGCTTGCCGAACACTCGGGCGAGCAGCGATTATGGAGAAAGACTATGGGACTCGGCGGAATTAGCATCTGGCAATTACTGATTGTATTGGTAATTGTTGTGCTCGTTTTTGGCACTAAGCGTTTAGGCAGTCTCGGTAAAGATCTGGGCGGCGCGGTAAAGAGTTTCCGTGGTGCTATGGATGACGCCGACAAAGAGCCCGATGCCAAACAGCTCAATGAGCGCGAGGACGCCCAATTTTCTGAAGCGAAAAGCGAAGAAAAGTCCGGCGATAAGGCCTCCTAGGCCGGCTCAATAGAACGCCTGAAAACATATGTTCGATATCGGTTTCTGGGAATTGGCCATCTTGTTCGGTCTGGGACTTATTGTTCTGGGCCCAGAGAAGCTGCCGCGTGTTGCTAGCCAAGTGGGTAACTGGGCGGGACAAGCCCGCCGCATGGCACGCAACCTGTCTGCACAGATGCAGGCCGAAGTTGATTTAAACGATCCGTTTAAGACCCGCAAGTCGCCACAAGCCAAGACCCCGAATGAAGTAAAGCCCGCATGGCAAACATCAGCGGGGCTGCGGCCGGGTTACTCCAGCGAAAACGAAGCGGCTGAAGCCGCCGCCGATAAGCCACCCGAAGACAGTGGTCATCAGGAATACGATCCGGCCACCGATCCCGACCATCCCACGGCAGTCACTGCCGATTCCGTTTCCGCGCCCGGTAAAGACACCGTCGGCAAAGATCAGGCATGAGTAGCAGCGAAGAAATGCTTGAAGAGGGCACGCTGGTCTCTCATCTGGTTGAGCTGCGCACCCGTTTGATCCGCGCTTCGCTGTCTGTGCTGGCCATTTTTGCCGTGCTCGCACCCTTCTCGGACAAAGTGTTTAAGATTGTCGCCAATCCGCTGATGTCACAAATGTCCAACCTTAACGGGCTCGAAGGCGCCACCGGCAATCAGATGCAAATGATTGCCACTCAGGTCGCATCGCCATTTCTAGTGCCCTTTAAAACCTGCATGTGGGTGGCGGTGTTTATCGCGATGCCGGTGATTATTTATCAGGTCTGGGCGTTTGTGGCGCCCGGCCTCTACAAGCAGGAAAAGCGCTTCGCCATACCCATGGTGGTATCGAGCATTTTGCTGTTTTATCTCGGTGTATTCTTTGCCTACGCGGTAGTTTTCCCACTAATGTTTGCCTTCTTTACGGCGGCGGCACCGGAAGGCGTCGCGGTCATGACCGACATCAATAGTTACCTGGATTTTGTGCTCGCTATTTTCTTTGCGTTCGGGCTCGCCTTTGAAGTGCCCATTGCAACAGTGATGTTGGTTTGGTCAGGACTCACCACTACCGAGAGCCTTGGTCAGAAACGTGCCTACGTTTTTCTGGGCTCGTTCGTTGTCGGCATGCTGCTGACGCCACCGGACGTTATCTCCCAGACGCTGCTCGCCGTGCCGGTGTATCTGCTCTATGAGGTTGGCATCATCATGTCCAAGCTTATGGTGAAGAAAAAGGCGGAAGAAGCGGCGGCCAATGAAGGCACTGATGCTGGCTAACGCCACCTCACGATGAGCCAGCCGCTGCCACAACTCACCTTTAAGGCTGTGGCGCTGGGCATTGTGCTTGCCATGCTACTTGCCGGCGCAAATGCCTACCTGGGCCTCTTTGCCGGCATGACCGTCTCGGCATCTATTCCCGCCGCCGTTATCTCCATGGGGCTGCTCAAGCTCTTTCGCGAGAGCAACATTCTCGAAAACAATATTGTGCAGACGGCCGCATCGGCCGGCGAATCGCTGGCGGCGGGCGTGATTTTTACGCTGCCCGCCTTAGTGATGCTCGGCTACTGGGAGGTATTCGATTACTGGTGGGTCTGCATGATTGCCGGCATCGGCGGACTGCTCGGAGTGCTCTTTACCGTTCCGCTCAGGCGCGCCTTCATTATTGATCAGGCACTCGCGTATCCCGAAGGTACCGCAACCGCAGAGGTATTAAGAGCGGGTGAAACACCGGGCTCAGGACTAAAGATTCTGGTACTGGGGGGCGGCGTTGGCGCGCTGGTCAAACTGTGTGACGTGGGCTTCAGGCTCTGGCCCTCCAGTGCAGCGGCCGGCACCTGGATCGGCAACAGCGCCTGGTATGTAGGCGCCAACCTATCGCCTGCGCTGCTGGGCGTGGGCTATATCGTCGGGCTGAATATCGCCGCACTCATCGTGATCGGTGGGGCCATTTCGTGGTACCTCGCAATACCCATTTACAGCGCTTGGTTTGCCGCCGGTGATCCGGCGTTAGCCGCCCTATTGAGCACTGGGGCCGGGCCGGTCGAGGTGGCCTTCGAGATATGGACCAGCAAGATTCGCTATCTGGGTGTCGGTGCCATGCTGGTGGGTGGCCTATGGGCGCTAATCTCTGTGCGCAGCTCTATTGTTAGCGGCGTGAAAAACGGTTTACGGGCGGGCACAGCGGATTCAGATGACGCGCCGATGACCTTGGTGATTTCTTGCGGCTTAATATTGACCGTGCCGCTATTCGTTTTATATCAGCAAATAGTAGGCAGCATTGGCATCGCGATTGCGATGACAGTGGTCATGGCAATCGCCGGGTTTCTGTTCTCAGCCGTCGCCGGTTACATGGCGGGCATTGTCGGTTCGTCGCACAACCCTATTTCAGGAATTACAATCTCAACCATCTTACTGGCTTCGTTGCTGCTGCTGTGGCTGATGGGGCCCGGCGGCAGTGGGGCCGTCGCGGCGATTATGATCGGTGCCGTCGTCTGCTGTGCCGCCGCGATTGCCGGCGACAACATGCAGGACTTAAAGGCGGGCCATATGCTTGGCGCAACGCCCTGGAAACAGCAACTCATGCAGTGTGTCGGTGTTATTTCATCGGTACTGGTGATGGCGCCCATTCTGAATCTGTTGCTGAGCGCCTATGGTATCGGCGTGCCTACCGCCGAGCAGCCGGATGCACTGCTCGCGCCACAAGCAGCGCTGATGGCATCGGTGGCCGAAGGTGTCTTCTCCGGCAATCTGCCGTGGGGCATGGTCGCGGCAGGCGCCGGCATTGGCGCACTAATTATTGGTATTGACGAGATTCTGGCGGCGCAGAAGTCCCCGGTTCGCGCGCCGGTGCTCGCGGTTGCCATTGGCATCTATTTGCCGCTAGAACTGGCCGTACCCATATTTATTGGCGGGCTTATTCAGTGGTTCGTTAGCCGTCAGGGCACGCCGGGCAAGAGCGGCATGCTATTAGCGGCCGGCTTAATCACCGGTGAAGCACTAATTGGCATTCTGCTGGCTATTCCCATTGTCCTGACCGGTGATACGGCGTTTCTGGCATTGCCGGAGAGCATGCAAGGTGGTCAGCTGATCGGGCTGATCGTACTCGGGCTGGTCGCCCTTACTCTGTATCGCACGGCACGCAACTTGCCGGAGCGTTAGTAAAACCACACAATAGGCGCATCCCGGCTCCGGCCGAAACTCACTCATTAAGGAGAACTATCCATGGCCGCGTATCAGGTTGCTATTTGCCACATCACCAATCCCACCCCAGAAATGAAGACCTATGCTGAAACTTCGGCAAAGATCGTTGCCGAGATGGGTGGTGAGTATCTGGTTCGTGGACCAGCCGTGGAAATTAAGGAAGGCGAGTTTCTGAAAGGCAAAGTGTTACTGATTACCACCTTCCCGACGATGGAACAGATGAAGGCCTTCTGGGCGAGCGAAGAATACAACGCGATTAAACATCTGCGCGAGGGCACAGGTACTTATGATGTTGCCATTTATGGCAGCTAAGCGCTAACCCGCTAAGACCAATAGAAAGGCCGCTGAAAAGCGGCCTTTTTTGTCGGTGAAATCTGCAAGCTCATCGACCACAAAAACCCCCGTCACTGGGAGCGGGTTTCACACTTCAATGCATAACTTAGTCTACGCCGGGGTCTTGCGACGCCGCCACCCCAAGCCGGCAAATACTCCAAAGACCGCTATCCGGCTCATCAGCAACACAGCTTTGGTTCAAAGCGGCAAGCGGCCCTCAACAATCATAAATGCTGCAGTAGTTTCAGCCACGATCTTGTTGTCATCCATGCGAATAGCCCGGCCTTCCATCGTAACCATCCGTCGTTTGACCGCCGTGGCTGTGGCCTCCAGACGCAGTGTGCAACCCAGATGGACAGGCTCACGATAACGAATCTCGCATTTTGCCGTATGCGCCATGACACCTTTCAGAAATAGCCAGTTTGCCATGGCATCATCGAGCACCGCGAATATAATGCCGCCGTGTACAAGATTGTCGTAGCCGATCATGTGCGGTGCGGGGGTGAAATCGCCACAACAAACATCGCCGTCTAAAAAGAACTGCAACTGCATGCCATCGGGATTCTCCGGACCGCAAACAAAACAATTAGAACCATCACGTCGTCTCGTTTCCATGCGGCTATGCTACCACCATCTTCAATCCGGTAAGCGTTAGAGGGTATGATGCAAAAAAATAGCAGGAGCTAGGCATGGCTTACGACAACGATAATATCTTCGCAAAAATTCTGCGCCACGAAATACCGGCAGTAAAGGTGTTTGAAGATGAACACACGCTGGCATTTATGGATGTCATGCCTCAGGCGCAAGGCCATACGCTCATTATTTCGAAGGAGCCGGCAGAAAACCTGCTGGAACTGTCACCCGAAGGGGCTGCTCACCTGATTCAAACGACCCGGAAGATCGCGAAGGCTGTGAATAAAGCCTTTAAGCCGGATGGTGTGATGATTAACCAGTTTAATGGGGCCGCCGCAGGGCAAAGCGTGTTTCATGTGCACATGCACGTGGTGCCGCGCTGGGATGGTGTGCCTTTAGGCCGGCATACCGGGGCGATGGCAGATCCGGCAGAACTGGAAGAACAGGCGGCCAAACTTAGGGCCCTAATTTAAGGCGAGTCCTTTAGACCAGACGGGCGCCTTGATAGCCAACCCAGGCCAGCAGTAGACCCAAGCTAATCTGCACGATGATATTTATCCCGAGTTTCAGAAATTGGGCGCTGCTCAGCAGGCTTAAGTTTTCGAAGGCAAAACTTGAATACGTCGTAAAACCACCCAGCACACCCACGGCCAGAAACAGTCGCCACTGCTGATCGAGCAAGCCCCGCACATCACTTAAGCCAATCACGAGACCGATCAGCAAACAGCCCAGCATATTCACCGTTAACGTGCCGTAGGGAAACACGCCGGGCAGCCAAATCTTTTGCACCCAATGATGCACAACGAAACGCAGGCTGGAGCCAATAAAGCCGCCGCAACCGACGATTAAAACCTGACCAAACGTTATTCCATTCATACCCGGGGTTCCGGCAATAAGCGCGGGGAAATCATAACCCGTGCGCCAGCACACTGCTTTGCTGCTTATTGAGTAACGTGTTTTGCTGCGCGATCAGATCTGCAACAGACACAAGGTCTATACCCTCATCAGCAAGCGCGGGAAGCATTTCCAGCAAGAACGCAGTGGTTTCCGGATACGGGTGCCCGATAGCGATAGCAAACCCCTGCTCACGCGCCAGTTGCAATAAACGGGCATATTCTTTCTCAAGGTTGGCCACGCCCCGCTCAGCATCCAGAAACACCTGGCGACGTGCGGTTGGCACGCCATGCTCAATCGCAGCCGCCTGCGCCACACTCAGTGCTGTGGTGTAACTGTCCACAAAAAACAGATCACCGTGGGCGGATATCTCAGCCATAAGCCAGCTCATATGCCCGGGGTGGCGGGTAATCAAACTGCCCATGTGATTGTTAATGCCCACCACATTAGGTACCGAAGCAAGATCAGCGGCCAGAATCTGGCGCAATTCCTCAAGGGTGTTATCAAGGCTTATCTCACCGACGCCGGCTAAACGACCGGCTTCCATGGCTTGAAGCGGCAAATGCAACATCACTTCTTTGCCATTTTGCAGCGCAGACTCGGCAACCACTTTCCCCCAAGGCATGTGGGGCAGAATTGAACAAGCGACAGGGCCCGGGAGCCTGGTTACTGCCAGACTCAGATTACGTTGCTGACCAAGATCATCAATGATGATAGCAATGACCGGGCGCGCGTCTGCAGCCGCAAGGGCCATAGGAGGCCACAACGGTAGCAATAGAATCAGTAGGTATCGGGAAATGGACGCGTTCACAGCGCACAGCCTACCCTGTTTTAGGGTAAGCGCAAGAACAGGCACGAGAACACAACCTTAGTGAATGGCGCTGCTCTGCAAGGCCGGAGGCTGCTTCAAAAGACCAACGGCAGCCTGCAACTGCGAGTCGGTTTGTAACAAGGCCAGCATTTGATCGGTGTAATGATTATCGATGCTCGCTTGCATATCGGCCAACACATCGATCTCGAGCAACTGATCAGGTGAAATGCCTTCACCATGAATCGACACGCCTGATGGTGTGTAATACAAAGAGGTGGTTAGCTTAATAGCACGACCGTTGGATAAAGGAATCACGGTCTGTACAGAGCCTTTACCAAAGGTGCGCGTACCGGCAATGAGCGCGCGATTGTTATCTTGCAGAGCGCCGGCAACAATCTCTGAAGCAGAAGCAGAGCCTTCATTCACCAGCACAAGAATTCTCGCGCCGTTAAGCAAATCACCGCTGGTGGCGTCATGCCGGAAGCTCGCATCAACCGCACGGCCATTGGCCGTCACAATCGTGCCACTATCAAGAAAGGCATCAGAAACTGCAACCGCCGCATCCAGAACACCGCCGGGGTTGTTACGCAGATCAAGCAATAAGCCGGTCAAGGGCCTCTCGTTCTCATCCTCAAGATCCTGCAGCAACTCGCGCATATCGGCGTAGGTCGTGTCGCTAAAGTGAGTAATACGCAGATAGCCGTAATCGGGTTCGAGCAGATTGGCGCGGACGCTGCGCACCTGCACGTGACTGCGAACCAACGTAAAGTCGATAGGCACAAGCTCTCCTGTACGCGCTACCGTAATCCGGACTTCGGTGCCGGCTCTACCGCGCATGAGGCCAACGGTTTCATTCACATTACCGCGATTAACAGCAAATTCATCAATACTAAGAATCTCGTCGCCGGGCCTAATACCGGCCAGCGCTGCGGGCGAACCTTCAATAGGTGCAACCACCGTGACCCGCTCATCGTCCATGTTCACTTCAAGGCCAACGCCCGAATAGTTGCCACTGGTGTTGATGCGGATTTCGTCGTACTCGGCACTATCCAAAAACTGCGAATGCGGATCCAGTTCAGTCACCAAACCCCGCACCGCACCTTCGATAAGCTGCCGCTCATCAATCGCCTCAACGTATTCCTGACGAACCCGCTCAAGCACTTCAGCCAGCAAACGAGCCTCATCCCACGGCAAGGATTGACTCGAGGCTTCCCGCTGAGCAACCACGCCCGTACCCACCGACAACGCGAAACCCAGCGTTGTGCCGATAACCAAAGTAAGTAATGTAGTCGCGCGTTTGCCCATGAAGCCTCTCATTTAAACCTGTAGCTGAGATTAGCATAGAGGACGCCCGAGGAGCACAGGAGTAACTGGGTCGCAGTTCCGGAGAACACCATTAAGTAATTGTTTTTATTCATTATCTGAGATTTATTGAGAGGTACTCAAAACCTGCTGAAACCATCGACAGCTATTTTTTTAGCCAGGGACCCGGATTAATAGGCTTGCCATCCTTACGGATCTCAAAATAAACGGCGGGTTCCGATTGGCCGCCACTGTCACCGACTCTGGCAAGCACCTCGCCGGGTTGCACCCAACTACCAACACCATGCAGCAACTCCTGATTGTGGCCGTACAGACTGAGATAGCCATCGCCATGCTCAACGATCATCAGCAAGCCCATGCCCTGCAACCAATCGGCATAGACCACACGACCGTGAAAAAACGCGCGCACGTTGTTGCCGGCAGGGGCACCAATCAAAACACCGCTCCAGCGTAACTGACCACCGCTGCGCTGCTGACCATAGTTTTGAAGAATCTTGCCCTTCACCGGCAACGCTAGCTTGCCCTTCTGATTGGCAAACGGGCCCGCTGGCAAATTCGGCATCTCGGGCAAAACACGGGCTAGTTCGATCACCAGCTTATCCAGTTCTTTCGCTTGTTTATTCAGCCGCTCGAGTCCGGCCTCGCTGGATGAGACATCCTTCTTAAGCTTGCCAACGGCAGCTTCCCGCCCGGTACGGGCATCGGCCACCTCACTAAGGGCGCTTTCACGATCTTCTTCCAAGTCACGCAGCCGTTTAGCTTCAGCCTCCAGCTGCGTGGCTATTGCCTGCAAGTCGGACAACTGGGTCTGGACACCACCAATAAGCTCTGTGCGCTGCCGGGTAAGGTATTCATACCAAGCAAGCCGCCGACCCAGAGCGCCGGGATCCTCCTGACTAAGCACCAACTTGAGCCTCTGCTCCTGTCCCTGGATATACGCGAGACGCATTTGCACAGCCAGGTCGGCCTGCATACCAACAAGCTCCAGTTGCTGCTGCCGTTGCAGTAATTCAAGTTTCTCGATTTGTTTACTGGCCGCCGCGAGTTCATTGCGGACTAGCGTTAAGGCATTGCGCGCCTTCTGCTCGGCAACTTCGCTGTCTTTGAGCTTGCGTTCGGCACGGCTCAGATCTACACCTGAACGCTCCCTCTGCTTTTGCAGATCGGTAATCTGCTTGCGGACAGCCTCAAGTTCAATGCGCACTTCAGCTTCGTTGCGCTCCGCCACGACGATGCCCGGCGCAAAAACGGCACCCAGAAGCAACCCACAGAGCAAAGATTTAATCACGCGGCGAGTGTAGGGCAATAACCAGACAACGGAAACACGCTCGCAAACATTCACCGTCAAATGAGACAGGGTATAATCGAAGTCCATTCAAACAGAAGCCGGAACTCCATGGACAGACTCATTGAATTTGCCAACGCCAATCTGTGGCTTGCGCTTGCCATTGTGGCAACCACCCTCGCCGTTATCTTTAATGAGCTGCGACTAAAGACTCAGACTATAGGCACCATTTCACCCGCTCAGGCCGTACGCCTTATTAATGAGGGCGCAACCGTGGTCGACATCCGCGATGCTGAAGCGTTTGCAGCCGGTCACTTGATTGATGCCTTGAACCTCAACCCGAAAGAACTCGCTAACAGCAAAAAACTAAACTCCAAAAAGGGTGTGCTGCTGGTTTGCGAGAGCGGCGCTAAAAGCGCCCGCGCTTTAGCCGAGCTGCGCAAAGCCGGCCTCGACAATAGTTTTGGCCTTAAAGGTGGCATCGCCGCTTGGCAGCAGGAAAATCTGCCGATTGAACGCAGTTAGAGGAACAGTTCCATGTCAGCTCCAAAAATTATCATGTACACCAAGCCATTTTGCGGGTTCTGTGCCGCGGCCCGTTCTTTGTTTAAAAAAAAGGGCGTGAGCTATGAAGATATTGATATTAGCGGCAACCCTGAGTTGCGCGAAACCATGATCAATCTAAGCGGGCGCACCGCCGTACCGCAGATCTTTATTAATGATGAACATATCGGCGGTTATGACGACATGGCAGCACTCGATAGATCGGGCAGTTTAGACTCGCAATTGGGCCTGTAACGTGAGCGCTAATCAAGGCAATAACATGACGGACAAAGCGGCCAACGGCAAGGCCACTGGTAAGCAGTTTTTATTGCACCAGCTGTACATCAAAGATATCTCGTTTGAGTCTCCCAATAGTCCGGAAGTCTTTAAACAATCCGATAACGACATGGAGACTCAGCTCAACATCAAGAACTCGCATCGCGAACTCAGAGACAATGTGTATGAGGTTATTCTTCACCTGAGCGTGCATGCAAAGCGTGGCGAAAAAACGGTGTTCCTTATTGAAGTTGATCAGGCCGGGGTCTTCGAAATGAAGGGTTTTCATAAAGAAGAGCTAGGGCAGATCATCGGCACGCACTGTCCTGCCACCCTATTTCCCTACGTACGCGAAGCTATTTCTTCGACGGCTGCCCGCGGCGGTTTTCCGCCATTGGTCCTGCAGCCCATTAACTTCGATGCGCTCTACGCTCAATCTATCCAGCATGGAAAACCACAGGCTTAATTCACTGCAGGTACCGAGGACGATTCAATGAACAGCCAAACGACACGATCGATTGCGGTAATTGGGGCGGGCTCCTGGGGCACCGCGCTGGCCATTCAACTGGCGCGCGCCGGCACCGATGCCTGTTTGTGGGGCATGGAGCCCGAGGTTATCGAATCGCTCACGAACCGCCGGGTTAATGATCGCTTTCTGCCTGACATTAAAGTGCCTGACAATCTCCGGATTTGTGCGGACCTTGAAGAAACCATCCGCACGCATCGCGACATTCTGTTGGTTGTGCCCAGCCATGTCTTCCGGCTGGTGCTTGAACAGATTAAACCGTGGCTACAGGAAGATGCCCGCATCGCCTGGGCCACAAAAGGCTTTGAGCTCAGTACCGGCAAACTCGCTCACGAAGTTGCCGAAGAAGTATTGGGCAACAACGTGCCGTTGGCCGTGGTCTCCGGCCCGACCTTCGCTACCGAAGTGGGCAACGGGCTACCCACCGCAATGACGGTTGCCGCCACCGATGACGGCTTTGCCGATGATCTTTCGCAAGCCTTCCACAGCAAAACATTTAAAGCGTACACATCGGATGACATCATCGGTGTTGAGGTCGGCGGTGCCGTAAAAAACGTCCTCGCCATTGCAACCGGCATGTCGGACGGACTCGGCTATGGTGCCAACACACGGGTGCTGCTCATTACCCGCGGCCTGCTAGAACTCTCGCGCTTCGGTGTGGCGCTTGGCGCTAAAGAAGCCACCTTTATGGGGCTGTCGGGCATGGGCGATCTGGTGCTTACCTGCACTGACAACCAGTCACGTAACCGGCGTATGGGCTTAGCGCTGGCGCAGGGCAAAACCACGGAAGAGACCGCTACCGAAATCGGTCAGGTGGTTGAGGGCGTAAAAGCCGCCAAGGCCGTTCACGATGTCTCGCGAAAAGTGGGCATCGAAATGCCCATTTGCGAAGCGGTGTATCAGATGCTGTACGAAGGCATGTCGATGGATGAAGCGGTAGAAGGCTTAATGAACCGGCCCAGCGGCGACGAATTCGATTAGGAGCCTGCAGCAAATCCCTGCTGACGCCACGCTTCATACACCATTACTGCCGCGGAATTCGACAGGTTTAAGCTGCGGCTTTCCGGCAACATCGGTATTCGCAGGCGCTGCTCAGGCGGCAAAGACTCAATAAAAGACATCGGCAGACCGCGCGTCTCGGGGCCAAACATAAAGCTATCGCCCGCCACAAACACAGGCTCTGAATGGGCAAGCTTAGCCTTGGTGGTTAGCGCAAACACCCGGCCCGGCAACACGGCGAGGCACGCTTCCAAAGAATCATGCTGATGCATTTCGGCAAACTCGGCATAATCGAGCCCGGCACGACGCATTCTTTTATCGTCGAGCGCAAAGCCCAACGGATGAATAAGGTGCAGGCTGCTGCCAGTATTGGCGCAAAGGCGTATGATATTGCCCGTGTTCGGCGCAATTTCCGGCTGATATAAAACAAGGTTAAACATGAGATGGTGGCTGATGGCTCCAAAAAATTAGACGCTAGACGATTCGACCCTAGAAAACCAGACGCCAGGCTCGCTAACGAATTTTGCGGCTTGCGGCTGACATCACCCATCGTGCTGTTATCGGGCTGCGTCGGGTTTGGGGAAGAATACACGCGTGTCGAAGGTTTCTCGAATACTGATGCCGGTGCCATTGTCCTGAAAGGCACTACGGGGAAGTTGCGACTCGGCAACCCGGCACCCCGGGTCTACGAAACACCACAGGGCATGCTGAACGCTATAGGGCTGCAAAACCCGGGCGTGGACACTGTGGTTGACGACATCTTACCCACGCTTGACTTTACCGAGACGCGTTTTATTGCTAACGCCTGCGGCTCGACCATTGAAGAGTATATTTACGTGACCGAGCGGTTTGAAGACTCGGCCATCGACGCCATCGAGATCAACATCTCCTGCCCCAACGTCAAAGAAGGCGGCGTATCTTTCGGCAACGATCCGGACATGTCGGCACGGGTTGTAGAGGCCTGCCGCAAGGTAACCAACAAGCCGCTGATTGCGAAACTCTCACCCAACCAAACCGACATCGCTTACAACGCAAAGCGCTGCATTGAAGCCGGGGCTGATGGCCTGGCCGTTATCAACACGATGATGGGTATGGCAATTGATATTGAAAAGCGCGAACCGATTATTGGCAATGTTCAGGGCGGCCTGTCCGGCCCCGCCATAAAACCCATCGCACTGCTGAAAGTAAAACAGGTGTATGAAGTGGCGCGGAAGCACAACGTGCCGATCATCGGCCAGGGCGGTATTTGTAATGCAAACGATGCAATTGAGTTTCTGCTGGCGGGCGCAAGCACCGTCGGAATTGGCACCGCCTTATTCTATGATCCGCTGGTGTGTCAGCAGGTCAACGACGGCATTGTCGACTATCTGATACGACATAATATAGATTCCGTTGCACAGCTCGTGGGTGCCTTGAAGCTCGACTAGCCCTTGTTCTTAAGCCTTTAGCTCTGCCACACCTAGGTCTGTCGGGTAAAAACAATCCCGTTAAATAGAGCTCCAACACTGATGCTAGACTTAATCAGAAGATTGAAGGGGAGAACAGCATGCGTGGACTATTGACCGTCGCCTGGCTCGCCGTTTCGGCATCGGCTTGGGCCGTTCTAATAAAGTGGGTCATTCAGGACCTTGCATTCAACGATGATACCGATACGAACACCTATTCTGACATCAGCATCATTACTTCCGCCGGGCAAACATTGTCGGGCTTTGCCTACAACTCGCTGAGCAGCGGCGGACCTTTTGCTCCCCGGGCTCAGGCGTTTCAGCGAGAGATCCGATACTAATTATGGGCTGGTTTGAAGCGCTGACGAATGCAGGTGGAGCGAGCGGGCTGATCAATAGTTTCTCGCTGGAAGCTGTCTGTATAGACAACGGTTGCAGGAGTGGCCCAAACGGCCAGAGCACTGTTGTGTCCGGCTTCGTAACAACAATGCCGATCCCGGCAGCCGCAATACTCTACTGGTCAGCACTCGCTTTGCTGTGTCTTTACAGGCGACGGTCAAAACCAAGCCCGCATGGCTGATCAGCCAGAACCGCTAAAAAGCGCAGTCTGTCGCTTAGTTCCTCTGATACCGGCAGGCTGCGTTGCCACCTACGGACAAATTGCCGCCTACGCTGGCAGCCCCAGGGCCGCCCGACAAGTTGGTATGGTATTAGCCGGACTACCGGAAACTACGCTCATTCCGTGGCAACGGGTCATTAATGCAAAAGGCGCTATCAGCCCGCGCGGCAAACCGGGCGCCGTCGAAATTCAGCGTATCTTGCTGGAAGAGGAAGGCGTCAAGTTTCTAAGCGATGGCAGCATCGATCTGCGTCAGTACCTGTGGCAACCCGAATCGATACCTCAATAGCGGCTCATTCCACGCAGTGGTAAATGTTTTTATAGCATCCGGGCAAGCGCTCATTTTCATGCCCGGCAAGGCAGAATGTAGAGTATGAATACTCGCTTACTCACAACCGCCCGAACCCTGATCCTGCTTTCCTTCATTGAGCTTGCCTCTGTCGGTTGCACGAGCAACCCATTCACCGAAGCGCCGGGGTTGCAGGTTAATACCAGTGAAGGGCCAGTTCAGGGAATCCCTGATGCCGGTGTTATTGCCTTTAAGGGAATTCCGTTTGCAGCACCACCCATTGGCGAACAGCGTTGGCGCGCGCCGCAGCCACCGGCAAAACGGAAACGGCTCATGCTTGCCGATACGTACGGCAACTTTTGCGCGCAGCCGAACACCTCGCTGCTGTGGTTTGAGCTCACGTCCAGCAGTGAAGATTGCCTGACCCTAAACGTGTGGACGCCAACAACCGGCAGTTCGGCAAAACTTCCCGTAATGGTTTGGATACACGGTGGCGGGTACATGCAGGGCTCCGGAAACGTTGCCCGACTCAACAGTCCTGCATTCGCAAGCGAAGGGGTGGTGCTGGTAACCATTAACTATCGCTTAAACGCTTTCGGCTTTTTTGCCCATCCGGCCTTAACGGCGTCGCAAGCCAATGAGGCACATGCCAACTTCGGTGTGCTCGATACCATTGCTTCTCTAAAGTGGGTGCGGGAAAACATTAGTGGCTTTGGCGGCGACCCCGACAACATTACCGTGTTCGGCGAATCGGCTGGTGGCGCCATGGTGAACACTTTGCTGGTAAGCCCATTGGCAGAAGGCCTGTTTCACAAGGCCATCAGTCAAAGCTCAGCGTTGGGTCTTGCTCCGGATGCGGTTCTCGACCAGCGCAGCGGATTTCAGTTATCCGGTGAGGCCATGGGCGAAAAGCTGGCAGCCGCACTCAACGTTGATGAAGCCCCGGACCCGCTAACGGCGCTCAGGGCGTTACCTGCGGACCAGATTGTGGCAGCAATCGAGCCCAATTGGCGTTTTACTCCGGTGATTGATGGACTAGTGCTAACCGGCTTCTCGTCGGAAGTTTTTGCTTCGGGCAATCAACATGATGTGCCCTACATCACTGGCGGAGTTAGCTGGGAAGCAAGTTTGGGGCGCATGATCGGCGGCGGATTTTCACCCGCTATGTCGGCCCGCCTGGTCACGGAAACCGACAAACAAAAGTTGTACCCGACCCTCAATGGCGAAGCTCTTGAAGATACCATTTTTGGTGATCTCATCGTCCTCGGTCAGGCGCGCTACGTAAGCGACAGCTGGAACAATATTAGTTCGCCCGTCTGGCACTACAATATGAGCTATGTTGCAGCAGAACGTCGCGGCAGTCAGCCGGGCGTTGCCCATGCCGATGACATAGCCTTTGTTATGCGCTCACTTGAGGCCGAACTGGCAAACCCAACGGTAGAAGACTTGGCAATGAGCGATTTAATGAGCAGCTACTGGATACAATTTGCTCGTAGCGGTAATCCGAATCATCCCGACTTACCACCGTGGGAAGAATATCGCGGCCCGGATGGCACGGTAATGATATTCAGCGATACGCCGCACACTGAAACAGCATTCCTGCAAAGCCGGATGAATTTTCACATTCAACGCGGTCGCAAATTTTTCAACCAAGTGAGCGGCAGAGTGAAATTGCCGGAAAGCGAACAGGACAACTAAAGGTATAGACGAACAATCCAGGTCCGGACGCAAGGTGCTAGTCGCTAATGCCCAGCTCTTTTATCTTGCGGGTTAAGGTATTGCGCGCCCACCGAGCTCATCGGGAATATCATCAACCCGAATCTCAGTTCGCGGTACCAACACCATCAGCTTTCGACAGGTATTGACCCGCTAATCGAAATGGTTGATAAGGACGTTGCGGAATCGAGTTAGCGCAACACTAAAAGACCAGATCTAGTCGTCCAGGCCCAGTTCTTTAATTTTTCGCGTTAGCGTATTGCGGCCCCAGCCAAGCAACTTGGCCGCTTCCTGCCGGCGTCCGCGGGCATGAGTAAGTGCGGCAACAATCAACACGCGTTCAAACTCCGGCGCTGCCTGAGCCAGCAGTGGCTGGCCATCAGAACAGGCGATGCTGCTCTGGGCCCAGCGCTGCAATGCTTGCACCCAATCATTCTGTGCGGAACCCTCGGTATTGCCACCTCTCAGCTCTTCAGGAATATCATCAGCACGTATTTCATTGCCGGGAGCGAGCACCACAAGCTTACGACACGCATTCACTAGCTGGCGCACGTTTCCGGGCCAATTAAGCCGCTGCAGGACCTCTAAAGCCTCAGGGGTGAGTGTTTTGTGCTCAACACCCAACTCAAGTGCCGACTTCGCCATGTAATGGGTCAATAGAGCCGGAATGTCTTCACGACGCTTCCTAAGCGGAGGCGTAACAATGCTGATCACATTCAGGCGATGGTAGAGGTCTTCGCGAAAGCGGTGGTCCTCGACGGCCTTTTTCAGATCCTGATTAGTGGCGGCAACGATCCGGGTATCGACCTTGATGGGTGTTTGTCCGCCGACGCGATAAAACTCGCCCTCGGCCAGCACGCGCAGCAAGCGCGTCTGCAAATCCGGCGACATATCACCAATTTCATCAAGAAACAGCGTGCCACCGTCGGCTTGCTCAAAACGCCCGATACGGCGCTGATCGGCACCGGTAAACGAGCCCTTCTCGTGGCCGAACAACTCAGACTCGAGAAGATCAGCGGCAATTGCAGTGGTGTTTAATGCCACAAACGGCGCGCGGGCACGAGGACTGTTTTCATGCAGGGCTCGCGCTACCAGTTCTTTGCCGGTGCCGGATTCGCCCGTAATCAGCACGGTCATACTCGATTTTGATAAACGACCAATCAAGCGGAAAACGTCCTGCATTGCGGGCGCCTTGCCCACCATCGCTGACATGACTTTAGGTGCAGTCTTTTCGTCAGTAACCGGAGCGCGTGAGTGAGCGGCGCGACGGACCAATGCAACGGCCTCGTCGATGTCGAATGGTTTAGGCAAGTACTCAAACGCACCAGCCTGATACGCCGCTACAGCACTATCGAGGTCAGAATGCGCTGTCATCACGATGACCGGCAGATGAATACCCTTGGCATCGAGACGATGCACAACCTCTAAGCCATCGATGCCGGGCATACGGACATCGGTCACCAGAACATCCGGTTGGCTGGTTTCGAGAGCCTCGAGCATGGGCTCGGCACGCTCAAAGCAACGAACGGTAATGCCGTCCTGAGACAGCGCCCGCTCCATTACCCAGCGCACCGAATCGTCGTCATCAACGACCCAGGCAGTTAGTGGCGTTGCCGCCATAGCTAAACGTCCTCTACAGGCAGGCGCAACATAAAAATGGTACTTCCCGGCTGCGATGTAAATTCAACAAGACCGTTGTGGCGGCTCACAAGATCCTGAGCCAACGGCAACCCGAGACCAGAGCCGCCGGCGCGACCGCTAACGAGCGGGAAAAACAGTGATTCGCGAAGTTCCTCCGGCACACCCGGACCATCATCTTCAATTTCTATACTGGCGATAAGCCTCTTACGCTCTTTGCCGAGCATGACATTGGTTAAGGCGCGCGTGCGCAGGATAAGACGGCCTCCACGATCCAACGACTGCATGGCATTACGGGCTATGTTGAGAACCGCCTGAACCATCTGATCACGATCGAGCATTAAGGTGGGCAAGCTAGGATCATAATCACGAATTAAGGTCAGATCATGATCATGCGCCTCGCTTTCAATCAGTGCGGCAACATGCTCCAGCACTTCATGAACGTTAATCGGGTCTTTACGCGGCGGCTGAGTCGGTCCCAGCAAGTTATTCATCAGGCCGGCAAGCCGGTCTGCCTCACCGATAATAATCGCCGTAAATTCTCTAAGCTCAGGAGTGGGCAGCTCGCGCTCCAACAGCTGAGCCGCACCGCGCAAACCGCCGAGGGGATTGCGGATCTCATGCGCCAACTGCCGGATAATCTGGCGACTCACCCCATGTTGATTCATCAAATTGGTCTCACGATCCATCTGATGACGCTGGGTAGCATCCGACAATTCAATAATCAGTGAGTCCGGCAAACTATCGTTCGGACTCATGCGCACAATGACATCTTGTGACTGGCGTTTGAGCGACCAAAGTTTGATCTCACGCGAGTATCCATGACCCGCCGCACGGACCTTCGGCAGCAGAGCTGTCAGCTCTTCTAAACCCGGGCGCAGTCTCTGCAGCAGTGCGCCATCAGCCTGACGGGCACTCACACTTAACAGTTCTTCAGCGGCTGTATTGAGATAGATAACGCAATCACCGGCATCAAGCAGAATGATGCCCGTTGTCACATTTTGCAGGATAGTCGCGGGATCGATAGGAACCGCGGCAGAATCCGCTAGCGGAGCCCCGGGCGATTGAGGTTGTTTGGATTGTTGGGATTGAGCACGGAGTTTTGCTGAACCGTAAAGGTCGCGGCCTGAGAGGCTTTCATCTGCTTGCCGGCTGGATCCACTATGATGGCCCGCAATGAGTGTGTTCCCCGCGCCACCTCGGTCATCTGATAACTGAGGGAGCGACCCGGGTAAGAGGTGACCTCTGCCCCGTCCAGAAACAGCTGCATCCGGTGCCCGTTCTTCAGGCCCGGACTCAACGCTAGTGTCACCGGGACTACGCCGCCCGTGTTCCACAGCACTTGTTCCTGAGTAGGTGAAGAAATTTCGAATTCATTATAGGTGGCGGCTTCTGCCGCATCATCTTCGGCTGACAGCGATACGCCGGCAGACGGTGTCGGAGAACTAAAAGTATTAATGGGAGGAAGATCAATAGGCGTTGCACCTTCTTCGGGAGTGTCCGAATAGTGCCGCTCGCCATTTTGATCGACCCAGCTATAGATACTAGCGACTGCCGGCGACAACAGCATCGACAAGGCGACGAACAAAAAACTGCAATACTTGATAGTAGACATGCTGCAAGCATAACCCGCTCTGATTGTTATCACCAAGCGTTGTGGTAATCAGACGGGGCCCACTGCAGGCCCCGTCTGACATAACACACCAGCCGGTATTTAAAGGCTGTAATACATCTCAAACTCAACAGGATGGGTTGCCATCCGGATACGCGTAACTTCGGTATGTTTCAACGCTATATAGGCGTCGATCATGTCGTTGTTAAACACGTCGCCTTTCAGCAAGAACTCGCGATCGTCAGCAAGGGCTTCAAGCGCCTGATCCAGACCGTGACAAACCGTCAGCAACTGAGCTTCTTCTTCCGGCGGCAGGTCGTACAAGTCTTTATCCATGGCTTCGCCAGGATGGATCTTATTCTGAATACCGTCAAGACCCGCCATCATCAAGGCCGCGAAGGCAAAGTAGGGGTTGGCAGTGCTATCCGGGAAACGAACTTCAATACGGCGCCCTTTAGGATTAGCAATGAACGGAATACGAATAGAAGCAGAGCGGTTCTTAGCAGAGTAAGCAAGAATGCAGGGCGCTTCGAAACCCGGCACCAAACGCTTGTAGCTGTTGGTTGAAGGGTTAGTGAAAGCGTTCAATGCTTTAGCATGCTTAATGATGCCGCCGATGTAGTACAACGCCATCTCAGATAAACCACCATAGCCGTCGCCGGTAAACAGGTTCTTACCGTCTTTTGCCAATGACATATGGACGTGCATACCGCTGCCGTTATCACCAACCAAAGGCTTAGGCATAAACGTCGCCGTCTTGCCGTAAGCATGAGCTACGTTCTGGACAACGTATTTAAGGATCTGAACCTCGTCTGCTTTGCGCACCAGCGAATTAAACGCTACGCCAATTTCGCACTGACCAGCCGTTGCCACTTCGTGATGGTGAACCTCGGTTTTAATGCCCATTTCTTCCAGTGCAAGGCACATGGCAGAACGGATATCGTGCAACGAATCGACAGGAGGTACGGGGAAGTAACCGCCTTTAACGCCCGGACGATGACCTGTGTTGCCTTCATCATACTCACGGTCACTGTTCCACGCGCCTTCAGTAGAATCAACTTCGTAGTAAGCGCCGTTTACGCCGCTCTTGAACTTAACGTTGTCAAAAATGAAGAACTCGTTCTCAGGGCCAAAGAAGGCCTGATCCGCAATGCCTGTAGACTTCAAATATTCTTCGGCACGTTTCGCGGTAGAACGCGGGCAACGGCCATAGCCTTGCATCGTGGAAGGCTCAATGATGTCGCAACTGATATTCACACTGGTATCTTCGGTGAAAATATCAACAACTACTGTATCGAGATCCGGCATAAGAATCATGTCTGACTCATTAATACCTTTCCAACCAGCAATTGAAGAACCATCGAACATCTTGCCGTCTTCAAAGAAGCCGTCATCAATCGTGTGGGCGGGAACCGTTACATGCTGCTCTTTACCTTTGGTATCGGTGAAGCGCAGGTCAACGAATTTTACTTCTTTGTCCTTTAACAGGCTGAGTACATCAGCAGCGGTAGTCATTACCTTCTCCTTCGAAGAATACTTATTCATAAAATTTGGTTCATAAAAACCCGGAACCTGAAGGTCGTACTTTAACCGCTGCGCTTGTTCAACAACGGCAAAGTATTTTCTCTGGCATGCGGGCGGTCTTTAATTCTGTGGCAATCCAACGCACCAACACCGCCTGGACTCTCCGGCGGTACTAGGTTGCTCAGGTGGTTACTGCTGATTAAAGCCTGAGAAATTGCCTGATTCAGCTCGGCTGATCTTGTATTGCACAAACCGTGCCAAATTGATGCATTCACTAAACGCCTGTTTAGTCTAGGTTTTTTCTTCATGCAGCCGCGTAGTTCGCACTATTTTAGTGCAATAGCGCAAAATAGTGCATCTTTTTAGTGCGCGAGCCTGTGGTTTGCACAAACATGAGCTTTTGCTGGGCGTGCGGTGGGGCGCTCAAAGCCCGCAAAAGAACGCTATACTTGCGCCCGCCGCACACTATTAGCACCAACGACAACTATTCAGATACCCTTTAATCGTGACTTTTCAGCAACTCATTCTTGCACTACAGCACTATTGGGCCGATCAGGGCTGCGTGATTATGCAGCCGTACGATATGCCAATGGGCGCGGGCACCTTCCACTCAGCCACGTTTTTGCGTGCAATTGGCCCAGAACCGTGGGCGGCCGCTTACGTTCAGCCCAGTAGACGACCTACCGACGGTCGCTACGGCGACAATCCATTTCGCCTGCAGCATTACTACCAGTTTCAGGTGGTGATTAAGCCATCGCCCGACGACCTTCAGGAATTGTATCTCGCGTCCTTAAAGGCGCTTGGTGTTGATCCGTTAATACATGACGTCCGGTTTGTAGAAGATAACTGGGAGTCACCGACGCTGGGGGCGTGGGGTCTTGGCTGGGAAGTCTGGCTGAATGGCATGGAAGTCACTCAGTTCACCTACTTCCAGCAAGCAGGCGGTATAGATTGCAAACCGGTTACCGGCGAGATCACTTATGGTCTAGAGCGTATCGCTATGTACCTGCAAGATGTCGATAGTGTCTATGATCTGATATGGACAGACGGACCGCACGGCCGGGTAACGTACGGAGATGTGTTTCATCAGAATGAAGTGGAGCAGTCGCGTTACAACTTTGAACACGCCAACATCGAGAAACTCTTCGGGCGGTTCGATGAGGCCGAACGTATGTGCGGGTATCTTATTGAACAGCAACTCACACTGCCTGCCTATGAGCAGGTATTAGAGGCTTCGCACGCTTTTAATTTGCTCGATGCGCGCAAAGCAATTTCAGTATCGGAACGACAGCGCTATATTCTGCGCGTGCGCTCAATGGCCCGCGCCGTCGCCCAAAGCTACCTGGAAAGCCGTGAAGCACTTGGCTTTCCTATGCTCAAGCCACGCTCATAAGGGCCTGCGAAGGCATATGGAACAGAAGTAATGAGTGAGCAACACATAGATTTTTTGGTTGAACTTGGCACCGAAGAGTTGCCGCCAAAAGCGTTGCGGCGGCTCGAGCAAGCTTTCGCAGAGGGTATCGAGGAGCGGGTTTCTGAAGCGCGGTTAAGCTTTGCGGCTATTCAATCATTCTCCACACCACGTCGGTTGGCAGTACTGATTAGTGAGCTCTCTATACGACAACCAGACCAAGAGGTAGAGCGTCGTGGCCCGCCGGTAAAAATTGCTTTTGATGAAGCCGGCAACCCCACCAAAGCAGGCCTCAAATTCGCTGACGGCAACAACGTAGCTATTGAGACACTGGAACGTCTGGCAACCGACAAGGGCGAGTATCTTGTCTACAAGGGTGTTGAAGAAGGCCAAGCCAGTACAGCGCTTTTACCGGCCTTCGTTACTGCTGCACTTGCAGATCTGCCTATCCCCCGACGCATGCGCTGGGGCAGCTCTGATATTGAGTTTGTACGGCCTGTGCATTGGGTCGTCATGCTGGCAGGCTCAGAGGTCGTTCCTGCAACGGTACTCGGTCATCAATCAGACAGGCTAAGTTTTGGCCATCGGTTTCACGCCCCAGAAGCGATTTCGTTAGAAAACGCAGCAGACTACGCCGCATTACTGCAGCAGGATGGCCATGTCATTCCGCGTTTTCTCGACCGTAAGGCGATGATCCTCGAGTCCGCTAAGGCAGCGGCGGCAGCTGATGGTGGTCACGTGCTCATACCCGACGCTCTGCTGGATGAAGTCACCGCTCTGGTCGAATGGCCAACGGCTGTTGTCGGCTCGTTTGATGAAGCCTTTCTGGGGCTGCCGGATGAAGTCCTGATATCAACGTTGCAGGAACATCAGCGCTACTTTCCCATTCACCAAGAAGGCGGCGGACTAACCAATCGCTTTATTACTATAAGCAACATTGTCAGTAAGGACCCTGATCAGGTTCGACTGGGCAATGAAAAGGTGGTGAAACCGCGCTTGGCGGATGCCGCATTCTTCTGGTCTCAGGATATGAAGACCAGCCTCGAAGAAAAAACCAGTGGCCTGAAACACGTCTTGTACCAGAAGGGGCTTGGCAGCCTTGCCGATAAAGCACGGCGGGTTGCCGTCATTGCGGCCGATATCGCGGCCCAACTGGGTGAAGACGCCGTTGTTGCCGAACGTGCTGCCACACTAGCCAAGGCCGACCTGCTGACGGACATGGTTGGAGAGTTCCCAGACTTGCAGGGGCTCATGGGCAGCTACTACGCCCGCCACGACGGCGAATCTGAAGTCATCGCTGAAGCTCTTCGTGAGCAATACCTGCCGAGATATGCGGGCGATAAGCTGCCGCACACATCGATGGGTCAGGCGTTAAGCATTGCCGATAAGCTGGACACGCTGGCTGGTATTTTTGCGCTCGGACAACGACCGAGCGGAAGCAAAGATCCGTTCGCATTGCGACGGCTTGCACTGGGCATGCTAAGAGTCATTATTGAATCGCAGATTGATCTCGATATACGCGCTCTTATTCAGAAGGCTATCGAGCAACAGCCCGCAGCGGCCAAACCGGAAACGGCTGCAGACCTTTATGACTTTGTTATGGATAGACTCAAATCGTACTATATTGATGGTCAGAATCCCGCGTTAAGCGACACCACAATTTCTGCAGAACAATTTGAAGCTGTGCGCCAAAGGGAGCCCGTGTCGCCCGTTGATTTCCACCAGCGACTCATGGCTGTAGTGGCCTTTAATGAACTGCCCGCAGCAGAGAGTCTGGCGGCCGCCAATAAGCGGATTGCTAATATCCTGAAATCTGCCGACCTGTCTGACACCGCCGCGGTGCAGGAATCGATGCTGAGCGAAGAGGCAGAAATACAATTATATCAGTCAGTTGCAGGCATAAGGGCGGCCCATAGCAAAGCGGTTTCAAAACATGATTACCGCGCGGTACTGGGGCAGCTCGCCACGCTTGCTGGGCCCATTGATGGCTTCTTTGAAAGCGTCATGGTGAACACAGACGATGCCGCAATCAGACAGAACAGGCTCGCTCTGCTAAGCGAGCTGCGCGGTCTGTTTCTGGACGTAGCCGACTTATCTCGACTTTAGCTGCCTTATGAAGCCGACCACACAACCCACGAATCCCCGGATTGTCATTCTCGATCGCGACGGTGTCATAAACTATGACTCGGCTGACTACATTAAAACGGCGGACGAGTGGCGGCCGATTCCAGGTAGTGCTCAAGCCATCGCCTTGTTGTGCGAATCAGGTTTCGATGTCTATGTGGTAACGAATCAATCCGGCATTGGACGCGGTCTTTTTGATGAGCGTGCCTATAGGGCAATCACCGAGAAGATGTTGGCAACGATCGACGCCGCCGGCGGAAGTTTGAAGGCGGTATTTTACTGTCCACACTCACCGGATGACGATTGCAACTGTCGTAAACCAAAAACGGGATTGTTGCAGCAGGTGAGCGCTGTGAGCGGACAATCGCTAGAAGGGGTCCCGGCCATTGGTGACTCACTCCGCGATCTGCAAGCCGCGCACAGCGCGGGTTGCCAGCCAATCCTTGTTAGAACCGGCAACGGTTCTAAGACCCTCTCCGTGCTGGCGGAGCACGCCCAACTAACTGAAAAAACTAGAATTTTCGATAACCTTGCTGACGCAGCAGCAACGCTAATCGCCGAGCGGGGCCGGCATTAATGGCGGCCTTAAGAACCTGGATCTGGATTGTGGTGTCTTGCCATCTCGTCGTGCTATTTGGTATACCCTTGATAATAAGCCGCTTAATCAACCGCCGGTTACCGTGGCTTATCGGCCGGAGCTGGGGAGTGGCAGAGCTTTGGTTGCTGAAAGTTATGTGCGGGTTGTCATTTAGCGTTGAAGGCGAAGAGCATATTGGAAAAACGCCATGCGTTGCACTTATTAAGCACTCGTCAGCCTATGAGACGGTGGCACAGCTCATTATCTTTCCGCAACAATGTTGGGTACTGAAACAACAGCTGATCTGGACGCCCTTTTTCGGTTGGGCACTAATGGCGCTTGGTGCTATTCCAATTAATCGCAGCGCTGGTCGAAGTGCCGTTACTAAAGTTATGGCTATTGGTAAAGAAAGGATTGAGCAGGGTAGCTGGGTCACTATTTTTCCCGAAGGCACTCGGGTGCCGGCCGGAGCAACCAAGCGATGGGGAATTTCGGGCATTCTGTTAGCGCAGGAAGCACGGGTCGATATTGTGGCGGTGGCGCATAATGCTGGGTACTTCTGGCCCAAAGATGGCTGGACAATTTACCCCGGCAAGATTCGCTTTGTTATCGGCAAACCCATTAATCCTGTGGGCCAGGAGCCGCGGGAACTGGCAGAAGAACTCAGAAGTTGGGTTGATGCCGAAACAGAAAAACTAACCCCGAAAGGTTAGTTTTCTGCTGTTAGTACCGCCTATTCGCTCGCCAGAGAAACCCGACCAATCCTCTAGAAATCGATGTTCGATGCTGCCAGCGCATTTGTCTCGATAAACTCGCGACGCGGCTCTACCTGATCACCCATCAGCGTGCTGAATATATCGTCGGCACCCATAGCATCTTCAATACGCACTTGCATTAAGCGACGGCTTTCAGGATTAACTGTGGTTTCCCAAAGTTGTTCCGGATTCATTTCGCCAAGGCCTTTGTAGCGCTGAATGTGCTGACCGCGGCGCGCTTCACTTAACAACCATTCTATAGCCTGTGCAAAGTTCTCTATCTCGTTGGTTTTCTCACCACGAATTACTTTTGCACCTGGCTGAACAAGCCCGGAAAGTTCAGCGCCCAACTCAGCAATTGCACGATACTCTGACGAATCAAAAAACCGCAACGAGATACGCGTAAGTTTTTCTATCGCATGGCGAACCCGTCGCACCACAACTTGTGCGTCGCCCGATTCCGGCCGCTCGAGAGTAATGTGATAGCGCGGTGCATTGTGGTCGATCTTACCGTTAACCGCCTCTTCGAGGCACGCTAACCAGTCGATAATCTCTTGATTATTTTGATTTTTCGTAATTTCGAGGCGCGGCAAATCAATAAGCGTTCGCAAAACATGTCCGTCATAACGATTACTCAGACGGTCGATAATCGCCATAACGTTCTGATATTTGTGAGCGAGTGTTTCTAGCGCTGTACCGGTAATTGCTGGGGCATCATCACTCACCTGCAAACCGGAACCATCAAGAGCAACAGTTAGAAGATAACTAAAAAGTTCAGCGTCATCTTTAACGTACATTTCCTGCTTGCCCTTCTTCACTTTATAGAGTGGGGGCTGAGCAATATAGATATGACCGCGCTCGATAAGCTCGCGCATCTGTCGATAGAAAAACGTGAGTAGCAGTGTGCGAATGTGTGAGCCGTCGACGTCAGCATCGGTCATGATAATAATTTTGTGGTATCGCAGCTTCTCAGGATTAAAGTCGGCCTTACCAATACCGCAACCAAGCGCGGTAATTAGCGTACCCACTTCAGCTGAAGCGAGCATTTTGTCGAAGCGCGCCTTTTCTACGTTCAGAATTTTGCCCTTCAGTGGCAGTACAGCCTGGGTACGACGGTCACGGCCTTGCTTGGCGGAACCGCCCGCTGAGTCGCCCTCAACCAGAAATATTTCTGATAAGGCAGGGTCTTTTTCCTGGCAGTCGGCCAGCTTACCCGGCAGGCCGGCAATATCCAGAGCACCCTTACGCCGCGTCATTTCACGTGCTTTGCGGGCCGCCTCACGAGCACGTGACGCATCGATAATCTTGCCGGCAATGATCTTCGAATCCTGAGGATGCTCCATAAGGAACATATCGAGGTTCTGAGCGACCTTGGTGTCAACAATGCCGCGGATTTCTGAAGACACGAGCTTATCTTTTGTTTGAGAAGAGAATTTCGGATCGGGTACTTTGACAGAGAGAACCGCAGTAAGACCTTCGCGGGAATCGTCGCCGGTAAGGCTGCCCCGATCTTTCTTCGCCTGTATTTCTTTTTCGATATAGGTGTTCAACGTGCGCGTTAGTGCGGCGCGAAAACCAGCCAAATGTGTGCCACCATCTTTTTGCGGAATGTTATTGGTAAAACAATACATCCGTTCCTGATAGCCGTCGTTCCATTGAATCGCAGCTTCAACAACTACACCATCAAGCTCGGCAGCGAAATGCATGATGGTAGGATGAATAGCGGTTTTATTTCGGTTGAGATGTTCTACAAACGCTTTTATGCCACCTTGGTATTCGAAGACGTCCTGCTTCTCATCACGATCATCTTTGAGAACAATACGGATGCCGGAATTAAGAAACGATAATTCGCGCAAACGATTAGCGAGGATGTCGTAGCTGTACTCGAGTTGAGTAAAGATGGTATCGCTGGGCTTGAAACGAACCGTAGTGCCTGTGCGATCGGTATCGCCAGTTTGAGCTAGCGGCGCAAGCGGCTCACCGAGTGCATACTCTTGTTCAAAAATACCACCGTTGCGATAAACAGTAAGGTCGAGTTTTTCGGACAGCGCGTTAACAACGGAGACGCCAACGCCGTGAAGACCACCGGAAACTTTGTAAGAATCATCGTCAAATTTACCGCCAGCGTGCAGCACCGTCATGATTACTTCGGCGGCAGAGCGACCTTCTTCAGCATGAAACTCAACCGGTATTCCGCGGCCGTTATCTGAAACAGTGACGGAACCATCAGCATGGATTGTGACGCTAATTTCGTCGCAATGGCCAGCAAGCGCTTCATCGATCGAGTTATCGACAACCTCAAAAACCATGTGATGCAACCCAGAGCCATCATCGGTATCGCCGATATACATGCCCGGTCTTTTGCGAACAGCTTCTAGCCCTCTCAGGACTTTAATGTTACTGGAATCGTAAGTGGTTTTATCTGACATCAGGAGGCCCTTATAGTAATCCAGAATTATACCAGAGCTGTCAGGTTTCCGGCTTCTATAGCGAAGGTTTTTCCTGGTTTTTCGGCACTTATTCCCGCCAGATCGAGGCTCGTGACAAACAACTGGGCCGGAACGGCCTGTAACATCGAAAAAAGCCGCTCCTGATGCGCTGGATCCAACTCCGCCGCCGGGTCATCGACGAGAAGGACAATGCGGCGATCGAGCGCCTTTGCTACAAAATGGGTTTGCGCGATAACAAGGGACGACCCCAGAAGCTTCTGCTGGCCTCGGGATAAACGATGCTTAGCTGAGCGACCCTCGATTTTCAATTGCATGTCCGCCCGATGGGGTCCCACCTGAGTAGACGCCAGTATCCGGTCGCGGGGCAAACTGTCTGCTAAAGCGGTGGCAAAGTCGATGCCATCACGCCAACCTTGCGAATACCCGATTTTTATATCAAATGGAAACATATCGACTAATATAGACGATAATTGAGACTTAAATTCGGAGATAAATGATTTTCGATACATATCGAGACTTTTTGCTGAATTAATCAGCTGTTCATCCCACGCATTGATTGTGGCGCGGGAAGAACTCGATCTTAGCGCCGCGTTTCTTTGTTTGAGGGCCGTCTTGTAGATCCGCCAGGTATCGATATACCGATGTTCCACGTGAAACACCCCCCAATCCAAAAAGCGTCGACGCTGCTCCGGGCCACCCTGGATCAATTCGTGGATCTCGGGATCTATCGCCTGAACCGGCAATGCCGCAATCAAACTAGCGCTGGTGGCGGTCTCCCCGTTCATCCGCAGCAACTTTGTTCCACGTGAAACCTCTGTACCCAATCGTTGAGTCGGATCGTCTGGCTTTACCCCCGCCACTTCAGCGTAGAGCGTGAACGCGTCGGCAGTGCTGCGAATTAATTCGATATTGGTGCCAGTCCTGAAAGACCGGCCACGGCCCAGATAATAAATAGCCTCAAGCAAACTGGTTTTGCCGGCTGCGTTACTCCCTACGATTAGATTAAAATCAGGGTGGGCTGAAAGCTCCACCCCGTTTATGCAACGAAAGTCGCGAATGCGAAGTTTGGACAGTGTCACCGTGGATTACGGATCAAACTACAGTCTCATCGGCATAACAACGTATTTGGTCGAATCCACACCGGGAGCACGAATCAAACAACTGCTATTGGGATCGGACAGATTCATTTCGACCTGTTCACTGTCGACAGCTGCTAGCGCGTCCATCAGATAATTAACATTGAAACCGATCTCCATGACAGCGCCATCGTAATCCACCTCAACTTCGTCCTGAGCAGTTTCCTGATCCGGATTATTCGCCTCAATCTTTACCTGGCCTGGCAAAAACTCCAGTCGAACACCCCGATACTTTTCATTCGACAGAATAGCGGCGCGCTGCAATGCCTGCCGGATCATATCCCTGTTGCCCATAATGGGATGTGCTGTAATTGCCGGAACCACGCGACCGTAATCCGGAAAACGACCATCAATCAATTTCGACGTAAACCGAATGTCATCCATCTGCGCACGAATGTGATTTGCACCGATAACAATCTCTACATCGCCCTGATCCCCCAGCAAACGCTGCAACTCCAGCACGCCCTTCCGCGGAACAATCACTTGCTGTTTGCCTGGATCCTGACCATCAAGATCGATTTCACACAATCCCAAACGATGACCATCCGTGGCAACACCACGAAGCACAGCGCCATCTGTCTCAATCAGCAACCCGTTCAGGTAATACCGAACGTCTTGTTGCGCCATACAAAAATGCGTTTTTTCCAACAGATGATGCAAATCAGTTTGCGCCACCCGAATACTTTGACAGCCCTCCAACTCTTCCACCACCGGAAAATCGGACGCTGGCAACGTCGATAAAACAAACTTGCTACGCCCGGACTGAACGGTTAACCGGTTTCCTTCCAAACTGAGTCTGACCTCCGACTGGTTAGGTAAAGCTTTACAGATATCGAATAATTTACGACCCGGCACCGTAATTTCACCCGGCACATCCAAATGCTCTAAATCGGCCTTAGCTACCAATTCAACTTCCAGGTCCGTTGCCGTAACCGTTAATTGATTACCTTGTGCGACAAGCAAAACATTCGCCAGAATCGGCATCGTTTGTTTTCGCTCAACCACGCCAATAACAGCCTGTAGAGGTTTTAGAAGTTCTTCTCTGGATGCGCTCAGTTTCATTCGACTACCCATCTATTAATATATTAAGAATATGTATATAAAGACTTATTGTTATTATTAAGCAGCCCTTTGCCTGTGGACTAATCAAAAAAAACAATTAAAATCAAAAGCTTATATCCGATTTTCCAATGTATATGAACCTTACAAAATCGGTAATTGTTGTGGATAACGTGTGTGCCGATTAAGGCCATAAAGCTATGCACAAGTTATACCTAAACCACTCCCATTAGTATTAACACCTTGTTATTTTATGCACCGCTAGGTGTTTAATTGTCGCAACAGGTTCTTGTAATCTTCGCCAACCCGAAGGTCGGTGTGGCGTAACTCTTCGATTCGCCGGCACGCGTGCAAAACTGTCGTGTGATCTCGACCCCCGTAGGCATCGCCAATTTCGGGCAAACTGTGATTGGTAAGTTCTTTGGTTAAGGCCATCGCAATTTGCCGTGGTCGGGCAAGAGATCTGCTGCGGCTCTTACCCAACAAGTCTGACGTTCTAATTTTGAAATACTCAACCACTGTTTTTTGAATATTAATGATGGTTACCATTTTATCCTGAACCACCAGCAAATCGTGCAGTGCATCTTTGGCGAACTCCAGCGTTATCGGCTCGCCGGTAAACGCAGAATTTGCCATTAGCCGCCTCAACGCACCTTCCAGCTCACGAACATTTGACCGAATCCGCTGCGCAATGAAAAACGCCACGTTCTCCGGTAGATCCACATTCTCTGATTCTGCCTTGGTCATCAAAATAGCCACACTGGTTTCTAGTTCTGGCGGCTCAATAGCCACAGTAAGGCCCCAGCCAAACCTCGACACCAAACGCTCCTCGAGCCCATCCACTTCCTTCGGGTAGCGATCACCGGTTAACACGACTTGCTTCTGACCATCAATTAAGTCATTGAAAGTGTGGAAAAACTCTTCCTGCGATCGTTCTTTACCGGCAAAAAACTGGATATCATCAATAAGCAGTGCATCGAGCGCCCGGTAGGCACTCTTAAACTCATCAATCTTGTTGTGCTGCAAGGCCTTGACCATGTCACTGACAAAATGCACCGAGCGCACATACGCCACTTTTGCATCCGGGTTTCGTTGCCTGATGACATTGCCAATACTGTGCATCAGGTGCGTTTTACCCAGTCCCACCCCACCCGCAATAAACAACGGGTTATAGGAAAGGCCAGGGTTTTGCGCGACCTGAATTGAGGCGGCCCTGGCCAGCTGGTTGCTCTTGCCCTGAACAAAATTTTCGAAATTATACAATGGGTTGAGTCGGCCGCTCTGCCATACCGTCTTAACGGGTGTGGTATTAACCGTGTTGTCTTTTGGCGCGGCAACCTGCTCGTCGTGATGGCCTATCGCCAATCGAACCTGCATTGGTGTAGGCTCACCAGCGGCTACTTCACGGATGCTGGCGATACAGTGGTTCTCGATCCATTCCACTACAAAACGATTGGGCGCGCGAAGCTGCAGGCTATCCGCAGTTTCGCTGGCTTGCAGCGGTCGGACCCACGTATTAAATTGTTGTTCGCTTAACTCTGTCTGTAATCGTCCGAGACAGCGTAGCCAGAGGGAATTCGCCACGCACGACCCCATATATGCGTTAGTTATTATTGGTGTTTGATCTGCAGATGACCGCAGAACTTAGGAGTCTATACCTGATGAAAAAAGTTATCCACAGGTTTGTTTTTTTGTGTTAACCGCTACATTGCTGTTGACAATGGCGGCGGCGCTGCGTACGATTCCGGCTCTTTTTTGCGGACCTATACTGTAGTTTTCCGCGAGGTTTTGAAGCGACATGAAACGTACCTATCAACCCAGTGTTTTAAAGCAGAAGCGTACCCATGGTTTTCGCGCCCGCATGGCAACCAAAGGCGGACGCCTGGTTCTCAAGCGTCGCCGCGCAAAGCAGCGAGCCCGCCTGTCCCACTAAGTGCTTTTTGAGTCGTTCTTGACTCAAGGAACAACAAACCGGAAACAGCCCCACGGCCACTTCAACGTTTAGATTTACCCGAGACTGCAGACTGCTTACAGCTGCAGATTTTGATCCGGTATTTGCGCAGGCTAAACGTTCCTCCGACCCGTTCTATACGGTGTTGTATCTTCCCCGCATCGCGGGCATTTCGCGTCTGGGCTTTGCTATCGCAAAGAAGCGTGTTTCACAGGCATCTGACCGAAACCGATTAAAACGGGTCGCACGTGAAAGTTTCCGGCATAATCGCGAGTCGCTGACAACGCCACGGCCAGCATTTGATATTGTAATTCTTGCGAATAGTCGGGCGGTACTCGCCAGTAATGATGAACTATTTGCCAGTCTCGAAAAGCATTGGCAGAAAATCCGCAACCACAGCAGTTCGCCACCCGCTTAAAAGCCGGTACTGTCTGCGCGGTCGTTTTGACGACGATTTTTAAGCATTAGCTAAACCGCTACAGGGATTTTTTGATGGATAACGTGCGCGTCATTTTATGGGCAGTTCTTGCCAGTTTGCTTTGGCTGGCAGCTACTCAGTGGCAAAAGACGTATGCGCCACCGCCTCCACCTGAACTTGCAATGATAGAGGCTGCTACAGCCACTGCGTTGCCCGGGCTGCCTGACAGCGATACCGGCGACGAAGTGCCGGTTGTAGCCGGAACAACCCTCGCCTTAGACAAGGGTTCTGATAGCACGCAGAGTGCAGTTATTAACGTTAAAACCGACGTCCTGAACGTCGATATCAGTGTCGCTGGTGGCAACCTGGTTAATGCGTTGTTGCCGCGTTATCCAAAGCATAAAGACGAGCCGGATGTTCCCGTTCAGATATTGACGAGTAATCCGGCAGCCATTTATGTGTTGCGCTCTGGTCTGCGTTCTACTGAAGGCAAAGCGGAAGCCACCCATAAAGCGGTGTATTCGGCAGCTCAAGAAAGCTATCAGATGCCAGTGGGTCAGGATGAGTTACAGGTACCTCTCATATGGGAGCAGGATGGTATTCAGGTTATTAAGACCTATACCTTCCGCAAAGGCAGCTACCGCATCGGAGTTGATTACAAAGTTGTTAATACAACGGCCGAACCTTATTCAGTGTTTAGCTATCAACAATTGCATCATCTGTTTGCTCCCATGGAGCGCTCGATGTTTAACGTTGATACGTATTCCTACGACGGGCCGGTGTTATACGACGGCGATAGCTACGAAAAACTCGATCTTGATGACATCCGCGAACAACCCTTACAGGCCACTTACACGAACGGTTGGTTAGCGGCTATTCAGCATCATTTTCTTAGCGCCGCCGTGCCTAGAGCCGGAACAGCCCAAAGCTTTACCGCTACGTATGATGGTCGCAATTACACCCTAACGTCTTCTGGCCCGGTTAATGTGATAGCCCCGGGCGCAAGTGCCAACTTCGATGGCCAGTTTTTTGTTGGCCCGAAATTGCAGCGCCAGCTTGAGGCGACAGCAAAGGGCCTACCCTTAACGGTTGACTACGGCATTCTTGCTGTTCTGGCGCAGCCATTGTTCTGGCTGCTGCAGAAAGTACAAAGCATAGTTGGTAACTGGGGTTGGACCATCATTATTGTGACCTTCCTGATCAAGCTGGTGTTCTACAAGCTTACTCAGGCCAGCGGTCGTTCGATGGCCAAAATGCGAAAATTGCAGCCGCGCCTTAAGACACTTCAGGAACGCTACAAAGACGATCGTCAGGCGATGAGCACCGCTTTGATGGATCTCTACAAGCGTGAGAAAGTCAATCCTGCGGCAGGTTGTTTGCCGATGCTCGTGCAGATTCCATTCTTTATTGCCTTCTATTGGGTGTTGCTTGAAAGCGTTGAAATGCGCCAGGCACCCTTCGTGCTTTGGATTACTGACTTGTCATCACGCGATCCGTACTTTGTGCTGCCTCTGCTGATGGGCGGTGCCATGTTTGTTCAGCAGAAACTAAACCCGGCACCACCTGATCCTATTCAGGCAAAGGTAATGAGTATTTTGCCCATCGTCTTTACCGGGTTCTTCGCCTTTTTCCCCGCAGGACTGGTGCTTTATTGGTTGACTAACTCGGTCTTGTCTATTTTGCAGCAATGGCAAATTAACCGCGTGGTTGCTGGTGAGGCCAACTAGGCGACCGCCGCCGATACGTCTATGGCGGGCCACCTGCAACAGGACACCATAGCGGCCCGCGCCACCCCGGCAGGTCGCGGAGGCGTAGGTATAGTAAGGGTTTCCGGCCCGTTAGCGGCGGCTATCGCGGGCCAATTGCTCGGTAAACTCCCGGCGCCCAGATATGCCACCTACGCGTCATTTATTGATAGTGATGCAGTGCCTATCGACTCCGGTATTGCGCTTTGGTTTCCCGGGCCTAACTCGTTTACCGGCGAAGACGTTCTTGAGCTCCAGGGGCACGGTGGCGACCTTGTGATTGATCTATTGCTTGAGAGGGTTACGGGGCTAGGTGCCCGGCTGGCTGAGCCCGGCGAGTTTTCAAAGCGCGCATTCCTTAACGACAAGCTTGATCTAACGCAGGCGGAGGCCATTGTTGATCTTATCGACAGCGGCTCGCGAATGGCAGCGCGCGCTGCTCAGCGCTCGTTGCAAGGTGAGTTTTCTAAGGCCGTGTTCGAGCTCAACGATCGCATTACCGAGCTGCGTGTGCATGTTGAAGCCGCCATTGATTTTCCCGATGAAGACATCGATTTTCTTAGCGATGCGGCGCTCCAAGCCCGGGTTGAGGTTGTCGATACGGCGTTTACCGAATTGGCGCGAGCCGCCCGTGAGGGCTGCCTGCTTCGCGACGGCGTCACGCTGGTCCTTGCCGGTAAGCCGAACGCCGGTAAGTCGAGCCTGTTGAATGCTTTGGTCGGTTACGCCGCCGCCATCGTAACCGATGTCCCTGGGACGACCCGTGACCTTGTTAAAGAGCGCGTGGATCTGGATGGCTTGCCGCTGCACATTATTGATACTGCAGGATTGCGAGTTAGTGATAACGTTGTTGAGCAAGAGGGCGTGCGCCGGACTCTCGAGCAGTTGCAACAGGCCGACATCGCACTTTTGATTATTGATGGCACTAACCCGTCCGAACCCGCTGAACAGGGTTTCGTTTTGCCCCCAGACCTGCAAATAATTAAGGTGTTAAATAAATGCGATCTGACCGGCGAGTCTGCCGGGGTTGTGCCCAATACTGATGCGATCAGGGTTTCAGCGCTCACGGGCGCCGGGTTGCCCGAACTGCGTTCGCTTTTAAAACAAAAGCTGGGCTTTATGCCCTCGGAAACTGGCAGTATTACGGCCCGGCGACGCCACCTTGTGAAACTCGAGGAAGCTCGTAAAGCATTTGATGACGGCCGCTTGCGCCTGGCGGAGGGCTCCGGCGAACTGCTGGCCGATGATCTGTTGCGCAGTCAGAATGCATTGGCTGACATCACTGGGGAGTTCACCAGCGATGATTTGCTGGGTGAGATCTTTGCTAACTTTTGTATTGGCAAGTAAGTTGACCATAAGGCCAGCTATCCAGCGGGGATAAGCGGCGCCGGGAGAAAATAATGACGAAAGAATTACTGATGCAAAATGTGCTCAAGGGGTTAGGGGTTGTTGTTTGTTGTCTGGTGCTCACAGCCTGCGGCACTGAAACCGAGGTCACCGGAACCCGTTTCGTTTTCCCGTCGAATGCAGCACTAGGTATCTATACGGCAGGCACCCTGCCTACCGGCTATGCACCGCCGTCCAGCGCACGCCCTTTGGAAGACACCATTATTGCGTCTGGCGATCTTGCAGCCACGGTCATTGATCTTGGCGGCGGGCGGCAGCTGCGATTGTTTGGTGGCGTTTCAGCAGCTCAGGATTCCGCGACCACAGGCACCAACGTGATCGGTGCTTTTGATGCGTATCTTTCCGAGGCTAAGCCGGGCGATATCATTCCCGGCGGCCCGCATGCCCTGGTTATCGTTACCGGCGGCGAGCTTAGCTTTACACCGAATGCTATCGATCCCGACGTGTTGGATGCAAAGCAACTGGTTCTGCAGTTGGACTTTCAGGAGGTATCCGGCCAGCAATCCGGCGAAGACGCGGCATTCTTCGACGGCTTTGACGGTGACTATGCGTTGGATGCCGATGCGGACGGTATCCTGCTCTATGACGTCTCGCCGGAGCCTGTATTTGTTGTTGGTGACTGGATGGCCAATGGCGATTCCAACACAGATGTCGAGCTCACAAGCTTGATGGTGGAAGCAACGAGCTTCGTTGAAGCCGAAATCAACGGTCCGCTCGAAGCGTATTGTTTTGCGCTGGCGACACCGAATACTCCAGAACCCTTTACGGTAAATGGCCAGCTGAGTTTTGTTGATGTGCTCACCGGCAAGTTTCCGACCAAGAACGCGTACCTGCTGCAAGGCACAGGGGTTTGCAGTGTCGATAACACCGTCACCATTACTTATACCGCGCTGGGCTGGTTATCTGATTCTGCGGATACGCAGTCGATAGGCACCATGGACCGCCTCAACTTTTATGGCTTCTACCGGATTCAGAGCACCACGGAGAACAGTGTATTCGCGACCCGTTGGCAGCTTTCTTTATAAGGCCGCCGTCGTTAGTCGAGGATAGAAAGATCCGGAATCGTGTCACCGATTAGAGGATATTCGGTTTCAGGGCCTGCGGCACAGCACACCCTATTGCGACCACTTTCTTTGGCTTCATACAACGCCGTGTCGGCGCGGTGTAGCAACTCCGGAATAGTCTCGCCTTGATAATACGTGGCAATACCTACTGAAACCGTTACCGGATATTTGTCGAGAAAGGGCTTGCTGGCAATGGCCTTGCACAAGCGTTGTGCGCAACCTCTACCGCCATCGGCGGCGGTGTTGGGCAACACGGCAATAAACTCTTCACCGCCAAAACGCCCGAATGAACGTTCGAACTGTGATTGATTGACCGAATCCATACCCCGCAGCTCGCTGCGAATACGCTTGGCAAAACTGAGCAAAACCTTGTCGCCGACAGCATGGCCGAAGCGGTCATTAAGCTGTTTGAAATGATCCAGATCCAAGATACAGACGGAGAACTCTGCGTTCTCACGGTCGGCGCGTGCTTTTTCACGCGCCAGCGCTTCCATAATGTAGCGCCGGTTGTAACTGCGGGTTAAGTAATCACGCTTAGCAATGCGCGTAAGCCTCTGCAAGATGACCTGCAGTTCATAGTTGCGATACTCGCTATAGGCTACTCGCTGGTGATGCTGTAGCGAGAAAACCCAGGCCGCCACGACGATAGAGAGTAGCGTTAGAACGTTAGGCAGCTCGGCTTTCACCGCGAGAATGTCGGTTGCACTGTTGCCCAATTGCAGGGCGACGCTGACGGCGTAAGAGACGAACGCAAATATCAGCAACTTGCGGTAGCGCGAAGGCTCAACGCTAAACAAGGCAAACATCAGAATACTGGCGTACATGCCTAGGATTAGTTCGCTACCACCGCTGCTAAAATAAGCGTAGACCGCCACCCAAAACAGAGCAATAACTGCTTGTACGCCTGGCATAGATTCATCGTTGGGCTGCCACGTACGCTGGTCATGCTGGCTTAAACCGACGAAGTAGGCATTGCTGGCGATGATGCCGGCTATCAAAAAGCCGGTGCTGACTGGTGATAGCGAAATAATATTGAGCCAAACCGAGATGCCGGCAAGCACCATCCACCAGAGGTAGATAAAAGGCAGGGTCAGCGCCTTAAGTACCCGCCCATAGGGGCCCGGCTGCGCGGGCGGAGTGACCTCAATGCTGTTACGGTTGCTCATAATTAATCCTTAATAACAGCCTTATTCTTGCAGCGATAACTTTGTTTTGCCGTGATGCAGCTCCCATACCTCCCCCACACCGCCATTGGCCGCGTTAAGTGAAATTATGCTGCGAAGGCCCTGAGATACGCGCTATGCTTGGGTTCTGGCTATTTTTGAGATAATTTCCCGATGTTACAGCGGTTAAAACGCGCAGTTCGCACGCTTCTGCCACATAAAGAGAAGCCGGCCAAGATCGTTATGACTCTATTGGTTAGGGATGAGCAGGATATTCTTCGCGCTAACATCGAGTTTCACCGTGCGATGGGCGTCGATTTTTTTATTGTTACCGACAACAAATCCGTCGACTCGACCACCGAGATTCTCAAAGATTACGAACGCCAAGGTCTGCTGCATTACATCTATGAAGGCACTGATGATTACAATCAGACCGAATGGGTCACTCGAATGGCGCGTCTGGCCGCCACCGATTTTGGTGCCACCTGGGTTATCAACAATGATGCCGATGAATTCTGGTGGCCGCTAAATCACGCCGATCTTCGTGCTGAGCTCGCGGCCGTCCCGAAAGATGTCATGATTATTGAGGCCGGGCGCTACAACTTCGTGCCGGTTGAAGGTTCTGCAGAATCATTTTCAACGGCGATGATTTATCGCGAGAAGATCTCGCTCAATCAGGCGGGGAAACCCCTGCCGCCTAAGGTGGCTCATCGGGCGCATCCGGGTGTTACCGTTGCTCAGGGCAATCATGGTGTTTGGGGTTTTAACCCCGCGACCACCGCAGCTGACCGCATCGAGATTCAGCATTTTCCATTGCGCAGCTATGCGCAGTTTGAGAACAAAATTGTCAAAGGTGGTCAGGCCTACGAACGCAACAAAGAAATGGGTGACACGGCCGGCTCGGCGTGGAAGCGTCTCTTTGATGAGTACAAGAAAGGCAACCTGATGACGCACTATCAGCAAGAGGAGTACTCGGCAGAGCGTATCACCGAGGCCCTGCAGAGCGGCGAACTGGTGCATGAAGACCGCCTCCCGACGCTTCTTAAGACACTGAATATTAAGCTTTAATACCGAAATTTTATCCCCTTTCTAAGGTTTTTTGGGTAGAATGCCAGCCCGGTCTGTGCAGCGCTTCTGCCCCAGGGCCGGTTTTATCTCCACTACAACCCATGGGTTTCAACAGGTCGGTCTTTCGCCATGTCTGCAGTAGAACAATTTGATGTCATCGTCGTCGGTGGTGGTCATGCCGGCACCGAAGCCGCCGCGGCTGCCGCCCGCATGGGTGCGCGTACGCTCTTGCTAACCCAGAACATCGAGACCATTGGTCAGATGAGTTGTAACCCCGCCATCGGCGGTATTGGCAAAGGGCACCTCACTAAAGAGATCGATGCACTCGGTGGAGTAATGGGCCGCGCTATCGATCGTGCCGGTATTCATTTTAGAACACTGAATGCCAGCAAGGGTCCGGCGGTTCGCGCCACCCGTGCTCAGGCCGATCGAGCGTTGTATCGCCAAGCTGTGCGTTGCGCCCTGGAGTCGCACGACAACCTCACTATTTTTCAACAAGGCGTCGAAGACCTCGTGCTTGATGGCGCCAAAGTTGTGGGTGTTATTACGCAGCTTGGTTTGCGGTTTAACGCGCCTGCCGTCGTGCTAACCGTGGGCACATTCCTGGCAGGTCGAATTCATGTTGGCCAAGCGCAATCTAGTGGTGGTCGCGCCGGAGACCCCGCCAGTATTGGGCTTGCGGAGAAGCTGAGGGACCTGGGTTTGCGGGTCGGACGCCTGAAAACGGGTACTCCCCCGCGTATTGATGGCCGGACTGTTGATTACTCTGTATTGCAGGAACAGCCCGGCGACACCCCCCGTCCGGTATTTTCCTTTATCGGCAAGCGTAGCGATCACCCGCAACAGATCTCCTGTTTTATTACCGGCACCACCGAAGCAACTCATGACATCATCCGCGGCGGTCTTGATCGCTCACCGATGTATACGGGTGCCATCGATGGCATCGGGCCACGTTATTGCCCGTCGATTGAAGACAAGGTTGTGCGTTTTGCCGAGCGCAATTCACATCAGATATTTCTTGAGCCGGAAGGCCTGACGACCAACGAGCTGTATCCGAATGGCGTTTCGACGAGCTTGCCGTTTGATGTGCAGAAAGCATTTATTGCGACGATACCGGGCTTAGAAAATGCGCGTATTACGCGCCCTGGTTATGCCATTGAATACGACTATTTTGATCCGCGCGATTTGAAACCAACGCTCGAAACTAAAGCGATAGCCGGTCTGTTTTTTGCTGGTCAGATCAACGGTACCACCGGCTATGAAGAAGCGGGTGCGCAGGGAATTCTGGCGGGCATCAATGCAGTTCTTAGCGTTAAGAACGAGGCGGGTTGGTCCCCTCAGCGCGATGAAGCCTATATTGGTGTGCTTGTGGATGACCTTGTCACGCGTGGCACCCTTGAGCCGTATCGTATGTTTACCAGTCGCGCGGAGTATCGTTTGTTGTTGCGCGAAGACAACGCTGATATCCGCCTTACGCCTAAGGGTCGCGAGCTGGGTTTGGTCTCAGATGAGCGTATGCAGACTCTCGAGCTGAAGTATGCGCAAGTCGCTGCCGAGCAGGACCGTTTAAGTGGCATAGTTGTGCACCCATCAAAACTTAACGCCGCTGATGAACGGCTGTTTACTAAGCCGCTATCACGCGAACACCATGCAATAAAGTTGTTAAGCCGGCCTGAATTGCGTTACGCAAAAGTTACCGCGTTAAGCGCGGTTGGCAAGCGTGAACGTGCTGTTGGCGAAACTGATGAGCTTGCTGAGCAGATCGAAGCGCAGGTTGATATTCAGGCGCGCTATGACGGCTATTTGCAGCGTCAGGAAGATGAGATTGCGAAGAGCAGGAAGCACGCAACGTTGTCGTTGCCCGACAATATCGATTACCAATTAATTCAGGGTTTATCGAATGAAGTGCGTCAAAAGCTCGCTGATGTCCGTCCGCAAACCATCGGTCAGGCGTCACGTATACCCGGCATGACACCAGCGGCAGTCTCCATGCTGGTTGTGCACCTGAAGAAGCGAAAACTAAAAATTGCGTAGCGAGTTGTAGCGTGCTCAACCAGCTCGGAGCGGCCGTACTTATTGTCATTTTAGGGCTTGTCGCCTGCGCTCCCGAATCCGCTGAAGGCCCCCTAAATACAGGTTCTGTTGCCCAATCTCCGGCTGGCAATATTCTCCGCAAGAGCAACGGCGCAGAGCCGCAAACCTTGGATCCCCACAAGGCCGAGGGCGTGCCGGCCGCCAATATACTGCGGGATCTCTATGAAGGCCTCATTATTGCGGCGCCTACAGGCGACTTGCTGCCCGGTGTTGCCCACAGCTGGACCTCAGATCCCAGCGGCATGCGCTATACGTTTGCGCTGCGTACCGATGCCAAGTGGTCGAATGGCGATGCGTTGACCGCTGCAGATTTTGTCTACAGCCTGCGTCGCGCACTCGACCCGAACACGCTATCGCGCTATGCGAATATTCTTTATCCAATCAAAAATGCTGAGGCCGTTAACCGCGGCGAGCTTGGTGTAGAGCGCTTGGGTGTCGAAGCATTGGACCCGCAAACTCTACAGATTACGCTTGAAGCACCCACGCCCTACTTTCTGTCCTTGCTCACGCATACGATGACATATCCGGTGCATAGCCTGTCGGTCGAAGCACACGGCAATCAATTCACCCGGCCTGGCAACAATGTCTCGAATGGCGCCTATAAAATGAGTGACTGGTTAGTGCAGTCGCATATTGAGGTTGAGCGAAACGATTATTATTGGGATAACGCTGATACTCGGATTAATCGAGTCGTCTATCTGGCTATTGAAAACCCTGATGCCGTTCTGAAACGCTACCGTGCAAATGAACTCGATATGACTCAGGAGGCGCCGGCCCGCCAACTGGATTGGATTAAGCGCAACATAAATGCAGAGTACACCGTTGCCCCGTATCTTGGTGCCTACTACTACGGTCTGAACACCCTTAAACCACCGTTTAAGGACAGCCCAGAACTTAGGCGGGCTATGGCGCTTAGTATTGATCGGCAGATTCTCACGGACAAACTTACGGGGGGTGGAGAAGTCGCGGCCTACAGTTTTGTCCCGCCTGTTACCGGCTATGAACCACAAACGCCGGAGTGGGCGGGCTGGACTCAGGCCGAGCGGAATACCGAGGCGCGCCGTCTGTACGCGGCAGCAGGCTACAGTGCCGATAACCCGTTAGAAGTCGAAGTGCTCTACAACACCAGCCAGGGTCACAAGCAATTGGCGATTGCGGTAGCGTCAATGTGGAAGCAAACACTTGGTGTGAAAACTACCCTCCGCAATCAGGAATGGAAAGTCTATTTGCAGACGCGCGCGAATAAGACCGATACAGAAATTTATCGCTCGGGTTGGATCGGTGATTACAACGATGCTTATGCCTTTTTGCAGTTACTCATATCCGATAACGCGCAGAACGATTCCGGCTACAACAATCCCCGATTCGATCAGTTATTGAAGCAGGCCTCCCGCGAGGCTGATCTTGCCCGGCGTGCTCTCTACCTGCAAGAAGCCGAGGCACTCATGCTGCAGGATATGCCGGTTATCCCCATCTATTTCTATGTGAGCAAGCATCTTATTAAGCCGTGGGTGCGGGGCTTTACTCCCAATATTATGGATCACGTGTATTCGAAGGACCTCTGGATTGAGCACCGCACCGTATCAACCTCTGAGTAGTCATTGAGCCCCAGACTGATCTGATCAATAGCCCTCATTAGCGCTAGAATCTACTACTGGCAAGGTCTTTGTGGCTATACTGATCACTCTGCTAAATCAAAACAATGAGCAAGCCGATGGCATCAGCAAACCCTAAATCATCCAGTCTCGCCGGTATCTTCTATGTGGTGGGCCTATGCCTCTTCCTGATCGGCGTTTCGGCTTACTACAAAACAGACGACCAATATTGTCGCTATAACGCCGAAGGCAAACCGATTAGCGAAATGGCACCCGAGTGTCAGGCTGCCGCGGCCGAGTTTCGGGCATCGGAAGCTTCCCGCTAAGATTTCGCGGAGCGAACGACTCCGATGTTGCGCTTTACACTTCGACGTCTACTGGGCGCAATACCAACACTATTTATTTTGTTGGCTCTGGCGTTCGCGCTAATTCGTGTTGCTCCCGGCGGCCCTTTTGATTCTGAGAAACAGCTCTCGCCCGAAATTCAGGAGCGACTGAATGCCGCCTACTATTTAGACGAGCCGTTGTGGCAACAGTTTTTCCGTTATCTCGGCGGTTTAGTGCAAGGCGATTTCGGCCCGTCATTCGCCTACGCCGATTACACCGTGAGCGAACTCATCGCTACCGGCTTCCCGGTCTCGTTACAACTTGGCTCGCTGGCCATGCTGTTCGCGGTGATCGGCGGTATCTCCATCGGCACCTTCGCCGCGCTCCGGCAAAACACCAAAGCCGACTACGCGGTTATGACGGTTGCCATGACCGGTGTTTCGGTGCCGAGCTTTGTCGTTGCGCCTTTGCTGGTGCTGTGTTTTGCGGTTACTTTTCAATGGTTTCCCGCTGGCGGGCTCGGGGGTTGGCAGAACTTGGTATTGCCGGTGACGGCGCTCGCTTTACCGCAAATTGCTTATATTGCGAGGCTTACGCGGGCCAGCATGATTGAAGTCCTGCGTACTGATTACATCCGCACGGCCCGTGCTCAGGGCTTGCGCCAATCGACCATCGTGTTACAGCACGCGCTCAAGCCGGCCATGCTGCCTGTGGTCTCCTATCTCGGTCCGGCAACCGCCGCCATCATTACTGGCTCTGTGGTTGTCGAACAGATATTTGGTTTGCCTGGGCTTGGTCGGTTTTTCGTTCAGGGCGCGTTGAATCGTGACTACACGCTTGTTATGGGTGTGGTTGTTTTCTACGGAGTCCTCATTATTCTGTTTAACTTTATTGTGGATCTGGCATATCGCTGGCTCGACCCACGGGTCGAGTTGTGAGCCGTTCTACGCATCAAGGCCAGTCTTTGTTTAGCAGCGCACTGCTAAGTCTGCTGCGCAACAAAGCCACACTTGCAGCACTTGCCATTATGTTTGTGATCGTTGTACTTACCGTCTTGGCACCCGCGCTCTCCCCGTGGGACATTGATTCAACCGATTGGGACAATGTGTCGGCTTCACCTGCCTTCGGCAATGCGCATTACTTTGGGACCGATGACGTGGGCCGCGACATCTTTGTGCGCACCCTCTATGGCGGCCGGATCTCTTTGCTAGTGGGGCTTTCCGCCACCCTCGTCAGTATGCTTATTGGCATACTCTGGGGTGCTATCGCGGGCTATGCGGGTGGCCGCACGGATCAGATTATGATGCGTTTCGTTGATGTGCTGTATGCCATGCCATTTATGTTCTTCGTTATCTTGCTGATGGTGTTTTTTGGCCGGAACATCTTTCTTATTTTTATAGCTATTGGCGCAGTGAATTGGCTCGACATGGCGCGCATTGTTCGCGGTCAGACATTAAGCCTGCGGCAGCGGGAGTTTGTAGAGGCGGCACGCGCCGGTGGGGTCAGTCATTTCAATATTATTCGTCGTCACATTATTCCGAATCTGCTCGGTGTGGTTGTCGTGTACGTCACCCTGACTATTCCTCAGGTCATTCTGGTGGAATCCTTTCTAAGCTTTTTAGGGCTGGGTGTGCAGGAGCCAATGACGTCCTGGGGTGGGCTGGTCAATGATGGCGCAGCGCTCATGGAAAGCGCGCCCTGGACGCTGATCTTTCCCGCTACATTTCTAGCGGTAACCTTGTTCAGTTTCAATTTTTTGGGCGATGGCTTGCGTGATGCCCTCGACCCCCGTGACCGGACCGACGATCAATGATGACCGCAAACCAGGCGCCATCATTACCGCTGCTGGAGGTGCAGGATCTAACCGTGAGCTTTGCTAGTGGCCGCGGCGAGACCCTCGCCGTTAAAGGCCTGTCTTACCACCTTAAGCCCTCTGAAACACTTGGTATTGTTGGAGAGTCGGGTTCGGGCAAGACCCAATCAGTGATGAGCCTTATGGGCTTGTTGCCCGATAATGGGCGGGTTTCTGGTACGGCCTATTTTGCCGGATGCAACCTTCTGGCACTGACACCGGCTGAGCTTAATGCCATTCGTGGCAGAGATATTGCGATGGTGTTTCAGGACCCGATGACGGCATTGAATCCGCATCTTACTATCGGCCGGCAAATGTCCTTGGTTGTAACTCGTCATCTGCAGAAAGCCGGCGCTGCCGCTGCAAACACTTGTCTCAACATGTTAGACGCCGTGCGAATTCCCGAGGCCAAAAAGCGCTTGAGCCAATACCCTCATGAACTATCCGGCGGCATGCGGCAACGCGTGATGATTGCCACCGCTCTGCTGTGTCAGCCAAAGTTGTTGATTGCTGATGAGCCGACCACCGCATTGGATGTGACAGTACAGGCGCAAATTTTGGAGTTACTGCGGGAGCTTCAGACAGAGTTCGCCACGTCCATGTTGCTTATCACTCATGACATGGGTGTGGTCGCCGGCAGCTGTGATCGTGTTTTGGTGATGGCGCAGGGTGAGTGTGTTGAGACGGGCGATGTGAATGCCATTTTTCATCAGCCCCAACATACTTATACCCGTGCGCTGCTTGCCGCTGTGCCGCGCCTGGACACCGTGAATACTGAGTTGAACGTGCCCGCCATGGCACAGCCGTGCCTTGCTGTGCAGGATCTCGAGGTGACGTATGAGCTTGAGAGTAGCGGTATATTGCAGCCGCCTGATAAGCTAAAAGCGTTGCGGGGCGTGAGTTTCGAGCTTCTGCCCGGTGAAACGCTGGGTATCGTCGGCGAGTCCGGCTGCGGCAAGTCGACACTTGCCCGCGGCATTTTGCAGCTGCTTCGCCCAAGTCACGGTAACGTGGTTTTGCTGGGTGATTCGCTGCAGAACTTATCCGCCGGCGAACTGCGCGCGAAGCGCAGCGACATGCAAATTATTTTTCAGGATCCGCTGGCCTCGTTGAACCCCCGAATGACTGTTGCCGATATTTTGTGTGAGCCGCTCGATACCTATCAGCGTCATTTAACTCACAACGCAAAGTTAGAGCGTGCGGCTGAGATGCTGGAAAAAGTGGGCTTAAGTCGCGAACATTTGTATCGCTACCCGCATGAGTTTTCCGGCGGCCAATGTCAGCGTATTGGTATTGCCCGTGCGCTGTTGTTTAATCCAAAACTTATTGTCTGTGATGAGCCAGTCAGTGCGCTGGATGTTTCGGTGCAGGCCAAGGTGGTTGAACTACTCATCCGTTTGCAGAAAGAACTGGGGCTTGCCCTCGTGTTTATTGCACATGATCTTGCTGTTGTAAGGCAGGTGAGTCATCGGGTTATGGTGATGTATCTCGGCAAGGCTGTTGAGCTTGCCGATCGTGACGCAATCTATACCGAGCCACGTCATCCGTATACGCAGGCATTGATTGCGGCGGTGCCTATTCCCGATCCGGATATTCAACGTTCGCGGGGGCATGCCATGCTGCGTGGCGATTTGCCCTCGCCGCTCAACCCTCCAGTCGGCTGTGCGTTTCAGGCCCGTTGTCCGCTCGTCGAGGCACGCTGCGCGGCCGAGGAGCCTGCGTTACGCAGGGTTGGGAAAAGTCTCGTGGCGTGTCATTTCGCGGAGCGTCAACAAGCGGATTCGCTTGCCGTACATCTATCAGCCGGATCGTAGCGAAAACGCTGCAAGCAGGCATTTTAAAATGCACAATGTATTAACGAGTAAACACGCTATATCACCGGAGATCACAATGAGTAATCTGAACGATTTTAGTATTGCGGGCCTGATCAGCGATAAAAATGTTATCGCAGGCTTAAGTGGCAAAGTGGTTCTGGCGGTAAACGTGGCGAGCAAATGTGGGCTCACTCCGCATTATAAAGGGCTGCAAAAACTATATGAAGAATTGCAGGCAGAGGGGTTTGTTGTTGTAGGAATTCCGTGCAATCAATTTGGCGCACAGGAACCCGGTACGCCTGAAGCGATTGCCGACTTTTGCGAAGTAAATTATGGCGTGACATTTCCTATCACCGAGAAGGTCGAGGTTAACGGCGATGATAAGCATCCGATCTACGACTGGTTCACAACTGTATTTCCGGGCGACATTGAATGGAACTTTGAAAAGTTTTTAATCAATCGTGATGGCGAAGTGATTCATCGTTATCCGCCACAAACCACTCCAGAAGACCCTGACTTGTTGCAGGATATTAGTGAGGCGCTGTAGTCCTCTGGCCTAAAACGCCTCGCCAAGGCCGGCATAAAGCGCTTTGTCGCCGCGACCCCAGTTCGCGTTAACCCGCAGGCTGATGTCGTTTTTTGGGCAGCGACGAAGCGCTAGCCAAATCCTCCAGACGGCAGAGATGCGCCGCACTTGCCGAACTCATCGGAGACGGCACTAATGCCGATGAAGCCAATAATGCGGTGTCGCGCAGTAAGCAGTTAACGCTGTTCAGTTTGCGCCGCAACCAGGGGCCTGATTGATAACCCCGCAGATCAGATCCGCTGCCAAGTGCCGGGTAGAGAAGAAAGCGGCATCACCGCTGCCGTAGTCTGAAGCCACTAAGGTGGCTAGTACGGCTTTCTCGGCGATACTCAGATAATCGTTTATCGCAAGCGAGCACTTTTTATACGCGGTAGCGCTTACCCGGCTCTTCCAGACCAAGACCCACCTGACCTTAGGTAAGCCAGCCTGCGCGCGGATAAAGCTCGCTATCACGTGAGACGTTCCGGGGTGACTACTTAGTGTATTGCGTCTGTTTTTGTGGCTTAAAGCGCACTAGCTTTTAAGCCTTCCGGTGTGCAGTGCCAGTCTATTTCCGGTGTCTTCCATCTGTAAGTATGCACACCACAGAAACTGTAATAACCGAATAGTTATAGCGAGCGAGAAAGCGGCGCGTTCGGTGCAACCTGTTGAGCTCTTAACAGCCAATGACAGGAGTTCATTATGAATCACGTTGCAAACCGTTACCTGTGCCTCAGCCTTGCGATGACATTGTCCTGCTTGTCAGTCAGTTACGCTAGGGGCTTCTCGGACAACACCGGCGGTCAGAAGGTGAGTAGCTATACCGTCGGCGTCAATTTTATTGGTACCGAAGACGTTTCGGTCTTTCCACCTTCCGGCGAGACATTCAAGGATCCGTCAAATTGTGCGGGTGTTACTTCGCCTTCTGCCGTATTACCGAACACGGAAGACGATACGTATCGTCTATTGCTGGTGCAACTTATAAGCGCTGCCGCTACCGGACAGAAGCTCACATTATTTCTAGGGGATGGTTGCTACGACATTGGCTACGGGCTTGAGCGTCCGATCATTATTGGCATACGTGCTTTCGCCAATTAGATGATGAACTATTTTACGGCTAGTGCATGGGCAATAATTCTCTGTCAGCTTGCGCCTTCGTCCTTCGCGACAACAACGGAGCCTCTTCCTACCGGCCTCTTCACAGATGCGGCATTGCTATCAGCCCCGTTATTACCCGAGCCGATTATCACGACTGAAGCGTCAGCGCTAGGTGATGGTGCGGCTAAAGATTCGCGCTATGACCCGACCATGTTGGTTTACAGCGTTGCCGGTTTTGAGGGTGAATCTATTGATCCTAGAAGCTTGCAGGTCTCCTGGGAGCAGACCGATCTGGTTGTGCCGGGCAACGCGGGCCTCGATATTCGGGTGAGCCGCTCGCACAATAAAACGGCATTCGCTTACCAGCAGATAGGTGATTGGGTTCTCGGCATTCCGCGTTTGCAAATACCGACAGCACCCATCTATCTGGCGAGCACAGCGTACTATTCCGAACGCCCATGGTTGGCCTATTGGCAGGAAATAATTGGCGATACCGGCGCGGCAGGTCTGTGTGACGCCGCTCCCTATCTGGTTCCTGAAAACAATGGTGATGGCACCGTCTACGCGGCACCGTGGGTTATTAATATTCCGGGCGAAGGGCAGAAAGTGCTCATGGAACGTGACCGCTCAGCTACGCCGGGAGCGTTTCCAGCCAGCGCGGCATTTGTTACCGCCGACAATTGGTATGCGGAGTGCATTGCACCACCGGACTCGCCGGAGAGCTGGGGCTCTGTCGCGTGGGGCGGTTTTCGTCTTGTCTCGCCGCAAGGCACCCGTTATGACTTCGACGTTATCTACAGCGTAATTCCCGGAGAAACGGGCCAAGGTACTTTTGGTGGCTGGCTAAACCTTACGCCCAGCAGCGTTGAAGATATTCACGGCAATCGTCTTGAGTACGAGTATTTTACGTCTCTCTACAACCAGTACGGCTATGTGGCATCTCAACTTCTTTATCGCATTGTTGGCTATGACCCGGACGGCAACCTTGATGGGCGTGCAGTTCAGTTTTCGTATGATCCGTACTTTGGCTATGACGCGTATCGTTTTCAGAATCACTTCGGCTGGAAGCACTCACTGGCCACAGTCTGGGTGGCTGATCCGGAGAATCCCGGAGCGCCTAATCCAAACGATCTAAGACGGGTCAATTACATTGCCGAGGCCGATGTCTTTGGCAACATCCTAAAGCGTGTTGACCAGCCAGAAGGTCTCAGCTGGCATTTCTCCAGCGACATTGCCGGCACCCGCGTGCTGCTGCCCAACAGCTCACCAAGCTCGCCAATGGTGGCGCTGGCTAGCGTCACCTTTCCTACCGGCGGTTCCGTGAGTTATGCCTATGTACCCGGTGACCGCACGCCGAGTGTAAGACGCCCTGCCAGGCTGCTGTCGCGGACAACTTTCGGCGATGACGCGGTCACTGGCGTGTGGGGTTATAGCTACAGCCTTGCCGGGCATATGGAAACTACTTCGATCGCTGACCCATCGGGCGCTTTGCAGCAGTACAGCTTTTATGAAGGGCTTGATACCTACGTTACTAAACTACTGAAAGAATACGCCGCAGGTCGCAACTACGGCAGCCCGCTTGCTAACGGCAAGTTTATGGGCCGCATGTTGCAGCATCGTTTCTATAGCCCCACCGCTACTCTGCTGCGAACGGAAGACCTTAGCTGGGATTCCCGGGCAACGATTGGGTTGCTTGCCTACGGCTACCAGAACTATAGCTATTACAACTTCGATACTGTCGGCTACTTCAATGCTCAGCCACCGGTCGTCACCCAAACGACCGTAACCAACCATGAAACGGGCGCGGTTTTTAGCACGGCAATGGCTGATATCAATATCTACGGTCAGCCATTGCGCATAGCAGAAACCGGCGTTGATGGTTCTATCGCTAGCCCGGTAACCCGAACTACGCTCTACGACTACTTCAACCAGTTGGCGCCGTGGGTCAATGGGCTGGTAACACGCGAAGTCATCACCGGATCAGGAGAAGTTCGGCGTGAATACAACGCTAAGGGGCTGCTAACTGAGTTGGACCGATCTGGTATTCACGAAAGCTACACATATTACCCGACTGGCGAGCTGTGGCAGCGGCAGTGGGTTCGTGACGGCCTGCTTCATGAGCACCGCTATGCCAACTACAAGCGTGGAATTGCCCAGAATGAAATTCTGCCCGACTACTCACGGCTAAGTCGTCGTGTTCTGGACAGTGGTTTGGTTGCCGAGGAAACAGACCCGCTAGGCAACAGCCATGGCTATTCTTTCGATGGCATGGGGCGTCTGTTGCAAGTGCAGTATCCCGGCACAGACACCTTGCCGCTGCAATTGAGCTATGACCCGATAAATTCCCGCCATGCGGCCGTCAGTCGCGGCCCCTACAGGCAAGATTTTTATACGGATGGCTTCGGGCGCTTGCTGCGCACAGAGTCTAGCGACGCGAACTTTCCAGCCGACTCACGTATCCAGCTGGCAAATTACGATGCTTCTGGACGGCGTGTCTGGCAATCGTATCCTGCTGTCAGCTTGCAAGCCGCTGCTTCCGGCGGCGTGTCATATCAATACGATAGCTTATCGCGCATTACCCAACGCACTGAGCCGTTGGCGAATGCTGTTGAGCGTTACTTTTACAGTAACAATGATTCTGTAGCGACAGAGTATTCAGAGCCGCTAATCAATGGGGTTATTACGCTCGATTCCCGGGGTTATGCGACGGCACGCGAATACCGTTCGTTCGGCAATCCTGAACGTTCATACCTCATGATGATTAGCAGGCAAAAGTCATTGGCCGCCGATAGCGGACTAGCAGAGTTCGTCACGGCGACCTATACCCGCAATATTCTGGGTCAGCTAACCAGTTCGCGGCAAGGCGATGTGGTTCGCCGCTACAGCTACGATGAACGCAACTTGCTCAACTCTGAAAATGGTCCTGAGGCAGCGCCACTGCATTACGAGTACGACGCTATCGGTAATGTGCTGAGCGTCCAACAGGGTCATCGCGAAACTTCGTTTGTGTATGACCGGATGAATCGGCAGGTAAATATTGATTATTTCGGCAGCACCCCCGATGCCAGATTCAGTTATTACCCCGATGGCAGCATCAGTACGGCCCGGCGCGGTGATGCGGAGTGGGCTTATACCTACAGCCCAACCGGCAAGGTCAGTAGCGAGTCTTTGCAGGTAGATGGTCAGGGCTTCGACCTTGCCTATTCCTACAGCGCGGCTGACAGTTTGGCGGCGGTGACGTACCCATCCGGAAATACCGTTGCGTTCGCACCGGATGCTTACGGTCAGCCACGTCAGGTGGGAGCGTACCTTGAAAGCGTCGGTTATCACCCGAATGGCGACTATCTTGACCTCGTTTATGCCAATGGTCTTAGCGTGCAGCGGACAACGAACGCTGCAGGCCGCATAGAGTCCTTTGCTGTGCGTGAAGGCATTGATGCCTTATTAGTACAAGACTATGACTACGATTATTCCGCCAATCTGACCCGTCTCGATGTCTCGGGCATGTACGCCAATGCAGCCCATGAGATGGCATACGATGGCTTAGGCCGGCTGGTCAACGCTAGCGGCTTTGGGCCGGGAACCGGCGCATATCGCTATGACGACAATGACAACCTTACTTTTAAGGATGTTTCAGCGCCGTTAAATATTGCTTATGACGTTGCTACCAATCGTGTGCTCGCCGCGGGCGACGCCCTATATAGCTACGATCTTTTCGGGAACACGCTGAGTCAGGGGCAGCATAACTTTAACTATGATGCGGTGAATCAAGTGGCATCGGTTGCGAGTTTGCCAGGCACAACCTATTCCTACGATGCCTTTAATCGCAGGGCCTTTTCAACGGTTAATGGTGAGCGGATCTATACGGGCTTTAGCCGCGATGGTCTGCTGATGTTTCGTGCAAATGGTACCGCCGGGCAAACCACAGAATATGCGTATCTGCAGCGCACTCTGGTGGGGAGTTTTGAGACAACTTCGGGCGTCTCAGGGCCTGCCGACACGGATGGTGATTTGATCCCCGATCACATTGAGATTCGTACAGGCACAGACCCCGTTAGTGCCGATGGCGGGCAAGATGCTGATGCCGATGGACTCAGCAATCTCGAGGAGTTTTTGCAGGCCTCGTTAGCCAACGATTCTGATACTGATGATGATGGTATGTCTGACGGCTATGAATATCTTTATGGGTTTCGCCTCCGCGATCCCACCGATGCGCTAGACGATGCTGACAATGATGGGCTGACCAACGCCACCGAATTTAGCCTCGGGACCAACCCACTGCTGGCAGATACCGACGGTGATGGCTTAAGCGACTCTGAAGATGGGCAACCACTATCAGCGCCGCCGCTCGAAACATCGCCAACAGGATCAACGCTGCCTCTATTGCTAATACTTCTTGAGGAATAAGACGATGCATCGCTTAACTTTGCTAGTAATGATTTCTGCAGTCGTCAGTTTATTCTCAGGAGCAGCACCCGCGACGGATGGTCTGACCTATTACTTTCCTGATCAGCTTGGCTCGCCGCTAGCTGCCAGTAACTCGGCAGCACAAATACTCTGGGTTCGCCGCTATAAGCCGTTTGGCGAAATGCTTGAGCAGTGCTTTAGCTCGTGCCCACCGGAAGAAAGTCGCGGCTACACATCACATGAATACGATAGCAATACGGCGTTGGTCTATATGCTGGCGCGTCATTACGACCCGGTTGTCGGGCGCTTTCTTTCGGTGGATCCGGTAGATCCATCGCCCGATACACCGGCATCGAACAATCGATATGCCTATGCGTGGAACAGCCCGTATCGATACATCGATCCGAACGGCGAGGATCCTTACCTTGTGAGTCGTGAGCTAAAGTTAATGGTGGGCTTTTCGCATAATTTTGTAGTGACCAATGCCGATTATCCTGGCGACCCGGCAGCCATCATTTACTCCTACGGACGTCAGGATTCGGGCAAGACAGGCGCCGTCACCTCGCAGACCACGGGGTTCTCTGCAGGCACCAGCGACGCCGATCGTGCCTATTGGCTAGAGCTTGCCGGCGATGCCCGGCTTGCGTTGAAGTATTCGCTAAGGGTGGACGCCAGTGACGCTGACGTTGATCAGTATGCTGTGGGTCTGATTCCCGATACCACGTACTCGGCAACGACGCTACTGCCGGGCAGAACAAACAGTAACAGTGCGGCCTCGGCGGTCATTAATAGCGCTGTTGGTGACGAAGTTGACGTGCCTGATGGATACCGGCTTAGCCCGGGTGCCAATGATTGGCGTCTCCTGCAGTTTGACGTGAAGTAAGCACCATGGTTTGGCGTTTTAAGGGGGTATGGGTTGATGGATAGACAGGATTTAGACAAAGCGGTTGCCGCCGGTGTGCTGCGTGCCGACCAGATTGAACCGTTGTACCGGTTTCTAACGGCGCTTTATCGCGACCAGCCGCGGTTTGATTTAACGCATGTCTTGTATTACTTCGGTGGCCTCGTTGCCATAGGCGCTATGACACTATTTATGAATCTGGGCTGGGAGCAATTCGGCGGCTGGGGCATTTTCTCGATTTCGCTCTGTTACGCGCTGGCAGGTTTGTTGCTGACCCAGCGGTTTTTTGCTCAGGGCTATTTCGTGCCTGCCGCAGTATCGGGAGCATTTGTTATCTCGTTGGTGCCTTTGGCGGTATTTGCTGTTCAGGATGCTCTGGGTTTCTGGCCCGTCGATGTTGATTACCCGTCATTTCATCGAGGCATTGCCTTTGCGTATATTTATATGGAGCTAACGACCATCCTGGTGGCGTCGATCATGTTGTATCGCTACCACTTGCCGTTTTTGACCCTGCCGCTGGGCGTTTCTCTGTGGTACTTGTCGATGGACCTTGGCGAATTGTTTTTCGGCGTGGCCTTATCTATCTCTCAGACGGGCTATCTGTCGATGGTTTTTGGCGGTCTTATGCTGCTGCTGTCTCTGTATGTGGATCTGCGTTCCGCCAGCAAGATCGACTACGCCTTTTGGCTGTACTTATTTGCCGTGGGCACATTCTGGGGAGGTCTCAGTGTTCAGTGGTCTGACAGCGAGCTTGCCAAGCTTGGGTACTTCGCCACCAACCTGACACTGATCGGCCTCGGTGTATTGTTAGCACGACGTGTTTTTGTGGTGTTTGGTGCCATTGGCTGCGGCGGCTATCTGCTGCATTTGGCCTCCGAGGTATTTATTAATAGTTGGTTATTTCCCGTTGTGTTGTGCGCGATGGGTCTGGGCATTGTTTACCTGGGTGTCTGGTGGCAGAACAATGAGGCACGGCTTGCTGGCAGGTTACGTCACTATCTGCCGCCAGGTCTGCAAGATATTCTGCGGCATCGGCTGGTCTAATCGCCGATGCCCGAATCAGCAAGGCTCAGTCATCCTCAATTTCAAACACCGCGACGACGCCTGCCGAGTAGGTAATTTGGCCGCTCATGTAGCTTGATGGTTCATTGCTTTCGGCCGTGTCCATCGCAGCCTGCGAACGCAGCATGGGCCGCGGTGCAGGAGCGTTGGAGGTAGAGTCAATACTGAGCACATGGTCAATGTCGGTATCCAGCGCTTTAGCCAGAGCGCGGGCATTTTCGCGGGCATCTTTGGCGGCCATTATTAGTGCTTCGCGATAGGCTTCGCGGGCCTTGCTGCTGTCGAGCACGGGCGGGCTAATCTGGTTAATGCCCACCTCTACGGCACCTTCAATCAGGTCGCCCAGCTTATCGAGTTCGCTGAGCTTTACAGCAATTTGCCGTACAGCGATGTAGCCAACGAGTTCTTGTTGGTTGGTCGTTTTGTTCCAGCGGTACTCAGGACGTGCCGTGGCATTAACGGTTTGGATATCTTTGTCGTCTACACCCAGCTTTTTAGCTAGGTTAACAAATTGTCGGGTCACCGTTTCAGCTTCGCTCTGTGCCGTTTGAAGTTGTTTGCCCTTAGCTTCAACGCCGAGTTGCAAGGTTGCCATGTCGGGCGCGACCGTAACTTTGCCTTCACCCGTGACGGCAATACTGCTTTCCTGCGCCGCGCCTTCGTGGGCGGGCTGAACACAACCGGCAAGAAAGAACGTGGCAACAACAAGCAGACTGAAAAGATAGTGCATGGTGGATTTCCTTATTAGTGGGCTTGGGCAGCGATACCCGGTTGCGAGAAGATGCAGAGCCAGAGGTTTTCATCCTGTCCCTAAGAGTACAATTTTCCTCCTGCGGCGCACAGCGGGTTGTTAGAATTGCCGGCTGCGCTAACACTCCTGAAACAATGACTACTATTAAGGATCCCGCTATGAACCCGTTTAGAGCTTTTCGTGTCCACGCCAATAAATCCGGGGTTAGCGCCGGTGTTGAGCAGCTCACATTGGAAGATCTAACGCTCGGCGACGTTATTGTTAAGGGTGAGTGGTCGAGCATTAACTATAAGGATGCGCTGGCTGCCACCGGTGCCGGGCGCATTCTGCGGACCTCACCGCTAGTGGGTGGCGTTGATATCGCGGGCACGGTCATCAGCTCCACGGATAAGCGGATTGCCGTCGGTCAGCGTGTGCTCATGAATGGCGGCGGTTTAAGTGAGGTTCGTGATGGCGGTTTTACCGATGTTGCCAGTTTGCCAGGTGAAGGTGTTATTCCCATTCCGGATGAGCTCAGTACGCGTGACGCCATGCTTATCGGTACGGCCGGGTTCACGGCGGCTTATGCCGTTCATCGCATGCAACAGAACGATCAGCATCCGGCGAATGGACCGGTTGCCGTAACCGGAGCTACCGGCGGTGTAGGCAGTGTCGCCATCGATATGCTGGCGGGTCTGGGCTATGAGGTTGTTGCAATGAGCAACAAGCCCGAGCAGAGCGCCTACCTGCAAGCTTTGGGTGCTAAAGAGGTGCGGTCACTGCGTGATATCGACTTTGGCAAGCGCCCGTTGGAAAAAGGCCTTTGGGCTGGGGCTATCGATAACCTGGGCGGCGAGACGCTGGCCGGTCTGCTTCGCAATGCGGCCCCCAATGCCAATATTGCGGCGATTGGTCTGGCGCAGGGCATCGAACTAAACACCACGGTCATGCCGTTTATTCTGCGTGGCGTTAATCTGCTCGGTATTAACTCGGTGGATGTACCCCGTGAGCTGCGCATGCTCATCTGGCAGCGTATCGCCACGGATTTGCGGCCACGTCATCTCGATAAGCTCGAGACCAACGAGGTCACGCTTGATACGCTGGGCGCGGCGTTTCAGCCCTATGTTGATGGCAAGATCACCGGCCGCACGCTGGTCCGTCTGAGCTAGCGCATGCGCGATGCACTCACGGCAGGGTTAAACCATTTAGGCCGCTCGCCAACGCTTGCCGACCCGCTGCTCTCGTATCTGGAGCTGCTGATAAAATGGAATAAGGCGTACAACCTCACCGCGATTCGTGATCCACAGGCAATGGTGGTGTTGCATCTGCTCGACTCGTTAACGGTCTGGCCGTTTGTGCGCGGTCCGAATGTCCTGGATGTGGGCACCGGCGCAGGCTTGCCGGGCATCCCGCTGGCCATTGCTATGCCGGAGCACCGCTTCACGCTGCTCGATACCAACGGCAAGAAAACGCGGTTTCTGGAGTATGCGCTACGGCAGTTGGGGCTGAAGAATGTTGACGTCCAGAAAACCCGTATTGAAGACTTTGCGCCCGTTCAGCCGTTCGACACGGTAGTGTCGCGCGCCTTTAGCGCACTCAGCTTGTTTGCCGATACCTGTGGCCCTCTGCTCAATCAAAGCGGTTGCCTGTTAGCGATGAAAGGTAAGTTGCCAAAAGACGAAATTGCCGTGTTAAATGAGGCACAATGGCGCGTCGGTTCTTATGAGCTTGAGGTTCCCGGTCTTGAGGCTGAACGCCACATGATTGTGCTGGAGTCGCATAGCGAAAGATCTCGAAATAATTAGAGAGCAACCTTACTGAAGGCATAACTGTACTCGTGGTTTTTCAGAGATTTACAGCGTCGGGTGAGCGGCCGTTTAGACACACACGGATTAAAACATGGCCCGAATAATTGCAGTATCCAATCAAAAAGGCGGCGTGGGTAAAACCACTACCGCCGTCAATCTTGGCGCGTCTTTGGCCGCCGGCGATCAGCGGGTGCTGGTGGTCGATCTCGACCCCCAGGGCAATGCGAGCACAGGTAGCGGTGTCGACAAAAACAATCTCACGGCCACCAGTTGCGAAGTGTTATTGGGTGAAGTTTCCGCTACCGACGCCATTGTTGATGCAGACGCGGCCGGTTACCACCTGATGCCTGCTAACTCTGACCTCACCGCTGCGGAGGTACGTCTGATGCAGGAGTTGGGCCGTGAAACGAAGCTGCGCAGCGCTCTTGAGACCGTTCAGGATCGCTACGACTACATTCTTATCGACTGCCCGCCGACCATTAATATGCTCACTTTAAACGCGATGACCGCGGCTGATGGCGTGTTGGTGCCGGTGCAATGCGAGTTTTATGCGCTGGAAGGTTTGTCCTCGTTGCTTGAAACCATTCGGCAGGTGCGTAATTCGGTCAATCACAAGCTCGAGATCGAGGGCTTGCTGCGAACGATGTATGACCCTCGGAATCGCTTGTCCACTGATGTGTCCACGCAGTTGGCCGAGCATTTTGCCGATACGATTTACAGCGCCATTATTCCGCGGAATGTGCGTCTGGCCGAGGCACCGAGTTTTGGTGTGCCGGTGATCACGCATGCGCCGCGATCAAGTGGCGCAATGGCTTATCTGGCCCTGGCCGGTGAAGTTATGCAGCGACGTCAGGCCGCAGCGGCATAGGTTTAAGTACCGCCTGACCAATACATTGAACACTGTTGCGCCTTTAATAACAGGCGTTAGTTTAAGAACCTTACTAAAGTTAGACATCCTATGGCTGATAAGAAACCTGCTGCGAAAAAGACCGGCCTTGGCCGTGGCCTCGATGCCTTGTTAGGCGGCAGCAGTGCTGCACCACCGCTGCCGGTTGCGCCGGGCGGTGCCGGGGCCAAGCCGACAAGTTCAGCACCCGCTTCTCCTCAAAGCACTCTGGCCTCTTTGCCGCTCGATGTGTTGCAGCGGGGCGAGTATCAGCCGCGTCTGGATATGCGCCAAGAAGCGCTGGAGGAACTAGCAGAGTCTATTCGCGCGCAGGGCGTGGTTCAGCCTATTGTTGTGCGTCCGCTAAAGGGTGCCGGCAAAGGGCGCTATGAGATTATTGCTGGCGAACGTCGCTGGCGTGCAGCAAAAATCGCCAATCTTTCCGAAATTCCTGTGATCATACGCGATATACCCGATTCAGCGGCGATTGCGGTGTCGCTGATCGAGAATATTCAGCGTGAAGACCTCAATCCGCTGGAAGAAGCGTTGGCGCTGAAGCGGCTCATTGATGAATTTGAGGTCACGCATCAGCAGGCGGCAGATGCGGTCGGTAAATCCCGGGCGGCTGTTTCCAATTTGCTGCGCTTGCTCGACCTTGGCCCTGAGGCGCGCCAATACCTGCGTGATGGGGCTCTCGATATGGGCCATGCCCGCGCGCTGCTGGGCATTCAGGATAAGTTTAAGCAAGGCCGGTTGGCGAAGTTGGTGGTCGAAAAGGGCCTCACTGTTCGTGACACCGAGGCGGCTGTGCGCCAAATGTTAAATGGCGATGCAACTCCGGCGAAACGTGCGAAGCCTCTGGATAAAGACACTCAGCGCTTGCAAGACGACCTCAGCCTTAAGCTGGGCGCCAGCGTAGCTATCGTGCATGCGCCGAAGGGCAACGGCAAACTGGTGATCAGCTACAACTCGCTGGACGAACTGGACGGGATTCTTGGCCACATCAAGTAACCACTCTGTATTCACCGCTGGTTATTTTTTGCTCAAGCGGCGTCGCAGGGCTTGAATGGCTCCAGCTAACTCCCTACAATGCGCGGGCTGAATCGGGCCTCGTTCGGTTTGGTGGTCAGTGACGCCTCGCAGAGTGGCGTAGATGTTGGTTTGTAGTTGATGTTCTATAGCGTTTTTGTTCGCCCAAACCCGCTGAGACGGGTGACATGCAGGTAATCCAGATGATGCGTACCGAGGCCTACCGGCTCGCCGGATGGCAACTGCTGGTTACCTTCCTCATAGCTGCAGCAATGGGGTTTATGGGCGGTTCAAGCTGGGCCGTATCGGCGGTTGCAGGAGGATGTATTGGTCTTGTGACCAACCTTTGGCAGGCACTGAGAATGGCGCGTGTTGCGGGGTCAGCTCCTGAGGGCTTTCTCGGCGGGTTGTATCTGAGTGAGTTAATAAAAGCGGTGCTCACAGTAGCCCTGTTCATCTTTGCCATTAAGGTGTTTCAGGTCGAGTTGGTGCCCACGATTTCAGCCTTCGGCGCATGTTTTATTGTGCACCTGGCTACAGTAAGACAGAATTTCCTGCCGGCAGATCCGGCTGTTTTAGAAGCGAACCGGCAAGCGCGCGAAGAGCGGGCCCGGCTCGGATTAGTAGACGACGATAGAGACGAAATCTGATCATGTCATCAGCGAACGGCGAGCAAACAGCATCACAATATATTGAGCATCACCTGCAGAATCTTCAGTATTGCAGTGGTCCTGAAGGTTGGGTATGGAACGTGCGCGAAGTTTGTGCCGGCAACTTTATGGCCTTTAATGTCGACTCAATGTTCTGGACCGTTACGCTGGGTGTTATTTTCTGCTGGCTGTTCCGCCGAGTCGCAACCAACATGTCGCTGGCCAACCCCGGCAAGCTGCAGATATTTATTGAAGTTGTGTACGACTTCGTTGCCACGAGTGTTAAAGAAACCTTCCACGGCGACAGCAAGCTCATCGCACCTATGGCGCTTACTATTGTGTGCTGGGTGTTCCTGATGAACCTAATGGATCTTATTCCGGTCGATATCATTCCTGAAATTGCTCTACTGGTCGGCATTCCATACATGAAGGTCGTACCTTCGACCGACGTCAACATTACGTTCGGCCTCTCACTCTCTGTCTTTGCGCTCATCCTGTTCTATAGCTTTAAGAACAAGGGCGTGGGCGGCTTCATTGTCGGCGAGCTGATGATGAGCCCGCTCAACCCAAAAGAATTGGGCATGCCCAAGATCTTCTGGCCACTGGTTATGGCGTTCAACTTTGTGCTTGAGATTGTGGCGCTTGTGGCTAAGCCCCTGTCATTGTCACTGCGACTCTTCGGCAACATGTATGCCGGTGAGTTGATGTTTATTTTGATCGCGCTGCTGTTCGGCTCGATTCTCGTGGGCGCTATTGGCCCGGTCTACGGCCTGATTGGTGTTCTTCTGCACTTCGCCTGGGCCGTGTTCCACATCTTGATTGTGACGCTGCAGGCTTACATTTTCATGATGTTGACCATCGTGTATTTGAGTCAGGCTTTTGAGTCGCACTAGTTTATTGGTTTGAATGTAGTACTCGGGCACGAGCCCAGATTATTTTTTTGTAATTTTTGATTGTTTGATGCTTAAGTTAGGAGCAGCTAGATGGAAATGGTAATTGGTTTGACCGCAATCGCAGTCGCTATCCTTATTGGTTTTGGTGCGCTGGGTGTTGGTATTGGTATGGGTCTGTTGGGTGGTCGCTTCCTTGAAGGTTGTGCACGTCAGCCTGAACTGGCTCCAATGTTACAGACCAAAATGTTTTTGGTTGTTGCGTTGCTTGATGCGGTTGCCATGATCGGTGTGGGTATTGCGTTGTTCTTCGCTTTTGCGAATCCGTTTGTGGCTCAGTTTCTCGAGGCTTTGATAGTGCTTGATGCTGCCGGTCTTGCCGGATAACAGCAGGGTTATAGATCTAAAACATCTTTAACACCCTGAGGAGAAAGCAGCGTGGATATTAATAGCACGTTATTAGGCCAGATCATCGCGTTCGCGCTGTTTGTCTGGTTTTGCAAAGTGTTTGTCTGGCCCTTGATCATGGAAGTGATCGAAGAGCGTGAGACACAAATTGCTGATGGTCTTGCTGCTGCAGACAAGGGCTCACGTGCCCTTGAAGAAGCAGAGCAAGAACGTGCAGTTATTGTGGACGCCGCTCGCGGTCAGGCGCGTGAAATTGTTGATCAGGCCAATGGCCGTGCCAACGCCATTGTTGATGAGGCCCGGGTAGCAGCCGAAGCAGAGAAAGAACGTATTCTTACTGCGGCTAGCGCAGAGGTTGAGCAAGAAGTCAGCCGGGCGCGCGAAGAGCTTCGCGGTCAGGTTGCCAGCATTGCGATTGCCGGTGCGACCAAGATCATTGCTAAAGAGATTGATCCGGCCTCTCACAAAGAGCTGCTCGACAATCTTGCAGCACAGATCTAGGACAAGGAGTTAGCCATGGCCGAAAATTCAGCAATAGCTAAGCCTTATGCGAAAGCCGCTTTTGAGCTGGCCAATACTGCCGCCCAGTTGCAGCAGTGGTCCGAGGCATTGCATGCCGCGGGTATGACGGTAAACAATGCGCAGGTCTCTGCCGCCATTGCCTCGCCGCACACCGATGCAGCGGCAATGATTGATCTGATTGCAGAGATTGCGGGTCAGTCAGGCGGTATTGATGCCGGCCAGGGCTCTCAGGTGCATAACCTGATTCGTCTATTGGCAGAAAACAAACGTCTTCGGGTGTTGCCTGAAATTGCAATCGCGTTTAATGCGTTAAAAGCGGACGTTGAGAATCGTGTTGATGTCACGCTGACATCGGCGACGGCGCTTGATGCCGCTCAACAAGAAATATTCGTCGTAGCGCTTAAAAAGCGCTTTGGGCGTGATGTAAATCTGAACGTTGAACTGGATGAGACCCTGATCGGTGGCGCGAAGCTGCAGGCGGGCGATCTGGTGATTGACGGCTCTGTAAGCGCCGGCCTCGCCAAATTAACCAGTTCTTTGATGAACTAGAGGAAATAAGAGATGGCTATCAAAGCTTCTGAAATCAGTGATCTGATTAAGGAACGCATCAGCAAATTCGAGAGTTCGGCCGAAGCCCGTGATGTGGGCACCGTAATCTCAGTTACTGATGGCATTACCCGTATTCATGGTCTTGGTGATGCTCAGTACGGCGAAATGCTGGAGTTCCCGGGCAATACCTTTGGCCTCGCGCTGAACCTTGAGCAAGACTCAGTGGGCGCGGTGGTTCTTGGCGACTACAAGCACATCTCTGAAGGCGACATAGTAAAAACCACTGGTCGTATTCTTGAAGTGCCGGTGGGTCCTGAGTTGCTCGGCCGGGTGGTTAATTCTTTGGGTGAGCCGCTTGATGGCAAAGGCCCAATCAACGCGAAGTTGCTGTCTCCTATCGAGAAAGTAGCGCCGGGTGTTATTGAGCGTAAATCAGTTGACCAGCCTGTTCAGACAGGCCTGAAGTCTATTGATGCCATGGTTCCTGTAGGTCGTGGTCAGCGTGAGCTGATTATTGGTGACCGTCAGACTGGTAAAACAGCGGTGGCCATTGATGCCATCATTAACCAGAAAGGCACCGGCGTTAAATGTATCTACGTGGCTATCGGCCAGAAAGCGTCAACCGTTGCTAACGTGGTGCGCAAGCTGGAAGAGCACGGCGCAATGGAGCACACCATTATCGTTGCTGCGACTGCTGCCGAATCTGCAGCGCTGCAATACATCGCGCCATACTCAGGTTGTTCAATGGGTGAGTACTTCCGCGATATCGGTGAAGACGCACTGATTGTTTATGATGATCTTACTAAGCAGGCCTGGGCATACCGTCAGGTGTCGTTGTTGCTGCGTCGTCCTCCGGGTCGCGAGGCGTATCCTGGCGACGTGTTCTATCTTCATTCACGTTTGCTTGAGCGTGCTTCACGTATTAACGCCGCCGAAGTAGAGCGCCTGACCGAAGGTCGCGTAAAAGGTAAGACCGGCTCTTTGACCGCTTTGCCTATTATTGAAACTCAGGCTGGCGACGTCTCTGCATTCGTTCCAACCAACGTAATTTCTATTACCGACGGTCAGATCTTCCTTGAAACTGACCTGTTCAACGCCGGTATCCGTCCTGCTATTAACGCCGGCTTGTCGGTATCGCGTGTGGGCGGTTCAGCACAGACAAAGATTATTAAGAAGCTTGGCGGTGGTACTCGTCTTGCCTTGGCTCAGTATCGAGAGCTGGCAGCGTTTGCTCAGTTTGCTTCTGACCTCGACGAAGCGACCCGTAAGCAGCTGCAACGCGGCCAACGTGTTATGGAACTTATGAAGCAACCCCAGTATTCACCGCTTTCTGTGGGTGAAATGGCGCTGTCATTGTTTGCGGCTAACGAAGGCTATCTCGACGATGTAGAAGTCAGTCACATCGTAAAGTTTGAGGCCGCCATGCACGCTTACATCAATGATAAGTTTGCCGATCTGGTGACTTCGATCAATGAGAGCGGCGATTTCAACGATGAGATTGCAGCCAGCATGTCGAAGGCAATCAAAGACTTTAAAGCCAACGGTGCTTACTAGGGTTGCTCGTTAGAGCATCTGCAGAGACTTTAAATGGCAAATCTTAAAGAAATTCGCGGCAAGATCAGTAGTGTTAAAAACACTCAGAAGATCACCAAAGCGATGGAGATGGTGGCAGCCTCAAAACTGCGCCGTACCCAGCAGCGCATGGAAGCCACGCGGCCCTATGCGGATAAGATTCGTATGGCTGTAGGTCACTTGTATCAGGCTAATCCTGAATACCGTCACCCGTATTTGGTTGAGCGGGAAAGTGTCAAGCGCGTTGGTTACGTTGTTATCTCTACGGATCGCGGCCTCTGTGGCGGCCTGAACACCAATACTTTCCGTAAGTTGCTTCACGAGATCCACGATTGGAATGAAAAAGGTGTTGAGGTCGATCTGTGTTTGATTGGCTCCAAGGCTGTACAGTTCTTTCGTAACCTCGACGTCAACGTGGTTGCAGCAGCAACCCATCTGGGTGAGAACCCGCACGTTGCAGACCTGTTGGGTGCGATCAAGCTAATGCTCGATTCCTACACCGATGGCACCATCGACCGTCTGTATCTGCTGCACAGTGTGTATCAGAATACGATGACTCAGAGGCCTGAGGTTAAGACGCTTATTCCGGTTGAAGCACCGGATGCCGATGATCTGCCGCAGCACTGGGATTACATTTATGAGCCCGATGCGGTTGATCTGCTCGATGGCGTGCTAATGCGTTATATCGAGTCTCAGGTTTATCGTGGCGCGGTAGAGAACGTGGCCTGTGAAATGGCCTCGAAGATGGTTGCGATGAAGAGCGCTACCGATAACGCCGGCAAGATGATTGATACGCTCGAAACTGCCGCCAACAAAGCCCGTCAGGCTGCAATTACTCAGGAAATTTCTGAGATTGTCGGCGGTGCTGCAGCGGTTTCAGAGTAACAGCACCACTAACAGATTTAGTTATATCTAACTTCGTATAGATTTTATTAGGGGCTGAGACAGAGTCAGCCACCAGAGGACGAAAGCATGAGCTCCGGAAAAGTTGTACAGGTAATTGGCGCGGTTGTTGATGTGGAGTTTCCACGCGACGGACTGCCTAGCATTTACGAGGCCCTGAGGATTGAGTCACTGGGTCTGACCCTCGAAGTTCAGCAACAGCTGGGCGACGGCGTGGTTCGTGCCATTGCGATGGGTGCCAGTGAAGGCCTCTCGCGCGGCATTGCAGTAATCAGCACCGGCTCGCCGATTCAGGTACCTGTGGGTGAAAAGACACTCGGTCGCATTATGAACGTTCTGGGCGAGCCGATCGATAACGGCGGCCCCATCGGCGAAGAAAAGCGTATGCCGATTCATCGTGCAGCGCCAACCTATGAAGAACAGGCCGCCTCAACCGAGCTTCTCGAAACAGGTATTAAAGTTATTGACCTTGTTATGCCGATTGCTAAGGGCGGCAAGATTGGTTTGTTCGGCGGCGCGGGTGTTGGTAAGACCGTTACGCTGATGGAGCTCATTAACAACATCGCTAAAGCCCACGGTGGTTTCTCCGTTTTCGCCGGTGTTGGTGAGCGTACTCGTGAAGGTAATGACTTTTACTACGAGATGGAAGAATCTGGCGTTTTGCCCAAGGTATCGCTGGTTTACGGTCAGATGAACGAGCCTCCGGGCAACCGCCTGCGGGTAGCGCTAACCGGTTTAACCATGGCGGAAGAGTTCCGTGATCAGGGTATGGACGTTTTGCTATTCGTTGATAATATCTACCGTTACACACTGGCAGGCACCGAGGTTTCTGCACTGTTGGGTCGTATGCCTTCTGCGGTTGGCTATCAGCCTACGCTCGCGGAAGAAATGGGCGTCCTTCAGGAGCGCATTACTTCAACGAAGGCGGGGTCTATCACATCGTTCCAGGCCGTTTACGTGCCTGCCGATGATTTGACTGACCCTTCTCCTGCAACCACTTTTGCTCACTTGGATGCGACACTCGTGTTGTCTCGCGCAATTTCAGAACTGGGCATTTACCCGGCTGTTGATCCGCTCGATTCATCATCACGCTTGCTCGATCCGAACTCGATTTCTGCCGAGCACTACGACACAGCACGCGCGGTGCAATCAGTGTTGCAGCGTTACGCTGAACTGCAGGACATTATCGCGATTCTGGGTATGGACGAACTGTCTGAAGAAGACAAACAGGTTGTGCAGCGCGCCCGTAAGGTGCAGCGCTTCTTGTCACAGCCGTTTACTGTTGCTGAAACCTTCACCGGTGCCCCCGGTAAGTACGTCAGCCTGGCCGACACGATTCGTGGCTTCAAAGGTATTGTTGCGGGTGAGTACGACGATCTGCCAGAGCAGGCGTTCTATATGGTTGGCCCAATTGAAGAAGCTGTTGAGAAAGCCAAGACTCTGTAGAGTTTTTGCTGTCTGCACGGTGAGCTGAGAATAAAAATGAGCACTATTCGCGTCGAAATCGTAAGCGCCGAAGGCCACATCTTTTCAGGTGAGGCCAATATGGTATTCGCTCCTGCACGCGGTGGTGATGTGGGCATTGCCCCGCGTCACGCGCCGATGCTGGCGGATCTGCGGCCGGGTGAGCTGCGCGTTGATGTGGTCGACGGCGAAGAGAAGTTCTTCTACATAACCGGCGGTATCTTAGAGGTTCAGCCGCATTTGGTCACTGTCTTGGCCGATACGGCTTTGCGTGGCGAGCAGCTGGACGAAGATGCGGCGAAAGCCGCCAAGGAAGCGGCGGAAGCGGCCGTATCTGCCGCTGGCGATAAGCGCAGTCTTGAGCATGCCCGGATGCAGTTGGTCGAGGCTGCCGCCCGCTACAGCGCTGTTCAGAAGCTGAAAGGCAAGAAGTAGGCTCAACACAAACAAAAAGGCCGCGGCGCCCCGCGAATGATCGCGAAACCCGATGACAAGACTAAGAAAAGCAATACGGCGCTCATCGAGCGCCGTATTTGTTTGTCGCCGTAGGCTTTCGTTAAATAATTGGGGGGTGGAATCGGGAAACGCGTTGACTTCTGCGTAGGAGGTGCTTTTAGCTGTTCTCCAGCACGGCAAGCCTCGCCAGCTCGCCCTCACTGTCACTGTTTTTTCGCGACGCGTCCCACAGACAACAGCCCCGATAGCAGTTATTCTTGGTTATTGCACATTGTTATAGGTTTGCCCCCATGAAACTCAGCGTTGTTATTCTTGCCGCCGGCAAAGGCACCCGTATGCGCTCGCAGCTTCCTAAGGTGCTGCAGCCGCTGGCTGCCAAGCCTCTGTTGGGCCACGTGCTTGATACCGCTGCCGAGCTCTCCGCCGCGGAAGTCTGTATTGTCTATGGACATGGTGCCGAGGCTGTGCAGACTCAGTTTGCCAGCTTTCCGGTGAACTGGGTGTTACAGGAGCCTCAGTTAGGCACCGGGCATGCCGTCCAGCAAGCGATTCCGCTGGTGAGTGAGGACAGCGTGATTGTGGTGTTGTACGGCGATGTGCCTTTGGTGTTGCCGGCAACAATCCAACGTATGGCCGCCGCCACCGCAGGCGGTAAGCTCGCGCTGATGACCGTCGATGCCGCTAATCCAAAGGGCTATGGCCGCATCGTGCGTAACGCCGCCGGCAAAGTACTAATGATTGTCGAAGAGCAAGATGCTACCGACGAACAACGCCGCATTACTGAGGTTAACACCGGCCTTATGGCCTGCCCTGCCCGCCTTATGGGCCCGTGGCTTGATGCGTTAAAAGCAGACAACGCCCAGGCCGAGTATTACCTGACCGACGTTGTCGCCGCGGCGGTTGCAGATGGCGTTGCCGTTGAAGCGATTAAAGCGGCCTCAGAAGCCGAGGTTATGGGCATTAACGACAGAGTTCAGCTCGCCGAGGCCGAACGGGTATTGCAGCAGCGCTTGGTGCGGAGCTTGATGGTAGCCGGCGCGACCGTTGCCGATCCTGCCAGAGTCGATATTCGGGGCGCTGTTACCGTAGGTCAGGACGTTTTTATCGACGTTAACGCTGTGTTCGAAGGCACCGTGCAGCTTGGCGACGGCGTTGTCTTAGGTCCGAACGTGTATATTAAAAACTCCACAGTGGCTGCCGGCACGCATATCGCCGCGAACAGCGTGCTTGAAGATGCGGCTGTGGGCGCGAACTGCAATATTGGCCCGTTTGCCCGCTTGCGGCCGAATGCCAATATTCTGGATGGTGCACGGGTGGGCAACTTTGTAGAGATTAAGAACACCACGTTGGGCTTGGGCAGCAAGGCCAATCACCTCAGCTATCTTGGCGATGCCGAGATAGGTGCCGGAGTGAACGTGGGCTGCGGCACCATCACCTGCAATTACGATGGTGTTAACAAACATAAGACCATCATCGGCGACAACGCATTTATTGGCTCCGGTGTTGAGCTGGTGGCTCCGGTGACCATAGGTGCAGGCGCTACTATTGGAGCAGGCTCCACTATTGGCGGAGCAGCCCCTGCCGGCAAATTGACATTGGAGCGCGCGAAAACCCGGACAATTGATGGCTGGCAGCGGCCGCTCAAGAAAAGCTAAGACTCCGCAACGGAGCGTGCGCCATTGCAGTGATGCAGCGTTCTGCGACCTCTGTCGCATTCTATTCTCCGCCACAACAGTAGAATATGTTGAATAGGCGTGATAGAAACGCTATTCGCCGCTAATCTAGGCGCTATAGCTCCTTATTGGTCAGTATGTTTGTGGTGAGTTGGTCCAAGATCGGATCAGTCAAGGGATGATATATGTGTGGGATTGTTGGAGCTGTAGCTGAGCGGAACGTGGTGCCTATCTTAATGGAAGGCCTGCGACGTCTTGAGTACCGTGGTTATGACTCAGCCGGTCTCGCCGTTATTGAGAACAAGGTGATTGAGCGCCGGCGCCGGCTTGGCAAAGTGGCCGAGCTTGAGCATGAGTTGGAAGATTTTCCTGCCGCAGGCCCGATTGGCATTGCCCATACCCGTTGGGCCACACACGGCGCGCCAAGCCGTGAAAATGCTCACCCACATATGTCGAATGGTTCTCTGGCTATTGTTCACAATGGCATCATTGAGAACCACGCCATTTTAAAAACCCGGCTTATCGAAGCTGGCTATGCGTTCACCAGCGATACCGATACGGAAGTTATCGCACATCTTATTCATCAGTATCTGCAGAGTAATCCCGATCTCGAGTCGGCCGTGCGCCAGGCTGTGGCCGAGATTGAAGGGGCCTACGCGTTAGTCGTGATGAGTCCCTCTCAGCCCGACACGCTGATCCTTGCCCGCGAGGGCTGTCCTGTTGTTATTGGCCTTGGGCTCGGTGAGAACTTTGTCGCTTCAGATGTGGCCGCGCTGCTGCCCGTCACCCGTAAGTTCATGTTTCTTGAAGAAGGCGATATTGCGGTTGTTACCCGTCAATCTATTGTGATTACGGATCTCGATAACAAACTTGTTGAGCGTAAGGTCAGTGAGTCCGAGCTGTCCGCCGATGCCGTTGAGCGCGGCGAATTCCGTCACTACATGCTTAAAGAAATTTATGAACAACCGCGTGCGCTGGCTGAAACGCTGTCCGAACGCATCGCTGAGGGTAAAGTGCTCGATAGCGCCTTTGGTCCCCAGGCAAAAGACATTCTTGAGCAGATTCAGAATGTTCATATTGTGGCTTGTGGTACCAGCTATCACGCCGGGCTGGTTGCGCGTTACTGGATTGAAGAGTACTGCAAGGTGCCTTGTACGGTCGAGATTGCTAGCGAGTATCGCTACCGCAATGCCGTTGTTCCCGATAACAGTCTGTTTATGACGGTCTCTCAATCGGGCGAAACCGCCGACACACTCGCGGCAGTCCGGTCTGCTAAGGCTAAGGGCTATCTAGCCACCATGGCCATTTGTAATGTGCCGGAGAGTTCGTTGGTTAGAGAGTCTGATCTGGTGCTAATGACCCGGGCAGGCCCGGAAATTGGCGTTGCCTCAACGAAAGCATTTACGACCCAGCTTGTGGCTTTCGCCTTGTTTGCCCTGGCACTGGCGCGGCATCGCGGAATGCCAGATGCAGAGCAGCGGCGGCTTACGGGTCAGCTCTTAGAATTGCCGGCCATGCTGGAGGAATTTTTGACGCTTGATCCGCAGATTGAAAAGATGTCGATCCACTTTGCTGATAAGCATCATGCGCTGTTTTTGGGGCGGGGTGCACAGAACCCGATCGCTATGGAAGGCGCTTTAAAGCTTAAAGAAATTTCCTATATTCATGCTGAGGCCTATGCTGCCGGAGAGCTTAAACATGGCCCGCTGGCCTTGGTTGATGAGAATATGCCTGTCGTTACGGTAGCGCCCAATGATAATTTGCTTGAGAAGCTCAAGTCGAACTTGCAGGAAGTGCGTGCCCGCGGCGGCCAGTTGTTTGTCTTTGCCGATCCGGATGCCGGTTTTGAAAGTGGTGAGGGTGTGTGTGTACTGAATATGCCGGCCCATGTCGAAGATCTGCAGGCCCCCATTCTATATACCGTTCCATTGCAGTTGTTGTCGTACCATGTGGCAATTCATAAAGGCACCGACGTCGATCAGCCACGCAACCTGGCAAAGTCCGTCACGGTAGAGTAAGTTTTTGGTGACAGCCTATGCCGCTATGTCAGCATAATACGGCCAGTTCGACCCGCTGTCCTGAGTGATGAACCGCTTCTATTAAGGGGTTGCAGATGTTCGGTTGGTTTTTGATCATTGTGGCAGTCGCTGCTGTTGCGTTCTTCTTATTGCGGGGGCGGTCCGGCTCGTCCACAGCGGCGAAAAAGCGCACCAAACTGGCAGCAAAGAAAGCCGGAAAGAAGCGGCCCAAGCTTTATGCATCCAGGCAGTTTATTGCCGATGCACATGCCTGCGATGAAGCAAAAGCACTGAGTGGCAAGTCTTTTTTGGTGGATGAAGGGCCAACGTTACCATTGGCCAACTGCTGCGACCCGGTGCTTTGTCGTTGCAAGTACCGCGATGTCGAAGATCGTCGAGGCCTGGATGAAAGGCGTTTAATTGTGGGTGCGCTGTCTACCGAAATGCCTATTGGTGACGAGCGCAGTAACCGCCGCATTGGTTGCGACCGGCGCAAAGACGATATTTCTTTCGATTACGATAGCTAAGCTTTTTTATAGAGAACTGATGAAACATTTGCAAATTTTCGCATGCGTGCTGTTGGGTTTAGCGTTGCAGCCTGCTCTCGCCCGACCACCTTCTTACAATTACACAGAGCTTGCCTTTATTGATGGGGAGTTCCGCCTGGGTGGGTCGGCGAGCTCCAGCTGGTATCAGAACGGTTTTCAGGTTGATGGCAGCTACGCGCTGGATAACCGTCTCTGGTTATCGGCCACTTACTCCGGGGTTAGCAGCGATACGACAGCGGCTATTCCTGCAAGCCTGCGTTCGAATACCGGAATTCTTCGCGCCGGTTATATTTTCCGGCCCGCCGAGGCGATCAGTATCGATGTCGCTGCTTTGTGGCGCTTCGACGATAACACGCAGCCGCTTACTAATAATGAGGGTCCGGGCGCTAGTCTGGGAGTACGGGCTGCGCTTGGTGTGTTTGAGGTGTTTGGCCGTGGTGCTTATCTTGCTGGCGATTTTGATGGGGGTTATTCCGTCAATGCCGGAGCACTATGGAACTGGACAGAAAACTTTGCCTTATCTGCCGGCTACAGGCTTACCCAGTATGAACCCAGTGTGGGCACGACCACCTATAACATTGAATACGTTAATGTGGGCATCCGGTTTACGTTCCCGACGCCACTGTAGCATTTCGGGTTGTATCAGCCTCTCTATAATCGTAAATAGTTATGAGTAGTTTCGAGATTCATCCGCAGTTGCAGAGCGATTGTATTGTGCTGGGACAGTTTCAGGTCTCCACGTTGCTGTTAATGAATAATGCCAGTGTGCCCTGGTTTATTCTTGTACCGCGTAACGATCACTTTGCCGTTGAACTCACCGACCTTGCGTTTGCTGACCAGACTCAGGTGCTTGCAGAGATCAATGCAGTGGCGGGTTTTGCAAAGGCGCAACCTTACGTAGAGAAGCTGAACATTGCGGCGCTAGGCAATATTGTGCCGCAACTGCACATTCATATTGTGGGCCGCAGCACCGCCGACTATTGCTGGCCGAAGCTGGTTTGGGTGGCCGACACACAGCCCGGATACGCGGTGACGGCATTACAAACTTTGCGTCATAACGTGTCGTCTCTGGCCGGGTTCACCCCCGTGAAGATCACATGAGTCGCCCTGAATCGGTCTCCCTGGCATTAGGTAGCGGCGGCGCCCGCGGTGTTGCGCACATTGGTGTTATTGCGTGGCTCGAAGAGCATAACTTTAAAATTGAATCGATTAGCGGCAGCTCGATCGGGGCGCTCATTGGCGCCGTTTATGCCTGCGGTAAGCTTGATGAGTTTAGCGACTGGCTCTCTGCGCTCGATAAAATGGATATCGTGCGGCTACTCGATATCTCGATGCGCGACGGTGGATTTGTTAAAGGCGATCGTATTATTGCAGCGCTCAAAGCACTGGTCGGCGAGCATCAGATAGAAGATTTGCCCATTCGCTTTACCGCTATTGCCGCCAATATTGAGCAGGAGCGCGAGGTTTGGTTGAACCGAGGGCCGCTGTTTGAGGCGGTAAGAGCATCAATCTCGTTACCGTTGTTTTTTACCCCCGCCACAGTCAATGGCCGGCGCTTACTCGATGGCGGCATTCTTAATCCGGTGCCCATCGCGCCTACGTTTAGTGATGCAACCGACCTCAAGATTGCGGTCAACCTTAATGGCACCCCTACAGCAGAGCCTGCCCGTCGTAACAAGCCAGCTAAGCCTCCGGCAGCGGGCCTTAAAGGTAAAGTGGAGCATTTCATTGATAATCTCGCTGATAAATCGTTCTCCAAATTCAGCGTAGATATGGAGATGATTGAGATTGCCAACCAAACCTTCGATGCAATGCAGGGCGCTATAGCCCGGCACAAATTGGCCATCTATCCACCGGATATTGTTATCGAGTTGCCACGCAATGCGTGCGGCACGCTCGAGTTCGATCGCGCCGATGAGCTTATTGACCTCGGTTATGCGGCCGCCGAGAGGGCTATGCGACCGCTGCTGGAAAAGGAATAGGCATGAGTCTGAACGTTACGATTCGTAAAGCTGTTGCTGTGGATACGCCGGCGATTCGTGACGTGCATGTCGCTGCGGGCAAGGGTCCTGATTCTTTAGAGAGAAACAACGCGAACGTATTGAAGTGGCTCGATGGCCGTGTTGCCGCTGACTATCTGGAAGAAATGCAGCGCGAGCAATTCGTGGTGGCCGAGGTTGATGGCGAGCTTCGTGGCTTTGGGGCCGTCATTCTAGACAAGGCTGAAATCAGTTCGGTGTATGTTGATCCTGACTATACCCGTCAGGGGATTGCCAGCGCGTTGGTCTCGGCAATGGAGCAGATTGCAGCAGCTCATGGCCTTGCAGCACTCGAATTGCAGGCCGCAGGCGGCGCACTAACCTTCTATGAGAAGCAGGGCTTCAGCTACGTGAGTGAGCCGCCCAAAAACGGGCCGCTCTGGGCGCAAATGCGTAAATCGCTGACGTAGCGCATTGCTGGTCGGTGCGCTTGTTACCAGCGGTACTTCACACCAACACCCAGCGCATTGGAAGCGCCTTCGATATTGTCATTGAAGGTGCCGTAGGCTGATGAACGATGGTGAATGCGTATATCAGCAGCCCAGTTCGGGTATTTCGGCAATGAGAAATCGAGATCGACCAAAATGTACGCCAGGGTCTTAGATGTATCGCCTTGTGAGTCAATTTCAAACTGACCTTCTTCAGTGGCGAAAGACAACCCCAGGCCTACCGCGAAGCTCGTGTTGAGATAACGATCCCAGAAAAAACGATTCCAGCGAAAGGCGCCCAAAGCATTAAGCTCCCAATGTCGTTGACTCGGGCCTGCTTGTTTTGCGACCTGGCCTTCCACTTCAAAATCCCAGCCGCTGTTCCACCGGTAGAGTCGTTTGTTCAATGCCAGAGCATAGAGCTTGTCTTCTTCCAGAGCCGCTGCACCAATTAACATGTCGCCGAGCTGCTCTCTGGAGAGCCAGGCAACATAGCCGGTGAGGCTCCAGTCGAGTTCTTCGGTTGCTGCTCGTGACGGCCACTTGGCCTTCACAGGTGGGGAACTGCCGGCAGCGTCGGCTTTGTCAGAGGCAAAGGCCGCTGAGTTAATCAGCAATAATACGGTGCTAATTGCTAGGATCAATTTCTTCATAAGCTATATGCCAACTTTTTGTTTTCTAGCGCTATTGTGCTGAAGGGTTGGGGCGTTCTACGCAAGGCCCGATAGTGAAAACTGATCCGCTCTTGCTCCAGCGCTGCGCAGGATAGCCCGCCCCACACCCTGAGTCGAGCGCTTTGGGCGGATTGGCTGTGGATACTGGCCCGAATAGCGGGCAAAAGTCGCCCTTAGCAGCGCTCAGGTAGGTCAAACTCTGCACGGATCTGACGGAGAGACTCTTTGTAGCTTTCGAGCCTCTCTATGGCGGTCTCAGTCGAGTTAATGCGGGAATCGGCGCTTATTATCTGAGGAGCGAGGTCTTGAAGTGCGGTCTCTTGCCCCATATCTTCCAGCGTCAACGCCTGCAGCCAAAGTCCTGCCCTCTCGTAATTTGCTTTCCCTGATTTCTCTGCTGTTCTGCCATAGGCCATAGCTACTTCATGCTTGCACTGTACCAGTGCGGTGACGCCTTCAAAGGCATCGTCACCAATTTCTTTTCTCAGCAGTTGCAGCTGCTTTTCCTGCTCGGCTCGTCGTTGCTGCGCCTCCTTACTATCTTTGGAATTTCCAGCCACAGCACCGGTGACGGCCCCTGCGCTGGCACCAAAAACGGCACCGCGGGCCGCCGCCTCACCCACGTTTCCGCCAAACACGAGCGCCGTCATCATTGAACCTGCGGCACCTGCCAGAGCACCTACACCGGCGCCCCGGCTAGCGCCTTGCTGTTGATTTGCGGTACACGCCGACAGTAACAATCCCATACATGCTAAAGATATCAGCGTTCTGGCTGTGAGTTGCATAGTCTTTATCCCGAAGCCCCTGTGAGCTACAGCTTTGCATAGGCTACAAAGTCTGTCGAGCATTTCGAATGTCTGTTGGATTTAGACGAGGCACAACACTCTGATGCAAAGGTCACTTGTGAAATGGACGGGTTGCTGCGCTGCTCGTTGCCGTTTGCTGTTTTGTTCTGATAGCGTCCTTTGCAGGCCGGCTGAGCACCCATCGTTATGCCATTCCTTTGTTGCAGTTGTTTGGTGTCAGTGGGGCGGTCCTGATCATGGCCATACTGCACAGCAATGCGGTCTGAGCTAACGCAGGGCCGGTAGCACTTTTTCACCCAATAATTTAATGCCCTGAGCCTGATGTTTTTTAAGCTCCAGGCAGGTGTGCGTGACTCCTGCCGCTTTAAACTCAAGCAGATGCTCAATAATGTGATCGAGTTTGTCGGGGGTGCTGGTTAGCGTGAGCTTATCGACGCACAGGTCCAGCAATGCATCGGGCACGCCTGCCACCGACGATTCGTTCTTCGGTGCCATCGCGTAGATTTCCGGAATATGCGCCATGATGATTGCAAACTCCTCGGCCGTCATGAATTCACGCATCATGTATTCGCGAAACAGTGCCCTGAAACCGATCCAGCGGCGTGCCTCATGGCGGGCTTCAGCCAGATCGTCATAGACGTACCAGGCCATAAAGTTGTTGAAGCGCATGCCAGTCTTATCCCTCCCGAGTTCGTCCATCCGGGTATGCACTGTGTTAATGGCATTGCCAGCCAGAGTGAGTGAGAGGTCGCTCATAAAGATGCCATCGGCATGTTTGGCGGCCATATGCAGCATTTGCGGCTTGTTGGCACCGGCATAGACGAACGGCGCTGGCTCTTTGATCCATTGCGGATCGTAATGCTTGATTTTAAAGAGCTCGCCGGTATAGCTGAACGGTCGCTGTGACGTACAGCCTTTAACAATCTCGAGTGTTTCCCGGACATAGCGGACCCGTTTTTCAAACGGAATGTCGAGCGACATCACGACTTCGCCGCCGCCGCCTATCATGGTTTCGACTCGGCCCTGACACAGGTCGCCCAGTGTTAGTAGCGCCATGGCAATGCGAAAAGGGTGCATTTCGTAACCATTCAGTGCCATAGGGGCCAGCTTAATCCGGCTTGAAGCAAGTGCGAGCTCGGCCATGTTGGTAAAAGGGTCGCGACCGTCCAGGTAGCTGGCATTCCAGACCGTATTAATGCCGTATTGCTCGGCGAGCAAGCCCAGCTCCGTAAATTCCTTCGAGCTTAAGTGTGAATCCAGAACGATATCGATTTCCATGGTGGTCAGGTGTCTCCGGTTGCAACAGCGGTGCCGTTATTTTGTTCAAGTTTATTAATCACGTGGCGTGCAAGGCCTACGCCAGCCTCCGCGTAGAAATTGTAGGAAGCTGTCGCGCCGGCTCTCTCAAGCTCCAGCAGTTGATCATGTTTTGATGCGACGGCTGCAATCGTGCAGGTCACATTACGCGCCTGAATTTCATCGATTGCAGTGAGGATAGCCTTGTGACCCGGCATGGCCAGCACGGCGACGCGAATGTTGTACGGGCCGCGCGTGCGCTCCCAGAAATCTATATCGGAGGGGTCGCCCTGAATCACGTTACGCCCTTCAACAACCTGCCGTTTTACCGTATCAGGGCTGCGATCCACTCCGAGCACTACAGGCCCGTACTGTGACTGCAGCGTTTCATAGGCCGCTGTACCCAGTCGGCCCATCCCAAACACCATAATCTCAGCCCTACCGGCTTCAATTGGCTGGTCGTAGGGCAATACAGTAGGCGTTTCGAGTTTTCTAAGACTGTCGGCAAAGCGGTCGAACAGGTGATGTGCCTGAACGTTTATAGGCGCCGATATCGTGAATGAAATGGCCATGGCCAATGCCAGCGTGATGAGCCACTCGGGACTAAGCCAGCCGCTGGCAACCGCTGCACTGCTCACGATGAGTCCGAATTCACTGTAATTGGAAATGCTCAGGCTGGTGAGTGTGGAGGTTCTTGCCCGCAGGTGAAACCGAGTGAGCAATAGCATAAACAGCCCGGTCTTGAGTGGCAGCAATAGCACCAGTGCTACTGCGACCATCGCGCCTTCGAGTGTTGGCACACCGGAAAGACCAATGCTTAAAAAGAAGAACACCAGGAAGATCTCTTTGAAGCCCAGCAGTGACTTTGCCAGATCACTTGCTTTGGGCGTGCCAGACAACATAAGGCCGACAAACAGCGCGCCGAGGTCGCCCTTTAGGTTAACCAGTGTAAACAGTTCATAACCCGCTAATGCCAGACAGAAGCCTAAGAGCACCTGCAATTGACCGTAACCCGATTTCTCGAGAATCCAAGATATTACTGGTCGTAAGAGTGGCAACCCAATAAGGCAAAGCGCCCAGGGGCTAGGCAGGCTATCGCTGGTGCTGGCAATGAAAACGACCGCCACAATATCCTGAAAAATGAGAATGGCGATAGCCGTACGGCCATGGAGCGCGCCCATTTCGCCACGCCCTTCCAGTACGCTGACCGCGAATACGGTACTTGAGAATGACAGCGCAAAAGCCAGCAGTAAAGCGGTCTCCCAGTTAAGGGTGGCGAACAACGACAGCTTCACAGCACCCGCCCCCAGCATTATTAAGCCAAACAGTAGTGTGGTTGTTGCCATGTGGATGATCGTGACGCCGAATGCTTCGGGCCGAATCAGATCGCGGATGTCCAGTTTTAGGCCGATCGTAAAGAGCAGGAGCGTGATGCCGAGATTGGCAATCTGCTGAATGGTGTCGCTAGCCTCAATGCCAAACGAGAACATGACGAACCCGGCCGCCAAAAAGCCCACCATCGGTGGTAGTCGAACCTGATTTGCCAGAAATGCAGCTGCAAAAGCAACGAGAATTAGTACTACACTCATTTAAGAGCATCCTTGGGGCAGCGACTTTACCGCCGCAGATACAATAGTATAAGCAAGCGACGGTGCTTTGCGCCGTTGAATGCAGCTTCGGGGCATCCACTGGCCATGATTTTCATTGTAAAACTGTTTATAGGGGCTGTCCTGAAAGGCAGCAACTTTGTTATTGAGATGCAGCTCAAACCCCTACCTCCTCAGGTCTATCAGGAGCTCGGGAAGGCTGAGGTTGAGTACACCGAGCAGCAGATGAATGCCAGCAAGCTGACTCAATTATTGGTAACGCACAAGCATAAGCGCTGCTGGATGGCATCGAATTGCAAAGATGCTGAGGAATTACATCCTTTAATGCAGGGCTTTCCGCTGCATGCCTATTTCGATTATACCGTGCACCCTGTTATCGACATGGTCGAGGCCTCAAAGGCGGGCATGACTGAACCTGCACTAGCTTAGTAGGCTTAGGGATGGTGGGCTGAAGAACAGCCAGAGCTTTATGCTATAAGTACATTATATTCCGGGGAGCTTGGCTGACTATGAAAAATATTTTGGTTACCGTCGATTTTTCTGAACTCACAGATCATGTTATTGCCCAGGCGGCCTCTCTGGCCGCCGCATTTGGCGGTCAATTACATCTGTTGCACGTTGCCGATCCTGACCCGGATTTCGTGGGCTATGATGTTGGCCCGCAAACAACCCGTGATGCAGTGGCAGAGCGATTTCGCGAGCAGCATCGTAAGTTGCAAACACTGGCTAAGCAGCAGCGTGCGGCAGGCATTGGTTGCGATGCTCTATTGGTACAGGGCGCGTACGTTCAGAAAATTATTTCAGAAAGCGAGAATCTCAGTGCCGACTTGATTGTTACCGGGGCACATAGCAAGGGTCTGTTATCCCGGGTGCTGCTGGGCAGTGTGAGTGAGGGTGTTCTGCGCGAATCTAAAGTGCCGGTATTGGTTATTCCCGCGCGCTAAGCAGCACCGTCTTTGCCGGGCATACCGTGACGCCAGCATTAGCGCCCCGCACTCACATCTTTTGCAACAGCCCCCCGGGGCATTTCGAAGTGCGTTGCCTCCATTGAGAGGCTCATTTGGTTTAATGTGTCCAGGTAATACCAGACCGGCCATTCATGACCGTTCATGTCATGAGTTACGCCGGTAATATCAATGTTGAACGCATAACGCAGTGGCGCGTTTGTGCCCGGCACGTTGTCGTCGGTATTGATAATGGCTTCTGCGAAGTCGGCGCAACGGCCAAAGTTCTGGCTGCCCCAGCCAAAATTAAAGAACCCCCGAATACCGATCGGATCAAGAAAGGTCATGCGGATCTTTACCGGCGATGCGCGGTTCGCGCGCAGAGTACTGCAGATGGCATCAGGCAGCCATGCGCCGGCGCTGTGACCGATAAGATGCAGCTCATCAATGTCATAGGCGGCCAAATGCTCACCGATTTGCTGCCCGAGGTAGAGACCGTTTATCGATGCACGCAAGCGGTTGTCAGACCACGGTGACCAGATATAGCGGATTACTTCCTGATTCTGTCCGCGCATTTCACTGCGCAGTGCCAACTCCAGTTTCTTTATAGCGTCATTGTCTTTGCCGTCGGAACCGTGAAACAGCAGAACCAGTTGGCGCGTGTTGCTGCGTGGCTCAGGCATGGCGGTCACAAAGTCGGGAGTCCAACGAGCGTAGACCTCAAGCCACAACGGTGTGCTCGCTAATGCGAGACACAGGCCCAAGCCCAAATTTCTGCGATTTTTCGACGCCATAAGCAGATAGTAACTCGCCCTTACTGCAGTGGAAAATGGTTTGGCCCAGCGTGGCACGCGCATTTTTCTGCTGCAGTCATTACAATTAAAGGGCATTCACAAAGGAAACAGTATGTCTGAAAAGCCAATAATGTGGATTGGTAAGCAGCCGGGGCAAAAAAAGCCCCAACCCAATCCGGAGAAAGATGCAGCGCTGGCTGCCGAGCTCACTGCCGTTTGTGAGGCCGCTGGCTATGCGGTGGAGGGATTCCTGGCCGCGCAGGGTAACTATGGCAGTTGGCTGGTGCGTATGTCGGAAGCCGGCAAGCAGTACCAGCTGATCTGGGATGGCAAAGCCGGTCAGTTGCGGCATCATGTGGCCCTGCATGGCGGTGGTTGGGATGAGATTGCTTGTTGCGCTGTAGAGGACAAAGCAACCGTTGGCATGGTGAAAGGTGCGGGTCAGCTGTTAGCTGGCAGCACTTCGGCCTAGCCTGCAGTCATTCTCACGTACGGCCATTAGTTGTCTTTGGGCTTTGGGTTTTCGGATGTTGGTCCGGAGATGTATTTATACAATGAAGATTGCAGGGGTAATTCATGAACAATTTCTCGACGATGGTTGTACTGCTGGCCGCACTATCTTTGTCTGCCTGCGCGCAGATGGGTGCCGATAAGAAAACACCTGAGATTCAATCCCGCATTGACGCCGGTTCAACGAACTATGTGAATTGCATGAAGGCCTATGCGGCAAAGTACGCGGCGGCTACAGACTCTGCAACCATTCTGGCCGAAGGTGCTGGTGTCGAATGTGGCTATTTGCTGGATGGCGTAGCAGCTGATATGGGTGAGCTTGTGGGTATGAAATATATGTCTAAGTCGTACCAGAGCAAGCTCATTGCCGAGCAGCTTGAGGCTTTAGAGAAAACGGCGCGCGCCCAGGTGATCGATACCGTAGTTAAAGCAAGGATTGGCGAGTTTTAGTCGTGCTTTCAATGGGCGCTAACTAAGCAGCAGCGGCGTGCCGGTGTTTCGGAGATTTTGCAGATAGTTGTTAACCAGTGCGTTACTAATGGCAACCGGCTGCGCTAATACGGTAAAGCACGGGGCGTCACGGCGAAGCTTTTGCCATTCACCGGAATAAATAATGCGTTCCAGATAGGCAATATTTTTATCTATACATTCCATGTACGGATTGCGTCCGCCGTAGAGTCCTTCGAGCTGGTGGTAGATTTGCCCAAACGAATTGTCGAGTCTCTCCATGACTATATTTCTATAGAAATGAGGAGTTTGTCTCAGAAGGTCTATTCCGGATTGGTAGTGAACCCGCTTGTGGCCTGATTCATCTTCCGCAATAGCGATGCCAGCCAGCACGAACTCCAGGTAAAGCCGGTCGCGGCATTTTTCGAGGTAGCAGCGGTCGGCCATTTGCACCAGGAGGTCGGCAGTACCGAGCATGTGGCCGAGCAAGTAATCCTTCGGATCATCCAGATCTATTTCATTCAGGTCCTTTTCGTAGCCGGTGAAGTGCACAAGCTCTGTGGCGATGCCTAATGCACTTGCCATACCGATGCTTGGCAGATAACGGCGCAGAAAATCAGCGCTGCGCTTAATGTGCCAAAGTGTGTATTCCGCGCCATTCATGATGTTCTCATCGTCACGGCTGCGCAGATAGCCGCTATCGTGGAACAGGGCTACTATCATGCCGACGGTGGCCTTTTCAGGGCCGAGCTTCGCGCTTTCGCTGGCTTGTTGATCATGGCTGGCAAGCAGTCTTGCCATACACAAGCTCATATCCAGGCTGTGTTGCGTATCGTGATAGACGGTATCGCAGCCGTCATAGCCGGGCATTAAACCATTGAAGAGTTTTTCAAAGTCGTAGAAGGCCAGCCACACCTGATCGAAACTCGCAGCGGGCCAGGTAGTTTCAAAGATTTTTCTGACCTCGTTTCTCACCGCCGTCGGCGAGCTCACCTTAATCAGATTGGTGACATCGTGATCGGCACGACGATCCTGAGGGTTGAACCTCGAGTCGGGCAGAAAGTTGAACTCATCAAGTGGCATAAAAATGTCTTGGCGGCGAGGCATAAAAAAATCCCCAGGCTATTTTAGTCTAACCCGAGACTATTACCCCAGCCTATTAGGGGTCAAACTCAAGCCAGACCGGTGCATGGTCTGAGGGCCGCTCTAGTGCTCGGGGCTCTTTATCAATGCCTGCTGCGGTTGCGCGCTCTGCCACGGGCGCTGAGGCCAGAATCAGATCGATACGCAAGCCCAGATTGCGGCGAAAGCCTGCCATTCGGTAATCCCACCAGCTGAAGCTTTCTTCGGGCTGATCGAAGAGCCGGAAGCTATCTTGCAGGCCAAGGTCCAGGAGCCCTTGCAGCGCCGTTCGTTCAGCATCGCTGCAGAGGATTTTTCCGACCCAGGCTTGCGGGTCATGCACATCGGCATCTGCTGGCGCGATATTGAAATCGCCAAAGACACAGAGCTTCGGGTTTGCAGCAACCTCTTCTGCTACCCAGTTGTGCAGCGCTTCTAGCCAGCTGATTTTATAGTCGTATTTATCAGAACCTACGGTCTGACCATTGGGAACATACAGGTTGATGATGCGTGTATCCCCATAGGTGGCAGCAAGCACGCGTCGCTGCGGATCATCAAAACCGGGCAGGTCCATGATGGGATCGACGCCTTCCGTCCGGCTTAATAGCGCCACACCATTGTAGGTTTTTTGACCGTTAACGAGACAGCTATAGCCAATTTCTGCCAGCGCCGCATGCGGAAAATTTTCGGTGGGCAGCTTGAGTTCCTGCAGACCAAGCACATCGGGTTTGGCGTAATCCAACCACTCCAGTACGTGATCGATCCGAACCTTAATCGAGTTGACGTTCCAACTGGCGATCTTCAAGGGCTGCTCCTGCCTGAACTATTGATTTGTGTTGCTGCGCCTAAAGAGATTTTCCGCCGCCTCAGGCTCAATGCCCGCTTGCTTAAGCAGCGCATGGGTCGATGGCGACCGGCCGCGAAAGTCCTTGAAGGCTTCTGCAATATCGCGACTGCCTCCAATCTCAAGAATATTTTCGCGGAATTTTTTGGCGAGCCCTGCATTCAGCAGACCTTGCTCTTCAAACGCTGAGAATGCATCCGCAGCGAGTACCTCAGCCCATTTGTAGCTGTAGTAACCTGCGGCATAACCACCCGAGTAGACGTGCGCAAAACCATGGGCGTTGCGGTTGTAGAGGGGTGCCCTAATAACGGCAACTTCATCACGGGCTTTTTGAAGCGCTTTTTCTGCAGCTCCCTGTTCCAAAGGCTCAGAATGCAGATACCAGTCGAACAGGCTGAATTCAAGTTGCCGGACCAGCTGCATACCGGATTGAAAAACCCGCGAGGCCTCCAGTTTTTGCAGCAACTCAGTGGGCAGGGGTTCGCCGGTTTCAAAATGGCCGGATAAGCGACTAACAACCTCAGGGCTCCAGGCAAAGTTCTCCATAAACTGGCTGGGTAGCTCTACCGCATCCCACGGGACACCGTTAATGCCTGAAATGCTCGGATAGTTAATAGTGGTGAGCAGGTGATGCAGTGTGTGACCGAACTCATGAAACAGTGTAACGACGTCATCGTGTGTTAACAGCGCGGGTGTGTCGCCTATTGGTGGCGCAAAGTTGCACACCAGGTGCGCCACCGGAGTTTGGGTTTTGCCATTGAGCTGCTTGCGTCCCCGGCACTCATCCATCCAGGCACCCGCGCGCTTGTTGCGACGGGCATACAGATCGACAAATACGCCGCCGAGCTCATCACCATTGCTGTGGGTTGCTGTGTAGTAGCGGGCATCGGGATGCCAGACATCGGCATCGGGCTGCAGCTGCAGGCGGATACCATAGAGTTCGTTGATTAACGTAAACAGACCGTCGAGAACGCGATCGACCGGAAAGTAAGGCCGCAGTTCTTCATCGGAGATTGAAAACTGGTCGAGCCGCAGTTTCTCGGCATAGAAGCCGATGTCCCAGGTTTTTAGTTCTTGCCCAGCATACGCTTCGAGTTCTGCCAGCTCGCGTTTTGCAGCAGGCACGGCGACCACCGCCAGTTCTTTGAGGAAGTTCGTGACCTCATCGACCGAGTTCGCCATACGGGTGGCGAGCGCGTAGTCCGCGAAACTTGTGTAGCCGAGCAGTGCAGACATTTCCTGACGGAGCTCAAGAATCTTTGCCATGTTCTCAGTGTTGTCGAACTCCGGCTTCGATGGTGCCTGATCAGAGGCTCTGGTACACCAGGCCTTATAAAAAGTTTCACGCAACGCCGGGTCTTGTGCGTAGGTCATGACGGCAACATAGGTGGGCTGATCCAGTGACATGAGCCAGCCTTCTTTGCCCTCCGTTTCAGCAGCCTGACGCGCCGCATTCAGCGTCGACTCAGGCAAGCCAGCCAGTGCATCGCTTTTAGTGGTGTGGTAATGCCATGCCGCCATCGCGTCGAGCAGGTTCTGTTCGAAGCTGGCCTGTAGATTGCTCATTGTCTCGCGTAACTCACGCAAGCGGGCCTGTTTGTCCTCCGGAAGTGCAATGCCACCCAGCTTAAAGTCCAGCAGGGCGTGATTGAGCACGCTTTTTTCAGCCGCGCCTGTTACCAGGCCAGAATCCGCAATTTGTTGATAGAGTTTGAACAGGCGCTGGTCCTGAGAGATCTCCGAATAATAACGGGATAGCAAGGGCAAGCAGGCGTTGTAGGCCTCCCGTAACTCCGCCGAGTTGAGCACACCGTGCAGATGACTGACTGGGCCCCAAACCTGATGCAGCCGATCGCCGAGTTCTTCGATAGCCGGAATAGCAGCCGCGAATTCTGGCGCTGTGCCTTGTTGTTGCAAGCTTTCGAGCAGCTGATTGAGGTTGCTGCGATTCTCTTCTATTACGGCCTTAATGGCGGGCTCGATATCGGCCGCATTCATGGCGCTGAAGTTAGGCAGCCCGCTAGTTTCTAATAATGGATTGGTCATGATGAATGTGCTTTATTTCCCCCAGTGAGAAATGCTATCACAAGGTTTGTGACTTGCCCTGCGCTTTTTCTGAGCAAGGGATAGAGTTTAGGGTTGCCGTGCTATTCTTTCTCGCACAGTTTTCGAGAAGACGATTATGACAGACAAATACGACCTTCTGGTGATAGGTGGCGGTAGTGGTGGCCTCGCCGCCGCACAGCGAGCTGCAGAGTATGGCGCAAAAGTGGCCGTTGTTGAAGGTGGGCGCCTGGGCGGCACCTGCGTTAACGTGGGCTGCGTGCCTAAAAAGGTAATGTGGACGGCCGCGTCTCTGGCTCATAGCCTGCACCACGCGGCTGACTATGGTTTTAACATCGAACTCAAAAGTTACGACTGGGGAGGCTTTAAAACCCGGCGCGATGCCTACATTACCCGCCTCAATGGTATTTATGCCCGCAATCTTAGCAACAAAAGCGTTGAGCATCTTGATGGTTGGGCGAGCTTTACCGGGCCGAATGAGGTCAAGGTGGGCGAGCGCCAGCTTGTCGCCGATAAAATTCTGGTAGCTACCGGAGGACGCCCATGGGTTCCTGATATTCCCGGTGCCGGTTTGGGTATTGATTCCGACGGTTTCTTTGCGCTCGAGGCGCAGCCAAAGAAAGTGGCGCTTATTGGCAGCGGCTATATCGCGGTTGAATTGGCGGGCGTGCTGCGGGGCCTGGGCTCTGAGGTTCACGTGCTGGTTCGAAAGGACAGCGTGCTGCGCTCTTTTGATGAGATGTTGCAGAAAGCCGCTATTGAGGCGCTGGAGGCGAGTGGCGTAGTGTTGCATTTTCATGCAGCACCCAATGCTTTAGAACAGACGACGGCCGGTATTTCAGTGCACAGTGCAGAGGGTCAGCAATTTGAGGGCTTTGATACCGTTATCTGGGCAACAGGTCGCGAAGCAAACATCGATGGTTTAAACGTGAGTGCTGCCGGTATTAAAACAGCTGCCAATAATGCTATTCCGGTGGATGATTATCAGTGCACTAACGTGCCGCACATCTTTGCGGTGGGTGATGTCACTGGTCGTGCACAACTGACGCCAGTTGCTATTGCTGCTGGTCGCCGGCTCTCAGATCGCGTGTTTAATGGCATGACCGGCCGCAAGCTGGAATATCACACTATTCCAACCGTGGTCTTTACGCACCCGCCCACCGGCACCGTCGGTCTTACCGAAGCACAGGCCCGCACTGAACACGGCGCTGCCGTGAAGGTGTATCGGACGCGCTTTACACCCATGTTCTATGCCTTGTCGGAAGAGCGCGGCTTTTGCGAGATGAAGTTGGTCGTGGTGGGAGATGACGAACGTATTGTGGGTTGTCATATCTTTGGTGAGGGTGCTGACGAGATGCTGCAGGGGTTTGCCGTGGCGATCCGCATGGGCGCCACTAAACAAAACTTCGATGATACCGTTGCGATTCATCCCACCGGAGCCGAAGAGCTGGTGACGATGCGCTAGTGTTCTAAGCCGTGCGCAGTGCCGCTATAACGGGCGCTGTTGCAGGTCTAACACCGCGCCATAGTTCGAACGCGGCAGCAGCCTGCTCCACCAGCATGCCCAGTCCATCGTAGCTGGTTTCGCAGCCCAGACTTTTTGCCTTCGCCACAAATGGCGTAGCGGTGGCGGCGTACGACAAGTCATAGCAAAAACTATACGCGCCGATCACGGCAGCGGGGAACGGCGGCAGCTCACCGGAGAGTCCGGCTGAGGTGGCATGAATGACAATGTCGTAGGCTTTCGCGGGCAGTTCAGCGTAGCCACAACCAAAGACATTGCCATCAGTATCGAAATGCTCAGCCAGTTCGCGTGCTTTGGCGGCGGTGCGATTGCTGATCATAATGAGTTGTGGTGCGGCGGCCTGCAGTGCCGGCACGATCCCGCGGGTTGCGCCACCGGCGCCCAGAATTAAGATGCGTGAGTCGGCGATATCGGCATGGAGGTTGCTCACAAGATCGGTAACCAGGCCTTCGCCATCGGTGTTGTCCCCGAGCAACTCGCCCGAATCCAGAGCGATTACGGTATTGATGGCGCCGGCGAGTTTGGCGCGTGCCGTGAGCTGATCCACCAGACCCGCAATCTGTTCTTTGTGCGGCACAGTTACATTCATACCTTTGCCACCATTTTTGAAAAAGTTGTTAAATCTGCTCGCTAGCTCTGCAGGCGTAATATCGGTGGCGTCGTAGATCAGACTCTCGCCGGTTTGTTCAGCAAAGAGCGCATGAATGCGTGGCGATTGACTGTGCGCAATAGGATGCCCGATCACGGTGTAGTGGTCTTTACCTGACATGCTGGCTCCTGAATGCTTGCGGTTTTCTGCCCGTTTTAAGCAGATTCTTAACTGGTATAGCGCCGCTTATGTCGTTGTAATTGCGCCATAAGCTATCGGGGTGCGCGCAGTGTAATAATAAGCGAAACCAAACCGAATTACAGACGGAAGGCGGGTCTTGAGTTTTGTCTGGCACCCGCGGGTTGTTAGTGCGGTAATTAGACCTTCGCAGAGGATTCGGCAGATGCCAAAAGCAGTAAAGCGTTGCCCCTGGAGTGAAGGGGTGAGTGAGGCTTATCTTCACTATCACGATACCGAATGGGGTGTGCCCGCCTTTGATGACGCCACCCAGTTCGAGTTTTTGCTGCTTGAAGGTGCGCAGGCAGGCCTGAGCTGGTCAACCATTCTGCATCGGCGTGCCGGCTACCAAAAAGCCTTTGCTAATTTTGCCGTTGAAAAAGTCGCACGGTTTTCCGAGAAGCGCATTCTGCGCTTGCAGGAAGACATCGGCATTGTTCGCAACAAGCTAAAGATTCGTGCGGCCGTATCTAATGCCCAACAGTTCATTGCTGTGCAGGAAGAGTTTGATTCGTTCGCGAATTACATTTGGGGATTTGTTGATGGTAAACCTCTCCAAAATCGCTGGCGCACCCAGCAAGATGTGCCGGCCACCACACCGGTCTCGGATGCGCTCAGCAAAGACATGAAGCGCCGCGGCTTTAAGTTTGCCGGCAGCCTCATTATGTATGCGCACATGCAGGCTACCGGTTTGGTGAATGATCATGTCGCGGGCTGCTTCCGGCACAAGCCGTGCACGGCATTGGCGAAACGCCCCTAACGCCAGACAACGAATATTGGTGGGCGCTGAGCTTGATCTTGCCTTTGTGCTGGCTGCAAGAGCTTTGTGGCTGCCCGCGCTTAAGGCGCTCGTGCATCCAGCGGAATAATAGTGAGCCGGGTTTCTGCGGGTATGCCGATATCGTCCGAATGGCTAATGCCGCCCAGATAGAGATCCGGGGTCAGGCTGCTCCAGCTCAGCTCAAGGTCAGCGCTGTCGCCAAAGCTTACCGCGGCGGGCGTATTCTCCAGCTGCAGGTTGCCCACATCGTTGTCGCTCCCTAATGTCCAGGTGTGCAGCCGGAACTCGGTGCCAAGCGGCGAGCCGGTGCTGAAGGCGTGCACATCGACAATCCAATAGCCGGCGGCAGGATTGTAAATATCAATCACTTCATTCGAAGTATCACCACCACTCGTGGCCTCTAGTACCGGTACGGCACAATTTTGGCCATCAGTACACTTGTAGAGATACAGATCGAGGTCGTCATCACCGGCCGTAAACTCGTTGAACAGTTGCACCCGAAGTAACAACTGGTTGGCTTCAATCTTAAAGGGTAAGCGCACTACGCTGGGCAATGGGTTCGGCAGCAGTTCATAGAAATTATTAAGATCATCTTCAATGCTGGCAGCAGCGAGGTTGGTGCAATCGCTGTCTTGCAGATCGCTGTCGGGTAGCACGCAGGGCAGGTTGAAACCGCTCACTGTTGGATTGTAGGCACCACTGTAGCCAAATTGGATGGGCAGTAACGCACTGCCTGAAGCACCGCTCGCCGATACTTCCAGAGGTGCTGACAATATAACCGGGCGCGCGGCGACGGGGCTGCGCACTACAATGTCGCCGTTGATCCAGCTAATCGCGCCGAAGACCCACTCATATTGTGTGTTGCTTTGGTTGCTAATAACTACATCGAATTCAGCCGTCTCACCGGACTGCAATGACAGCAGGCTAGGTTGCACATCAATATCGATGCCTTCAGGGGCTTGGACAGTGGCCGTAAAGTTACCGGCGGCGCCGGTATTGGTGACGCGCCGTTTTACCGTCACGTTACTGGCTAACCGACTCACGCCGATGGATGGCAGATTCAGGTTGTAGGCTTCGGTAGAGAGGCCGCTATTGATGAGTTCCTGACATTGCGATTGGGCAAGGCGCGGCCGCGGCGTGCCACAGAGGTAGGCGTCGTAGTCTTCGCTGGTGAGCGGGTACACAAGCCCGTGCTGCAGGGTTTTGTTGGCGTCGATGTGGCCGGCGCCAAAGTCAAACGGGTCGGCAGGTGTGCTGCCATCGTCTTTCACCACATCCTGTCGGGCCGTGGTCATGAGTGCCGACTTCAGCTGATCGGGGCCCCAGTTCGGGTAGGCCTGTTTCAGCAGCGCCGCAATACCGGTGACATGCGGTGTCGACATCGACGTGCCACTCAAATACTGAAACAGCTCCCCCCGCACGCCGTTGGCAACATCCGGTGTCTGGCCTGCCAGAATGTTGATGCCGGGTGCGGTGAGGTCCGGCTTAATAAAGTCGGCCAGCTCTGGCGTGAGACCCGGGTTCGGACCGCGCGATGAGAAGTTCGCCATCTCGTTGCCGAGCACTTCAAACCCGATGAAAATACTCGAGTCGAGAGTGACGCTAATCGCTTCACCGCTATCCAGTGCATCAAGCAAGAAGTCACCATCGGCCTGGCCCAGCATAAGGGCTGGAATGGTTGCAATAAGCAGTCCTTCACTGTCCATCTCAAACGGAGCTACTTCGTCGTTGTAGACGAGCACACCAACGGCGCCCGCATTACCGGCGTTAACGATCTTCACATCGAAATCGCAACCACCGCGCACGATAAGCGCCACATTGCCAGCCAGTTGAGCGCTATTCACCAATGGGCTGCAGGCATCGAAGGTATTGCCAACCTCGTTAAGTTCGCCATCAATTACGGCCAGATCATCGTCATCCGCCAGAATGAGCGCTGCTGTGATGGGGCCGACGCTGTTCAGTGGCGGGGTAAAAGCGGCCTCTACGGCCGGGTAATCATCAGCCAGTGTCGGCGGCGAGTTCACGGTAATGGCCGTGTCAAACTCGAGCCCCTCGCGGCTTGAAGCACCGACAGTAAGCACCCAGGGCGCTGAGCCAGGTGAGTTTATGCCCGATGGGAAGGGACCGTCGTTACCGGCGGCGGCTATCGTCAGCACACCGGCTTCAGCAGCGGCTAACAATGCGCGGTCATCCGGATCGCTGATATCCGGGTTGGGATCGCCGACCGAGAAATTAATAATATCGACACCGTCGGCTACCGCATCTTCAATGGCACTTTGTAAGTCGGCAATACTGCAGCTGGCACGGGTCTGGCCGGGCTGTAACCAGCAGGCTTTGTAGACCGCGATGCGCGCGCGCGGTGCCATGCCGCGCACCTGACCTAAGTTGCTACCGCCAATGTTGCTTTCAACCTGATTGCCGGCAGCGATTGATGCAATGTGTGTGCCGTGGCCGTCGGCATCGTGAGGCGATAAAAACTCATTTGGATCGGTTTCGAAGCCGGCATCAAAACCGCGTTTGTAATAGCGCGCCCCGATTAATTTGTTGTTGCATTGGTTGGCGTCAAAACCTTCGCCGGTTTGGCAGACGCCTGCCCAGCGCGCGGGGGGAGCGCCAAACGTTTGTACTTCGAGAAGCCCTTGCTCTTTATAGCGCCGCCAGATTTTGCCGCATAGCCAGTCACCCAGTAGGGTGTCCTGAATAAAGGATTGCCCGCACAGCCCACCGGGCTCGCGATTGTCCTCATTAATTGCTCTGTCCGAAAAGCTCGGGTGATTGATGGCAATGCCACTATCGATGACGCCGATAATAACGTTTTCGCCGGTGAGCCCGGCGGCCGCGGCAAGCCCGGTCTGCGGATCATTCAGCCCGAGAAATTCAGGGCTGTCAGCGGTAGAAACATAGCGCAGCTGATCTTCCCAAACACCAGCAACACCTTTTTGAGTGCGTAACTTAGTAGCTTGCACCTCAGTCATGCGCACCGCAAAACCATTAAAGGCATAGCTGTAGTTGTAGATAGGTTTTTCGTTGATCTGAAGCCTGGCAAGTACCCGGTCTTGTTCAGCCTTCAGGCCTTCAACGTAGCGCTGAACCTCCGGATCATCACTGGCAAAGCTGTTGTGCTCTTGGGTTGCCGCATTTTGCTCGCGATCGAAAGCCAGCGCTGGTGGGGTATCGAGTTGCACGATGTAAACGCGGGCTTCGAGCTGCACGGGATTCTGCCACGGCGCATTAAACTCCAGCTCGACACCGTGCAAGCCATTATTGTCGGCAGCAGAGGCAACTGTAGAGCACAGCAGTGCGCCTAGCAGAGCGCTGCAAAGGCGGAGCGATGTGGCGTGTGGGTTTAGCTGCATGGTGTAAGGCGGGCCTCAATGCTCGATGAGTAGTGCAAAAGGACTCATATCTGTTTGAACAGCCAGCTATTTTACTTAACGTAGGGCACTTAGGAAAGCCCCTCTTTGATCTTTACAGCTCGGCTCTAGCTGCCGCGAATCCATGTCCCGTCGGCGGCAAGCCGGATATCGGAGGCTCCGCCAAGTGGGTCTGTCATGCCCGAAACCACCGCATCTACAGCACTTTTGAGCAAATAGCGTGCGCGTACCGTGGTTTTTACCGCAGGTCTGCCGGACCGGTTTGCGCTGGTCGAAACCAGTGCAGAATTTGCCGCCCCACAGAGCTGTCTGGCGACCGGATGGCCGCAGATGCGCACGGCGACCGTATCTCTGCCGCCGCTGACCCAGTCAGGCGTGAGGCCGCTGCGAGTCACCACCCAGGTGGTGGGTCGCTCAGTGTGTGACAAAAGTTGTTGCAGTTCGCCCTCTGAGGGAGCGATCCATGGCAAGAGCTGGTTTAGGTTAGCGCCAATTAGTATGAGCCCTTGTTCTGCCGAGCGCTGTTTAAACTTCAAAATCCGTTCTACAGCGAACTCTTCAAGCGGCAGACAGCCTAGCCCAAAAACGCCTTCGTTCGGGTAGCAAACCACGCCGCCGGCTAGCAGTGCATGGGTCGCGTGCAATAGATCGGGTCTGAGCAGCATTCAATTGAAACTCACGTTACTAGGTTTTTTTAGCCGCTGTCTTTTTACTCGCCGTTTTCTTTGTCACTTTCTTCTTGGCGGTTTTTTTCTTCGCTTTTTTCTTGGCGGGCTTCTTCTTTGTTGCAGTTTTTTTCTTCGCTTTTGCGGCCGCCTTTTTCTTGGTTTTCTTTTTGCGCAGCGGCGCTTTTGCTAACAACTCTATGCATTCCTCAAGACTCACACTTTTCGGATCACGGTCTTTAGGTACTCGTGCATTTTTCTCTTTGTCAGTAATGTAGGGCCCGAAACGACCGTTGAGGATCTGAATGCCGTCATCCTCAAAATCGCGAATTAACCGGTTGGCATCAAATTCTTTTTTCTCCGCCACGTACCGTAAGGCGGTCTCGAAAGCGATGGTGTAGGGGTCTTCATCTTTTATCGAAACGAATTTGGCGCCGTATTTCACGTACGGGCCAAATCGACCGATGGCGGCTGAAACCGGCTCACCCTCTGTGGTTTCGCCTAACGACCGAGGCAAAATAAACAGGTACAGAGCATCTTCCAGAGTCATGCTTTTGATCTTCTGGCCGGGACGTAAGCCGGCAAACTTAGGCTTCTCTTCATCGTCCTTTGTGCCGATCTGAGCAAAAGCACCGTACTGACCCAGCCTGACACTGATCGGTCTACCTGATACAGGATCGATACCGAGGTCACGCGCCTGCGCTACTTCTTCGCGGGTGACGTTTTCGTTCTTCTCTTCAACCAGCTTATGAAAAGGCACCCAAAAATCATCAAGCACCGGAATGAATTCGCGTTCATCGCGCGAGATTTCATCCAGCACATCTTCAAGGCGTGCGGTGAAATCGTAGTCGACATACTGCGTGAAATGGTTGATCAGGAAGTCGGCAACAATCCGCCCACGATCGGTCGCCATAAACCGCTTGCCATCCATTTCAACGTACTCGCGGTTAACCAGCGTAGAAATAATATTAGCGTAAGTCGATGGTCTGCCAATGCCATATTCTTCAAGACTTTTAACAAGGCTGGCTTCGGAATAACGAGGTGGTGGCTCGGTGAAATGCTGATTGGCCTTGATGTCGGCAAGTGACACCAGTTGGTCAACCTCGAGCGCCGGTAGCGATTTGTCGGCTTCATCATCGCTGACGTCATCGCTGCCTTCCTGATAAACCGCAATGAAGCCGGGCTCGACCAGTACCGAACCATTGGCTCTTAAAGTACCTGCGGTCTCGTCTTTCGACGGCACCATATTAATAGCCACGGTGTTGAAGACCGCCGGGACCATCTGGCAGGCTACCGTGCGCTTCCAAATCAGGCTATAGAGCTTGTACTGGTCATCATTGAGATAGGCCTTGATGCTTTCAGGAGTGCGCACCACGCTGGTGGGACGGATGCCTTCATGGGCTTCCTGTGCGTTCTTCGCTTTCGATTTGTAGATGTTAGGCTCTTTCGGCAGATTGTTGGCGCCGTAGCGCTTGCCGATAAAGTCACGAATTTCGGCAACTGCCTCACCAGCCAGCGAGACCGAGTCGGTACGCATATAGGTAATTAGGCCTTCCGCGCCATCGTCTGTGACAATACCTTCATACAACTTCTGCGCCGTCATCATTGTGCGACGAGCGTTAAAGCCCAGCTTGCGCGAGGCCTCCTGTTGCAGCGTTGAAGTGTGAAATGGTGGTGTCGGGTTGCGCCGGCGTTGTTTCTTGTCGACATCTTTGACCCGTAGTTTGCCCGCCGACGCAGACAGTAAAGCATCCCGCACGCCGAACGCGCTGGTTTCATTATTAAAGCTAAATTGCTCAGTTTTCTTGCCTTTAAACTCAACCAACCGGGTCAGAAATTCAACATTGCTGGCTTCCTGGAGTCCTTCAATGCTCCAGTATTCCCGGGGTATAAAGGCTTCAATCTCCTTCTCGCGCTCAACAATCATTCTGAGCGCCGGGCTTTGAACGCGACCGGCGGAAAGCCCTGGCGTAATCTTGCGCCACAGCAGTGGTGATAAATTAAAGCCCACCAAAAAGTCTAGGGCACGTCGCGCTAGCTGGGCATTGACCAAGCCAATCGATAGTTTGCGGGGATGCTTAATCGCTTCCTGAATGGCAGATTTGGTGATTTCGTTGAAGACAATCCGATGTACTTCTTTGTTTTCCAGTAGGCCCTTTTCTTTCAGAATCTCGAATATATGCCAGGAAATGGCTTCCCCTTCGCGATCTTGGTCAGTGGCCAGATACAGGGTATCGGCTTTCTTCAGGGCCTTGATAATGGCATCTACCCGCTTCTCGTTTCGCTCGATCAGCTCGTAGTGCATTTTGTAGTTTTGCTCGGGATCTACCGCGCCGTCCTTGCTTTTCAGGTCGCGCACATGACCGTATGAAGCCAGTACTTTGTAATCCTTACCGAGATATTTCTCGATAGTTTTGGATTTTGCTGGCGATTCTACGATGACAAGATTAGTGCTCATTAGCTTTAGTCCGGGCGTTTTAAGGCGAGATGTTTGCGTGCGCTATAAATGCGAAACCGCAACAGTGTCGCGGTTTAGGTTATACCAAAAACTGTTTCTATCTTTCTATATTAGTGCACGGCACCTTCGTGTTCGTCAAATACGAGGTCTTCCATGCGGGCGAATGCGGCTTCTTCACCGGGCTGACTAAATAGCACCATCAACACCACCCATTTAACGTGCTCAACATCAATTTCGGCAGAATCCAAGGCCATAACGCGATCGATAACAAGCTCGCGTTGCATAGCGGAGAGAATGCCAATTTGTTCAAGATAGATAATGTAGCCGCGACACTCTGTATCCAGCCGGGTCATTTCGAAACGACTGAACAATCGTAGAGAGCGGTTAAGCGGTTGATTCGCGAACGGCCGACCATTGCCATCGGTAAGCTCTTCGAGCCAGTCCAGCGCCCTGTCGACCTGCATCTCGCCGAAGCCTGCAGTGAGCAGCTCTTCGCGCAGTAGCATCTGGTCGGGTTCCTGCTCTTCTTCTGAGAAGTTTTCGAACAGGTACATAAGCACATCCAGTACTGTTTCACCCATCTAGAACCAACCTTTTATTACTGCGACGTTACTTTGCGCTGGTAGCGGCCACCCGCAAGTGAGTCCACGCGTCCTTCCAGCTCCATGATTAGGAGCATGGATGAAACCTCCGCCGCCGTCAATCCGCAGCTCTCGACCAGTAGGTCAACATTGACCGGATCCCATCCCATAGCTTCCAGCAGTTTTTCATAAGCCGTAGATTCAGCACCGCTATGCGCAATTGAGCCCGCATAGGCGGCCTTTTCGGCCTGTGACGATTCGCCGGTATCGCGTTGTTGGGCGAGTAGCTCGCTCATTGCCAGTGGCGCGAGCTCCTCAGCAATATCGGCAGCGGTTTCCACGAGTTTGGCGCCTTGTTTGATCAGCAGATGACAGCCTTTGCTCTGGGCGCTGTGGATAGAGCCGGGAATGGCGAAGACCTCACGCCCCTGCTCTGCAGCAAAGCGCGCGGTAATGAGCGCGCCGCTGCGACTGCCAGCCTCGACGACCAGCGTGCCCAGTGCCAGACCACTAATAATCCGGTTGCGCCGCGGAAAGTGATTTTGGTGTGCCTCGGTGCCTGGCGCGAACTCGCTGACCAGCGCGCCGTGCTCAGCAATGCGTGCGGCAAGCTCCACGTGTTCGGCCGGATAGACCCGGTCGAGACCGGTGCCGCAGACCGCAATGGTGGCAGCGCCATTGTCCAGGCACGCGGTATGTGCTGCTGCATCAATACCGCGTGCCATACCGCTGGTGACAATGAAGCCACTGGTGCTTAGGTGATGCGCAAACAGAGCCGCAGTGGCCTTGCCATTGGCGGTGGCGTTGCGGGAACCAACAATCGCAATCTGTGGCAGGCTCAGCAAAATGGGGTTGCCGGCAACAAACAGCGCAAACGGGCTTTGTGGCGCTTCTTGCAGCAGTGGCGGGTAATCGGGGTGACTGCAGTGCAGCAAGTAGTGATTGTCTTGCTCCAGCCAGCGCAAGGTGGCATCCAGCCGGAGCGTGTCCGGCGCAAGCACTGATTCAGCAACTTTTGCCGGTAGCCCGGCATTGCAAAGCGCCGCAGCGGTTTGCTTGCAAATATTCTCAATAGAGCCGAACCGGTCTAATAAGCTCATGAGTCGGGCTGGCCCAAGGCCATCCGCAAGCGTTATTTGTACCCAGTCTTTGGTGTTATCTGAAATTTTCATAGCGAGTATTTATGGTGCCATTGCGGTGGGTCACGTTGTTGGGTATTTGCCGATACAGCAAGACACGCTTGCTGTAATTTTCAGGCAAAAAAAAGCTCGGTGCTCTCGTTATCACCGGGCTTTACTGTTTTGCGACGGGTATTGCCTTTATGGATTGCGAATCCGGTCATCCACACGAATTTCGCTTGAGGCATCCATAATGAGCGCATAGCTCGTATTCTCTTCCGGCTTGACCACCATTAGAAGACCAATACGCTCATCGGGCAACGTGAAATTGTCGCGCATACCGCGGGAAGCGAACGCATCCTCTGTTTCTTCGCCGATTTTCCAGATAGACATCACGTTGCCTTGCTCCAAGCCGCTGCTCAGCCCGCGGTTAATAATAACCATCTGATACTGCCCGATACGCGATACACCATCTTTCACTGCAACGATCTGACCCTCCACTTTTTGGTCAGGCCCGCGGGGATAAAAGTTTTCAGGCGGCTGTGCATCGATCTGCAGGACACGGTCACCCTCTTTGGCTTCGCGGGTTGTATCGTTCAGCATCAACTTGTCGACGCCGCCGCCGCTGTTTGCCGCAATCGTGCCGGACCCCACGTAAACAATCTCATAACCCAGTGATTTGCCGTTCTCAGGGTCGATAAGTTCTTCGCCCAAGCGAATAACGCCGTAGACATCGCCTACCAGCGCGTTATCCAGTCCACGCACATACACCTCATTGCCCGCGCCGGCGACCATTGCAAAGCGCAAGGCCGCAATATGTGGCAGTTTTTCCATATCGCGTTTGCGGGCTACTCCGGCGCGACTCAAGAACGCCGAGATGCGCTCAAATGGAATAGTGGGAATTGCAGATTGGCTGTCAGAAACGCGCACCCCCGGCTGCATTTTTTCGTCACCGGACGCCGGGCCAAGGGAGCCTGCCATGCCGCGTTGTAATTGCAATTGTGGTTTGCCATCGATCCACACCAATGCGAGGATATCGCCAGGGTAAATAAGATGTGGATTTTCAATTTGCGGATTGACGCTCCAGATCTCCGGCCACAACCACGGGTCGCGCAGGAACATGCCTGAGATGTCCCAGAGCGTGTCGCCTTTCACGACGGTATAGCGATCGGGATGATCGGGATTCATAACCACCTCAGCAGGAGTGCCCGACTGCGCGCTTGCCGCAACAGTTAGCGCACCTGCGGCTATGGCGCTGTTACCAATAAGCAGCATGGTGGCCAGCAAGGCAAAGCCATTGAATCGCAGTTGCAAAAACATTTTCATGAGCACGTTATCCGTAGGTTCAAATCCATTCAGTGCAGAGCGTCTGCGCTGCTATAATTCTGCACAACCGCGGGCCGTTAAACTGTGACGCAGTCGAAAACACCACATAATCCGCCCGAGTTTCTAAAAACCGGAACTATATGCTGATATGTCATAATATTAGCGTTAAATCATAGTGTTAAGTACTAAATGTTTCAGGAATCAATATGTCGTTGCTAAAAATTCTCGAATATCCGCACCCGCGGTTGCGAATTAAAGCAGAGTCGGTGACGGCAGTGAATGACGCAACCCGTCAGTTGGTGGCAGACCTGTTTGAAACTATGTATGCCGCCCCGGGTATTGGCCTCGCAGCCACACAGGTGGATGTTCACCAACGAATTCTGGTGCTTGATGTGTCCGACGACCAGACGTCTCCGCTGTGTTTCATCAACCCCGAGATTGTCTCGCACGAAGGGCTTGAAGTAAGTGAAGAAGGTTGTCTCTCTGTGCCGGGAGTTTACGAAGGTGTGGAGCGTGCAGCGCAGATTTGCGTGCGTGCTCTCAATGAACAGGGGGAGTCTTTTGAGCTAGATGCCGATGATTTATTGGCTGTTTGTATTCAGCATGAAATGGATCATCTCGACGGGAAGTTGTTTGTCGACTATCTTTCGGAGTTGAAGCGCCAGCGGCTGAAGAAGAAGTTGGTAAAGGCGCAGAAGCAGGCAGCGTTGATCCTTTAGGTTTTTGCCGCTCAGGAATTAACACGATGCGCATTATTTACGCCGGTTCTCCCGATTTCGCTGTGCCCGCATTGCGGGCACTTATCGATTCCGAGCATGAGGTTGTCTGCGTTTTAACGCAGCCGGACCGCCCGGCAGGCCGGGGCCGCAAACTCACGCCGCCGCCCGTTAAGGTGTGTGCCAGCGAACACAATCTGCCGGTGTTGCAGCCCGAGACCTTGCGTGATCCGGCAATTCAGCAGCAGTTGCGAGATTTAGAGCCCGATTGCATGGTGGTGGTGGCCTATGGGCTTATTCTGCCGCAGGCGATTCTCGATATTCCGCGGTATGGCTGTATCAATGTGCATGCCTCATTGCTGCCACGGCATCGCGGTGCCGCACCGGTGCAGGCGGCCATCCTTAAAGGCGACCCCATTACGGGCGTTTGCCTGATGCAGATGGAGGCGGGTCTCGATACCGGCCCTGTCTTGCTTTCAAAGATCACGGATGTGGGCAGTTATGAAACTACCGGCGAGCTCACCGAACGGCTTGCCGATCTCGGTGCAGATATCCTGACCCGTGGATTGCAGGCGCTGGCAGCCGGCATTCTGCAGCCGGTGGTTCAGCCTAAGGCCGGCGCTACCTACGCCGGCAAGATTGCTAAGGCTCAAGCCACTATCGACTGGACAGAGCCCGCATCTGAAATAGTTCTGCGGGTGCGGGCGTTTAACCCGTGGCCGGTTGCGCAGACATTGCTGGATGCGAAGCAGTTTCGAATCTGGCGCGCTATTGCTGATGATTGCCTTATCGATCAGGGCATGCCGGGCGAGATTATCGAACTCACTAGTCGGGGGCTTGTGGTGCAGGCGGGTCATGGCGTGCTTATTTTGCAGGAGGTGCAGTTGCCGGGTAAGTCACGCGTGGCCGTGGCTGACTGGCCCGATGCTCAGCTGCTGCCTGGTACGGTGCTGGGCCTATGACCACCGATAAGCGCGGGGCCCGTTCGCGAGCTACCGCGGCCATTATTGTTGATGCCGTATTGGCGCACGGCCGTTCGCTTGAGCAGGCGGTGCCGCAACATCTGAGTAGTGAGATTGATCCCCGTGATGCTTCATTTATTAAGGCGCTGGTCTATGGCGCGTTGCGCGGACACGCGATGCACCACCATCTCGTGACGAGTTTGCTGAGCAAGCCGCTGAAGAAAAAAGATGCGGTGCTTGAAGCGCTGTTGTCGGTCAGCTTGTTTCAACTGCTCGAGTCTGACCGGCCCGACTTTGCTGTGGTCTCTGCGGCGGTCGATTCCACTGCTGTCCTGAAGCGCCCTCACTCACGCGGCTTAGTCAACGCAGTGCTGCGTAATTTTTTGCGCCAGCGTGACACGTTGTTAGCTGCCGCCAATGCCGATGAAAGCGTGCGACATGGAATACCCGCTTGGTTGTTGCAGCGCTTGCAGAGCGCTTACCCGGAATCCTGGACTGCCGTCGCTGAGGCCTCTACCCGGCAGGCACCCATGTGGCTGCGCGTTAACAAAATTCAGACGGCTGTTGCTGATTATCAGCAACGCCTAGCAGACGCGTGCCATCCGGCAGAGCTGCCTCCGGCAGTTTCAACAACCGCGCTAAAGTTGTTAGCCCCCGCGCCTGTCGATCAGTTGCCCGGCTTTGCTGATGGAGATTGCAGTGTGCAGGATGTGGCCGCGCAGTTAGCGTCGCAGATTCTGGCACCCCAGCACGGTGAGCATCTGCTGGATGCTTGCGCCGCACCCGGCGGCAAGAGTTGTCATCTGGCTGAGTTGACGGCCAATTCGGCAACGCTCATAGCGCTGGATAGTTCAGCAGAGCGGGTTGAACGTATCATTGAAAATGCCGCCCGGCTCAATGCAAACATAACGCCGCTGGTCGGCGATGCGACGACACCAGATGCCTGGTGGGATGGCAAACGGTTTGACCGTATTCTCATTGATGCGCCGTGCTCGGCCACCGGCGTGATTCGGCGTCATCCCGATATTGCGTATCTCAGACGCGATACCGATATTGAGACGCTCACAAAGCTGCAAGCCACTATTCTCGATAGCCTCTGGCCGTTGCTGAAGCCGGGCGGGCGATTGCTGTATGCCACGTGTTCGATACTTCCTGAAGAGAACGATGCGCTTATTGCGGCATTTTTGCAGCGTGAATCATCCGCAGAGCGATTGCCGATAGACGTGTTGGAGGAGTTGGCCACACCGTTAGCCGGCCCGGGGTATCAGTTGTTGCCGGGCAACCCGCTGGATAGCGATGGGTTTTACTACGCATTACTGCAGAAGCAGCCGTAACGGCTCAAGCAGCTACAGATACGGCTGTAACAACTCAGGAAGCTCTGCCCCACGCGCCGTGTCGGCGCACTGGTAAGGCTGCGCGTTGTAGGTGTTCCAGAACATCACTGTCCCGCGCCTGCCGGCTTCAAGATCATTGATCAGAGAGGCCAGTGCTTTGCCGGTGTAGGTTGTTTCAAGCTCTATTCTTTCGGTTTTTTTGATTCTCTCTACTGCGTGTTCTGCGGCTATCGTTGCGTGTGCATAGCCGGCCCCAAACTGGTTGCTGCGGTGTTCGACATTGTGACCAGGATCTACAAAGACGGGTATTGATGGCGCTAATGCATGCAGCAGTGCATTGGTCTCGTGAAACAAGCGTTCGTGTGCAGCGGGGCCGCTCATGACGGGTGGCGTTACCTGGGTAGCAATTACCTGCGTGCTGAGCCCTGCCAGCCGCAAACCCAGGCTTAAACCGCTCACACTGCCGGAGGTGCCGCAGGCCAGATAGATTCGTTCTGGCTCGGGCAGGCCTGCAGCAATCTGTTCAGCCAGCTCCAGCGCGGCGTTCACAAAGCCTATGGTGCCCACCGGTGACGAGCCCCCAAAAGGGATTTCGTAGAGTGTTCTGCCAGCGGCTTTAGTTTCTGTGCGAAGTTGTGCGGCGGCGGTTACTGCCGACGGATAGTCAGGCACAGGCAGCAACTGTGTGTCGATATTTAAGTGATAGAGCAGCGTCTTGGCAACCTTCGGCGATGGGGGTTGCGGGGTTAGCACGACATGGCAGCGGAGCTTGTGTTCATGCGCATAGATGGCGGTTGCTAATGCGTGGTTTGATCCCGCTGCGCCATAAGTCACAACATCCGTGTAGTTTTGTTCCAGCGCATCGGCCAGTAAAAACTCGAGCTTGCGAACTTTGTTGCCGCCGTAGATAGCACCCGTGCACTCATCATGCTTGAGCCAGATGTCACCGCCTATGTCAGCGCTGAATGACTGCAGTTTATTGACGGGTGTTGGCAGGTTGGCCAACGGTAAGCATGGCAGCGTTTCTGTCAGCTCCGGATAGCGTTCGAATAACGCCCTCATGGCGCGACCCCATCACTTTTGGCCCGGGCAAAACTACCGTCAGTATTTAGAATCATGGGCGCCTCCGGAAAATCGAGCAGCGTGAGTTCTTCGATGATTCGCCACGCGCGCTGTGCCGAGTCCGGCACTGGCCCGCCGGGCCGTTGTTGGATGTACGAGTTAATACGGCCGCTCAGGAACTGCCCTGTACCGTCGAGCTCAAGCCGTAGAATAGGCGCATAGCCCTTGGCATCCGCAACACTAATGCCGTAATAAGTGGCGAAGTTGCCCAGACTATAGGCAATGGCCCGGCCGCGATAAATTTCAAGCGCGCGCGGAATATGCGGCCCGTGGCCTATCACCACATCGGCCCCCGCATCGATCATGGCATGGGCAAAGGCAACAACATCGCCGCGCTTTTCGCCGTAGGCGTACTCCATGCCAAAACCTAAGCGTTCAACGCCGGCCTGCCCTTCCGCGCCACCATGAAATGACACTATGACGATATCGTTGTTGGCGGCCAGTTCAGCAATTTGTGGCGCATACGTTTCGAAGCTCAAGAGGTCATGTGAGCCGCGCGTGGGTGAGAATGCGATCAGCGCGTAGCGAATGTTGTGGTCACTCCACAGTGCCACATCCCCTTCTCTGCCGGAATGTTTAATGTCGACCGAGTCGAGTGCAAGCATGGTTGAATCCCGGCCGGCTTCGCCAAAATCTAGTGCATGATTATTGGCCAGACTCAGCACATCAAAGCCCGCAGCGGCGAGATACTCGGCATATCGTGTTGGCGTACGAAACAGGTAGCAGGCATCCGGATTGCTGCAGGTTTTCTCTGGCTCGCCACCGTCCAGCAGCACGCCTTCCAGATTGCCGAAGGCAACGTCTGCCCACTGGAGATCGGCGCTTACCGCGTCAAGAAAGCTCAGGCCATCGTCATCGGGCAGTGTGTTTTTGGGGTAGTCGGTACCCAGCATGATGTCGCCGACGGCCGCAATACGAACCCGCAAGGTGCTTTTATCAATAGCGGCTTCTATGGATTCTGCAACTATGGGCGTAGACGCGGCTGCCGGAGCATTGCTTTTGGATGTATCCATTGTCGTGCTGCAGGCACTGAGTGCAAGCATAGAGATCAGCAGGATGCTGCGTGTGAGGTTTGCTGGTAACAGAGGTTTAGTCACCGACCTGTATCGTCATGGGCTTCATGTTGAGACTAATCAACTGGCTGCGGGTCCGGTTTACGGTGCCAAGATCAGTCAACGGACCAATCAGTACGCGATGATAGGCCTTACCGTCGACCTTCACTTTTTGAATATCTGCACCAATACCGTTTAGGGCGAGGTTGGCTTTGAGTTTGGCGGCGTCTGCATTGGTTGAAAATGAAGCGACCTGCAGAATGTACGACCCGGGCTCGACAATCGCCTTCGGCGCCGGTTTGGGTTTGCTCAGAAACTCCTCGTCGGGCACCTCGCTGCGTTGCCCAGGGAGGTCGGTATAGAAGGTAAACACGGGCTCTGTTTTCGCGACTGCGGGCTTGTCACTGATGACGGCCGCGGGTAGTGCTTTGGCCACTTCTTTGGCTTTGTTGACCACGGCTGCTGTGCCGCCGCGATCCTGCACATAAACGCCGGCAGCAATCGCCAGGCCGATGGCCAGACCGGTCATCAGCCAGGCCCAGCCTGCAGTGGCGTCCGACTGTTTCTTGCGACCTGCCTTGCGTTTTTTTGCCATCTACATGCTCTCCGGCGCACTAACGCCGAGCAAGCCCAGACCATTCCGCATTACCTGCGCTGTCTGCATGGCCAGGAACAGTCTTGCGTTACGCAAGGCGGCATCTTCTTCAAGAAACAGGCAGGCGTTGTACCAGGCATGAAAATCCTGAGCAACCTCTTTTAGGTAATGCACAATGTGTTGCGGTGCTTTCTGCCGCGCTGCCAATTCCACCATCTCTGGAAACTGGGTGAGACGAACCAGCAGTGTTTTCTCTTGTGATGCGCTGAGCAGCTTAAGGTGTGTTATCGCTTGCTCTTCGTCGTAGCTTAACGATTTGACCTCCAGTTCACGCATAACGCTAGCAATACGCGCGTGAGCGTATTGTAGGTAGTACACCGGGTTTTCATTGCTGCGTGATTTAGCCAGCTCAAGATCAAACTCCAGATGCTGTTCGTTCGAGCGCATGACGAAGAACAAGCGAGCGGCATCGTTGCCTACCTCGGCACGCAATTCACGCAGCGTGATGAACTCACCGGAACGGGTCGACATCTGGACTTTTTCGCTACCGCGATAAAGCACCACGAACTGCACCAGATCGACTTCGAGTTTCTCTGACGCCTGCCCCATGGCCTCCATGCCGGCCCGCACGCGTGGCACATAGCCGTGGTGATCAGAACCCCAAATATCAATCAGCTTGTTAAAGCCGCGATTTACTTTGTTGAGGTGGTAGGCAATGTCGGAGGCGAAGTAGGTGCTGCGGCCGTTATCGCGAACCACAACCCGGTCTTTCTCATCGTCATAGTCTGTGGCGCGAAACCAGATAGCGCCCTCTTTCTCGTAGGTTACCCGTTGTTTCGCAAGCAGATCGAGCGCTTGCTGCACATCGCCGCCGTCACTCAGGCTTTTTTCTGAAAACCACTCATCGTAGCTCACGCCGAATTCGGCAAGATCGTCTTTAATGTCGTCGAGAATGTTGTTTAGTGTGAATTCAACAACCCGGCGGAATAGTTCTGCGCCCAGAATGTTTGTTGCATTGTTAATGAGCGCATCAAGGTGTTTATCGGGATTGCCCTCAGGGGCGTCAGCGGGCAGGTTGGCATAAAGCTCTGCAGGCAAGATTGCCAGATCCGGCTCGATGGCCTGCAGTGCCGCTGAAATATCCTGCACGTATTGGCCACGATACCCGCCGCTTGGGAAGGCAATGTCATTGCCTGCCTGCTCCAGCAGCCGCAACCACGCACTCAGGCCAAGAATATCCATTTGCCGGCCGGCATCGTTCACGTAGTACTCTTTATGAACCTCATAGCCATTCGCTTTCAACAGGTTGGCAACGACGGCGCCGTAAGCGGCATGGCGGCCATGGCCAACATGCAGGGGCCCCGTCGGGTTTGCCGAGACAAACTCCAGCAGCACTTTGGTACCAGCACCTGTCGTGTTATTGCCGTAGGTTTTGCCCTGCGCTTTGATGCTGAGCAATTCCTCATGAAACGCGGCATCGGTCAGGTAGAAATTAATGAATCCGGGGCCGGCTATTGCCGTTTTCTCTACCAGTTCTGAAGCCGGTAAGTTGGCGGTGATGAGTGCGGCGATATCGCGTGGTGATTTACGCAGTGGTTTGGCCAGCTGCATAGCAATGTTGCACGCGAAATGGCCGTGCTCCGGATCGCGGGTGCGCTCGACGGCAACACTAATGTCGTCCAGAGGTACTTCGGGTGTGGCCAGTAAGGCAAGCGCTTCGCGCAACAGTGTTTCTACAACGAGTTTCATAATATTTTCAGTATGGCGGGCTATTGCTGCCATAGTCTTGGGCAACGTTGTCGGCACCGGAACCTGCGTTCGGTGCCAGCGAAACGGAGATTCTATACGCTGTAAGCCGCAGGCGCTAAAAAAGCTCAATCGGATCGACATCAATCGACCAGCGGGCCTTCCGGCTTGCGGGCGATTGGGCAAGCGCCTGTCGCCAGGCTGTGAGCGTGGCCTGCAGTGCCGGACGATGTCCGCTTTGCAGCAGTATTTGCGCCCGCCAGCGGCCGGAGCGGCGTTCCATGGGGGCGCTGGCAGGCCCGAGAATACGAATGGGTCCCGGATTCACTTGTTCAGCCACCCGCTTCGCATAATCCAGAAACTCGTACAGCGTGGCTTTGTTGTTGCACTCGGCACGCAGCAGCGCGAGGTGGCTGAACGGAGGCCAGGCAGTCACTTTACGTTCGGCAATGCCCTCTGCCGCAAAGCCTGGGTAACCTTTGCTGATCAGCGTTTTGAGTTGCGGATGATCGGGGTACAGCGATTGAATCCAGACTTCACCGCTGCGATCGGCGCGCCCTGCTCTGCCTGCCACCTGAATAAAGTTCTGCGCCAGTCGTTCGCCGCTGCGAAAGTCGGTACCAAAAAGCCCCTGATCAGCATCGAGAATGCAGACTAGCGTGACGTTCGGAAAGTCGTGTCCCTTGGTGAGCATCTGGGTGCCTAGCAGCAGTCGTGCCTTGCCGGTGCGGATGGCATCAAGCGAGGCTTCCATACTGCCTTTACGCCGCGTGGCATCACGGTCGAGGCGCACGATAGTTTCTGCAGGAAAATGTTCTTGCAGCGCCAGTTCGATGCGCTCGGTGCCCTGCCCCAGTGGGTGCAGATCACCACCGCAATCCGGACAGCTCTGGGGGACCCGAGCCTCGAAACCGCAATGATGGCAGACAGCCAGCTGGCGTTGTTGGTGCACGACGAGTCGGGCATCACAGCGTTTGCATTCGACGCAACCACCGCAGCTGCCACAAAAAAGCGTTGGCGCGAAGCCGCGGCGGTTGAGATAAAGCAGCACCTGACCGTTCGCCTCAAGATGCCGACGAATGGTGTCTATTAACGGTTGCGTGAGGCCATCGGTGAGCGCGTACTTGCGCAGATCAATGAGGTGAACGCTAGGCGGGCTCGCCCCACCTGCTCTGATCGGTAGACTTAGGTGACGATAGCGGCCGCTGCTCGCGTTTACCAGCGTTTCGAAAGAGGGCGTTGCTGAACCCAGAATGGTTGGAATGCCGAGCTTTTTGCCGCGGACGATGGCGATATCGCGCGCCGAATAACGAAAGCCTTCCTGCTGTTTAAGCGACGGATCATGTTCTTCATCAATGATGATCAGGCCGGGCGAGTGCAGTGGCGTAAAGATGGCGGAGCGTGTGCCGATAATGACACCGGCTGTGCCGTCAGCGGCTTCAACCCAGGCGTGCAAGCGTTCGCTGTCATTCAGGTTCGAATGCATGACCACGATATTTGTTGCCAGACGCTCCGTGAATCGTGCCAGCAGCTGCGGCGTCAGGCCAATTTCTGGCACTACCACTAACGTTTGTTTGCCGGCCTGCAGCTGCTGTTCAATGAGGCGCAGATAGACTTCAGTTTTGCCGCTACCGGTGACGCCCTCGAGCAGCCAGGTGTCTGCCTTTGCCGGCGCGATCTCGTTCACCGCATTTTGCTGATCGTTATTAAGCGTGGGTGCACGTACTGTAGTTTTGTTGGCTATGGGCGCGCGCGTGATGGCTACTGCATGTTTTCCGACCAGCACTTTTTTTCCGAGCTCTCTGACCGCGCGCTGCCAGCCTTCATGCACGTCGTGCAATTGATCCGCGTTAAGGCCTGTAGTTTTGTTGGCAAGCGCGGCAAGGAGCAACTGTTGGACCGGTGCTTTTAACGCCGCATGCTGCAGTTGTTGATTTCCCGCTTCAGTAATGCGCCAGCGTTGTTCGGTCGCGCCCCGGGCCCGTTCACCTTTGCGCAGCGCGGTAGGCAATGCCGCGGCGAAAACTTCGCCCGGCGGATGTTGATAATACGCGGCGGCCCAGTTCAGTAATTCCACTAACGGCTGATCGATTAGGGGGGAGCTATCAAGAATTTCGTGCACCGCTTTGAGCTTGTCCCGCGCGATGCTGGTTTGTGAGCTAAGTTGGGCGATGATGCCGATTCTTTCACCACGGCCAAACGGCACCCGGACGCGCTGACCCACCGTCGGAGCGGGCCCAGCGGTGGGCGGCAGGTAATCGAAAAGTTCGTGCAAGGGCGCCTTTAGGGCAACGCGCAAGATGGTTTCTGTCATGAGCTTCGGCAATAGTGTAAAAAACCCCGACATCTTGTGAGTTGTCCACAAAATCTGTGGATAACACTGTGGATGAAACCTATTTTGAGGGCAATCTACCCCACAATACGGTCAGGTCTATTCGGTGGCTTAAAAAGTAGTTAATTATCAATTAACTATAAAAATCAATTATTTATAGTGTATTCATAATAGAGGCTTGTGCTAAAAGGGCCTAATTTGTTGGTGCATCGTACAGAATGTGCATAACTGGACTCTGTCCAAGCGGTTTTGCGTGCTCTTTCCCCGTCGGATGCCCTCTTTTGGTGCAATATTTAGGGCTCTGATCGTTGCTTTGGGGTGTATTCATTGTCCGTCTATGTTCGTCAGTGTAAACCTTTCGCGCCGCTCTGCGTTATTACTCAGGAGGTATTTAGACGGCGATGGGGTAGTCCGGCTTGTGCCGTGTTCCGGTTAAGCTAGAGGTTGGCTGTGACGGCAACAATACGACGAATATATGTCCCGAATCTCGGTCCTTGGGCCTGTGGTGCGTTTGCAAAGGAGAGCGGTCTGAATAAGCGCGAGTCCATGGATGCATTTCTCGCAGGTGTGGAACCCAGCGCTTATCAGATGGCGCGGATTGCGATCGGTGACGCTGATGCAGCGCTTGACCTTGTGCAGGATGCGATGATCAGGCTGGTCCGGAACTACCCCGATAAACCTGCCCAAGAGTTGCGGCCGCTATTCTTCCGGATTCTGAAAAATCGGATTGTTGACCATCAGCGCCGTGGCAATGTACGCAATCGGATTATTGCCTGGTTCCGCCCTGCACTCGCGGATGCAGCGGCTTTCGATCCCATCGCGTTGGCGCGGGGCTCTGGCATCGATGAGCCGGAGCGCAGGCTTGCGGCTGCTGATTCGATGGTCGCACTGGAGGCCGCCTTGCAGGCTCTGCCGCCACGCCAGCAACAGGCGGTTTTGCTGCGCACTATAGAGGGGCTTGATGTTGCAGCAACGGCCGCCGTAATGGGCTGCTCTGAGGGCAGCGTAAAAACGCATTTGTCCCGGGCCCTGAAAAAACTGCGGGAACAGCTTGCCGATCATTATGACCCTTAACTGAAGTTGAACCTCAGCATGCTAGTAACGTGCTGTTGGTAACCAGAGTACAGAGAAGACACCATGACCAATGACGAAGAGCACTACCTTAATTACGCTAAAAGCCAGCTGCGTGAGCAGCGTGAACAACTCGACGGTGCCACGCGTTCCACGCTAAACCGTGCCAGACAACGCGCACTTGATGAGCTCGAGCGGGGCAAGCCAATTGTCGCTCAACGCTGGCTGCCCATCGGTATTGCTGGGATTGTTTGTCTGGTTGCTGCGGGACTTGCCTTCAATACGTTGCAGTTTAACGAGGCTACTCCGGAGCCACTGGTCGCCAAGCAGGCCCCGGATGTACCGAATCTCGATTTGATGTTTGCGGACGAAGGGCTTGAGATGCTCGAAGACCTCGACTTCTATTTGTGGCTGGAGTCTTCCGAGACTACCGCCGCCAGCATTGCTGTTGATGTGCTCACGTAGATGAACCAGCGAACTGAAAAGCGGCTGAGTCTCCTGTTGCAACTGAGCGTCTTGCTGCTCATTCCGTTTTTGGTGTGGGCCCAAGGGGTCGGTTGGAATGACCTTAGCGACGAGCAGCAGCGTGCGCTGGGTGGCATGCAGCAGACGTGGCAAACCATGCCGCCGGCGCGCCAGGAACAGCTGGCCCGCGCTTCTGCGCGCTGGGCAGTTATGAGTCCTGAGCAGCGCACAGCAACGCGCCAGCGTATGCGGAGTTGGCAGAAACTGTCGCCGGAAGAACGTCAGAAGTTAAGCGAAGGTTACGCGCGCTATCAGGATTTGCCCCAGCCTGAGCGCCAGCAATTGCAGCGCCGTTACCGCCGCTTTCAAACACTGCCCCCGCAACAACAGGAAGCGGCTCGCGAGCGTTGGCAGTCGTTAGCACCGGAAACCCGTGACCAGCGCCGCGACAAAATGCAACGTCTCACTCCCGAGGAGCGTGAGCAGGCCAGACAACGTTTCATCGACGGCGAGCCGGCATTGGTTGATGAGCCTTAGCGGCGGCCCGAAGACGGGTTTAATCGCCGCAAGGTGCTGAGTGCCGTCAAATGTTGCTTTTGTTCCGGCAGCCATAGCAATATAGAGACGTTTGAGACTTTCAGGCTCATTGATGAATACCGACGAGTACATCAGAACTATGAGTCAGCAGGTGCTGCGCACCGATGCATCCGGAATGCCGCTCGAGTGGATCGACTACCGTGATGCCGCCAGACTCTATTACACCGATCAGGTGGCTTACGCCTGCGGGCAGCCCTTGTATCAAATTCATGGCGGCATTGCCGCAGCCACCGGTCTGCGTTCCATCATTGAAGTGAACTCAATTATTGCGACCATCGGTCAAGCGGGCAATCACGCCGAGCGTCGCAATAGCTACGTACCGCCGGTCAATAACAAAACCTTGTTTCGTCGTGACGCCAACGTTTGTATGTATTGTGCGGGGCGTTTTTTAGAGCGCGAGTTAACGCGCGATCACATTACCCCGGTGAGTCAGGGTGGCAATGATATCTGGTCGAACGTAGTAGCGGCATGCCGCCGTTGCAATAATCACAAGGGTGGCCGTACGCCTGAGCAAGCCCGCATGCAGCTTATCGCTGTGCCGTTTGTGCCAACCTATGCCGAGTACATCTATCTGAAGGGCCGCCGCGTGCTGGCCGATCAAATGGAATTTCTGCTAGCGCACTTTCCCCGCAGTAGTCCTTTGCATAAGCGCTTGAGCGGCCACCTGAGCCGGAACGCTGCAATCAGCCCGGTCTGAGTTAGCAGACACCTCTATGATCTATGCGATTGATGCCAGTGTGTATATTTTCCGGGCGTGGTTTTCGGTGCCCGATACTATGGTCGACGTCGAGAATAAGCCGGTGAATGCGCTCTACGGGTTCACGCGCTTTTTGGGTGACTTTTTAGAATCGACAAATCCAGATTTAGTGGCGGTGGCTTTTGATCAAAGCCTGGGCACGTGCTTTCGCAACGATATTTATCCTGACTACAAAGCCAACCGTGATCCGGCACCGGAAGAGCTAAAGCAGCAGTTTTTTCGTTGTCAGCAAATTGTCAGCGCGCTGGGTTTAGCCGACTTCAGTGAGCCGCGTTTTGAAGCCGATGATCTGATCGGTACTGTTATTACCCGCTTGCGAGCGGCTGGTGTTCCCGGAACCATCGTGAGCCGTGACAAAGACATGGTTCAGCTGTTAACCGCTGGTGACGTGCTATGGGATTACGCGGGTAACCGCCGAATTGGCTACGCTGATGTGCCAGAAGCCTACGGTATCAGACCCGAGCAAATGGTCGATTTTCTGGCGTTGGCTGGCGATGCAGTCGATAACATTCCCGGTGTGCGTGGTGTAGGAAAAAAGACGGCGAGCGCACTGCTGGCACATTTTGATTCGCTGGATGCGTTGTATGACGATCTTGGTGCGGTGTCGCAACTCACATTTCGTGGCGCTAAGACGTTGGGGGCTAAGCTGGAAAGCCATCGCGATAGCGCCTACTTGTCGCAACAGCTCAGCGCTATTCATTGCGATGTGCCGGTCAACACGAGTAGGGCGGCCGTTAAACGCCGCTCTCCTGATCTTGGCACTTTGAACCACCTTTATGATCAGGCCGGTTTTGGTTCAGCGCTGCGGCGTCAGGCCGAGCGGGTTGCAGATCAGTATGATCCGGCCCATTTGTAGTCGGCGTATTCCTTTTTTGGGGTTTTTTTGATGAGTGAGAAGAGCATAGAGTCGATCCTGCATGAGGAGCGCTTGTTTCCGCCGCCAGAAGGATTTGTTGCTAACGCAGCGGTTAGCGCCGCCGACCTTGAGCAGCGTTACGCGCAAGCTGCTGACGATTCGGCCGGCTATTGGGCCAGTATGGCAGCGCGTCTGATTGAGTGGGATCAGCCATGGACCCAAGTATTGGATTCGAGCAAGGCGCCAAACTACAAGTGGTTTGTGGATGGCATGTTGAATGTTTCTGCAAACTGTCTTGATGTGCACCTGGCAAAACGCGGCGACAAGACGGCCATTATTTTTGAGGGTGAGCAGGGTGATACGCGACATATTAGTTATCGCGAACTGACCGCAGAGGTATGCCGGTTTGCCAATGCATTGTTGGGGTTAGGCATTAAGAGTGGCGACCGCGTTGTGCTTTATATGCCCATGGTGCCTGAAGCCGTCATCGCCATGCAGGCCTGTGCCCGCATTGGTGCTATCCACTCTGTTGTCTTTGGCGGTTTTTCTGCCGTGGCTTTGCGCGACAGAATTAATGACGCCGGGGCACGAATACTGATCACTGCCGATGGCGGCCATCGCGGTGGCGCACCGGTCGAACTAAAGAAAGCGTCTGATGAAGCGCTGGCTGGCGGCTGTCCGAGCATCGAGCAGGTTATTGTCTTGCGTCGTACCGGACAGGATATCGCCATGCAAGCCGGGCGCGATGTCTGGTGGTCGGATGCGATAGAGACTCAGGCCGATGAATGTCCGCCGGTCTCTGTTGAGGCATCTCACCCGCTATTTTTGTTGTACACCTCGGGCTCAACCGGCAAGCCTAAAGGCGTGCAGCACGGTTCGGCCGGCTATTTGCTAAACGCCAGACTGACGTTTGAGACGGTGTTTGATTATCAGGAAGACGATGTCTTCTGGTGTACCGCCGATGTGGGCTGGATTACCGGCCATTCGTATGTGGCCTATGGCCCGCTGGCGGCGGGTGCCACTCTGTTGATGTACGAGGGCTCGCCCACTGTTCCTGATGCCGGCCGCCTTTGGCAGATTTGTGAGACCCACAAAGTTACGGTGTTTTATACGGCGCCGACAGCCATTCGCGCGCTCATGCGCTTCGGCGATGAAGTGCCGCAGTCTTACGATCTCAGTGCAATTCGCTTGTTAGGTAGTGTGGGCGAACCGATTAATCCGGAAGCATGGATGTGGTATCACCGGGTTATTGGTCGCGAAGTCTGTCCCATAGTAGATACGTGGTGGCAGACCGAAACCGGCAGCATCATGATGAGTCCGGTGCCGGGCGTTACCGCAACACCGCCGGGCTCTTGCACGCGGCCGCTACCCGGTGTGGCAGCCGACATTGTTGATGACCTTGGCGATCCGATCGATTCACCACGGAAGGGCGGCTATTTAGTTATTCGCGAGCCGTGGCCCTCTATGTTGCAAACGATCTGGGGCGATAACGAGCGCTATATCGAGACCTATTGGAAAAAATTTCAGAACCGCTTTTATGTGGCCGGCGATAGTGCTCATATCGACAAGCACGGCAACTTCTGGATCATGGGTCGGATTGATGATGTCCTGAATGTTTCTGGTCATCGGCTCGGTACCATGGAAGTTGAATCGGCCTTGGTGTCGCACGAAAAGGTGGTTGAGGCTGCCGTTGTTGGGCGTCCCGACGACATTAAGGGTGAAGCCATTTTTGCCTATGTTGTGCCGCTCGGCGCCCGACCCAGCGGCGCTGAGTCAGAGGCGCTGACCAAAGAATTGCGCGAGTGGGTGAGTCATCAGGTGGGGCCAATAGCTAAGCCCGATAACATTCGTTTTGCTGACAGTTTGCCGAAGACCCGCTCGGGTAAAATTATGCGTCGCTTGCTGCGAACTATTGCGGCTGGTGAGGAGATTACTCAGGACACCTCTACGTTGGAAAACGCGGCTATTCTCGATCAACTCCGTGGTGTTGATTAGCTGATGATTCGAATGTGTAATCCTTCGGGAGACATCAGCTCTAATTCATTGCCGCGTTTCTGGTAACGCAAGTCCAGACGATTCAGGAGATTGAGGGGTTCCTGTTGGTCCGGGCAGTAGAGGTTTAAGCGGGGCGCTCCGCGTCCTGCTGTTAACAGCAGGGTCATGCCCGGCATCAGTAACTCGATGCTGTCGTCGCCGTCGTCATGAGCATCAAACCCACCTTGTTGCCAGAAGCTGGATGCATCATCGGGGTAGGGTGTTGTCAGGCTCAGATTCCTAACCTGGCCGATGGCCGGCGTTTGTTCAACGAGTGCCGGTGAAAAAGTACGCGCTTCTATGAGTCGGATCTGCATACCCGAGGGGTCATGTAAAACCAGCTGATGAAAGTGTTCTTCGCCCTTGTAGATATCATCCACATCGAGCCCGGCGGTTTGCAACGCCTCAAGATGGCGCGATAACTCCGGACGCACAAATGTTAGTGCCACCTCATCGATGTTGGCGCCGTGAAGACCAATACAAACTCTGCCATCCGTGACTACGGCGTAGTGATGTTGGTACATATCACCGACCGGACATTCCGTAAAACCAAGCATCAGATACCAGTCGAGCGATTCTCTGATATTGACGGCGGGCAGGCTAATCTCGAGAAAACGACCGAATAGGTTCATAGCTAAGCTTTGCAAAGGTGATTAACGAGGCGTTAATCATGACATAAATTGCTATATCTCAAGATAAATAAGTGCTCGGGAGCGAGGCTTGGTTCCTAGTTTGGGGCCGCATTTTTCGCTATGCTGGGCGACTCTCGTTAAGCAGCCACAGAGCCTCCGATGTCTGACAGTTATCTTGGTGACAACCTGATTTTCATCATTTCCCAGCCGCGTTCCGGTTCGACGCTGCTGCAGCGGATGCTGTCCGGTCATGCCGACATCAAAAGCTCTGCTGAAACCTGGCTTATGCTGCACCCGCTGTATGCCACCCGTGATCAGGGAATTACAACCGAGTATGGTGCGAAGTGGGCGGCCTTGGCGTTCAATGATTTTCTGGAACACTACACTGATGGCCAGCCCGTGTATGACGAGGCGGTCAGAGATTGGGCAAAGACGTTCTATGAGAATGCGCTCGCCCACAGCAACGGCAAAATCTTCATTGATAAAACACCACGCTACGCAATGATTATTTCTGAACTGTTGCGCTTGTTTCCCAAGGCACGGTTCATTTTTCTGCTGCGTAATCCAATGGCTGTGCTCGCCTCAGAGATGGACAGTTTCGTAAAAGATGATTTCAATACACTCTCGGTCTTCCAATCCGATTTAATGGAAGCACCCCATCAGATCGCCGCAGGTATAGCCCAACTGGGTAAAAAGGCCATCGTCATTCGCTATGAACAGCTGGTTAGCAATCCCGAAAACCAGATGAGGGCACTGTGTGCTGAGCTTGGAATTGACTACTGTGACGCCATGCTGGACTACGGCAGCACGCCTGAAGCTAAGGGATTTATGACGGATCGCGTGGGCATTCAACAGCGTACGCGGCCTGTAACCGGCAGCGTCGGTAAGTGGAAATTGATGGTGGATGATCCACAGCTGCTGCACTTTGCCCAGCAGTACCTTCAGGAGCTGGGTCCTGAACTGCTCAACGCTTTGGGCTACCCTTTTGAAGACATTCTGGCTGTGGTCGGCGAGGGCGAGCGCAATCCTAAAGGTCTTTATCCGTGGCGTCTGGCAATCAATTGTCAGGACTTTTTCAGTATGCGCGATCGCTATGCTCAGTGTCGCTATCGCCGACGCGTTACTAAGGGCCGGCTGTTGGGCCCTGTGTTTGCACTCTATGATTTATGGTGCGAAACCTGCCGGCGGTTTGGAAGAGCCATCGCAACACTTCCCTGATCGCCCTAGGTGACTAGTCCTCAATAGCCCAGTTAGTGTTTGGGCTGGTCCGGCATATTCCGTCAGTTGGGCTGATGTGTTTAGATGGCGCGACCCGCAGTTGCATCAACGGCCGTTCTTGGCTGTTTGCACAGCCGCACAGCCGTATTAGACTGCCGGCTATTCTTTATCTATTCGGATTGTTAATGCCCGCTAAGCTCCAAATTTTGTTGACCCTTGCGCTCGTTTCGTTGGCTCTATTTGGTGCGGGCAGCGTGCAAGCACAGGTGTCTGATGATGGCGTTAGCAGCTTTAACTACGCCTACTCTGTGTTTGTCGGCACCGGTGTCTATCGATTCAATGAGGGCACAATTTATATTGTTAACGTGCCTCTCAATTTTGATTTGGTTGAGCCGGACTATGAGCAAGGCAAAGTAGGATATCGCTTGCTCGTTCCGTTCTCAGTGGGCATTGCCAATGTAGGCAGTCTCGATGATTTCGCAGACTTTGAATTCTCTGATGCTCAGGCCTTTTCAGTGGCGCCGGGTATCGAGGCGCTCATACCGTTTCTCCCTAACTGGCTGCTTAAACCTTACCTGCAAGCCGGTATAGGCTGGGAAAATACGAACTCAGGCCGCAGCGGCATTTTTGGCGCAGGCAGTCGTGTGCGTGGTTGGTACGGTCGCGATGAGCGGCTGTTGGTTGGCGGTGAATTCCTGTGGGCCCGTAACAGCCCCAACAAGGGTTTGCGAACGACTAGCTTTAATCGCTGGGGGCTTGGCGCGGAATACAAAATACCGACGAAGTGGTATGCGTTTGGCCGCAATCTGTCACTGCACGGGCGATTGCTGCAGTACTACTTTGGTAATCCGGTTAACTTTGAGCAGGAAACGGATTTGTTTAAAGTGAAGTACTCAACCGAGGTAGGTATTTCATTCGGTGTGAATCCACCGATTAACATTCTTGGCTATGATTTTCGCCAAGCGGGAATCGGCTTCGAGCGTTCCGGTGAATATAAGGCGATTACGCTTTTTACTACCTTTCCGTTTTAGAGTTCGCTTTCGGGAAAAACGCCATAGATTGTTGGCATAAATCTTTTCCATTGTGTCGTCTCTGGTGCTTGAGACGATGTAAAAATCCCGCCGTTGTCGGCTGTGCACCAAACAAGTTTATCGTCGTTATTGAGCATAAGCAGATAGGTCATACCGTCTAAACCGAGTTGCTGCGCTACCGCAAATCGCTAGGCCGTCGCCGGTTCTGGTTGCCAGTTAAAGAAAACCGAGCGAAACCAGATAAAACCTAGGGAACCGGATGCGAGATTGGCAATAAATGCCGCCAGAAATACCCCGAATAAACCAATCCACCAAGCTAGCAAGAACGCCATCGGCGCATACACCAGAATGGTGCGCGTTAGTGAGATCCACATAGCCGGCATTGGCTTGCCGATGGCATTAAACGCACTGATTGAAATCATGCCGGCGCCCAGACCCAGGTAGCTCCAGGGCACCATGCGCATGTGCATAACAGTGGTGCTGGTTGCAATGGGATCATCAGTAAATGCAGCAGCGATATAAGGCGATAAAACAAACATTAGGGCGGCAATAACCAGGCCATAGATTAAGACAAACCGGTAAGCAAAGCGGATGCCGTCTTTGACTCGTTCATAGTTGCCGCGGCCGTAGTTCTGGCCAGTAAATGGTGCGATGGAAGCACTCAGAGCCATTAAGCAAAGCATCGCCAGACCCTCTACCCGTGAGGCCACGCCAAAACCCGCCACCGCTTCCTGGCCGAAAGAACTGATCTGCCAGGTGATAAAGCCGGTCGTCATTGGCGCTATAAGGCTGCTGGTCATTGACGGAATGCCGATGTGCATGATCTCCTTCCACGATTGCCAGATGAGTTTCAGGTCTGCAACGTTAATACGAATGAGTCGGTCACGGAAAACAATGATGCCGACAGATGCCAGGGCTGTCCCAATGTTGGCCATGACCGTTGCAATAGCTGCACCCTCAAGACCGAGGGCCGGAATGCCGAGAGAGTCCACACCAAAAATCAGAATGGGGTCGAGAATAATATTAAGTACTGCCGCGGTCGACATGATCTTGGCGGGGGTCTTCGCATCGCCGCTCGCCCGCATGACGGAGTTGCCGATCATAGGGATAACCAGAAACATTCCGCCGAAGTAATAGATCGACATGTAGCGTTCGATCAGTGGCAGTGTCGTTGCATCGGCGCCGAGAAGTGTAAATAACGGATAGATAGTCGTCAGGCCCAGAATGGTGACGCCAATACCGAGAATGGCGGCGAGCATCATGGCGTGAGTGGCAATGCGCTGCACCGCGCCCATTTCATCTTTGCCAAAGAGTCGCGATACGATCGAAGAGACACCGGTGCCGATGCCCATGGCGATAGCACCGACAATGAAGTTCACCGGGAAGGTAAAAGACATTGCTGCCAATTCCAGCGTGCCGATCTGCGCCACGAAATACGTATCGGCAAGGCTGTATGACATCAGGGCCACCATGCCAATCATCATGGGGAGCATGAGTGACACGATAGATTTGCTGACTGGCCCTTCAGTCAGGTTGACGCGCGATTTGCTGGGGTTCATAGCGATATACCAAAAAGTGAAGCCGAGATTCTACTCTTAGGACTGCAATAATGTAGTCTTAACTCTAGTGATGTTCAGAATCATAGGTAGGCGGGGAGAATAATATGAAGCTAGCAAGTTGCAGGGTGTTGGGTCGTAAATGCTACGGCATGATTACTGATGCCGGCCTGCAGGTGCCGGATGAGTTCTTTCTAAACCAGTATCCGGATTTGAAATCGATGCTGGCTGCCGGGGCTTTGAATGAGTTTGTTGCTGCTCTCGGTGAGACGCTGCGCCTCGAAAAAATCACTTTTGAGCCGCCCATTCTCCAGCCTGAAAAGATTCTTGCCGTTGGTGTGAACTACATGGCGCATATCAAGGAAATGGGCCGTGAGCCGCCGGATTATCCGGTGGTCTTTATGCGCTATCCCGACAGCCTGGTGGGCCACGGAGCCCAGTTAATTCGCCCGCGAGTTTCCGATCAATACGACTATGAGGGCGAGTTGGCGGTCATTATTGGTAAGCCGGCACGCTATGTTGGTAAAGCGGATGCGCTGGATTACGTTGCCGGCTATACCTGCCTCAATGATGGCTCAGTTCGTGATTTCCAGCGGCATGGTTCGCAGTTTACGCCGGGTAAAAACTTTCCTTGTAGCGGTGCTTGCGGGCCCTGGATCGTTACCGCGGATGAAATTCCTGATCCATCGCTGCTGCAGCTGACAACGCGACTCAACGATGCGGTTGTGCAAAGCGCGCCGGTTAGTGATATGCGGTTTAGCGTGCAGGAGATTATCGCCTACTGCTCCACTTTTACGACTTTGCAGCCCGGCGACATACTCACAACCGGAACACCCGGCGGGGTTGGTGCGGGTCGCTCACCGCAAGTCTGGCTGAAACCCGGTGATCATATCTCTGTAACTATCGATAAAATTGGCGAGCTAAAAAATGAAGTGATTGACGAGCCGGTTTAACAAGTCCGTTGTGCTGGAGACGAAATGAATACAGAGACGCTGACAACCTTCTTAGGTTGGTGCACATTGATTAATGCGGCAATTTTGCTGTTTGTTGCCTTGGTAATTGTAACCTTCAGGTCAACGATCGCAGGTCTACATGCTGCCATGTTCGGGCTGGATGAAGCACGGGTTTCGCAGCAGTATTTTGCGTATCTGGCGAACTACAAAATTGCGTTATTGATCTTTAATCTGACGCCTTACGTGGCATTAAGGCTCATGGCTGGGTAATCCTTCGTCTGTGTCAGCAGGGCTCTGCTAACCTCGGATTTCTAGCTGCTGACCAGAGCTTCCCGGAGTCGCGCCCAATACTCCAGCTTGCCGCTAAAGCTCATTTTCGCATTGGCCGGACTTGTGGATGGCAGGGCAATCAGCTGGTGCGTATTGTCAGCGTAGTGTTTTTTGTAGAGTTCATAGGCTTTTTTGCCGTTAAAAAAGACACTATGAATTTCTGTATGCCGTGTAAAGAAGCTGGCGAAGTCGTTGATCACGAGGGCTTCAGATCGAATGGCACTATCGAGACTGCCTTGCCGCTCGCAACGCTGCAGGACATCCCACAGCGCGATGTTTTGTTTGTTGAGCAGGGAAAGACTCTGCGCATAGCTGTGTTCCCGGCCGGCATCAAACAGTTCGCCCATGATGTCCCAGAACGTATTGCGTGGATGCGCGTAGTAGCGGTTTTCATCCAGCGATCGTTGTCCGGGCATTGAGCCTAAGATTAGTATTCTCGCCGTTGCATTGCTCTCTGCAGCAAAGCCGCTGACATCGCTCATTCCGGCATTAGCAGCAGATCGATAGTAATGGCGACATCGTCAGCCACCCAGCGGGTATCGGCCCAGTCTCCCCGACCCACACCAAAGTTGAGGCGTTGCACCTTCATAGTGCCGGCAAACCGTTTCGCCTCTGGCTGCTCCGGCGAGTTAGTAATGCTAAACGTTAGCGCGACTGCCTGCGCAACATCCCGCAGGGTCAAATTGCCGGTGGCAACAAACTGACCAGGTATATTGGTGCTGGTGATTGCTGTGCTGACAAAGTTGGCGGTTGGCCACAGCATACTGGCGAGCCAATCATTGCCAACCAGCAACGTGTCACGATCCTCGTTGTCGGTATCCGCAGACGCCGTTGCGACCTGAGCCGAAATACGGCTGCCTGCCAGGTTCTCGGGATCAAACTCGATGCGCGTGCTGAACTCGCTGAAGTTGCCGGTGAATGCAAGGCCTTCCTGTGATCCTGTAAAAGCGACAGAACTGGCGGTCGGGTCTGCGACGTAGGTCGGCAGTTCGGCATTGCAGACGGTGGTGGCAAGAACCAGCACGATGCCGCTTGTTAACGTTTGGGCAAGTCTCACTTCGATTGACCCGGCAACATTTTCTTTAGGGTATCGTCTTTTAGTAGAAAGTGATGTCTGAGTGCTCCGGCCACATGCAGTGCTATTGCCGTCATCAGTATCCACCCCTGCATCTCATGCATGTCGATAAAGCCATCGACCAGCGTTTTGTCGGGCTCAATGAGCGAAGGCAGCGTGTAGAGTCCGAACAGGCTGACCGGATAACCAGCGGCAGATGACATCATCCAGCCTGACATAGGCAACAGACAGACTGCAATGTAGAGGATCGCCTGCATCACCTTTACCAACGCTTTCTCATAAAAGGGCGTGTCTGTGTGCAGCGCTGGTCGCTTTGATAACAAAGCCCAGACCAGACGCAGGATAGCAACCGCGAAGATGGTCATCCCTACGGCCTTGTGCAGCGAGTATTTTTCAAGCTTGTCAGGACCCAGCGGCAGGTCCGTCATATAGAGGCCAAGCGGGATCTGAAACAGCAGAAACGCCGCAATACTCCAGTGAAAGAATTTTCGTCCCGCGCCAAAATGAGTTGCTGCGGGCTTTGCGATATTTGTCATAGTGGCTGTATCCTTTGCCGACTGTTTGAGTCAGGTGTTTCAAATGTACACGCAATTACTGCCTATCATAATCCCCGTGCTGGTCTGTGTGGCGGTGGGGTATAGCTGGGCGCGAACTACTTTTCCGTTTGACCGTGAATTTCTGACCCGGATTGTTATGAATGTAGGTGCTCCCTGTCTGGTTCTTGATGGGATGACCAGCGTGTCCGCGGGCCCGACAGAGTTCTACAGAAGCGCCGCCATTGCGGCCTGGTTAATCGGCTTCTGCTTTGTTGCGGGCGGTGTCATTCTTAAGCTAACGAAACAGCCGATCCGCAGTTATGTGCCTGCTGTGATGTTCGGCAACATGGGCAATCTGGGCGTGCCGCTCTGCGCATTTGCTTTCGGCGACGAGGGGCTCGGGCTGGTGATTGGCTTTTACATTGCCGCGTCGGTCATTCAATTTGTTGTTGGTCCGATGATTCAGGGGCGACAAGCCGCGTGGCGCACGCTACTAACAACACCCATCGTCTATTCCGCATTGCTGGGATTGCTGCTGCTACAGACTGAAACGCCGATACCTCTGGCGCTGGCTAATACGGTTGATCTTGTTGGCGGGATTACATTGCCGCTAATGCTTATTGCAATGGGCTATTCGTTGGCAACGTTTAAGGTTGCGCGCCTCAACACAGCTTTGGGAATCACGACTCTTCGATTTTCGCTCAGCCTGACAGCTGGGTTGCTCGCGATCTGGGCATTAGAACTGGACGGCGTAATTCGTGGCATCGTCATTATTGAAGCGTGTATGCCGGTGGCCGTGTTTAACTTTCTGTTTGCTGCCCGCTATGACCGCGCCCCGGAAGATGTGGCCGGTGCTATTCTCGTATCTACGGTGTTGAGCTTTCTAACGCTACCGTGGTTGTTGCTCTGGGCACTAGCTTAAACGTCTGTTAGTCCTCATCTTTAATTACTAATCAGATCTTCCAGACTCGCGGCTCGTGATCATCACCCATCTCGCCACTGTCCAGACGCCGGATATAGTTGCTATACGCGCGAATAGCCTGTCCGCCGAAAATCCACATGATCGGCAGGTTGGCGATAAGCATTACGCCCGATCCGAAGCTACTCAGGTTGTCGAGTTCTGCATCTGTTCTCAGTAGACCTGCGGTAGCGACCAGAATGAGTGCACAAAAGACAAACTTATAAGCCAGTACTGAACGTTCGCCGGCAAGAAAGACCATGGCCTGCTCACCGTAGTAACTCCATGAAATCATTGTGCTTACTGCGAATAACCAAACAGCAATGGTGATTAGCCATTTACCGAGGCCGGGCACAACGGTATCCAGTGCATAGGTGGTAAGGGTGGCGCCCACATAGCTGGCATAGACGTCATTATCCTTAAGCACGGGCGGTGCGCCGCTGGTAATGCGGTTCCAGACCACAGAGATCTCGCCGCTTTCATCGGCTACGGTCAGTCCATCGAGCTGATGTAGGTTGTTGCCACTGCCGGGATTAGCATCGCCGTTATAGAGCGCGAAAACTTGCTGGTTGGAGAGCCATTCGCCGCTAGTGCGTGAGCTGATAGACGTTGTGTTTAGCGTCCATTGGGCATCGTCGGTTTGTATAAACTGCGTTTCAACAGGAAGTGTCGCTTCGGCATAGCGTTGCCAAACGCCAGTGCTCAGAATAACAAGTGCCGTTAACGTGCAGACCACAATGGTGTCGATAAACGGTTCGAGCCCCGCAACGATGCCTTCGCGAACAGGCTCTCTTGTCTTTGCGGCCGAGTGGGCGATCGGCGACGATCCCATGCCAGCCTCGCTGGAAAACAGCGCGCGCTTCATGCCAAACAAAAAGGCGTAGCCGAAGGTGCCGCCGATAAATGCACCGCTGGCTTCCAGCGGTCCGAACGCACCACGGAAGATGAGCGCGAACATGGCGGGTATCTGCTCCAGATTAACCGCGAGTACCAGCAACGCGGCGAGCAGATAGAGCGCGAGCATGCCCGGCACGAGCCGGCCGGCAATGGCACCAATGCGGGTGATGCCTCCCAGAATAGTGGTGCCGACGAGCACGACAAGAATGGCACCACAGACAATGCTCGGTATCCCGAAGTACGTCTGCGTTACTTCGCCAACGTTCCATGCCTGAAACATATTGCCGCCGGTCATGCACATGATGAGCGTGGTGATGCAGAAAATAACGCCAATGGCATGGCCCACTTTGGCCCAGCCCGGGCCTTTACGTTTCAAACCTTCCGCAATCACCCACATGGGCCCCCCGTGCGGATTCTTCGGGTCGTCGGTATTGCGATAAAGCATCGACAGAGTCACTTCAACTAGCTTAGTCGCCATGCCGAAGAAGCCGATAATCCACATCCAGAAGACCGCGCCCGGACCACCCAGCGCGATGGCCAGTGCGACGCCACCGATATTGCCGAGCCCCACTGTTGCCGACAATGCGGCCGACAAGGCCTGAAAGTGATTGATAGCACCCGGGTCATCCGGATGGTCATACGTGCCGCTAATGACGCTAAAGCCATGCGTTAGTGCACGGTATTGGCTGAAGCCACTGCGCACGGTGAATACTATGCCGGTGCCGAGCAAAAGATAGAGGACATAGTCGTGCCACAGATAGGCATTTGCGGTGGCAAGAAATTGATTCATTGCTTCCATCAGGCGTGCGTCCTGTTGCTCATCGATGAGTTTCGGTTTGGCAAATGCCAGAGAGAGCGTGCTTAAGCCTTAACCTTCAACAATCGCCGTGACGCCCATACCGCCAGCGGTGCATACCGACACGAGACCGCGGCCGCCGCCGTTTTCGTGAATGATCTTTGCAAGGCTTGCGAGAATGCGACCACCGGTTGCTGCGAAAGGATGACCCATCGCGAGAGAGCCGCCTTTTACGTTCAGCTTGCTGCGATCAATGCTGCCGAGCGCCGAGTCCCGGCCCAATTCTTTGCGACAGAAATCTGTAGATTCCCAGGCTTTCAGTGTGGCGAGAGTTTGTGCCGCAAATGCCTCGTGGATTTCGTAGAAATCGAAATCCTGCAGGGTTAATCCGGCATCGCTCAGCATTTCCGAGACCGCGAAGGCAGGAGCCAGCAGCAAGCCTTCCGGGTGCTTGCCGAGAAAGTCGATTGCAGCGACCTTGCCGTAGCGAAGGTAAGCCTGCACCGGCAGATTGTGTGCCTGCGCCCATTCTTCTGATGCCAGCAAAACGGTACTGGCACCATCGGTAAGTGGTGTGCTGTTGCCGGCCGTCATTGTGCCGCTGGCGCTGCGATCAAATACGGGTTTTAGTTTTGAAAGCGTCTCTGGTGAACTGTCTTCGCGAATGTTGTTGTCGCGTTCAATACCTTGGAACGGTGTGACCAGATCATCGTAAAAGCCATCAGACCATGCTTTTGCCGCACGCTGATGGCTCGTAAAGGCAAGTTCATCTTGGGCTTCGCGGGTAATGCCCCAGGCTTTCGCCGTGAGTTCTGTGCTTTCACCCATAGATAGCGCGGTGCGCGGCTCTCCGCTGCTGGGCAACTCCGGTTTGAAATGATTCGGACGAAGTCGCAACCATGGCTTTAGTTTCGCCCCGATCGACCGGCCTACAAAACTATCCAGCAGGATTCGGCGATAGCCGTCGGGATACACAATCGGAGTGTCGCTAACCGAGTCGCATCCACCCGCGATTCCGGCATCAATTTGGCCCAATGCAATCTTGTTACCAATTTGAATGGCGGCTTCAAGCCCAGTGCCACAGGCCCGCTGCAAATCATACGCTGGTGTTTCATGCGCAAGCTCAGTGCCGAGCACGGCTTCACGTGCGAGGTTCCAGTCGCGGGAATGTTTCATGACCGCACCCAGCGCGACATCGCCTAATTGCTCGCCTTGCAAGTTATAGCGAGTGACCAGACCGTTGAGCGTGGCGGTCATCATATCGAGGTTGGATTGTTTCGCGTAGCCGGTGTAAGACCGGCAGAACGGAATGCGATTGCCGCCAAGAATGGCAACTTTGCGGGTGTCACGATAATGCATCGAGTGCTCCGGCAGAGATCAGGTGTCTTGATTATGCCTGAGCCAGTGGCACCGCGGGAATCTTCGGTTGTTAGGCCGCTTGTTCGAGCGTCTGAGCAGCGGCTTCAGCGTGCGTGGTTTCACGTCCGAGTGCCGCATTACGATGTGGAAAGCGACCAAATTCTGTAATTACATCATGGCGCAGCTCTGCAATCATCGCGAAAGTCTCGAAGGTTTCATGCAATGTACCGGAGACTTTGCCGACCATTGCACGGTAGACCTTGACGGAACGGGCCTGAATTTTCTCGGACTCTGCGCGCTGCAGTGGCATGAAAAAGAACAGCCGCTGGACCGGCGTCAAGTCATTATGCATATTGGCGGTTGCGCCTTTCGCGCAGAGCTGAAGGGCGAGTGCATCGCCGATATACGCTTCTTTTCTACCTCTAAACACGCGGCGGGTGAACTGATCCAGCAGTAAAATAAGTGCAAGACGGCCCTCAGGAATCTTAGCCCAGTCGTTGAGTTGCCCGCGAACCGAGGCTTTGACCGCATCCTGAAACCGCCGAGTCACTTCCGCATCGAGTTGCGAGTTGTCGCCAAACCATAGGTTCATTCGGGCATCGAGTTTGAGCATATTAAGACTTTCCCCGCCAAACCAATAACTTAGTACTTCTTCAGGTGTCGTTTTCATGGCTGAAATGATGGCATGCGCGCTGAACGCCGACCGTGATGCCCGTCACAGCGTTGCTTTGTAACGCAAACAATGGGTTGCCCGAACTCTTGCAGGGAATTTGGGTCCTGTAGATTGAGAGAAACCGCCTAATGTGGCTATAATTGACTGTTCGGGTCACAACGGCGGCCTTCCCGGCAGGGAAAGGCTCTGTTGCAGCGGGCACAGATAGCTAGAACGGCGTTTATAAAACGGCTCAAAGCGGGTTTCTTACACCCTTTGCTAGCCGCATTAATAAAGGCGCCGTGCAAGGGCAGTTCCCCGGTCGTTTCGTTGTCCGGTTGAAATGAAGCCGTTAGCACGGCGGCTTCCGGACCGCTGCAGAACACGCCGGAGACAAAGGCTTCACTAACAGCATCGGGAGGATTCCGTATTCAGGTTCCCCGGGGGCTTTTTCTTGGATGCTGGTCCTGACCGAAAAAAGGTTTTAAGTGCCGCGTCCCGATGAAATGCTTATTTCATTGAGAGACGTGTAAGTGCGGCGTAGGGTTTCCGATATTGGGGTTCTTCGCTATTTTCAGAGTAGATAACTATGAGTAATCAGCAGAGCAAGAATCTTCCTGCAGTGGGTCTTCCCCCGGCACAGGGTTTATATGACCCGGCCTATGAGAAGGACAGTTGTGGCGTAGGCTTTGTTGCGCATATCAAGGGCGAGCGCAGTCATCAGATTCTTCTTGATGCGGACCATCTGGCGTGCCGCATGGATCATCGTGGTGCGCGTGGTGCCGAGCATAATACAGGCGATGGCGCCGGGATCCTGACGGCCTTGCCGAATGAGTTTCTGGCGCGCGTGGTGCGCGAAGAGCTGAATGTCGAATTGCCTGAGCCGGGCCAATTTGCTGTTGGTAACGTGTTCTTGCCCGTTGCTTCTGATGAGCGCCAAAAGTGCAAAGACCTGATTGCCGAGCTGTGTGCAGCCGAGGGTCAGACGTTGGTGGGCTGGCGTGAAGTGCCGGTCGATCCTGATGCTGCTGATTTGGGCCCTACAGCGCGAGCTGCACAGCCTAAGATTGAGCAGCTGATTATTGTTGCCAACGGCGTATCTGGTGCGGATTTTGAGCGCAAGCTGTACGCCATTCGTAAGAAGGCGAGTCGTCAGTTGCGCAATGACAGCAGCTTGCAGGAAGCCAAGACCTTTTACGTCTGTAGCTTGTCCACTAAAACCATAATTTACAAAGGTATGTTTGCGCCTGATCAGGTCAAACCGTTTTATCCTGATCTGTCGCAGAAGGACTACATCACCCATTTGGCGATGGTGCACTCCCGCTTCTCGACTAATACGTTCCCGAGTTGGGATCGCGCGCAGCCATGCCGGTTTATTGCGCACAACGGCGAGATCAATACCCTACGTGGCAATGCTAACTGGATGCGTGCCCGCGAAGGCACAGCCCGCAGTGAGTTCTTTGGTGAAAGTCTTGCAGAGTTGTTTCCCATTGTTGAGCCGGATGTTTCAGATTCCGGTGCGCTTGATAACGTTCTGGAGTTTCTATTGATGAACGGCCGTAGCTTGCAGGAAGCCATGATGATGATGGTGCCTGAAGCCTGGCAGAAGAATGAGCTCATGGATGCGGAGCGCCGTGCTTTCTATGAATACAACTCCTGCTTAATGGAGCCCTGGGACGGTCCCGCGTCTATCGCGTTTACTGATGGCCGCTATATTGGTGCCGTACTCGACCGCAATGGCCTGCGTCCAAGTCGCTATTACTTGACTCATGACGACCGGGTCATTATGGCCAGTGAAGTAGGTGTGGTACCAGTTGATCCGGCCAACGTTAAAGCAAAGGGCCGGCTTGAGCCGGGCCGCATGTTCCTGATTGATTTTGAGGCTGGCCGGCTCATTCCCGATGCTGAGTTAAAAGCCGATTTTGCATCACGCAAGCCTTACGCCGAGTGGGTTCAGCGGAGCCGCTTGTCGTTGAAGGACTTGCCAAAGCCTGAAGCGCGGCGCCTTGATGCCGAGACCTTGTTGCCTCGTATGCAGGCCTTTGGTTTTACGACCGAGACTATGCAATTCATGCTGCTGCCGCTAATTCGCGATCTACGCGATCCGGTGGGCTCTATGGGCAATGACTCGGCACTGGCGTGCCTATCTGACAAGCCGCGCATGATCTATGACTACTTTAAGCAGATGTTTGCACAGGTCACGAATCCGCCGATCGACTCGATTCGCGAAGAAATTATTATGTCGCTGGAATGTCACATCGGTCCAGAGGCAAACCTGTTACAGACCGAAGAATTTAACTGTGCACGCATGCGGATTCGTCACCCGATTCTTTCGAATGAAGGACTCGAGGCGCTGAAGCAAATGAACTATCGCGGTTGGACCTCGCGCACTGTTGATATTACTTATCCGTGCAGCGAAGCCCCCGGCGGCCTTGAAAAAATGCTGGAGCGCATTTGTGCTGAAGCTGAAGCAGCGATCGATGGCGGCTTTAGTGTGGTTGTACTTTCTGACCGTGCGATGGGTCCTGACCGCATAGCTGTTAGCGCTTTGCTTGCTACCGGTGCCGTTCATCATCATTTGGTGAGTACAGCTAAGCGCACCCGGATTGCTATTGTGCTGGAGACCGGCGAGGCCCGTGAAGTTCATCATCACTGTTTGCTGGTGGGTTATGGCGCCGATGCAATTAACCCGTATCTGGCGTTCGAGGCCCTGTGGCAGGCTCGCCGCGAAGGTCTTATTGACGGCGAGAAGTATCCCGGTGACGATGACATCGTTGTCGGATACCGGCGTGCTATTGCGAAGGGCATGCTGAAGGTAATGGCACGAATGGGTATTTCTACTCTGCAGTCTTACAAGGGCGCGCAAATTTTCGAGGCGCTTGGGTTGCGTTCCGAAGTTATCGCCCGTTGTTTTGCGGGCACAGCGAGTCGCCTGCAAGGTGTTGGTTTTGGAGTGCTCGAAGAGGAATCTGTGCGCCGACATGATCTGGCCTATCCGGCACGCAAAGAAGACGAGCTTTTGGCATTGCCAAACCCCGGTGATTTCCACTGGCGTAGTGCCGGTGAACGACACACCTGGTCGCCGAACAATATTGCAAATCTGCAGCTAGCGGCGAGAACCAATAACCAAGATGCCTACAAAGCATTTGCTGCAAAGCTTAATGATGATGCCAGAGAGAACTGCACCCTGCGCGGACTCTTGCGTTTTAAGGTAGGCAAACAGATCCCGCTTGATGAGGTTGAATCTGCCAGCGAAATTGTGAAGCGTTTCTGCACTGGTGCGATGAGCTTCGGCTCGATTTCGCCTGAGTCCCACGAGACACTCGCGGTTGCGATGAACCGTATTGGCGGTAAGTCGAATACGGGCGAGGGTGGCGAAGATCCGGCCCGATTTACGCCCTTACCCAATGGTGATTCCAAGCGTTCAGCGATCAAGCAGATCGCCTCGGGCCGCTTTGGCGTGACCGCTTGGTATCTGGCTAATGCCGATGAATTGCAGATCAAGATGGCGCAGGGCGCTAAGCCCGGCGAGGGCGGTGAGCTGCCCGGTCGCAAGGTTAATGACGCTATTGCCCGCTTGCGTTACTCAACGCCCGGTGTAGGTTTGATTTCACCACCGCCGCATCATGATATCTATTCTATTGAAGATCTGGCGCAGCTTATTTATGACCTAAAGAATGCCAATCCAAAAGCCCGTATTAGTGTGAAGCTTGTGTCTGAAGTGGGCGTGGGTACGATTGCTGCTGGCGTGGTTAAAGCACACTCGGATCATATTTTGATTTCCGGCGACACCGGCGGGACCGGTGCATCACCGCTGACCTCCGTCAAGCATGCCGGCCTGCCTTGGGAGCTGGGCCTTGCCGAGACCCATCAGACGCTGGTCATGAACGATCTCCGCAGCCGTGTCACCTTGCAGACCGATGGCGGCCTTAAGACGGGTCGCGATGTGGTGATTGCCGCTGCCCTCGGTGCTGAAGAGATGGGCTTTTCAACAGCGCCATTGATTGCTCTGGGCTGCATCATGATGCGCAAGTGTCACCTGAATACCTGCCCTGTTGGTATCGCTACTCAGGATAAGGTGCTCCGTAAGAAGTTTGCCGGGGAGCCTGAACACGTTATGAACTATCTGTTTATGGTGGCCGAAGAAGCTCGCGAGATCATGGCAAGCCTGGGCATTCGCCGGGTCAATGATCTCATCGGTCGGGTTGATTTACTGGAAACCAAAGATGCGATTAACCATTGGAAGTCTGATGGTCTCGATCTGTCACCAATTCTTGCGCCAGCTCAGAAGCCGCATGCGAACACTCAGGTGCGGCAGACCATTTTTCAGGATCATGGTCTTGAGCGTGCGCTCGATAATCGCCTGATTGAGCTAGCGAAGGACGCGATCGAAAATGGCACTAGAGTTGATTTTGAAGTGCCTATCGTTAATACCAATCGCACGGTGGGTACGATGCTGACCAACACTGTGGTCAACCGCTGGGGCGAAAAAGGCCTGCCTGTTGATACGATTCATATTCGTTTTAAAGGGTCTGCCGGGCAAAGCTTTGGTGCGTTCCTGGCGCGCGGTATTACCCTTGAGCTTGAAGGTGACAGCAATGATTACGTTGGCAAGGGTTTGTCGGGTGGTCGTATCGTTATCTACCCACCGAAGCAAAGTTCATTTGTGGCTGAAGACAATGTGCTGATCGGTAATGTGGCGCTTTACGGTGCGACTGGCGGGCGCGCGTTCTTCCGCGGCAAGGCTGCCGAGCGTTTTTGCGTTCGTAACAGTGGCGCTAAAACGGTTGTTGAAGGCGTCGGCGATCATGGCTGTGAGTACATGACAGGCGGCGTCGTTGTTGTTCTGGGTTCTACGGGCATTAACTTTGCTGCTGGCATGTCTGGCGGCGTCGCCTATATTTGGGACCACGCTGGTGATTTTGCGACTAAGTGCAACATGGGCATGGTCGAGTTGGATGCTGTCGATGACGAGGACGATATCGCCGAGCTGCGCGAACTGCTGGAACTGCATGAGAAGTACACGGGCTCAAAAGTGGCCGCTAAAATTCAGGATGGCTGGCCGGAAACACTGACTCAGTTTATTAAAGTGATGCCTTCGGATTACAAGCGCATATTGCAGGAGCGCAAGCGCCACGACGAAGAAATGGAAGCAACAATTCACGAAGACCAAAGCAACGCGTTTTCATCGAAGGTAGGGTCCAATGGGTAAGCCAACTGGTTTTATGGAGTATCCGCGCAAGAAGGTTCCCTGGCGCGATGCTAATGAGCGACTCAAAGACTATGCCGAGGTCTATACACCCGCTGACGAGAGTCATTTGCAGCGGCAGGGCGCGCGCTGCATGGATTGTGGTGTGCCATTTTGTCAGTCCGACCATGGTTGTCCTATCGACAACCTTATCCCGGAGTGGAATGACCTGGTCTACAAAGGCCGTTGGAAAGAAGCGCTCGATCGTCTGCACAAAACGAATAACTTTCCTGAGTTTACCGGTCGGGTTTGTCCAGCGCCGTGCGAAGGCTCCTGTGTTTTGGGCATCAACAATCCGGCGGTAACTATTAAGAACATCGAAAACGCGATTATTGATCGTGGTTTTGCAGAGGGTTGGGTGTCTGCGTCGGTGCCTGCTGGCCGCACCGGCAAGTCCGTGGCGATTGTAGGCTCCGGACCCGCGGGCCTGACTGCTGCCGATCAGCTCAACAAGGCCGGGCATAGCGTTACCGTCTATGAGCGTGATGATCGTGTCGGCGGTCTTCTGATGTATGGCATTCCCAACATGAAGCTGGATAAAGGTGTGGTGCAACGTCGTGTAGACCTGCTGGCATCGGCTGGCGTGAAGTTTGTAACCGCTGTTGAAGTAGGCGTCGATCTTGACGCCGTGGAGCTGCAGAAAGATAACGATGCTGTGTTACTTGCAACAGGCGCTACTGTGCCTCGCGATCTGCCCATTGAGGGCCGTGATTTGAACGGCGTTCATTTTGCGATGGAGTTTTTGACCAAGAACACGAAGAGTCTATTGAACAGTAACCTTGATGATGGTGCCTTCATTAGCGCCAAAGGTAAGAAAGTGATTGTGATCGGTGGCGGCGATACCGGCACCGATTGTATTGCGACATCATTGCGTCACGGCTGCGATAGCATTATGAATTTTGAGTTGATGGCGCAGCCACCTATAGAGCGCGGTGAGGCGAACCCATGGCCTTTGTGGCCACTCATTCAGCGTACAGACTACGGTCATGAAGAGTCGATAGCTAAGTTTGGTGCGGATCCGCGTTCTTATACCATTTTGTCGAAGCATTTCGAGGCTGACGGCAGCGGTAATGTAAAGGCGCTGCATACTGTTCGTATTGACTGGGTTAAAGATGCAGACGGTCGTCTGCAGATGACCGAGATCGCCGGCTCTGAAGAACGGCACGAGTGTGATCTGGTATTGCTGGCTATGGGCTTTCTTGGCCCTGAGAATCGGGTAGCCGATGCGTTGGGCGTTAGCCGCGACGTGCGCAGTAACTATGCGGCCAGCTATGGCGAGTTCAGCACGAATGTAGACGGTGTTTTTGCAGCGGGCGATTGTCGCCGCGGGCAGTCTCTGGTGGTCTGGGGTATGAACGAAGGCCGCGGCGTTGCCCGCGCCATCGATGCGTATCTAGAAGGTTCAAGCACCTTGCCGGCACCCAAGATTACCCAGGGTACTGCAACAGGCTAGCGGTCTACCTATTGGAATAATGCAAGCCCCGCATGCTTGCCAGTCTGCGGGGTTTTTTTGTGCGCGGTTGGTGCAGGCTTTGCAATCTGCATAAATCATTGCGACACTCTTTCTACCCTACTAATCAGGTGTTCTCTATGCAGGTTTATGCTCGATTGCTGTTCGCGTTAATGCTGATTTCTCCGGTGGTTCTGGCCGATGTGTTAGCTACGGTTGCCAATGACGTGTTAGCAACCCAAATAATCTACGGCACGTCGCCGCTCATTCTTGATGTCAGAACTCCTGAAGAATTCGCTGCCGGACATGTTCCCGGGGGCAATTAACATGCCTCATGATCAGGTTGCAAAGCGCTATCAGGAACGGACTCAGTCAAAGACTGCCGAGCTTACTAACTATCAGCATCCTGAGTCGATAAGTGTTGTTGTTTTGTATGGCACCGATACGCGTTACTACGGCTTGATCAGAGGCTGGTTAGTACAACGAATTTCAGGTCTTGAAAGCCAGATCTCCGGTGGCGCTTCGGTAGCGCAGCAGCAGGAACTCGCTTTCTTGCACCAGGCATTGCGCCGCATCGACCTGGAATAGTTGCTGATCCTGCTTAGGTGAGTTGGCTGTTTTTCGGGTATTGTTTGAACCGTAGCGGCATCGTCGCGAAAGGTAAATATTATGGAAAAAGATATTCGTTCTCAGGGACTTTCTCGCCGGAGTTTGTTTCAGGCTATGAGCTCGCTGGCGCTTGCCGTAACTCCGCTTGCCCGGCTGATGGCACAAGACACTGACGAAGGTGTCAGTTTTGCGGCCGGGCCCCGCCCGTTGGTGACCTATCCGGGCAAGCGGCCACTCATCCGCGTGCATACCCGTCCCCCACACCTCGAGACGCCGTTCGCCGTATTTAATGAAGGGCTCATCACACCCAACGATGCGTTTTTTGTTCGCTATCATCTGGCCAATATTCCAACAGAAATTGATCTGCAAACCTATCGATTAAGCGTTAAAGGTCATGTTGATACACCGCTTTCACTTTCGCTGGATGAGTTGAAAGCTATGGCCGAGCCTGCGGAAATTGTCGCGGTAAACCAGTGTTCCGGCAATAGCCGCGGCTATTCATCACCGCGGGTCTTCGGCGCGCAATTGGCCAACGGTGCTATGGGCAATGCCCGCTGGACCGGCATACCGCTTTCCACTGTGCTGCGCAAAGCTGGCGTACAGGCAGGGGCGATGCAGGTTGCGTTTAATGGTTTGGATGCGCCGGTGCTAGCGGAAACCCCGGACTATCGCAAAGCTTTGGACATCGGCCATGCGCTTAATGGAGAACCCCTGCTCGCATGGGCAATGAATGGCGAAGATCTGCCGTTTCTGAACGGCTATCCGCTCAAGCTGATTGTGCCTGGCTACTTCGGCACATACTGGGTTAAGCATCTGTCCGATATTGATGTGCTGGATCACCCGTTTGAAGGGCATGATGCCTACTTCATGACCACTGCCTATCGCATTCCGGACACGCCTTGTTTCTGCGTATCCCCCGGAACAGAGGCTGCCGACACTCTGCCCTTGTCGACCCTGCCTGTGCGTAGTTTTATCACCAGCATAGCGCCGGGCGAGGCGCTACCCGCCGGCCAGCAGATGAGTTTGAAGGGCATCGCTTTTGACTCTGGTGCTGGCATCGATCGCGTGCAGGTATCGATTGATTCGGGGCAATCATGGCGTGACGCTCAGCTTGGCGAGGACATTGGGCGGTTTTCGTTCCGCGAATGGCAGTTGCCGGTGACGTTTACTAATGCCGGCGCGACGACCGTATTGGTTCGCGCCAGCAACCGTGCTGGCGAAACTCAACCCGCTATAGCCGGCTGGAATCCCTCTGGCTACCGACGCAATGTGGTCGAGTCAGTCGCCGTTACCGTTGTCTAAGAGACCGCTGATGAAAAACAGAATCGGACTTGCCCCAATCTTGACGCCGTTGGCTATTGGCTTGCTCATCTTCTGGCTTATTGGTTTGACCGGTTGCACCGGGGAAGAACGCCAGTCGCCGGTTGAACTGCCAGAGAGCGCCAGCCCGGCGGCAGCAACGACAATAAGAACCATTGTCCTTCCCGCCGAGGATCTGGAACTGCGCGAATCAGGCCTACCCGGCAGACAGCTTGCCCTGCAGAAGTGCACAATTTGTCATTCGGTCGACTACATTCACTATCAGCCGCCAGACCAGAGCCTGGCTAGCTGGACTGCCGAGGTCGAGAAGATGCACCATTCTTATGGTGCCCCACTTAGCCCGGCAGATATCGCGCCAATTGGTGCCTACCTCGCCGTGGCCTATGGATCTGCGAATGGAGACGATGCCGACGTACTGGCCGCCTCTCAAGTAACTAAACAGGCTGCTGTAAACGATGTTCAGAGTCTGTTGAGCAGCAACGCATGCCTGGGTTGTCATGCAATTGATGGCAAACTGGTAGGACCCTCGTTCCGCGAAATTGCAGAACATTACAAAGCAGATCCACAGGCGCAAGTTACGGTAGCCGCCAACATCCGCAACGGTGGAACGGGCAAATGGGGACAGATTCCGATGCCACCCATGACCAACCTGAGCGAAGCGCAGGCTCAGCAACTCGCTGTATTTGTGCTAGAGCAATAGTGGCATCGAATAAATAGCTGTGAACCCTAGTCTATTTAGCAACCTAGTCGCGAACCGTCGTGACCAGTTGGGCACCGGATTGAACGGCTATCCCGCTATTAAGAAAGATAAACACGGCGGCATGACTGCGGATGATTTTCATTCGATGCTGTTAATGGAACTCGCCTTCTTGCACTAGGCATTGCACCGCATCGGCCTGGAATAGTTGCTGAGCCTGCTTAGGTGGGTTGGCCGATATTTTGCGCAAGACCTGATTATTAAAGGTCTTTGTTGCCCGAAGTGCGGCGTCATTAAGCCTGATTCTGACCGGCACGAGTCATCGGACTCTGGCGTTGCCCGCCTGGTATTTGGGGTTTAAGGAGACCGGGACAGGCCCTTGAGGCAGGGGCTAACAGTCACTGTTTGCTTGCCTCTCCGTCTTTTTGGCTCGGGTTCTGTCAGCTGCCTTTACAGTTGGCAACAGCAATCTGGCCAAGGTCTGCCTTTATCAGCTTGGGTATTACCCGCTATCAGCCTGTTGCTGTCCAACGTATTAAATTTGACTGTCGGGGCTTCCTTCATATAATTGCTGTAGCTTGAAAGTGCGATCAGTATTTATGCCACCATTTCGATCCGTTAAAAGACTCGTTCTGTTCTTCATAAGTAATCTGTACTTCCAGCACGACGCTCCGTTGGGAGCAAATTACTTTGTTATTACAGGATAGAAAATATGTCTACTACTACCGGTACCGTTAAATGGTTTAACGACGCTAAAGGCTACGGCTTTATTGAACAAGAATCAGGCCCTGATGTGTTTGCTCACTTCAGTGCGATCGGCGGCGACGGCTTTAAGTCTCTCGTTGAAGGCCAGAAGGTCGAGTTCACAGTAACTCAGGGCCAGAAAGGTCCACAGGCTGAGAATATTAAGCCTCTTTAAATAGCCTTTGCTTTGCAAAGCTGTTTGAAAAACGGAGCCTGCGGGCTCCGTTTTTTTGTCAGATTTTTAGTCGCTGTTATCTAAGCTGCCGCCAATGAGAACCCCGAATGTTCCGCAATCCGGCTAAACACTTCAGTTGCTGTTTGTTGCTGCTCGGTTTGGCGAGCACCTCTCTGGCTGATGATTTGCGGATTGCGGTGGCGAGCAACTTCCTTTTGCCGATGCAGGAACTTGCTGCGGTTTACGAGCAGCATTCCGGGCACCGCTTACTGCTGAGTCCTGGTTCCAGTGGCAAGCACTATGCCCAAATCTACAATGGCGCACCTTTTGACATCTTCTTTTCAGCAGACACCGATAAGCCTGAGCGCCTGGAAAAAGAGGGTCGCACTATCGCCGGTAGTCGTTTTACCTATGCCATCGGCCGACTCGTGTTGCTAGCGAATGAGTCACTTGATTCTGCTGCAGGGTTACAGAATCTCACCGGTGGCGAGGGCCGCATTGCCATTGCTAACCCTTTGTTGGCTCCCTATGGCCAGGCTGCCCGTCAGGCGTTGGAAGCCGAAGGGCTGTGGCTTAGCGTTCAGCCCCGCTTGGTCACTGGTGAGAATGTCGCTCAGGCTATGCAGTTCGTGGTTAGTGGTAACGCGATGTTTGGGCTGGTGTCTAAGTCGTATCTGCTGCAGCTTGAAAACCATTCTGTGAATATTCTTGAAGTGTCTACGGCGCTTCATGCTCCGGTTACGCAGCAAGCGGTCTTGTTGCGCGAGTCCGATGTCGCCCGCGATTTTCTAGCGTTCTTGCAAGGTGCAGAAGGGCAGGCAATCATTAGTCGCTTTGGTTACGATATTCCATGATGTTTGCTGATGCTGATGCCATTGTTCTGTCGTTAAAACTGGCTTTTGTCAGTACGCTTGTGCTGATGGTTCTTAGTGCGCCCTTAGCCTGGTGGTTGGCTCGCAGTAACTGGCGCTATAAGTATTTAGTGGATGCCTGTGTCGCTTTGCCATTGGTTCTGCCACCTACCGTGCTGGGTTTTTATCTGCTACTGGCCTTTGGCTCCGGTCGTCTGTTTGGCATGACAACTCTGGCGTTTAGTTTTACCGGCCTTGTTATTGGCTCTGTCATCTACTCATTGCCCTTCGTGGTACAGCCGTTGCGTGATGCCTTTGCCGCTATCGGCGACAGGCCTTTAGAAGTAGCGGCGACGCTTGGCGCAAGCCCCTGGCAAACGTTTTCTTCGGTTGTTCTGCCGTTATCTCGGCCCGGTCTTCTAACAGCTTTTGTTTTGGGCTTTGCCCATACGATGGGTGAGTTTGGCGTTGTGCTGATGATCGGCGGCAATATTCCCGGCGAAACCCGCGTCGCGTCGATTGCTATCTATGAGCGGGTTGAGGCGCTGGACTATGCCGCGGCCCACGGCCTTTCGTTAACGTTATTGGTGCTTTCTTTTGCACTGCTGGCCATGGTCTATGCGCTTAACCGTCGCGCGCGGGTGGTGGCCGGATGAGCGAGATCCGCATTCAGCAGCGCCTGGAGCGTTTCGGCTTCTTGCTTGATGCCGAGTTTGTCGTTCCTACAGAAGGAATTACCGGCATTCTCGGGCGCTCAGGCAGTGGCAAGACCAGCCTGTTGCGGGCTATTGCGGGTCTTGAAAGTGAAGCAGCGGGTACTGTGCAGATCGGCAGCGCTTGCTGGCAGGATGCAACGCAGTCGCGCCCGCCGCATCAACGCCCGGTGGGTTTCGTATTTCAGCAGCCGAGTCTTTTTGTGCATCTTAATGTGCGTGAGAACCTCCGGTTCGGGTTGCGCTATAGAGCTGTAACGAAGCAAGGTTTTGCTCTGGATGCGGCTATCGAATTACTGGGCTTGGCCGCGTTGTTGGACCGCAAACCTGCCGGTCTTTCGGGGGGAGAGCAGCAGCGCGTCGCTATTGCGCGGGCGCTGGCGAGCTCGCCTGAATTGCTGCTTTTTGATGAACCATTGTCAGCACTGGATGAAGAGCGCAAGGCCGAACTACTGCCCTATTTAGAGCGCATGCATCGCGAGTTACGCATTCCGGGTTTTTACGTGAGCCATTCTTTGACCGAAGTGACGCGAATAGCCGATCAGCTGGTACTGCTTGATGCCGGTAAGGTTATTGATTACGGGCCTGCCGCGCGTGTGCTCACAGCGCCTGCCGCCAGTGCTGGCTTTGTTGGCGGTGCGCAGGCACTCGTGATTGCAGATGCTGAGATTGTTGGCTTTGATGCCGAGCATTTGCTGGCCCGCGCACGTTGTGCCGGAGGCGAGGTGTTGCTACCTGGCGATGGTTTGCAAAAGGGTACTCAGGTGCGCCTGCAAATATTCGCCCGTGATGTCAGCATTGCGCTCAGTAAGCCTGCCGATAGCAGCATTCTGAACATACTGCCTGTGACCATAGATACTATTGCTGATGTTGCCGGCGGGCAGGTCATGTTGCGTTTGCTGTGTGGCCCTATGCCGTTGTTGTGTTATATCAGCAAGGCTTCTTTAGCCCGTCTTGGCCTAAAGGTAGGTGATGACGTGTTTGCACAGCTAAAGGCGGTTGCGGTCTTAGCTTAAACTGGCATCGCCGAGGCGATAATGCGTTTTGCATAGAGTGCCATGCCAATGCCTCTCGCCGCCATGAAGCTAATGAACGCCAGCCATAGTCCGTCATTGCCCCAGTCTGTGCTCAGATACCACACCGGCAAAAACGCGCCTATGGCGGACAGCAGCATGACGTTGAGCATTTCACGAGATCGGGTCAGGCCAACAAATACGCCGTCATACAGGAATGACCACATCGAGATCAGTGGGGAAATGATCATCCAGAACAAGAACTCTTTCGCCGTCAGCCGCACTTCAGAGATAGTGGTAATGAGGTTGATTATTGCCTCGCCGCCTAAAGCGTAGCTTGCGGTGAATAAAATGGCGAAGACGAGCGACCAGTCGCGGGTCCGCTTTACAACAAGCCGCAGCGCCTCCTTGTTGCTACTGCCGAGTGCCTTGCCGCTCAATGCTTCTGCGGCATGAGCAATGCCGTCTAATGCATAGGAGAGAAACATCTGAAAGTTCAGTAGCACGGCATTGGCTGCAAGTATGACCTCGCCGTAGCGGGCACCTTGTGCGGTAACAAAGGCAAGCGTGAACATGAGTGCCATAGTCCGAACCAGCAGATTGCTATTGATGCTCAGTAATTTTTTATAGGCCGCTGGGCGCCACAGGGCCTGACTGATGATCTGCCCCTGATGCTTCCTGAGTTCCTGCCGCAGCAAGATCAGCGCCAGACTCAGGCCTGCGTACTCGGCAATCACAGTGGCCCAGGCCACGCCGCCTATCTGCGCACCCCAGATAGGTACAAACAACAGATCAAGAGTGATGTTGATCGCGTTAACCACTAGTGTGATGAACAGGGGCGCCCGCGCGTTCTGCATACCAAGGAACCAGCCGAGCACCGCAAAGTTGAGCAATGTTGCCGGCGCTGCCCAGATTCGGATAAAGAAATACTCGCGGGTTGCCGCGGACACCTCTGAGCTGGCGGACAATAGTTTCAGAGCCATCTCAAGCAGCGGTGCTTGCAGGGCAATCAAGAGCAGCGCGAGAAGGCAAGCAATGCCGGCGCTCTGGGCCAGTAAGGTTCGGGCCAGATTGTTATCACCAGCGCCATAGGCCTGTGCAGCGAGTCCTGTTGTGCCCATGCGAATGAAGTTCATACCCATGAACAGCACAGTAAAAATAGTAGAACCAGCGGCCACAGCGCCTAGCCAATAGGCTTCTCCCAAATGACCCATGACCGCTGTGTCAACGAAGCCTAGCAATGGCACCGAGATGCCGGACAGCATCATCGGCGCCGCGATATTCCATATGGCACGATGGCTGTAGTCACTATGGTGGGCGTGATCGGGCATGTGCAAATCGTTTGAGGTGATGACTGAATTGCGGAATAAAAAAGCCCCGCAATGCGGGGCTTTAGAGTAAGCGATGCGCCTAGTTTGTCGTCATAGCCATTTGCAACTTATGAATTGCAGCGACTTCGATTTGCCTGATGCGCTCGGCCGATACTTTGTAGCGGGCCGCAAGGTCGTGCAGAGTCGTTTTGGCTTCTGTAAGCCAACGAGCCTGCAGAATATCGCGACTGCGTTCATCAAGTTCTTCCAATGCCAACAGTAAGCGGCCCTGAGCATCGTTGCTGCTATCTTCCAGTTCTACGATATCTGCCGGATCAGCATTGGCGACTTCCAGATAGTGCACTGGCGCATAGTTGGCATCATCCTCGTCTACCGGCGCATCGTAGCCCATATCGCTAGCGGTCAGGCGTTGCTCCATCTCGGTGACTTCTTTTGTGCTGACCCCAAGATCATCGGCGATAGCCTTAGTTTCAGACACTGAGAGCCAGCCCAAGTGCTTTTTCTTCTTGCGAAGATTAAAAAACAATTTGCGCTGTGCTTTAGTGGTTGCCACTTTAACCATGCGCCAGTTGCGCAGCACGTACTCATGGATCTCAGCGCGAATCCAGTGCACGGCATACGTGACAAGTCGCACACCAACTTCCGGGTTAAAGCGTTTTACGGCCTTCATCAGACCTACATTACCTTCTTGAATGAGATCTGCCATGGGTAGGCCGTAGCCGGTATAACCGCGGGCAATGTGTACTACAAAGCGGAGTTGTGAGAGCACGAGTTCGCGGGCTGCGCCCATATCCTCGTTCTCGTTAAGCAACGTGGCGAGCTCACGTTCACGTTCTGCCGCTAGAACAGGCACGTTATTGACCGCATGAATATAGCTATCAAGGCTGCCTACCGGGCCTGCCAGTATGCTGTTCATCGGGCTGTTCGTTAGTGCTGTAGTCATAAACTGAGTCTCTCCAATCACCCACCGGTTAGCGGCGTGGGCTGGGTATATTAGCAGTCACGGGGTTAGAGTGCTAAGTGTCCGGTAGGTTCCATTAGGCAGCGAAAATAAAGGCTTCCAGAACAATGACTTAGCTGGGCTGAATTCGTGATATATGGCGTGAAACGGCGATCCATGCACCGCCCCAGCCCGCCAGTATGCCGCCCGCCAACATGCTGAGAATGCTGGTTAAATTAAGCCCTTGCAGCACAAAGCTACTTTGATAAAGGCCCGTCAGTCGTTCGATAGGCTCTGCCAGAATAAGTGCACTGATGACGAGCAGCACGACGCCAAAGGCGCCACCAACCAGCCCATAAGAAACGCCCACATAAAGAAACGGTCGGCGCACGAAGCCATCGCTAGCGCCCAGCAGCTTGAGTATTTCAATTTCATCGCGCCGGCTTTGGATATCAAGTCGAATGGTGTTGCCAACAATAATAATAACGGCCGCTATCAGCAAAATGGCGGCGATGCTGACGCTGCGCCTCAATAGATCGAGAATAGCATTGAGCCGCTTTACCCAGTCCGTATCAATGCGCACCTGATCAACGTTAGGCTTCGCCCGCAGTTCATCAGACAGAGTCGCCAACGTGCTTGCATCGGCACTTTCGGTGGGTCGCACCACTAATGTGTGCGGTAACGGGTTCTGACCGAGTGCGGTCAGTGCTTCTTTAAATCCGGAGGTCTCTTGAAATTCCCGCAGCGCCTCAGCCGCGCTAATGACTCTTACGCTCTCGACGACAGGCCTAAGTTTTAGTGTATCGGCGAGCTTTTGTGCTTCGATAACATCCAGGCCGGGCTTCATGTAGACCGAGAAGTCGCGAATACCATCAAAACTATCGGCTACCGACCGGCCATTTTCCACCAGCAGATTAAGTGCGGCTGGTAAAGCGAGTGCAATGCCTATAACCGCTATCGTGAGCAGGCTCGACACCGGCTTTTCGAAAATATCCAGAAGGGCTTGCAACGCATTCTGCCGATGCAGGCCGAAGTAGTGACGCAGTCGCTGCATCAGGACTTGAGCCCAGGCAGGGTGTGCTCGTCGATTTCACCATCCTTAAGCACCAGCCGTTTGCCTCCGAGCTGGTCAAGCAAGCTGACATCGTGAGTCGCGATGACCATGGTCACACCAATATCATTAAAGCGTCTGAACAGTCGCATAATGTCTAATGACAGCTCAGGATCGAGATTGCCGGTAGGCTCATCCGCTACGATCAATCCGGGGCGAGAGACGACCGCACGGGCAATGCCCACTCTTTGTTGTTCGCCGAGAGACAGCGTTCTTGGAGGGCTTTTCTCTTTCTTCAGAAGGCCTACCTGATCCAGAGCCGCACGCACCCGCTTGCCGGTTTCCCGCTGATGCATGCCTGCAATCACTAGCGGTAAGGCAACATTGTCGAAAGCGCTGCGATCCTGAAGTAGTTTGTTGTCCTGAAACACCAGTCCTATCTGTTGTCGATAGCGTGGAATCTGGCTGTTTGGGAGCCGACCGATGTTCCGGCCGTTGACAAAGACCTGTCCGCGGGTAGGGCGCTCTATGAGTGCTAACAATTTAAGCAGTGTGCTTTTGCCGGCGCCGGAAGGGCCTGTCAGAAACACGAGTTCGCCTTTGGGAATTTCGAAGCTGACATTTCTAAGTGCATCGCGACCGCCTTCGTAGCGCTTAGTCATATGGTCAAAACGAATCACTCTGTGCCAGCCTCTAAGACGTACCTGAATTAATGAACACTCTCACTATTAAACCTGAAAACTTAATTGCTGTCTGTGGTGTTTTCGGTCGCTAGCAGGGTATCGATAAACCCTTCGGGGTCGAAAGTCTCCAGATGGTCGGCTTGCTCGCCAGTCCCAATAAAGCGAAATGGCACATCCAGTCTATTGGCTAATGCGACTAGCGTACCGCCTTTTGCGCCGCCATCGAGCTTCGTCATGGTGATACCGGTGAGTTCGATAGCATCATGAAACTGCAAGGCTTGTGCGAGTGCGTTCTGACCCAGACTTGAGTCAAGCACCAGCATTTTTTCGTGCGGTGAAGCGCTGTCAGTTTTGCCTGCTACCCGCACAATTTTCTGCAGTTCGCGCATCAGACCTTCCTGGTTTTGTAGTCGCCCTGCCGTGTCTGCTAGCAGTACATCAATATTTCGTGACCGGGCTGCTTCAATGGCATCGAAGATGACAGCGGCGGGATCAGCACCCGGGCCTTGTGCAATCACCGGCACGTCATTGCGATCGCCCCAAGCCTGCAACTGTTCAACCGCTGCCGCACGAAAGGTGTCGCCGGCAGCCAGCATGACTGACAGTCCCTGAGATTTGAAATGTCGGGCTAGCTTGCCAATAGTGGTGGTTTTTCCTGAGCCATTAACACCGACCATTAGAATGACATAGGGTTTTGCATTCTGGTCGACAATGAGTGGCACTGCGCGAGGACTGACAATTTCATTCAGTATGCTTCGCAATGCACTGACTACAGACTCCGATTTAGGCGCACGCTTTTTTAGTTCGGCCAGGATCTTCCCGGTGGTCTCTACACCAACATCGGCAACGAGCAACTGGTCTTCCAGTTCTTCCGCAAGCTCTTCATCAAGCACAGTGTCACTGAGCCAGCCCAGCGAGCCAAGACCGAGGCTCAAGCCACGGCTGCCAGGCGCTGTAGCGGCGCTGCCATCTGTATTCCCCTCGGGGGTGTTGCTAAAGCGCTTCTTCAGTCGGCTGAAAAAGCCTTCACGTTTACCGGAGTTTTCATCAGTGGAAGTCATAGGCCCGTATGTTAGCGAATAAACCCTTGTAACTGCACTGCTCTTTCTGAACACTGGATCCATGGGTAAGCAAACTGAGCCAGGCAAAGTAAGAATCATCGCGGGCAAGTGGCGCGGCCGGCGTTTGGCGTTGGCTAATGCCGATATCAGGCCGACGCCTGACCGGTTGCGTGAGACATTGTTTAATTGGCTCAGTTCTAGCGTGCGCGACGCCAAAGTTCTGGATTTGTTCGCCGGTAGCGGTGCTTTGGGGCTCGAGGCGGCATCGCGTGGTGCGGCATCGGTGTTGCTGGTTGAGCGTAACAGGTCGACAACAGCGCATCTGCAGGCGCTTATTGCTGAGCTTGCTGCAGCCAGTGTTGCTGCCATCGCCGCCGATGCCAGACAATTTATCGCGCAAAGTGCTACTGAGGTCTACGACATCGTCTTTCTCGATCCACCGTTTGCTGATGGTGATTTAGGCGAGTTATGCCAGCGTCTGGAAACATCGGGCTGGTTGGCAGCAGATGCGCATATCTATCTTGAAATGGCCGCCACCACGCCGTTCCCAAACTTGCCTGCAAAGTGGACATTGCTCAAGCAGCAGCAGGCGGGCCCTATTTGTTATGCGCTGGCGCAACGGGAGCCATGATAGTCTTATAGCCCTCATATCCGGCTCTTATTATTTGGAGGATTACTGTGATTGCTGTGTTGTATCCCGGAACGTTTGATCCCATGACCAACGGGCATGAAGAAATAATCCGTCGCGCGGCCGGACTGTTCGACAAAGTGGTGGTGGGTGTTGCGGAAAGCACCGCTAAGCGCCCGCTGTTTACCCTTGCCGAGCGGCTGCATCTGGCCGGGGCAATACTGAGCGAATATTCAAATGTTGACATCATGCCTTATGACGGCTTGACAGTTGAGTTTGCGAAAAAGCAAAACTTGCGGGGCATTATTCGTGGCTTGCGCTCGGTGATGGATTTTGAATATGAGCGGCAGCTTGCCGGTATGAATCAGCGACTCAATCCGGACATTGAAACTATTTACCTGACTCCGGGAGCAGACAATGTTTTCGTGTCTTCCACGTTGATCCGTGATATTGCCGCCAACCGTGGCGACATTAGTTCGTTTGTGCACCCGGCTATTGCTGAGGCGGTCGCAGAAAAATTCAGAACGTGATGTTAACGCAACAGTCTTTGCACAGCCTGCTCATTGCGCTCTGCTTTTCGCTGATTGCTTGCGGCGTTCAGCCGCAGACAGAGCAGCACACTCCTGCCAGTGCCGCTATTGCGAGTGCCGATCCGCAGGCTACTGCAGCCGGCAATCTTATTTTGGCGGCCGGCGGCAATGCATTTGATGCTGCTGTCGCTGTGAGTGCAGCATTGGCAGTAGTAGAGCCGGCATCATCCGGGTTGGGTGGTGGCGGTTTCTTCCTGCTCCATGAGGCATCGACGGGGCGTCAGGTTTTTCTCGATGCGCGCGAAACGGCCCCGGCAGCTGCATCGGTCGATATGTATCTTGATAAGGTGGGTAATCCATTGCCTCAGGCTACCTACACAGGCCCGCTCGCAGCGGGCATTCCTGGGTTGCCTGCAGGGTTGGTTCATTTGGCCGAAAACTACGGTCGACTTCCTCTCAGCGTTTCTTTGGCTCCGGCCATTGAGCTTGCAGAGGCCGGCTTTGTTGCGACCCCTCGTATGCTGTTGGGCCTGAGCTTCCGCCGCAGCGCCTATGATATTTCTCCCGCCTTTAAAGCCGTATTTATTCCCAACGATAGGTTGCCGGAACCCGGCGATATTATTCGTCAGCCAGATCTTGCAAGGACTCTGCAAAGCCTTGCAGAAAATGGCTTTGATGGTTTCTATAAAGGCGATGTTGCAGGCCTGCTCGTTGCGGGCGTCTCCGCTGGTGGTGGTATCTGGACGAGCACTGATCTGGCCAATTACCGTGTTGTTGAACGCGAGCCTTTGGTGTTTACGTATCGTGGTGCACGTTTTGTTACCGCGCCTCCGCCGTCGTCGGGTGGTGTGGTCTTAGCGCAGATGTTTAATATTCTCGAAGGCTACGATGAGTCTGCATTGACGTCAGCCGATCGCGCGCACATCAATATCGAGTCTATGCGCCGCGCATATCGCGATCGCGCTGAATATCTTGGCGATCCGGATGCTGTTGATATGCCCATGGCGCGGCTTACCAGCCCGGAATATGCAGACGAGCTGCGTGCCAGTATCGACATGCAGCTCGCAACCCCGAGTTCTGCATTGCAGCCCGCCTGGTCTGATGGCTCTGAAGGCAATGACACCACCCACTTCTCGATACTCGATGCCGAAGGCAATCGGGTTGCTGGTACTCAGTCGATTAATACCTGGTATGGCGCCGCATTTATGCCGAGTGGCACAGGTGTGATTCTCAACAATGAGATGGATGATTTCTCTACCAAACCCGGAGTCCCGAATAGTTTTGGGTTGGTCGGCGCTGCGGCAAACGAGATTGAGCCGAATAAGCGAATGCTTTCCAGTATGTCACCTACTTTTATCGAGTCTGCAGATGGCGTAGCAATTTTAGGTACTCCCGGAGGCAGCCGGATTATTACCCAGATTGCGCTCGCGGCACAGGCTTGGATGAGCGGGGCGACAGCGCAGGAGATGGTGGAACTGAAGCGCTATCATCAGCAATACCTTCCAGACAATATCATTTATGAGCCGGATGCTCTGAGCACAGCAGACCTTAAGGACCTTGAGGCCCGCGGACACCGTCTACGCGTGTCACGACGACCTTATGGCAACATGAATGTCGTGACCTGGCGCTATAGCGATGGCCTGGTAGCGGCTGCCACTGATCCGCGCGGGCAGGGTGAGGCACGCGTTTACTGAATCATTCACTGATTACGTCTGGCACTCACTGCAATAGTAGGTGGCTCTCTGACCCTGCACTCTGTGTTTAATGGGCTGGGCGCAGATATTGCAAGGTTTGCCCGCTCTGTCGTAGACCTGCAGTTTTATTTTGAAATAACCGGGTTTGCCTTCAGCGTTGTGAAAATCCCGCAGGGTTGTGCCGCCCATTTTTATAGCTTCACTCAAGACCCGCTTAATTTCAGTTGCTAGCCGGTCATAGCGAGCCCGGCTCAGTCTGCCGGCTTTGCGCGCCGGGTTTATGCCCGCTCTAAACAGACTCTCGCTGGCATAGATGTTGCCAACCCCAACCACAATGTTGCTGTTCATTATGAGTTGCTTAATGGCGACTTGCCGGTTCCGACCGGCATTGTAGAGCGTGCTGCCGGCAAAGGTGTCGCTGAGGGGTTCCGGGCCCAGCGCCGCCAGCAACGGGTGTGCAAACGGCTGGTCGCCCGCCCAGAGCAAAGAGCCAAAGCGCCTTGGGTCGTTGAAACGAATGACTTTCTTTGAGGTCAGAGCAATATCTACATGATCGTGCTTTTCTGGTGGAATTCCGGAATCCAGTACTCGCAAGCTACCTGACATGCCGAGATGCAGCATTGCGGTTCCGGCCGGAGTGCCAATAAGCAGGTATTTGCCACGGCGCGCCACGTTTTCTACGGTTTGGCCGGCCAGCTTTGCCTCCAGACCATCGGGTACAGGCCAACGGAGGCTGCGGTTGCGCACAATGACTTGATCTATTGTGCTGTGGAGCAGCGTTGGCAGGATTCCACGTAGCGTGGTCTCTACTTCCGGTAATTCAGGCATTGGCGTTCTATAGTCTTTATTTGCAGGGTAGTCAGAGGTGTAAAAAACCGGAATTGATCCGTCTTGAATGGCGGATGACACACTATAGCAGGTCACTTTCGATTAAAATGACACGCTGAAATTTAGTCCTTGTACGGCAAGGAAACCGAGGTTATTGAGCTGATGTTGAATTTTATTGTTGAGAATATGTACGGCCTCCTCAATCTGAGTTTTTGGGCGTATGTTGTTTTTACCTTGGTCGTTATGCAGCTGGCTCTTGCGGCTGTGACGTTGTACCTGCATCGTGATCAGGCGCATCAATCAATCGTATTGCATCCGGCCTTGCGCGTGTTCTTCCGAATTTGGTTGTGGCTGACTACAGCCATGGTTACCCGCGAGTGGGTGGCCGTGCATCGCAAGCATCATGCAATGTGTGAGCGTGATGGAGACCCTCATAGCCCTGTGGTTTTTGGCTTAAAGAAAGTCCTGCTGGAAGGTGCCGAGCTCTACAAGAGTGAAGCAGCTAATGCCGAGACGGTCGCGAAATACAGCCGCGGATGTCCTGACGATGCGTTGGAACATTTCCTGATGCGCCACGAGAATCTCGGTCTTAAGATCCTCTTTGCCGCCTACATTCTGTTGTTAGGTGTTCCCGGCATTATTGTCTATGCGATTCAAATGCTGACGATTCCAGTAATGGCTGCTGGCGTGATCAATGGTTTAGGTCATGCGAAGGGGTATCGCAATTTTGAATGTGACGATGCGGCAACAAATCTCGTGCCCTGGGCGATGTTTGTCGGGGGGGAAGAACTCCACAATAACCACCATGCTTTTCCAACCTCTGCCAAGTTTTCCGTGCAATGGTGGGAGTTCGATATGGGGTGGTTGTACATTTCGCTGATGAGGCCGCTACGGCTAGTGACGGTGCTGCGCACAGCGCCTAAACCTAAGCTGGCTAATGCTCCCAGAGCTGTTGATATTGAGACTTTGCAGGCAGTCCTGATGAACCGTATGAATGTATTGCGTTCATATACCCGTAGCGTAACGCTGCCAGTACTCAAAAAAGAATCTGAACGCTCCGCCGATGAGCTTGTTACTAGTGCCAAGACGTTGCTGGTAAGAAATCCGGTATTGCTGGATAGCTTCAGCAAGCAGCATCTGAGCGAATTGCTTGAGGCCAACCAATCGTTAAAAACTGTCCACGAGTATCGTGAGCGTTTAATGGCGCTGTGGGATCAGGCCCATATGACGAATGAAAATCTGGTCGCTCATTTAAAGCAGTGGTGTACCGAAGCCGAGTCTAGTGGCGTGCGAGCTCTGGAGGAATTTTCACAAGGTTTGCGCGAGTACATCATGCAGCCCCAGCCGGTCCGAATCTGATCATCCCTAAATGGTCGGCGCAAACGTTATGGCCACAAAAAAACCCGCATAACAGCGGGTTTTTTTGTGGCGTTGTCATTTCTGACCGCGCAATCAAGGAAACATTGGGTTACTTGATCTTCGCTTCTTTGTAGATAACGTGTTGACGCACGACCGGATCAAACTTTCTGGTTTCCAGTTTTTCAGGATGCAGACGTTTGTTCTTGGTGGTGGTGTAGTAGTGCCCGGTTCCAGCCGATGACACCAGTTTTATCTTGTCTCTCATAATTCTCTCTCCGCTGGTGCAGCGTTAAACCTTTTGGCCCTGACCGCGCAGGTCAGTGAGCACTTTATCAATGCCATGCTTATCGATGATGCGCAGTCCTTTACCGGACACGCGCAGTCGAACATAGCGCTTTTCACTCTCGACCCAGAATCTACGTGAATGCACATTAGGCAAAAACCGACGCCGAGTTCTATTGTTGGCGTGGGACACATTATTTCCGGACATCGGACGTTTTCCGGTGACCTGACAAACCCGTGACATGAGCAACCTCTGATATTTCAAATACTTATGGTCCACACGCTGAAAAGCATGCGACGCGAGCCGGCTTTTATACCAGTACAGCCCCTCTGAGGCAAGCATTAGCCGTGTGTTTCTTATTTTTCCCGCGCTAGAAGGGTGCTATCTGGTGCTCGCCAGAGCAGCGATTGCCTCCCTATACTGGCAAAGCCCCAATAGGGTATGTCGCTGCTCTAGAGCATGCCTCTGGCGGCAAGTGATACGCAGCTGCCATCGCCTATGACAAAGTGATCAAGCAGCCTGACATCTATGAGCTCCAGCGCATCCCTGACCCGGCGGGTAATGTTTTGATCTGCAGCGCTGGGCTCAGGGACGCCGGAGGGGTGATTGTGCGCCAGAATAATGGCTGCAGCGTTGCGGTGCAGGGCGCGCCGCAGTATTTCGCGGGGATACACGGTGGTCGCATCTATCGTACCGAAGAACAATTCCTCGAAGGCCAGAACTCTATGCCGGTTGTCGAGAAACAATGCGCAGAATACCTCCTGAGGCTTGTCGCGCAGCCGTGCGATAAGGTATTGCTGGCTGTCCGCGGGAGATTGAATACTTGTTCCCGGAAGCAGTTGCTCCTGAAAGTAGCGGCAGCTTAGTTCCTGAATAGCGTTGAGTCGTTTAGCGCTGTATTCGCAGACACCTGTGATGACCCGTAGCTCGCTGATTGATGCCCTAATGATGCCCCGTATAGTGCCGAACTGAGCCAGCAGGGCTGCCGCTGTCGCCAGCGCCTGCTGCGGTTCTTGATGGTGCTGCAGGAACAGCGCAATAAGCTCTGCATCGGGCATGGTTTCGGTGCCGGGATTCATAATGCTTAGCGGGTTGCTATGCGGGCTGCGCTGCGGTCCTTGCGGGCCATCTGCCGTATGCCTGGCTGGCGTGATTTGGGGTGTCTTGTTCATGGAAGTATTTTGCCCCTGACCCCCAGTCGTTATACAGTCGCAAATCTGCGGCGAATCACAATATTGGTTTGTCTCCGTCTTTGCCGGTGTGGCGTTTAACATGATTGATCTACAAAATAAGAAAATATTGCTGGGTGTCAGTGGCAGCATTGCGGCTTACAAGAGTCCTGACTTAGTGCGGCGCTTGAAAGACCGCGGCGCCGAAGTGCGCGTAGTGTTAACGGCCAGTGCGGAAAAGCTCGTTTCTGCGACCGTGTTTCAGGCTGTCTCAGGCGAGCCTGTGCGTGGCGACCTGTGGGATGAGCAGGCTGAAGCAGCGATGGGGCACATTGAACTAGCGAAGTGGGCCGATATAGTGGTCATTGCTCCCGCAACCGCCAATGTGATCGCGCAGCTTGCCAATGGTGCGGCGGATAGTCTGCTCAGTACTTTGTGCCTTGCTACCGAAGCACCCATCGTTATTGTTCCCTCCATGAATCAGGCGATGTACCGCAACGACTCAACTCAGGCAAACATTAATGCCTTGTCCCGTCGCAATGTGCGTTTCATTGGTCCCGATGTGGGCGATCAGGCTTGTGGTGATGTTGGCCCGGGGCGAATGACTGAACCCGCTGAAATCGTTGCGCTCTTAACTCAGTCTGATGCTGCAGGTGCATTACGCGGGGTCAAAATTCTGGTTACTGCAGGCCCCACCCGTGAGCCTATTGATCCCGTAAGGTTCGTCAGCAATCGCAGCTCCGGCAAGATGGGCTTTGCGGTAGCCCGAGCTGCCGCTGATGCGGGTGCTGAGGTAACGCTCATCGCCGGCCCTGTTTCCCTGCCAACTCCTCCTGGTGTCGCCCGGGTTAATGTTGAGACGGCTCTGGAGATGTACGACGCGGCAATGAGTCGTATTAACGACAAAGATATTTATATTGGCGCCGCGGCCATTTCTGATTACCGTCCCGAGATTGTGCCCACGCAGAAAATTAAAAAGCACGATGAGAAGTTTGTGTTGGAGATGGCAAAGTCGCCAGACCTGTTGGCAGCTATTGCTGTACTCAGCCACGCGCCTTTTACTGTGGGCTTTGCTGCTGAAACCGAGAAGCTTGAAGAGCATGCGCAGCTCAAACTGGATCGTAAGAAACTCGATATGATTGTGGCTAACCTGGTGGGCGATAATCTCGGTTTTGATCGTGATGACAATGCCGCTATTGTTATGTGGAAAGGCGGCTGTGAGTCATTGCCGAATATGTCCAAGTCTGACCTGTCGCGCCGCCTTATTGCGCTTGTGGCGCATCATTATCGCTCTGCTGGCCGTTAGCTTTCGGTCCCCGCGGGGTGCCTTGTGTTTAATCCTTGTAAGGATCTAGAGCCGTGCCAACCCGGAAAATTCAACTCAAAATTTTAGACCCCCGTATCGGCGATAGCATTCCTTTGCCTGCGCCTGCAACCGCAGGTTCTGCGGGCGTTGATTTGCGTGCGTGCATTGATGCCCCGCTCGAAATTGCACCGGGGCAGACCGAGCTTATTCCTACTGGAATGGCAATCTACATTGAAGATCCGTCGTTAGCGGCCGTCATTTTGCCACGCTCGGGCCTTGGCCATAAGCATGGCATTGTGCTGGGTAATCTGGTCGGGTTGATCGATTCAGACTATCAGGGGCAGCTGTTTGTTTCCTGCTGGAATCGTGGTCCAAATGCGTTTGTTTTAGAGCCGGGTTTGCGCATGGCCCAGCTTGTCATAGTGCCGGTCGTGCAGCCGCAGTTTGAAGTGGTTACGGAGTTTGCAGAGAGCGAACGGGGTGCAGGTGGTTTTGGACATACCGGCCAAGACTAGCTTGCGGAGCCAATGCTTTTACTAGCGCGCCTCGCGCTCTGAACTCAGCTGTTTAAGTTCGGCAAAGCGCATGATATCGCTTGCGAACTTAGATTGCAGTAGTCGTTGCTCTGCTTGAGAGTTCGTCAAGGTTTTCTCATAAAGCATAATTGAATCAATGGTGTCGGCCAGTTCTCGTGCCAGTTTTTCATCGATGGGTTTGGCTTTGGGATCTGCGTTGTAGGGGCTGTAGCGCTCTGCTTCCACTTCGAGTTTTTCCAACTTGCTGCGCAGGTTGTCCAGATAGATTTCGGTCACATGAATTTGTGCTTGCACCAGCTCAATTCGCCGGTCACGAAGGTCTTGAATTTCTTCCACCGAGAGATAGGTGCTAAGCAGAACGCGGTCACGCAGCTCATTTGCTTCGCGAGCTTTTTCAGCGTTCACTGCGATCTCTGTTTCCAGGCGAAGCTGCTGCCGTTGCTCATCCGTGAGCGCGCCTTCAATAACTTCCAGCTGCACACCTTGCTCATTGAGCACGCTATGCTGAAGTTCAGCATATTCCGGTGGAATATAATCCCCGTAGTGAGTCACGCCATCATTATCGACCCACTTATAGACCTTCTCAGCGTGGACTGCTGATATTGCCAGCAGGAGCGCAGCAACAAGGGGTATGCGAATTGTGATTGAGGTGTTCTTCATCGGTCTCTATTTATTTGTGCTGGTCGTCTGCGGGATAATAGCCTGATTATTGCATTATGCCCTGAGGCGAATAGTGACCTGGGTCGCATCATTGTGCTTGCCAACGCCGCGCTGCCCCCTGCTATATGCCGTACTTCAGACAATATTCCTTAACGGAATCAAGCATTTTTGTATTGTTGCCCTGCTTCTCAAGCCACTCAATCAGATCGGCAAGCTGAATAATACTGGCCACTTTAACACCAAGGCTTTGCTCGACTTCTTGTACCGCTGATAGCGTGCCGGTGCCGCACTCCTGCCGGTCCAGAGCGATCAATATGCCTGCCGGCTCAGCACCGGCAGCCCTGATGATCTCCACAGACTCACGAATAGCGGTGCCTGCCGTTATCACGTCATCAACGATGAGCACTTTGCCACTGAGCGGTGCGCCAACAATGCTGCCACCTTCGCCATGACTCTTGGGTTCTTTGCGATTGAACGCAAAGGGCAGATCCTGACCGTGATCATCAGCTAATGATGCCGCTGTAAGCGCTACCAACGGGATGCCTTTGTAAGCCGGTCCGAACAGCATATCGAACTCAATACCCGAGGTTCTTGCGGCGACGGCGTAATACCGTCCAAGCTCCGCTGCCGCAAGGCCGGTATTGAATAGACCCGAGTTAAAGAAGTACGGACTAATCCTGCCCGATTTGAGTTCAAATTCGCCGAGCTTGAGCACGCCTACTTGCATCGCCAGTTCAATAAATCCTGCTTTGTACTTATCCATTCTTACCTGTACATCCTATTGTTAGCAGTCTGATTGTCGCTTAACGTGGCTGTGCGTTCTGTTAGAGTAACGCAGTTGCTTGCGTTGTGTCTGTGTCGGGGAAGTATGCGAATAATTAGTTTCAATGCCAATGGTATTCGTGCCGCCGTACGTAAGGGCTTTTTTCAATGGCTGCCAAGGCAGAAAGCGGATGTGGTTTGTCTCCAGGAGACTAAGGCTCAGAAGCATCAGCTAGAGGTGCCGGAGTTCCGCCCAAAGGGTTTTCATTGTTACTACGAAGATGCTGAGAAGAAAGGCTATAGCGGCGTTGCCATTTATTCCAAGCAAGAGCCGGATGAGGTTATCTATGGCTTCGGGTCTCCGGAGTTTGATGCAGAAGGCCGCCACATAGAAGCCAGATTTGGTGACCTGAGCGTCGTTTCCGTCTATATGCCCTCGGGCTCCTCGAGTGAAGAGCGCCAACAGGCAAAGTTTCGTTATCTCGATGAGTTTATGCAGTACTTGCAAGCCATAAAAAAGGACGGTCGGCGCTATGTGATCTGCGGTGACTGGAACATTGCTCACAAAGAGATCGATCTGAAAAACTGGCGTGGTAATCGCAAGAATTCCGGCTTTCTGCCCGAAGAACGTGCCTGGCTCGATGATGTCTTTGATGGCGAAGGCTTTGTCGATGCATTTCGCGAGGTCAATCCCGCTGCTGACCAGTACACGTGGTGGTCAAATCGCGGTCGTGCGCGGGAGAATAATGTGGGTTGGCGTATCGACTATCAGGTTGTTTCGGCAGCGCTGAAAGATAAGGCTTTGAAAGCGCGTATCCATAAAACGACGTGGTTCTCAGATCATGCGCCATTGATTATGGATTACGAGATTGACTGACCGCGATAATGCGGAGCATGAAACGTTCGGCGGCTGGGTGGCTGCCGTTGCGGTTTATCGCAACTCCCGTGTTGCGGCGATGCTGTTTCTCGGCTTCTCTGCCGGTTTGCCGTTTTCTCTGGTGGCCGGAACGCTCACCGCATGGTTGGCTACGAGCGCTGCGAGCATGTCGGATATCGGCATGTTTGCCTGGGTCGGCTTGCTCTATTCTCTGAAATTTCTCTGGGCACCTCTGGTCGACCATATACCGCTGCCGTTGCTGGGCCGGCTGTTGGGCCGGCGTCGCAGCTGGATGCTGGTGTCCCAACTTGGCATTGCTGCCGCGCTATATCTGATTTCTTTCGCTGATCCGTCGCAAGGTCTCACCACTATTGCCTGGCTGGCGGTGGCGGTGGCTTTTGCGTCAGCAACTCAAGATATCGTGATTGATGCTTACCGTATCGAGGCTGTTGAGCAGGAGGTGCAGGGCGCCATGGCCGCGGCCTATCAGCTCGGCTATAGGATCGCGTTGCTGGTGGCCGTTGCGGGTGCACTTTACCTGGCTGATCTGAGCTCCTGGCAGCTGGCGTACCAGACGATGGCCGCTTTAATGAGCGTGGGTATTCTAACTACGTTGCTGATTAGCGAGCCAGATACCCACATTACACTGAAGCGTATGAGCGGTTTTGCCGTCCGGCTTAATGATGCTGTAATCGGACCGTTTAGCGAGTTTTTTGTACGCCATAGCAGTTGGGGTTTGGTGTTGTTACTGTTTATAGGCTTCTATCGCTTCAGTGATCTTGTGCTGGGTGTTATGGCCAATCCGTTCTATATCGACATTGGTTTTTCGTTGTCTGAGATTGCTACTATTACCAAGGTGTTCGGGTTTGTCGTTACGATGATTGGTGCAGCGCTCGGTGGTGTTTCGGTGGCGCGCTATGGCGTTAACAGATCGCTGGTCTGGGGCGCTTTTATGCTGGCGATTACTAATCTTTTTTTCGCCGGGCTTGCCCTTTATGGCAAGCCCGACATTCAATATCTTATGGTGACTATTAGCGCTGATAACTTTGCCGCGGGTTATACCGGTACGGTTTTCATTGCCTATCTTTCGGGTCTGACCAGTGCCGCCTATACCGCCACGCAGTACGCCATATTTTCATCAGTCATGAACTTTTTCGGCAAACTCGTTAGCGGTTTCTCGGGACAGATTGTTGAGGCCACAGACTGGGTCGTGTTTTTTGTCTACGCGGGCTGCATGGGCCTGCCGGCAATTATTCTAGCGGTGTGGGTAACCAGGCGTGATGGAGAGAGAGAGAAATGAAGTCCTGGGAAATAGCAGTCAGCGATGCCTTGGTTGAAGGTAAGGCAATAGGTTTTAAGTTGGGCGAGGGTGAATGGCCCGTGAAAGGTTTTCTGGTGCGTCATGAGGGCCGTGCGCGAGCTTGGCTAAACTCATGTCCGCATGCGGGGCATGCTTTGAATTTTGGCCCCGATGACTTCATGACCCGTGATGGCAAGCATATTCGTTGCCTTTCTCATGGTGCACGCTTTGAGCCTGGCACCGGCATCTGCATTGCCGGGCCATGCCCGGGCGAGCGGCTGGAGCGCCTCGAATGTCGAGAAGAGAACGGCACGATCTACGTCACCGCGCCCGAGAGTCGTCGTCAGTTATAGCGATCCTGATTGAGCTGTTCGAAGTTGACAACGCTCAGCCAGTCCTCTGAAGGATCATCTTCCTGCTCAATCAGATTTAGTGAGTCATCCAGCGTGAGCGTAATGTGATGTTCAGGGTCCGGAAGATCTTCACCGCTAATGTCGACTGAGCCTGACCAGTCTTCCGGCGGCACCGCCGTTGAGATCCCTTGAGCCACCCAACCGCGATAGTCGAGCTCTTCAATGGTTCCATCGTAATGCTGGATCTCTATGGTCGCGTCATCAGTATCCATTGCAACAACTTCAAACAGCCCTGTTGTGTTGCATGAATACCATTTGCCAACTTCAGGTAGAGCTATCCCATGGTGGTTGCCTCATTGATTATCAAACCTCTTAGCGGGTTCTTCTCGCGTGCAATTAACGTGCTTTAACAGCACATTATTTATACGCCTTTTGGCAGTTCGGGCATAGCGCCTAACACTTTTCGAAGACAGCCTCCCAGATACTATGGCCGAGTTTGACGCCGCGATTTTCGAAACGCGTGGCGGGACGCCAGGGTGTATCACCCGCCGTTTCTTGAAAGTGCTGCTGCTCTTGCATGATGAGCTGAATATGTTCTGCGTAGGGCGGCCAATCTGTGGCGACATGAAAGTTTCCGCCGCTTCGCAGCTTGCTGCTTAGCGTCGCGATAAATTCCGCTTGTACAATCCGCCGTTTGTGATGGCGCTTTTTGTGCCAGGGGTCAGGAAAAAATAAGTTGAAGGCATCAATACTATTGTCAGCGATCTGATCGCGGAGCACTTCAATGGCATCGTGACAAACTATTTTGAGATTAGTGATGCCGGCCTCGTGAACTTCGCGCATACAACGGCCCACACCCGGCTCATGCACTTCGATACCTAGAAAGTCCTGTTCCGGATAGCGTTCAGCCGTTTTTACCAATGATGTTCCAGCGCCGAAGCCAATTTCTAAAGTGCGTCTCGCATCGCGCCCGAATACCGCCGTCAGATCTATCGGTTGCCCGTTGTAATCTATGCCGTAGCTTTGCCACAGGACATCGAAAGCTCTTTTCTGCGCCTCAGTAATTCGACCGATTCGTTGCACAAAGCTACGGATGGGCCGTTTCAGGTATGAGTCTGTCGCTTTCGAGGGAGGCATGGCTGGGCGCTTATTTTTTTTGTTGAGCCTCGAAGGCGGCGCTTGATATGGTGATCATCTCCCACGCGGCATCCGCATCGGCATAGCCTTGTGATGTCATGTGTCCCGGCCCCTTATAGTTCGTAAACCAGAGTTCAATAATCGTCGTAATGCCCGCATAGTTGGTTTCTAATTGCTGCAGCGAGGTGACCTCACTCAGTGGCCCATCCAAAGGTACTGCAATTATCTTGTCATCCTGTTCGCCATCATCCAGCAGTCGTAGCACGCCGATAGGGCGCGCTGGAATGACGCTTGCACGTTCGCTAGCGGCGCCAAGGACAATGACATCAAGCGGATCGCCATCGCCGCCTGCCTCGCGTGGTAGAAGTGTGCGCGGCACCATGCCGTAGTTGTCGGGGTAGGGTAGGTAGTTGACTATTCGCAGTTTGCCGTCTTTTCTATCCCAATCGAGGCCCTCACCCGATTTTTTGGCCTCCCACTTCTGTAGGGTGCCTGCAGGTATCTCAATTAGCACATTGATCTGTCCTGGTGCATGAATAGCAGGATAGTCAAATAAAATGTTGGTCTCTGTAATGATTTCGTCCCTGATGGTCTGGCCGGATTCGGCGGCACAAGCTGTTGTCGTCATGAAGAATAGTACTATCAGGAGTTTTTTCATTGCTGATCCAAGTGTCAGTAAAAAGTCTGTTCGCAGATGCCATATAGAGCAGAAAGTCTGCTCTGCTTTTGAAAATAACACTACCGTGATGTGGCGTCAGCCCCCTAAACCCATCTTATGTCGCACTATGACTGCAGATTTCTGCGCGGGCTAGTAATGTAGATTGTGCAGTAATTATTCTCATTATGTGATGAATTTGTTAAATTCAGCTTCGATTTCCGTTAAATTGTCACCTCTGCCGATATACGGTTCGGCTATTTTTCACCTTCTTACTATGACTCAGCACGGTATTTTTCATGCTTGAAGAAATTGCTACTTTTGGTTCCGACGCACCGCTTTCAATTCCTGAGTTATTGCTCAATCTTGTTATCGCCGTCATTCTTTCAATGATAGTGCGCTGGCACTTCCGGCGCTTCGGCTCGACACTGTCGAATCGCGATGAGTTTGCCCAGGTGTTTCCGTTTGTTACTTTGACAGTCGTTCTGATCATTATGGTGGTTAAGTCTTCTCTTGCTCTGTCGTTGGGCCTGGTGGGTGCGCTGTCTATCGTTCGCTTCCGTACTCCTATTAAGGAGCCGGAAGAACTCGCTTACCTGTTTATTTCAATCGCAATTGGCCTCGGCTTGGGCGCGTCTCAGACAGTACCTACAGTCATTGCTACTCTGTTTATTCTCGGTGCCATGGCAACGCTTAAATGGGTTCGTCAGGGCGATGAAGGACGTCAGTTGTTTTTGTCGCTGGACTGGGAGGGCGATGAGGCTGTCAAGAAGGGCAAGCTTGATGAGATCAACAAAGTGATTGTTAGTCATGCGGCTAAAGGGGACTTGCGTCGCTATGATGTTAGAGAGTCGATGCTGTCGGCTACGTATCTGGTTGATCTCCGCGATGATCAATCGCTCAGTAGTTTGATCGATTCGTTGCGTCAGGAGTTTCCTGGTATCAGCATCACTTTCCTAGATCAGAATCATCTGCCGAGCGTCTAATGCAGCTAAAGGGCGGTAAGCCAACCACGCGTGGGTTCCGCATACCCAGAGCCTCGGTATTGCTGGTTTTCGGCGTGCCGGTTCTGCTTGTCTGTGCCTACCTCATTGAGGGATTTAGCAACCCGAAGCTGTTTTCAAGTACCTACCTGAGAGCTGAGTATGGTCCTATTCTTCTCTGGCCCTGGGAAAAAGGCCATGCTGCTTTTGATACCGGTCCGGGTCTGGTCGGCGCTATTCTGGATGCCGCGCCGAATATGCTTGACGGCATTAATTCCGACGTTGAGATTGCTGAACTTGTTATTGACGTGAAGTTTCGCGATATGCGTGCCATTTATGAGCAGCGTGATCAAGCGCTGGTTCGTGGTCGTATTGTTCAGGATGATGACTCGTTTGTTAAAGCAAAAATTCGTGAACGCGATGGCACCACGCCTGCCAAAATTCGTCTGAAGGGTGACTTCACTGATCACATTCGTGGCAACAAGTGGTCATTCAGGGTGCATATCCGTAAAGGTGAAACCTATTTGGGTATGCGGCGCTTCTCGGTGCAGAGCCCGGCGGTGCGCGGCTACCATGCCGAGAATCTCTATTTTCATGTATTGAAAGATTATGGCGTTCTGACGCCGCGTTACCTTTACGTCAACATGACCTTGAACGGCGAAGATATCGGTATTATGGCTATTGAGGAGCACTTCTCTAAAGAGTTGCTCGAGTCTCAATCTCGCCGTGATGGCCCGATTGTCCGCTATGACGAAAATCGGGTGTTCAGTTCGTTCGATGGTCCGAGCGGCAATGGCTTTGGTGGCATCTATGACGATTTCCGTAATACCGCTGCCGATGTATTCCAAAGTTCCGCGGTTGTAGAGTCGCCGATCTTGTCCGGTCAGGCCGACTACGCTATGGGCATGTTGCGTGCATTTGGCGAGGGCAAGGTCGCGGCCTCCGAGATCTTTGACGCTGAAACTATGGGTGCCTATCTCGCTGTTAGCGAATTGATGGGCGCATTCCATGCAATACGCTGGCACAACCAGCGGTTCTATATGAACCCTATTACTCTGAAGATGGAGCCTATTGCTTACGATGCCAGTTTGAAACAGCGTGAGTCCGGTGAGGTTTATATTTCGGCCAAAGAGGCCGTTGTGCAGCAGATGCTGCAGGACCCACAGATCTTCGCACGCTATAAAGAGGTGCTTGATGATCTGGTGTCACGAGTCGCTTCCGGTGAGCTGATTGCGAGTTTGCAGGCAGAAGAAGATCGATTGCTGAGTGTCTTGCACAGAGAGTTTATTTTTCTGCCGAAGTACCCATTGCAGGAAGTAGAAGCCCGTGCGGCGTTTCTTGGAAGCCTTAGCGACACTGAGTTGCTGGCAGAGAATTACCCGGTCGGTATGCCGGAGAAGCCTTCTAGGTACTATCGCAACGCGGTGCGTGCCTACCGCGTTGTCGAAGGCACCACCACATGGCTTGAGCTGTTACCTGCCGTACCTTATCCGGTTTTAGTTGAGTCGCTGGAAATAGACGGGGAACGTCTTGAGCTGTCAGGACTGCCTGTTCAGCTTGATGGCCGTGAACGTAATGATATCTCGGCAGCTGTGCGGATCGCTTTGCCCGGCAACCTTGCCGCCGCCAATTTGCAGGTACTCGGTAAGTCGCAAGGCCGCGGCTTTAAACTGCCGGTTGTACGTCAGGCAAGTTTGGTAACGCGTAACCCAATACCTTCAGAAGGTATCGAGTCATTATTAGCGCGCGCAGAGTTCCTTAGTCTTGATGAGTCTGGAGCCGTCGTGTCGATTGCTCCCGGCGAATGGCTTATCGACGATGTTATGGCCTTACCCGAGGGCTACGCTTTGCGCGCCGGCCCCGGTACTACCCTCAGATTTGCCGAAGATGCGGCGTTGATTGTTCGCGGGAATGTCTATTTCGCAGGCACTGAGAAGCAGCCAGTCCGGCTGCTGGCGCAGCAGGGTGCAGAGAGCTGGTTGGGTTTTGTCGCGTTTGCAGCAACGGAGCGTTCGCATTGGCGTCACGTTCAGGTGCGCGATACGCGTGGCGTGCAGTTAGGCACGTGGAAGCTAATGGGTGGCAGCAACTTCTATCGTAACTCAGTCGATATTTCTGATACCTCAATCATGCACCACAAGGGTGAAGATGGCCTGAATATTATTAGTGCAGACTTTCTAGCCACTAACCTGGAGATCATTGACACGCTCTCCGATGGCTTCGACTGCGATTTTTGTACCGGACAGCTTGTCGGCGGGTTGTTTGAAATGATTGGTACGGCGGGTGGCGGCGATGCTGTTGACGTTAGCACCAGCCAGATCAGCCTTGATGGCACACGCTTCGTGAACGTCGATGACAAGGCGATTTCAGTCGGTGAGGCAAGTCAGGTCAAGGCAAAGAATCTACAGATAGATTCCAGCGGCACCGGGGCTGCTGCTAAAGATGGTTCGCGATTAGAGCTTGCGGACTCGCGGATCAGTAATGCCAGAATCTCGGCGCTCATGGCCTATATTAAGAAGCCGGAGTTTGGGACTGCTGAAGTTCTGGCATCGAATCTGGAGCTTGAAGGCAATCGGACGATTGCGGTAGTCCAGACGGGCAGTCGCGTGAGCCTTGACGGCGAAGATTTTACAGCTGTCGATGTCGACGTAGATGAGCTCTATGAGACAGTAATGCGCCCCGGTTTGCGGCGGCCTAAACCCGAGGTTCAAAAGTAATGTTAGTCCCTGAAGGAAGCCGCCAGGAAATTAAGTTCGTGACTAACCTTCGTGATGCCGATGTCGTCTATCAGTGGTTGCGTCTGCACCCGCTGGCATTCACCGAAGCCTATCCAATGCGCATCGTGCATAACATCTACTTTGATACCTATGAATATTCTGCCTACGCAGAGAACCTGGCCGGTGTTAGTGATCGTACCAAGGTCCGCTATCGTTGGTATGGCGATAGCTTGTTGCCACAGGCAGGCAAGCTAGAGATTAAGCAGAAGCGCAATCAATTCGGTTGGAAGCTGTTGTATAAGGTCAACGACCTCGCGACAAATGAACAGACCACCTGGAAACAGATACGCCAGTCGATCCGTTCCCAGATAGATCATGAGGGTGCGCTGTGGCTCGATCAGAACCCATGGGCTGTAATGATCAACCACTATCGCCGTTACTACTATCTAAGCGCCTGTGGTCGTATCCGCGTTACGCTCGATTTTGATCAAATGGTTTGGGATCAGCGCAAGGGGCCGCGACCGAATGTGCGTTTAAAGGCTAATCTGCCCGAAACCGTTGTTGTTGAGTGTAAGTTTGATCGCAAGGAAAGGGATCTGGCCACCCAGGTTCTCAACGGTTTACCGATTCGCGTTGCTCGGCATTCAAAGTATATGAATGCGGTTACAGCGATAATTTAAGCTTTTCTGCAATCTTTTCGGCTGCCAGCCGGTGACCTTCCGGCGTCCAATGCGTGTCGTTCATGTATAGGCATCTTGGGTCGCTTAAAAAGTCGTTTTGCAAATCCAGATACTCTATTCCTTGTTCTGACATAAGTTGCGTTAGTAAAGATTGTGGCAGGCTGAAATCATATTGGCTCATTTCAGCAGGAGGTATGAGTTGCTCCTGTAGCTTTTTATTTATCTGATTTTCGTCCGGGATGATGACAACCAGAAGTCTGTCACCATCGGCATCAGTCATTCCTTTGATGTGAGCCAGTTCGCCAATATTACGTCGCGCCAGTTCATCGGTTTTCGACGTTCTTAGTCGATGGTTGGGTAGCCTGCTTTCCTGAACATAGAAATAGTTTTTTATAAAGTCATCACAACTTTGCCTCGTGAAATCTTCATTGGTGGCTACACCAATGTTCAAAACCAGCCTCGCCATATGCGAATTCTTATACAGCAATACTTTTAACCGGGTTAGGGGTTTTGCTGCCGCCGCTCTTGAGATACGCCGTCCGCGTACTGCGGTAAGTGTGTCCTCAAAGGCGAAGCGATTGACGTAGGTGTCATTACCGACAAACAGGCCGACAATGACAAGATCCGGATCGAAGGCTCTGCCGTAGTGTTCGTAGTATTCGGCGTATTGATAGGGTGACCAGCCCCCAACGCCGGTATTGATAACTTCGACACGCGCGTCGCTTTCAGCGGTGAGAATGGCCTCCAGCTGCTTTGCATAGGCGTCTTCGGCTTCGACATTGGCTCCCACTGTGAATGAGTCACCCAGTACCATAACGCGGGTCACGCCCGCTTCGCGCTTGAGTGGGAACTCTCTATCCCGCAAGCCCTGACTGCTGGCATTAGCGTCTATATCGTTATAGTAAGAGCCTACGCTATAGGGTTTGATGCGATAGCCCATATGGGGGTCCGGCTCAAAGTACATGTTGGTCTCCATTGAAAATGGCGATGGATAAAATAGTGTGAGCAAGAGTTCTACAAGCAGCAGTGAGATGACCAGAGCTATGACAGGGGTCAGCACATACAGCGATTTTCTGGGTTGTGGCATTGCCTTCCGGTTCCTCCAATTTTGTTAGCGGAGCCTATTATACAGCTTCGCTGCCGATTCTATTACCAGCTAAAGAGGCCGCCTTCGTCTCGCAGAGGATGTTAAAAGAAGGCCAAAAAAACGGCCTTATGGCGGGTCCTCTTAAAAATCATCCTAATCTCCTTAATGTGTTGGACGCCGTCACAGACAAGCGGCCAATAGTGGCTGGCCGTGCTTTCGCCGGCAGGTTGCGTGGCCTGCATTATAAACGCCCCTAAGAACCTCTCAGCAGTGACTGCAAGCTGGAGCTGAAGGGTATGATTGTGCGAAGATGATTTTTTGTGACTTCTTCGGGTTAATTATGGGCGACTTAGAACAGGCAGTACTTAAGTGGATAGCTGCGGAAACGGGTAATGCAGAATTGGCAGCCCAGATTGATCAGGCTACGGAGACCAAACGTGATTTTATGGGTACAGGACTGTTTCTTTATCTTCAGACCCCTGACGATGCCGTGCCAGTACCGTCCGAAGTGCGGCCTAGCTGCCCTCATATCAGTAGTGAAATGCTGATGGACGGCGCGGGTGTCAGCCTATTTATGAAAAACGGGCGGCTGCATTACCTGGAGATCTACTCGAGGGGTGGTTTTATGCCTGAAAACATGGAGAACTGGCATTTAGAGGCCGAAACCCCGTGAAAACAAGCGGGTCGTATCCGGTCCGGTGTCGGCCGATGATTGACTGCTGCAACCCGTTGTGTATGCTCACATTCGCGAATTAACGCGGGGGATGGTTAATTCCGCGACTGCGATCACAGAACACCCTGTCATAAGCGCTTAGTATTCTTAATTCTCTCTGGTTTATCGGGTTTGAACGGGTATTTGCCGCGTTAGTCGGGCATTAGGATTTTTAGGCATTCGTTGCTGTTTCAGCGATGCTAACAGGATAGAGAATAACAGCGTGAGCGGTACATATATTCTTGGGCTTTCGGCCTATTACCACGATAGTGCAGCAGCATTAATCCATGACGGAAAAATTGTTGCCGCGGTTCAGCAAGAGCGATTTACGCGCAAGAAACACGATCCTGGTTTTCCTGTTGAGGCGATTGAGTATTGTCTTGAGGAAGCTGGCATCAAGATGACCGATATCGATCACGTGGTTTTCTATGATAAGCCGCTGGTCAAATTTGAACGATTGCTTGAAACGTATTTGTCGTATGCACCAAACGGCTTTCGTTCGTTTATTGCCGCCATGCCCATTTGGCTTAAAGAGAAGCTCTATTTAAAAACCACGTTGAAGCGTGAGCTCGCTGCATTAGGTAACTGCAAGCAGAGCGAGCTCCCTCATCTTATGTTTGCCGAGCACCACCAGTCGCATGCGGCCTCAGCTTTCTTCTTTAGCCCTTACGAAAAAGCGGTCGTGCTGTGTCTAGACGGTGTTGGCGAGTGGGCTACTACCTCGGCCTGGATGGGCGAGGGCAACCGTCTTAAGCCATTGTGGGAAATAGACTTTCCACATTCACTAGGCCTGCTGTATTCAGCCTTTACGTACTTCACCGGCTTCAAGGTGAACTCTGGCGAATACAAGCTAATGGGCTTAGCGCCCTATGGTCAGCCTGTCTATGTTGATCTGATCCTCGACAATCTTATCGATCTCAAAGCAGACGGTACTTACCGTCTTGATATGTCGTATTTCAATTACTGCACTGGTCTGACGATGACCAATGACAAGTTTGCGAAGTTATTCGGTGGTCCGGCACGTACAGCGGAAACTGAGATCACGCAGCGTGAAATGGATTTGGCAGCATCGATTCAGAAAGTTACAGAGATCGTTGTAATGCGGCTTGCAGAAACACTGCAAAAGGAAACTGGCGCCGATTACTTGTGTCTTGCCGGTGGTGTTGCATTGAACTGTGTGTCGAATGGCATTCTGCTGCGTGATGGTCCGTTTAAGGATATCTGGATTCAGCCCGCTGCTGGTGATGCCGGCGGCGCACTCGGCGCCGCTTCGATTATTTGGCATCACTATAAAGATGGCCCCCGCACGGTGGATAACAAAACCGATTTAATGAGCGGCTCTTATCTCGGACCGAATTTTACGGAAGCAGGTATCAAGAAAGACCTGGATGTTTATGGTGCCGTCTACCAGCAGCTCGCGGATGAAGAGTTGTTCCCGCGTGTTGCCGAGATTTTGGCGACTGAGAATGTCGTGGGTATGGCGCAGGGCCGGATGGAGTTTGGTCCTCGCGCGCTGGGTGGCCGTTCGATTATCGGTGATCCGCGCAGTCCGAAGATGCAGTCGATCATGAATCTGAAGATCAAGTATCGAGAGTCTTTCCGGCCATTTGCCCCTGCGGTGCTGGCTGAGCGGGTATCGGATTACTTTATTCAGGACCGGTCAAGCCCTTACATGTTAATTGTCGCGCCGGTGGTCGAAGATCAACGAATTGCAATGACCGAAGAGCAGGAGAAGCTGTTCGGTATTGCCAAGCTCAACGTGGCACGGTCTAAGTTGCCGGCGATTACGCATGTGGATTATTCCGCCCGTATTCAGACAGTGCACAAAGAGACCAACCCGTATTTTTACAATATCCTCACTGAGTTCAACAAGAAAACCGACTGCGGCGTGCTTGTTAATACCTCATTCAATGTTCGTGGTGAGCCTATTGTGATGACTGCTGACGATGCGTATCGCTGCTTTATGCGCACCGAAATGGACTATCTAATTATTGATAACTTCCTGTTGGCTAAAACAGACCAGCCTAAATGGGAAGGTACCGATGACTGGAAAGATGAGTTTGAGTTGGATTAATGACTATGCATGAAATACCAGAGCTAGATCGCAAAGGCCTGCAAGAATTCGGGGTAGTGACCGGCCTGATCATTATTGGTCTATTCGGATTATTCTTCCCGTGGATTTTCTCCGGGATCGTGCTGTTGCATGCCTATGATTTCTGGGGCGTGTTAAACCCGGCGGTCACAGCATTACGCTGGCCTTTCATGTTGGGCGGCTTGCTTGTTGTCTGGGGCTTAGTTGCACCCATGAGTCTGAAGGGCGTGCACCGGAACTGGATGAAATTCGGATTAATAATGAGTTCGGTGATGACGCCACTCATTATGGGTATTGTGTTCTATCTTGTGTTTGCGCCTGTAGGCATCGTGATGAGGCTCTTGGGCAAGGATTCAATGGCACGTAAGCTGGATGCCAATGCTGATACGTATCGGGTTATCTCAAAAGACAATCCGATTAAGAATTTGGAGAAACCGTTCTAATGATCGATTTTTTGAAAGATTTGTGGGATTTCATGAGAGAGCGGAAGAAGTTTTGGCTAGCGCCGATTATTCTCGTGATGCTCTTGTTGGGCGTGCTCATTGTTGTGGCGCAGGGTTCAGCGGTAGCCCCGTTCATCTATACATTGTTCTAAGCCGGTAGCTCCCTGTGGCTGGTTACGCCATTCTGCGGACCTCTGCTGCGAAATCACGCACCCCTGCCGCCGTCGGGCGACAGGGGTGCTATTATTTATGTGGTTCGATTTAGATGATTTTCGGAGTCAGCAGCATGACCAAGTACGGCAAACTTAATCTATACGGCATGGTGTCTGTGCCCCTAGTCGCAGTCATTTCGAGCCTAATTGTGTTTGGCGGTAATGCTGATGCTGCCTTGTCACTTTTTGGTCTTAATCTGTTGCCCGTATTGATCGCCGGACTGTTTAGCTGGCTTATGCTGCGTAAAGCGAACAATGACCTTTCGTCGCTCGTCGCTATTTTGCCAACCTTGCTGCCTGCCGCCTTTATTGTATTTTGGTATCTCTTGCGCTTGGTATCACCTGCAGAGATCGCACCGGGTGCCGAGTATATAGCGGCACCCCAGTATCATGTGATGGCGGTTATAGGCATGGCGCTGACGTCCTTTGTTATCGGATTTTTCGTCCGCTCTAAGTAGTCGCATAGCAGGTATTATTGTTTCTTTAGCCCTGCACTCCGGAGGCAGGTATTGAGCCGTCTACCTATTCCTGCAACCTACGTTCCCTATCATGAGCTTACCGGCAGCCCGCATATTGTGGTTGATGGTAAACATCAGGAAGGCACCTGCCTGACCCTTTCGCATTGGCCGTGGAACGATACGCCATCGTCGTTGCGACGCGATACATCTACCCATAGCGTGTATGCGTATCTTGAAGATGCTACACGTCACCAGGCTGTGACAGCGGTCTCCAATAGTCACTACGATGAGGACGGTCTTCTCAGTATGTTCGCGCTGGTTAACCCGGCGCTTGCCATGGCGCATCGGGACCTTTGCATTGCGACATCCTACGCCACTGATTTCTGGCGCTGCACCGATGAGTCGGCGGCGAAGCTGGCATTTGTATTGGGGGCATGGTCTGCCAAGGAAACCTCCCCGCTGGGCCCGGCAGTCTTTGAGCTACCGCTGCGCGAGCGTATTATTGCGCAGTATCAAGGTATGCTTGAGGCGCTTCCTAGAATACTTGCCGATCCGTTTCACGATAAACCTCAGTGGCATGAAGAATACGGGTTTTGGCTCCGCAGCCGGGAAAGGGTCGCCTCGGGCGAAGTACGGATCGATACGTATTCTGAGCTCGATCTTGCCGTGGTAAATGCACCCGCTGGCCTGCCTCTCGTGGCAATTCGCCGTTATCTTGAGTCGTGGAATCTGCCCGTCCACCCCTTTGCGATTTTTGAACACACGAACTGTTCGCGGATTCTTTGGGTGCAGGATGGCCATATCTCGTTTCAGTACCGCTACGAAAGCTGGGTGCAGATCTCAAGTTTCCGGCCGCAGCCGCGGGTTGATTTAGGCCCCTTGGCTGAGCGGCTTACTCAGTTGGAGCCGGGCAGCACACGCTGGTGCTTTGAGGGTGTTCAAGAGGTTGCTGCGCGATTGTTCACAGAAGCCTCAGCGCCAACTGGGCTTGCTCCAAAGAGGGTTCTGGAAGAGCTCAGCGCGGTTTTGCGCGAGGCGCCGCCGGCATGGGACCCTTACGGCGAGCCGCCGGAATATCCATAGTTAGAGGTGAGTTATGCCTGAGCAGTTACGACCTTTTCATTTAGCGATTCGGGTTGGCGACCTAAGCGTCGCGAGACAGTTTTATGGTGAGATTCTGGGTTGTCGGGAAGGCCGCAGCGCCGCCAGTTGGGTTGATTTCGATTTCTTCGGCCATCAGCTTGTTTGCCATCAGGCCGCGTCACAGGAGCCTGGCAGCGCTAATCTGGTGGATGGTGACCTTGTGCCGGTGCCGCATTTTGGTGTCGTCTTAAGTCTGTCAGATTGGCACACGCTGGCCGAGCGCTTGCGTGTTGTGGGCCAAACCTTTGTGCTTGAGCCGCATCTGCGGTTTGCCGGAGAAGCGGGCGAGCAGGGCACCTTTTTCCTGTATGACCCGTTCAATAATGCGCTGGAATTTAAGGGCTTTGCAGACCTAAGCAGCCTGTTTGCGTCTTAGCACAAGGCCTATTCGGGCTGACGCCGCTGAGTATCCTCGGCGCACTCAAGACATTCGGTTGCTGCTGGCCGCGCTTCCAGCCGGCCAATGCCAATATCTTCGCCGCAGACAACACAGGTTCTGTAAGTGCCGTTCGCTAATCTTTGCAGGGCCGCTTCGATTTCAGCGAGCTCCGCTACAGCATCACTTTCGAGTGCTGAGACGACACTGATGTTACCCAGTTCTGCAGCCTGTTCTGATGAGTCGGCGTCTAATGGGTTGCGGGCGTGTTCATGAATCAGATCAACCCGCTTGCCCAATACAGCTTTTTGAGCGTTAAGCGTTTCCGCGATACGCTGCAGATCATGCGGTATTGCACCCATGGCTCACTCCTTTAAGTTAACCGTCTTCGTCTACTCTGCTTGAGCGTATTGCGATCACCCGATTTGCCCTATGCGCCACTTTAGCATTTTGCTTGCGTAATGGCCGCAGGGTGCTATATGTCATTGGCACAGCTAGCTAGTGACTGTAGGCTACAGGTCCATCGTTTGGCAGATAGTACGCCGTTATACGCACCTGGAATGCAGCATGAAAAAACTACAGATAGAGTATTTCGCGATACTTCGTGAGCAGGCCGGCAAGAGCGGTGAGTTCATCACGACAGAGGCATCAACGGCGGTTGAGGTATTTGCGGGTTTGCAGCAAGCGTATGGTTTTGCGGACCCTAAGAACTTTAAATTGGCGGTGAACGATGAATTCTGCGCGTGGGATAGGCCGCTGAGTGATGGCGACCATGTGGTGTTTCTACCGCCGGTTGCAGGAGGTTGATGTGTTTGATTTGACCGAAAAGCCCATCATGGGTGGGGAGCTAGCGAGCAAGCTTACCGATGATACCTGTGGTGCTTTCGTTAGCTTTGAAGGCGTTGTGCGCAATCATAATGAAGGTCAGCAAGTGTTGCGCCTTGAATATGAGTCATACAAAGCACTGGCAGTAAAAGAGGGCGATAAGGTCATTGCTGAAGCTCTTGCCCGGTTTCCGGTGACCCACATTGTCTGTCTGCACAGAACCGGTGAGCTGGCGATTGGTGATGTCGCCGTATGGGTTGGCATCAGCTCGCCGCATCGTGGCGAGGCTTTTGATGCGTGCCGCTATGTTATCGATGAGGTGAAGCTGAGAGTGCCGATATGGAAGAAGGAATACTATACCGATGGCGACTCGGGCTGGGTTAACTGTGAGGCCTGCGCTGCCGCAGGCGATGATCACAGTCACAGCTAGTGTCTGGTCTTGTTGAGGTTGGAGCCAGACTTGCTAGCCGCCGCCTAGCCCTTCACCTAGCGTTCTTCGCGCTCGCGTTCGATGAGCTCGTCTGCCACAGCGAGAATTTGGTCAAACTCACGCAGCTCTGTACCAACAGTGGCGTACTTGCCATTAATAATGAGCACCGGCACTGAGCGAATCTGATAGCGCGCTGTCCAGTTTTTTGCCTGCTGCAACTTACCGTTCACCGAGAATGACCGATACGCCTTATCAAAGTCTTCGGTGCTGATGTCGTAACGACTGGTAATGAAGTCCCGTTGTGCGGACTCGGACGCCAGCATTTGCCGGTTGGTATGAATGGCCTGAAATATATCGCCATGGGCCTGGTCAAGAATGCCCAGAGCCTGAGCGGTATAAAATAACCGCGCATGAATCTCATTGGTTGGGTTCCACATCACGGGCAGTTTGATAAAGCTAATGTCAGGCCCCAACGTTTTCTTCCATTCCGTCAGGTAGGGCTCAAAACTGTAGCAATGCGGACAGCCATACCAGAACACTTCGGCAACTTCGATCTTATCCGGTGCGCTGCTGGTGCCTTGCGCATTGGTAAAGCGCTCGTAGTGCAGACCTTGCTCGTACTTGTTGTTGTCGCCACTTGATACCGAGCGTACGACATTGTTTTGCACTAAGGCTGCAGGCGTTGCTGCAGATGCTGCGCTAGCAGCCGGCTCAGCCGGCGCTGAAGAGGGTGCCTCATCCGGAGTTGGACTGCAGGCAGCAAGAACTAAAAGAGCAGAAACAGCGAGTAATTTTCTGAACATAGTGATTCGACCGTATTTAGATGATGGCTTGGCTTAGCGAATTAACGCAGACCCTGAATGTATGAAGCTACCGCGTTGATCTCGTCGTCAGTCAGGCGCTCAGTAGTGCCGCGCATCATGCCCGACAGATCAGATTTGCGTGCGCCTGAGCGATAGTCCTGCAGCTGTTTCACTGTATACACAGCGTGCTGACCGGCGATAGAAGGATAGCCTGCAGGGGCATTACCACGACCGCTCGGACCATGACAGGCAATGCACGCCGACACTTTAGCTTCCATGTTGCCGCCACGATAAAGACGTTCGCCTTGCCCAACTAGTGATGGGCTAGAGACTTTGCCGGCCATTTTTTGTGCGGTGAAATAGGCGCCGATATCAACCATGTCTTCAGGGTTTAAAGCCAATGCCTGGCTCGTCATTACCGGATCGTAACGACCACCTTCGACCACCTGCCCATTTTCGCCGAGTGGAACCTGAAACGCCTGCAGCGTTCGCATCATGTAGACTTCATTCTGACCGGCAAGGCTAGGCCATTGCGGGTTTGCACTGTTGCCGTCGCTGCCGTGACAAGCAACGCAAGTAGCGGCCTTATCTTTGCCGTTATCGGCAGAGCCTGCAGCGGAAGCTGTTGAGCTGATGATAGTGATTGAACTAATGGCAAGCAGAGCCTGCACGGTCAAGTTGAAAAAAGACGATTTTTTGATCACGTTCGCGAGCCTGCCTGAACTGAAATTAGAATGTTTGAGTGTAAGTCTGAGGCCCCATGCTACACTTGGGCCAGCGGCGGATTCTACACCAAATCGATCAGGAATCGGCTAAATCCTGCGATTTTCAGGCTCAAATCATGTCTCATTATCCATTGGCGAGCTTTATCAAGAGCGCCAACCTTCCCAAGCAGTTTGTCCCTGATACCGGCGCCGAAGTTGCCTTCGCCGGACGCTCCAACGCGGGCAAGTCCAGCGCTATCAATGCCATGGTGAATCGCAGAGGCTTTGCAAAGACCAGTAAGAGCCCAGGACGTACCCAGCTAATCAATTTTTTTACGCTGCGTGATGAACAGCGGCTGGTGGATTTGCCCGGATATGGCTATGCCAAAGTAACAGGTGCTATGAAGGACCATTGGCGCGAGCTTATGGGGATCTACTTTGCTGAGCGTCAGTCGTTAGCCGGTTTGTTTGTTGTGGTCGACATCCGTCGCCTGCTCAGCGATTTTGACTGGCAAATGGTGCATTGGGGGCAGGAAGTCGGTTGCCCCGTGCACGTGTTATTGAGCAAGTCCGACAAGTTGAAGCGTGGCCCGGCCAAGAGCGCCTATCTGAAAGTGACCAAAGAACTCGATGGCATGGCTACGGTACAGTTGTTTTCGGCACTGAATAAATCTGGGGTCACTGAAGCACGCGTTGCTTTAGATCAGTTCCTGTCGATTGAAACGCCCTAAGCACTAACCAACAGCACCTGCCAACTCAGGCTGAGTCACAAAAGCGACTCTGCCTGTGAGGCAATAAGTTAAAAGGTGCCCCGGGTGTTAAGTACAGGGGTTACACCCGGGGCTACAGTAAGCGGCTTGGGGAAACCGGTCTTACTGTCCCGCTTAGGGAGGCAAGCGGGGGGTGCAAAGCACCCACAACTAGGATACCAAATTGCGTGCAAAGTTCCGATATTTCGAAATAGAAATAATGTATCGGCGAATCAATTGCTTAGCTAGTGCTAGTGGGCTTCATCCCAGTTATTGCCGCAACCGACGTCGACTTTCAGAGGAACTTTGAGTCTCGCGGCATCAGCCATGAGCTCTGCGAGACGGATTTTCACGTCATTCACCACGCTGGCTTTAACTTCCAGAACCAGTTCGTCGTGCACCTGCATGATGATTCGCGCATCAATGTTTTCGTTGTCGAGCCATTGCTGCACTTTAAGCATAGCCCGCTTAATAATGTCGGCGGCGGTGCCCTGCATCGGCGCGTTGATTGCGCTGCGTTCGGCATATTGACGGCGTTGCCCGTTGCTATCGTTGATTTCCGGCAAGTACAACCGTCTGCCGAATTCCGTTTCTACGTAGCCCTGCTGTTTCGCCGTTTCGCGGATGGTGTCCATGAACTGCCGTACGCCCGGATAGCGCGCGAAGTAGGTGTCAATGTAGTCCTGAGCTTCATACCGGCCAACATTGAGTTGCTTGGCGAGTCCAAAAGCAGACATGCCGTACATCAGACCAAAGTTAATGGCCTTGGCTGCGCGACGTTGCGCGGTGCTCACCTGGTCCAGCGGTACGGCGAAGACCTCAGCCGCGGTGGCCTGATGCACATCCAGATCCTTGCCAAAGGCCTCTAGCAGGCCCTTATCTTCTGATATATGGGCCATGATGCGCAGTTCGATCTGAGAATAGTCGGCGGCAATCAATTGGTAACCCTTAGCAGGAATAAACGCCTGCCGGATACGCCGGCCTTCTTCCGTACGGATCGGAATATTCTGCAAGTTCGGGTCGGATGACGACAAGCGCCCGGTGGCGGCAACCGCTTGATGATATGACGTGTGGATACGGCCGGTTCGAGGGCTGATCATGCCCGGCAGCTTATCGGTATAAGTGCTCTTCAGCTTTGCCATGCCGCGGTGCTCAAGAATCAAGCGGGGCAATTCATAGTCTTCGGCCAGCTCCTGCAGAACGTCTTCTGCCGTGGAGGGCTGCCCCTTCGGCGTTTTGCGAACAACGGGTAGCTCCAGTTGTTCAAAGAGGATCGCCTGTAGTTGTTTTGGCGATGCCAGATTAAAACTGTGGCCGGCAACTTTATGGGCTTGCAGCTCGATGTCGCCGAGCTTTTGCTCCAGTTCGGTGCTCTGTTGTGCAAGTTGGAAGTCATCGACCAGAACGCCGGTTTCCTCGATTTTCTGCAGCACTTTGACCAGAGGCATCTCGATATTGAGATACAAATCTTTGAGTGTTTGTACGGCTTCTATTTCAGACCACAACTGCTGATGCAGTTGCAGGCAAATATCAGCATCTTCGGCGGCATAGGGAGCTGCCACTTCAATAGTTACCTCATTGAAGCCAATCTGTTTGGCCCCTTTGCCGGCAACATCTTCGTAATGAATCGTCTCGACACCGAGATAGCGTTGCGCTACCGAATCCAGGTCATGACGACCGCCAGTGCTATTCAGCACGTACGATTCGATCATCGTGTCGTAGGCGATGCCATTGAGTTCAATGTCGTAATTCGCCAGCACATGAGCATCGTATTTAAGATGGTGTCCGACTTTTTTATGCGTCTCAGCTTCCAACCAAGGCTTCAGTTGTTCCAGCACCCAATCACGGGAGAGCTGCTCCGGTGCATCGGCGTAATTGTGAGCTACCGGCAGATAGGCCGCAGAACCCGGTTCAACCGAGAATGAGAGCCCCACCAGCTCCGCTTGCATATACTTGATGCTGGTGGTTTCGGTATCAAATGCAGTTAGCGGCGCGGCGCTTATCTTTCTTAGCCAGCTCGCAAACTGAGTCTTGTTGAGGATGGTTTCGTAGTTGCGTTCTACGTTTGGCGCTGCAACCTGATGGCTTGCTGTGCTGGTGCTCATAACTGTGCGGGTTGCTTCCGGTTTTCGGCCCAGGCCCTTTAGCAGGCTCTTAAGTTCGAGCTCCTCATAGAGTGCTTGCAAGCCCTCATTGTCGGGTGCTGTGGGTTGGAGTTGTTCCGGTTCAAATTCCAGCTTAAGCGCGGTATCAATGGTAACCAGTCGTTTTGATAGTGCTAGCTGCTCCAGATTAGCTCTGAGATTCTCGCCGATCTTGCCGCCAATAGCATCGGCATGAGTCACCAATTCATCGAGCGTGGTGTATTCCTTCAGCCATTTTGCGGCGGTCTTCGGTCCGCATTTGGGAATGCCCGGCACGTTGTCGGAGGTATCCCCAACCAATGCTAAGTAATCAATCATCTGTTCCGGCGTTACCTGAAACTTCTCGATAACTCCGTTGCGATCGGTGCGCCGAGAAGGGTTGTGCATCGTATCGATCAAAGAGACATGATCGTTGACCAGCTGTGCCATGTCCTTGTCACCGGTACTAATAATTGTGCGAATACCGGCGTTACCCGCTTTTTGCGCCAGTGTGCCGATGACATCGTCGGCTTCCACGCCGGCTACCCGCAGAAACGGTAAACCCGACTTCTCGATAGCCGAGTTGAGCGCATCGACCTGTGACCTTAAGTCATCAGGCATTGGCGGACGGTTGGCCTTGTACTGGGGATACATCTCATGGCGAAAGTTCTTGCCCGGCGCATCCATGATTATAGCGACCAGATCCGTCGGTTCTTCGCGCAAAGTCTTCTGCAGCATGTTGAGCATGACGTGAATGGCTCCTGTGGGCTGGCCTTTGCTCGTGTTGAGCGGCGGCGCGGCGTGAAAGGCACGATAAAGATAGGAGGAGCCGTCAACCAGCAGTAGGGAGCGTTTTTCGCTCATAGTGTTATGCCTATGTTGTAGGTGGGGCAACGGCACTCCGGCCCTGCCACCACACGATGATTTGCTAGAGTGCCTGGGCGTCTTCAGCTATTGCTGTTGCCTCGGGCACCGCTTCTGATGCGGTCTCGGCAGTGGGCGTGACCACGCCAGATTCTGACAGGAACAACGCTCCTTTCTGACCACAGGCGGACAGCAAGCACAGTGCCAGCATGCAGAACGCAATCCGGCTCATTTTTTGTAGGCCTCACCCACGCGCTGATAGGCATCACGGAAGCTGATGCCTTCTTCGACAACGAGTTTATTAGCATCGCCGGCGGCATGCACAGAAGGATCGAGATGGATATTTTCGGGCACAAACTTAAGTCCACCGAGCAGACTCGCCATAATAAGCGCTGAGTCTTCAGCCAAATCTACTGCTTTAAAGAGCGGGGGTTTCAGCCGCTGCAGATCGCGTTGATAGCCCGATGGCAGTTTGCTGGTAATACCCAGCACTTCAACCAGGCTGCCTTGCATGGTGGCAGTAGCTGCCCGTACGAGTTCCAGCACATCCGGGTTGCGTTTCTGCGGCATGATCGACGAACCGGTTGTCATGTTGCCGGGCAGTGTCACAAAAGCGAACTCCTGGGTGTAGAACAACAGCAAATCGCTAGCCAGTCGGCCCAAATCCTGCATCAGCAAACACAGCTCAAAAATTAAACCAGCCTCTGCTTTGCCACGCGACAACTGCACTGCTGTAACGGGCTCATGAACTTTCTCGAAGCCGAGCGCATCCGCAGTAGCCTGACGATCTACCGGAATGTTGGGCGTGCCGTAACCGGCCGCACTACCCAGCGGGCTTAAATTGATGCGTTTAAGGGTCCGCTGTATGCCGGCAATATCATCTTTTATCTCAGTGACATACGCGCCGGCCCATAGGGCCACGCTGCTGGGCATGCCTTGTTGCATATGTGTATAGCCCGGTAATTCGATATTGCCCTGTGCTCGCGCCAGGTCCTCCAGTGCAGCAACCGTAGTTGCCGCCGCTGTGGCCAGCTGATTTGTGGCATCACGCAGGTACAAACGCAGGGCCACCAAAACCTGATCGTTGCGCGATCGCCCAAGATGAATTCGTTTACCGGCTTCGCCGATCGCGGCCGTTAATCGGCTTTCGAGTGCGGTATGCACATCTTCATCATGCAGCGAAATCTGCCATTCGCCGGCTGCATGTGATGTGGCCAAAGCCTTCAGGCCGTGCTCAATAGCATCGGCATCGGCAGTGCTCAACAAATTCTGTTGCTGAAGCATCCGGGCATGGGCGATGGACGCTTGCACGTCATAAGGCACCAGCCGGGCATCAAGCACATGATCTTCACCGGCGGTGTAGCGCAGAATCCGCTCATCGAGGGGCTGGCCTTTGTCCCACAAGCGTGTTGTTGAGTCTGACATTAGTCTTTTCCCTGTTCCGCGGGGGAGAGCGCATTGATATGCTTTACGATCAATGTTCCTGTGCCTTCGTTGGTGAATACTTCCAGTAACAGACTGTCCGGTATTTTGTACGAAATCATATGTACGCGCGAGACACCACCGTGAATGGCAGATTCGATAGCGGTGGCTTTGGGTAACATGCCGCCTTTAAGCGAGCCGTTGTCGCGCAAGACATGCAGGCCCTCAATATCCACATACGAAATAATCGAACCGGGGTCATCGACATTCTCAAGAATGCCGGGTGCACCGGTAGCAAGAATTAGTTTCTCAGCCTCTAAAGCAGACGCAATTTCAGCAGCCACGGTATCGGCATTAATATTTAGCAAGGTGCCATCTTTATCCGCTGATAAGGGGCTAATGATCGGCACCATACCGTTGTTGAGTTGCGCATGCAGCACGCTAACATCGACAGAATCGATGTTACCCACAAAACCATAGTCGACCATTTCATTACCAACCTTCACCGGCGGGCGTTTGCTCGCTTTCACCAGACCGCAATCCACGCCACTGAGGCCGACGGCTGGCACGCCCAAATCTCGGCAGGCCGCAAGAATTTGTGTGTTGATCTCTCCATTCAAGACCATGGCCGCGACTTTAAGCGTTTCGGCATCGGTTACCCGGCGACCTTCAACCATGTTTGTTTCAATGCCCAATGTGCCAGCCAGTTTGGTTGACTGCGGACCGCCGCCATGGATCACGACCACCCGAATACCAATCTGATGCAGTATGGCCACCTGTTCCATCAATGACTTGGTGGTTGCCATGCTCTCAAAGACTTCGCCACCAGCCTTAATGACGAATACTTTGTTTTTGTACATGCGTATATAAGGCGCCGCGTGTTTCAGCGCCGCTACAACGATGTCCCGATTTTTATTGTTGTTCATCATCATTAGCTTTTTCCGAGCATTTGATGCAGCACAGCCATCTGCGCATACATGCGATTGCGAGCCTCCGCAATAACTACGCTGCGTGGCCCATCCAGCACCTCATCAGCGACGACTACGCCGCGACGCACTGGCAGACAATGCATAAAGCGGGCATCTTGCTGGGCGGTATCAAACCATTTGTTGCTAATGCACCAGTCCTTCAGACCTTCCCGGGCTTTCCCGTCGTTGGGCAAGTGACCGTAATGCTTGGTCGATGCCCAGGATTTGGCATAAATCACATGGGCGCCTTCGAGCGCCTGTGCCCGTTCATCGGTTTCGGTGACAGAACCACCGGAGAACTTTGCTGCAGCGTGCGCTTTTTGCATGATGCTAGGGGGTAGCTCAAAACCTTCCGGCCGCAACACCGTAACGTCCATGCCTCTCATCGCCGCCATATGCACGGTGGCAGAAGGCACAGCCAGCGGCAGTGCGCGTGGGTGATAAGCCCAGCTCAACACAAACTTGCCGCCATTTCGCGGCATGCCTAAATCATCCATCGTTTTCCAGTCGGCAAGACTTTGACAGGGGTGATTGATGGCCGATTCCATATTAATTAACGGCACATCCACCAGCTCACGGAATGCCATGTAGTCTTTATCCGTAATGTCATGCTCCAGATCTTCGAGCTCTGCAAATGCCCGGATTCCCATTGCATCGGCATAAGAGGCAATCACCGGGATTGCCTCACGAATATGCTCAGCGGCCTCGCCGTCCATCACGATGCCCCGACGGGTCTCTAATCCGTGAATAGACATGCCGGGCGAGATCACAAATGAACTGCCACCAAGCCGCCCCATGGCAGCCTGAAAAGATGCCAGCGTTCTAAGCGACGGGTTAAGGAATAACAGCGCCAGTATCTTGCCCTCCAGAGCACGGGGCTCTGGATTGGTTTCGAGCCGACGAGCGAGAGCCAGCAGGTTCTCTACTTCTTCGGGGGTGAGCAGTGCCAGATCTTGAAATTCTTTCATGTTGTTCCCTTACGCCCTATCAAGTGATCGAAGTATTGCGTTAGCCGATGTCTGCTAGCGCATCAATAAGTTGTTGCACATGTTCTTGCTGCAGCGTCATGGGTGGCAGCAGCCGCAGGATATTCGGGTCAGAACTACCACCTACCAGTATGTTGCGTTTAAGCAGCTCAGCAGAAATTTCTTTTGCGGGCCGATTGCAAATCAACCCGGTCAGAAAGCCCTTGCCCTGAATACCAATTACCGGCCCTACGGGGCAGTTAGAACGCAGAAATTCAGTCTGCTGCCGCACGTTCTCCAGCAGGTTTTCATCGTTGATCACATCAATAACGGCCGAGATCATGGCGCATGCCAATGGCCCACCGCCAAATGTCGTGCCCAGCTCGCCATTGCCGACTGCATTTTTTAGTGCGTCGGAGACAATGACGGCACCGCAGGGGAACCCGCCGCCCAGCGCTTTGGCCGCAGTGATGATGTCCGGCACTACATCAAAGAGCTCAATCGCAAATGGACTGCCGCAGCGACCCATGCCGGTTTGCACTTCATCAGCAATCAGGACAGCGCCGACAGCCTTGCAGCGTGCCGCAATAGCCTGCACGAATGCCCGGCTCAGATCATAGGCGCCTGCAACACCTTGCACCGGTTCGAGTATTACCGCGGCTGTGTCGTCATCAATAATCCGTTCGACATCAGTGACGTTGTCGCGCGGCAGAAACTCTACCGGGAACGGTGTATTCGGGAAGGTATACCAGCTGTCCTTAGCACCCCAGGTGCAAGCGCCAGCGCCGGCTGTCCGGCCGTGAAACCCGTGTTCGATAGCGACAACGTTGCTGCGGCCTGTATGTTTCATGGCAATGCGCAACGCATTCTCATTGGCTTCCGCGCCGCTGTTGACCAGAAACACATGATTCAGATCGGCCGGAGCAAAGTTGGCGAGCTTGCGTGCCGCTTCGGCGCGAATATCGAGGGCTACGGCATTACTCTGGAAAAACAGAGTTTCTGCCTGATGATTCAGGGCGCTCAGCAGCTTCGGATGGCTATAACCGACAGCGGCGACGGCATGCCCGCCGTAAAGATCGAGCAGTTCCCGGTCTTTGCATTGAATGTACACACCCTTGGCTGAGATAGGCTCAAAATCCCATTGCCCGTAGACTTGCAGGAGGTGTTCTGCCTCTGCCAATTGTGCCGCGTTCTTTGTGCTTGTCATTGGCTTAGTTCCAGCCCGTTGCCGGGGTTGTCAGACCCAGTGTTTCAGGAAGGCCGAGCTTGCGATTCATCCACTGTACCGCGCCACCAGCCGCACCCTTAATAAGGTTGTCGATGACCGTAAACACTACGACAGTGTCGCCACTTGCGGCGACACCAATTTGTGAATAGTTGCTGCCGATCACGTCTTTTAGGTTTGGCGGCCCCTCGACCACGGCGACGAACTCGTTGTGGCTGTAAAACTTAGTAAACGCCGCCTTAATTTCCTCTGTAGACAGGGGCGCTTTCAGTTTGGCAGTCATAGTCATATGAATGCCCCGTGCAAACGGACCTGAATGCGGCACAAAGTTTAACTGACTGTCTTTGCCGGTGAGTGCTTTGCAGATAGCCATCACTTCAGGCGCATGCCGGTGATCCAGTGGCTTGTAGGCATACATATTTGAATGCCGCACGGGATGGTGGGTGGCCGCCGAGAGTGCTTGGCCAGAACCGGTGCTGCCGGTAACGCCGAACGCTGTGATTTCGGGTTCAATAAGGTCAAGTTGCAGCAGCGGTACCGCCGCCAACAGCATAGCTGTGGCGAAGCAGCCCGGATGGCCAACATGCGGGTGTTCGGTGTTAGCTGTGTGCTCAGGCAATGCGCAGACAAATTGATCCAGCAGCGCTGGTGCCCCGTGCTTACCGTAGATTGCCTCATAGCCGGCAGCATCGGCAAACCGGAAGTCGGCCGACACGTCAACCACATGCGCATCAGCATTTTTTGCGTCCGTTAGCACTTCAGCAATCATGCCGGCACTCGCACCGTGAGGCGCTGCCGAGAAGATGGCAACCTTGCCCTGCAGGTACGGCTTAAGTGCTTCTGGGCCGATAAAGCTTTGCGCACCGAACGCGCTTTGCAGATGCCCGAAGACACTGCCAATGGGCTTGCCTGCATTAGATGCGGATACGGCGGCGACCAACTCAAGCTGCGGATGCAGGGCGATCAGGCGCAGCAGTTCACCACCGACATAGCCGGAGCTGCCAATTACTACTGTCTTAATTTTTTCGCTCATGTTCTCTAATCCTGAGAGCTGCCTGAGTTTGTATTCACCTGTAGCTCTTCTTGCATCACTATGACGGCTTTAACTTGAGAATCTCGATAACGGCATCACCGAGATCGCTACTGTCCGTGAGTGCATTCCATGCCGGCACATTCATACGTTCATTGATGAGCTTCTTGCCCACCATATTATCGGTTGCCGGACCTGTGACAACATCGGTCTTCAGGCCGTATTCTTGTTGCATCAGCTTCACACCGCCCCATGCGGCAACCGGGTCATTGGCGCAGAGCACGGTGCATGACAGTGCATCGCGAATCTCTTTATCAGCGAGAATCGCCTGGACACCATAGGTGCCAAGCAATCCATCGCCCAGTTCAAAGACCACAACATCCGGTTTCTTCGCACAGAGCTTATTCAGCATGGTGCGGGTTACTGCAGGACCATTTTCGTCGCTGCTGGCGACGACGCCAAAGTCACTGAAGATAAGCGTGTTGCGCGCACCGGCATCTTCCATCGCTAGAATGTCGCGTCGCAGCGCTACACCGGTAGCCTTGAACGCATCAACCGTTAGGCCCATATGCCGCAGCCGGCTGATGATGGCGCAGGCGGCTGCAGTTTTACCCGAATCCATGCAGGTGCCGGCCAAGGCGACAATGGCGACGCCATGAGTGTCTAGCGGCGGTAGGCCGTTCAGTGTTTCGCCGCCCACTCTGGCAGGTACACCGATGCGTTCACCCAGGTGTGGGAATTCCAGCACGCTACCGAGCACACGGCCGTCAAACGGCTCTCCGAAATTGGCATTAATGGAATCACAGATACCAATGACGCCACCGATATTCAGCAGTTGCAAAATATCGCCGGGCTTTACTGATTCGGGCAAATGGCCGGAGTATCCAAATAGAGCATTCCGGTGCCCCAAAGCGCCCACTACAATATCGCCCTTTTTCAGCTGCGCCATACGCCCGCTAACAAGCTCAAGCTTGTTGTAGGTTGCTTTGTTATTGAGAACCTCCATGGCAATGAGCACGCCTTCCTCGCAAGGAATATCAGGGCTTAAATGCAACTCCTGTTTAATGTTTTTATGGAGGGCTACGGAGCCAATTTTATCAGCGATAACTGTTTTCATTTCTTTTGTCCTGCGCGGGTGTGCAACATGCCTGAAAGCGAGAGCACTGTGGAATAGCCTAGCGCATCTCGCGCCGTCCACTCGCCCGCAGATTCGCCATAAACGCTTTTAGTGGCAGCCATCAGTGAGTAGTCCGACTCCACGCCTTCAATAAACAAGCTGCCGGGACGGAGTTTTAATTTGACAGTGCCGGTGACGCGCTGCTGAGATGAATCTAGCAATGCTTCAATATCGCGGCAGACCGGATCGAGTTGTTTGCCCTCATGCACATAGTTGCCATAGTGCAGTGACACCGTCTCTTTAATCGTCATCTGCAATGAACTTAAGACTAGCTTCTCCAACTCACGATGCGCTGTGAGTAGTATCTCTGCCGCAGGCGCTTCAAACGCTACCCGACCTTTTGTACCCAGCACGGTATCGCCCAAATGAATGCCTCGGCCGATCCCATAGCCACCGGCGATGTGCTCTAGCTTTTCGATCAATTCAACCGGCGTCATCGTGGTGCCGTTAATACTGACCGGCACACCGCATTCAAAGCCGATGATCAGTTCCATGGGGGCCTGTGGATTCTCAAATGCACCTGCTGACAGCACCCAGGAATCTTCCGGAATCGTATTGGCTGATGTCAGTGTCTCTTTACCACCGATGCTAATGCCCCATAAACCACGGTTGATGGAGTACTTTGCACCCGCTGGCGGTAGCGGATAATTGCCCGCTTCCAGATACTTAATCTGCTCTTCGCGAATGAATGCCTGATCACGTACCGGAGCAATAATGTCGAGCCCCGGATTAATCGTTTTTAACGCCACTTCAAAGCGCACCTGATCGTTTCCTGCGGCGGTACAGCCATGCGCAACCGTTGCTGTGCCGCGTTCTTTGGCAAGCTCCGCCAGCAAAGTGGCCTGAATACCTCGCTCGGCACCCACGCACATGGGGTATAACTGGCCGCGACGAACATTGCCTGCAATCAGGTATTTGATAACGCGATTAAAGAAGATGTCGCGCGCTTCGATAAGTACATGCTCGCTGGCACCCAGCGCCATGGCCCGGTCTTCGAGGCTTTTTACGGCGGCAGCATCTAGTCCGCCCGTGTTAACGCAGGCCGTAATTACCGGACGACCGTAGGTTTCTTTCAACCACGGCACGCAGAAAGAGGTATCCAGTCCCCCTGAGTAGGCCAGTAGAATGGGTGCGTTGTCGGTACTGTTTGTCATGCGTTGCGTTCCTGAGCAGTTTGAGTGGCCAAGCTGCTTTGCAGTTTGGCGAGTAAAGTTTTCTGTGAACGCGCATCGCGCGTTGCAATAAAAATAGTGTCATCGCCGGAAATTGTACCGACGATTTCTGGCCATTCGCTGCGATCAAGAAACACAGCAACTCGCTGCGCTGCGCCTATCGCGGTTTTAACAATGGTCAGATTTTCTCCGGCCGTGTCGAGCTGTCGGACAAAACCCTCGGGCACATCGAGCAGACTAATAGCACCTGCTGCTGCATCGGCTGGGGCGCTGTAACCCGCCTCATCTTTTACGATGTACAGCTCTCTTAAATCACGACTTACGCTCGACTGAGTGGCATCTATACCGGCGGCATGCAGTCGATCCACCAGCACGGACTGCCTGCCAATCGCCTCTTGCGAGATGATTTGCAGAATAGCCTGGCGGCGTTTCTTACGTAAATCCGTAGTAACTGGCATGAATAAATGTCAATAATATGTGCATAAATAATAATTAATGCGCATATTATGGCCAATTTAGCGTACTGTCAAGGAAATTATGCTGATTAAGCGCGCGGTGCGTTAAAGGCGGCCGCTGCCGGAATGTCGGCCAGATGGACAGCGCTGTCCTGGTCATGCCAGGCGGCTATCAGCTGAAAGGCGATCGACTGCTGGGGGGGTAAAATAATGTCGCCGCTGCGCAGATCGTCGCGGCTGAACCAGTTTGCTTCGATGAGTTCTGCATCGTTGAGATGGATGTCTGTAGACAGAGCTTCGGCGTGAAAACCGATCATCAGCGCCGCCGGAAAAGGCCAGGGTTGGGAGGCAAGGTAGTTGCAGCGGCCCACTTGTATATTGGTCTCTTCTAAAACTTCCCGGCGTATCGCATCTTCGAGGTTCTCGCCAGGCTCGGCAAAGCCGGCGATGGTTGAGAAGCGTTGTTCGGGCCAGACCGCCTGTCGACCCAATAGGCAGCGACCCTGGTGTTCAGCCAGCACAATGATGGCCGGGTCGAGTCGTGGAAAGCTGCGCTTTTCGCAGGCACTGCACGCCATGACAAAGCCCCCTTCAATGCTCTCATTAGGCGCGCCACAGTGTCCGCAGAATCGATGAGCCTCATGCCAGTGAAGCATGGCACGTGCATAGGCCAGCAGTGCTGCCGAAGCGTTATCGACTGAGCCCAGTAAACCCCTGCCGCTAAGATAGCTGGTGTCGTCAGGAGCCACAAAGGTTCCGAATTGCCGGGTGTTGAAGGCAAACACATCCCTGCCGTTCTCCCGCCCGAGATAAACCAGCTGGGACAGCTCAAGCGAGTCAATGCCGTAACTCCCGTGCCGGCTTGCAGGCAATAGCGCGGGCTGACTGTTGCGGATAAGGAGTTCGCCCTCACAGACCGGCAGCAGGTACGCACTGCTGCCATTGAGAATGGTCTCTAGTGCCTGCGCGTCCTTGCGCAGCAGGCTCATGCGGTCGGTGTCTCCGCCGGAAAAAAACGTTTGTATGAAATCCATCGCGTACGCCAGAGATACCGAAGCAATCACTTTACCTCCTGATTGCCGCGTCTAGCAATTCGCAGGCAGGGCAGAAATGGTAATTCAGCGCATACCGGTCATGTATGTAAGTGCCATTGCAGCTCTGGCAGCTTGAAAGTCCTAGCTCTTTGGCTTGGGTGATTGCTGCAAATAGTCCCCAGGCCCTTTCGAACGAGTAACAGGGATTGTGATGCAGCTGCCGATAGCGTTCAAAAGCGTTACAAACTTTGACGCCTTGTTCGACTTTGTCGAGACCAGTGGTGCTTACCACTAGACCTTCGGCATCAAATTCCATGGCCCCACAAAGTACAAAAAGGCTGGCTAGGACGGTAGCTTCAAACTGTCGTGGACTATTGTTAATGAAGGCAGATATTTGTGTGGGTGACTTTCCGCGACGCCGTTTCACCAGGTTGCCCCGGTGCGACTTGAAATAGCTGCCGTAAATTTTCCGAATGCGATCTTCGGTGAAGCCGGTACATCTGCGAATAGTGCCCGTGCGTGCTTCGTGCCGAATCATCCGAATGGCTAGTTGAAAGCGATCCATCTCGCCGTTGTAACGATGGTCTGTAATACGCATAAATACCCCCTGATTACGGTTTTATTGGTACAACGGCAAATATTCCTAAAACCTCAATAAATGCCATATATGGGATTTTTAGACCATATATGTCAATATAGTGTCACATATGGTCCTCAAATCCCATATATAGTAAATCTTCGCTTTACTTAAGGAGTCATGACAATGCAGCAGATATCGCCGGATTTGGGGCGTTACCCTGAAATTATCGAGTTCAATCGGGAATTCATTCAATTGCTAACAGGAGTAAGTGCACCCGAGCAGGACCAACTGTTTGGTATGCCGTTGGAGTTGCTCCGTGAGTTGCGCAGTGCCGGCGACGACTTCAATGCCCTTGTCGATCAGATGCCTTGTCTGCTCGTTGAGCTTTCCCCGCTGATTGACCACTTCATCAGTTCGCCTGCGGCAAGCCGGAATACCTGTAATGAACCACGTCCGCCCGAGCACGATAGTTGGCGCACTGATGTTCGGGTCTACACGGTCGGACTCCTCACGTATGTTTGGGCTGCTGTGCGGCGGGATCCGGATGCTGCGCGTCTGTATCTTGGGTTGCGCGCGGAGTCTATAGCGGCGCTGGCGCAAATGACCCTCAGCGAACTGCGGCAACTTGCAGAGCATTCGCCGGATAGTCTGCGGGCCCGTTTTACGACACACCCGCGCTTCTGGTCAGATCTCATCTCTGTTTCGCGGTTGACCCATACGGATATCGACACGTCTGCTATAGCCCGACTTACTGCACTGCCTTTGTTGGTGGCGCAGAGCGCAATCTTGGCGAGCTAAGCCGGCTAAGGAGTCTCTTCGCGACCACTCCCGCTATAACACGGCACCTGCCTATTCACTTGTGGCGGCGCTGTGGTCACAATGTCCCGCATGAAAGCTCTCGCTATAAAGGGTCTGACGAAGACCTACCCCAATGGTATTCAAGCGCTGCAGGGTATTGATCTCGATGTCGAGGAGGGTGATTTTTTCGCGCTACTCGGACCGAATGGTGCCGGTAAAACCACCGCCATTGGCATCATTACCTCGCTGGTCAACAAGACCTGTGGCGCTGTGAGTATTTTTGGTCACAGCCTTGATAGCGATCTGTATGCCGCCAAGGCATGTATTGGTGTTGTGCCTCAGGAGATCAACATGAATCTCTATGAGAGCTGCTATGACATTGTTATGAATCAGGCCGGCTATTACGGCATCCCGCGCAGTAAGGCTGCTGTCCGTACCGAAGCCATGCTGCGTCAATTGCAGTTGTGGGATCGTCGCAATGATCAGGCACGTGGCTTATCGGGTGGTATGAAGCGCCGGCTGATGATTGCGCGTGCCTTGGTCCATGAGCCCAGACTGTTGATTCTTGACGAGCCTACGGCGGGTGTTGATATTGAGATTCGGCGTTCGATGTGGGAGTTTTTAAAAACCATTAATGAGCAGGGCACCACCATTATTCTCACCACACATTATCTGGAAGAAGCCGAAACACTGTGTCGCAACATCGCCATTATTGACGATGGTCGCATTGTTGAAAATGATGGTATGTCAGTAATATTGCGCAAGCTTCAGCAGGAGGTTTTTCTATTGGACTTGCTGGAGCCATTGCCCGAGCTGCCCGCGTTGCCTGGCTTCGCTGCCAGACTCATCGGTGACAGCGAACTTGAGGTTCAGGTTGGTAAAGACCAGAGTATTAACGATCTGTTCGCCTTATTGAGTAGCCATAACATTGTTGTCTCGAGTATGCGGAATAAGACGAATCGTCTGGAAGAGCTTTTCATGCGACTGACGCGTCGTAAAGACCTGGTCGGAGAAGGGGAATTTGCGTTATGACTCGCAGCGCTCTAAGGGTTCAGCTGGTTGGTTTGTACACGATCGTTCGCAAAGAGACCTCCCGTGTGGCCAGGATTTGGGTCCAAACCATAGTGCCTCCTGCCATCACAATGACGTTGTACTTTGTTATTTTTGGCAACCTGATAGGCCGTCGCATCGGCGAGATGGGCGGCTTTGATTACATGCAATTTATGGCGCCCGGTCTGATTATGATGGCGGTCATTACCAACTCTTATGGCAATGTGGTGTCATCGTTTTTCGGTGCCAAGTTTCAGGGCTATCTGCAGGAGATGCTGGTTTCCCCGCTAAGTAGTTGGGTCATCATTATCGGACATGTCATGGGTGGCGTTGTCCGGGGTCTTGCAGTGGGCGCTGTGGTCACGGTCGTTACGCTGTTCTTCACAGATCTTGATGTTAAGCATCCATTTATTGCGGTAAGCATGCTAGTGCTCACGGCTATTGTGTTTTCTATGGCCGGGATGATTAACGCGATCTTTGCCCGCAAGTTCGATGATGTCACCATTATTCCGGCCTTTGTGCTTGCTCCTCTCACCTATTTAGGCGGCGTTTTCTACACGACGTCCTTGTTGCCTGAGTTCTGGGAGGGGGTGTCAAAATTCAACCCCATTCTCTATATGGTAAATGGCTTTCGCTACGGCATGATCGGCGTCTCTGATATCAGCATTGGCTCTGCGTTCGGCATTATTTTGCTATTTTTGTTCAGCTTTGGCGGTGTGTGCTATTACCTGATCGACAACGGCATCGGTATTCGCGACTGACCTTCGTGTTACCTATCTGGTTGATTCGCAGTGTGAATATGCGATTATCTGAGTTGCTGCATGGATGCGATCTCATTTTTTCCAGATCGATAAGCAGATTGCGGGGAAGTGTATGAAGTCAGAACCGACCACGATTGCGCTTGTGGCCCAGTTAATTGCTGAACGCTTAGAGACTGTCTATCAGATCGATCCTTTGCCGCTGTTCCGCCAAGCGGGCTTGAACCCGGAACTAATGAATAGCCCTGGCAGCCGCTATCCGCGTTCGGCCATCATGCAACTCTGGACGTTAGCCGCGCAGGCTACCGGCGACCCTCTTATCGGCTTGCACATCGGTTCTATGGTCCGTAGCACCAGCTTTCATGCATTAGGTTTCGCCTGGTTATCGAGCCGCACATTGCTTGATGCTTTGAAGCGTCTGGCCCGTTATTACCGTGTGATTGTTACCGTGCCGTTAGAGATCGTGGTTGCGGAGCATGACGACACGATTTCGGTTGAGGTGGCCTATCCCGATGCAGACTATCCATCTCCGCCTATTGCGCTCGATTCTTTCCTTGCGTCTATTGTTAGCCTCTGTCGTGCGGCTTCTACCCAGGCGTTTAGTCCGCTGCGCATGGATGTTGATCACGATAGCTATGGGCAGGTTGCCGAGTACGAGAAGGCTTTTGGCTGTCCTGTGACGTTTAATGCCGGCCGCAATCTGTTCTGGTTTGATAAAGCCCAAATGCTAGCGACGTTGCCGGGCCATAATCTTGATGTTGCACTGGGTAATGACCGGGTGGTTGAGCATTACTTAGATGCATTGGATCCTGATCAGGTAACCACTGAAGTTCGGCGAATGCTGGTTAGCCTATTTCCTACCGGTGAAGTGAGTCAGCAGGTTATTGCGCAGCGTATGGCCCGCAGCGTGAGCACATTGCAGCGCCAGCTCACTGGAGAAGGCACGTCGTATCGCGAAGTTCAGGATGATGTGCGTGAGCAGCTTGCGGCAGAGTACGTTCGCGAGGGGAAATATTCGCTTAGTCAGGTTGCCTATTTACTGGGGTTTTCCGATCAGAGCAATTTTTCCAGAGCGTTTAAACGCTGGAAGGGTATGTCGCCTAAAGAGTATCAATCCACCGGAAAAATTAGCTAAACCTTAGTTTTTCGAGACGACAAAGCGCTGGCCTTGCCAGCTCATCACAACCCCGTTTGTTGTGATCTCCTGCACCGTAGGTCCTTCGGCAAGCGTCGAGCCTTCGGTCTGCTTCTTCATGTTGATAAAGACAAACCGCTCTGCCGGAACAGTGCTGTAGACGTGCAAATCAACCCGCATCGGTGGCAATGACATAAGCCCTTGCAGCTGCAAGGTTTCAATAGACGGTATAAGCTCATCGGAAGATGCCAGCGCTGGCATCGGCGCCGCAACCGGTGCCGGAACTACGGCCTGTCTGGCGATAGTGGTTTGCTGACCTGCCGGCTTGCCAGGTGGTTGAACAGTGGCCTGCCGGGTGCTCTCGCGGTTTGGGGCTGGCCTTGCCTGACTGGCCGATGCTGTTGTTGCCACGGTTGTTCCGGGTCCGGCAGTCAACCAGAGTATCCCCAGTAAAACGTTTAGCAGAACTAAGGCCGAGACAATAATCAGCCATGGGGTGCGCTTGCCACCCGAGGGTTTTACCGCATGGCCAGCTAGCCCGGGTGTAGCATTTCGCTGGCGTTGATGTTCTGACTTACGAAGTGCGTCCAGTATGATTGACATGCCTAGTTCCCTGTCAGCAGCAGCGGCGTGTTAGGCATCTGCAGGTCAGTATTTATCGCAATCTGAGTTTGGGCACCAATGAGCCCATCCACGGTCAGCTGCTGCTCGCGCTGGTAGGCGCGCACTTCTTCAGCCAGGGTTGCATCATAATATTCGGGGTCGGTGGTTATTGCGGGCGTTCGCCCACGAATCTTCGCTATGGTCTCGCGCAGCCATGGCACATTGGCGTTGCGTTCGCCGGGTCTGAAGAGTTTTTCCTCATCAACCTGAGGCTGCCAGACCAATAGAGAGCTGCCAAACCAACTTGCCATTAGTTCTTGCAGTGGCACATCCAACTGTTCCTGAGCGATCTCTATGGTGGCTGACGTCGCATTGAGCCTTACCAGGGTGATGCTGTGAACAGTACGATTGCTGTCCCGCACCGTGAGAATGGCAGGCCGGTTTATTGCCTGCAGCTGCGCCATCGAAGCCTGCTGCCACATGCACCGTAGACGATAGTTTTTAGCAAGATTGCAGGCATTGCCGCCGGCCGGCGAATAGTCCACACCCCATAGACTAAATAAGGTTTTAAACGCGCCAGCGGTGTCGGTTGCTTGCTTGCGTTTCTGCAAGAAGTCGTCAAGTGATACCAGAAGGTTGGCAGCTTCTCCCTCAATAGCCGGCCCGGGCGCAGCCACTATCACTGTGGCGACTGATTCAACCGGCGTCATTGCCACAGGGGCTTCAACTATAGGTTCCTCGAGAGTTAGGGTTTCCGGTGGCACGACTGCCGGCATCGCCGCGGGAATGTTAGCCGGTTCAACAATGACCGTCATTTGCGATTGTTGGCGGTTGCCTTGTTGCGTGCCAAGCCATACGCCTATGAGTAGGGCGGCGCCTAAACCAAAAGCAATGATAGGTTTTTGAAACCGCTGCCAGATGGCTTCATTATTGGGCCCGGTGTCGTAAATTTCCCGTGCGGCCTGCTTCATGAGTGCTGGCGTTACGACCAGTTTTTCCTGAGTGAAAGCACCCAAAAGAGCCCGGTCGCAGATAACGTTAATAAGGCGTGGCACACCGTGTGACAAGCTAAAGGCTTCACGGCATGCTGCCGGTGAAAAAATAGCGCCGTTGCCTCCTGCCACAGCAATACGGTGCTGAATATACTCAGTAGTGTCTTTCTTGCTCAGTGGTTCGAGATGATATCGTCCGGTAATGCGCTGAGCCAGTTGGCGCAGGTCATTCCGTGACAGCACCTGACGAAGTTCAGGCTGCCCAATCAGTGTGATCTGCAGGAGTTTGTGCTGAGATGTCTCGAGATTGGTGAGCAGTCGAATTTGTTCCAGTACATCGATCGCAAGGTTTTGCGCTTCATCAACAATTAATACGGTGCGCCGGCCGCGACTGTGATTCTCCAGCAAATAGGCATTTAGTGCCGCATGCAATTCTTTAATGCTTTCGGGATTGCTTACCGGGGGTACCCCGAGTTCTTCAAGAATAACGGCAAGGAACTCAGCGCGTGAAAGTTGCGGGTTTAACACCAGGGCAATATCGGCATTCTCGGGCAGCTGCAGCAGTAACCCGCGAATCAAGGTGGTTTTGCCGGTGCCGACTTCGCCGGTGAGTTGAATAAAACCACCCGACTCGGTAATACCATAGATCAGATGGGCAAGTGCCTCAGTATGCCGGGTGCTCATGTACAGGTATCTCGGATCCGGGGTGATCGAGAATGGTTTTTCGTTGAGACCGAAAAAGCTTGTATACATAGTTAGGCGGCCAGTGTTCGCAGCGCATTAGCGAAAAGCATTGTCTGGCATTCTAACAGCAGATTTAGCTGTCCCGCTGCACGATGTAGTTGCCTATCCAGCGCAGTGTGTCGGCGCGCTCGCCAAGAAATTCAATCGATTCAAGTGCGATTCCCAGTAGCTCTTCTGTGCGGGCGCGGGCGGCGACCATGCCAAACAGGGCGGGATAGGTGGCCTTGTCGCGTTCCTCGTCCGAACCCTGAGGCTTACCGATAACCTCGCTGCTGCCTTCAATATCGAGAATATCGTCGCGAATCTGGAAGGCCAGCCCGAGAGCATCTACAAAGCGCTCCAGCGAGTGCAGCTGGGCAGTGCGGAGCTCAGGTTTGCAGTACGCGGCCGACATGACGCTCACCCAGAGTAGCCGGCCGGTTTTCAGCCGGTACATGTGTTCAAGCTCTGCCGCGTTAAGTGTTTTGTGTTCTGAGGCGAGATCGATGGATTGTCCGCCGGTCATACCATTAGAGCCGCAGGCACGGGCCAGGGCACTAATAATCTTCCGTTGAGCTTCGGGTCGTGCTCGCATCTCCGGTGTCTCTGCCAGCACTTCAAACGCGAGAGGTTGCAGTGCATCGGCGGCCAGAATTGCAGTAGCTTCATCGAATTTGATATGCACGGTCGGTCGGCCACGGCGTAGGTCGTCGTCATCCATTGCTGGCAGATCATCGTGCACCAGTGAGAAGGCATGCATGAGTTCAATGGCCGCAGCAGGCGCATCCAGTACGACAGGCTCAATCTCAAGCGCCTCGGCAGTGGCATAGACCAGCAATGGCCGGACTCGCTTCCCGCCACCCAGTACGGCGTAGCGCATTGCTTCATGCAATTGTCGGGGCGGCAGCTGAGCATCGGGAAGGCAGCGTTCCAGCATGTGTTCTACACGCTGCGTATAGGTTTTGATTTTATCTCGGTAAGGCATGCGGGACCTTTGATCTTTGATGGCGCCGATTATAGAGCTTCAATATTGCTATTGTTGCAGAAACTTAAGCGCTTACCCTAATCCCGATAATATTAACCGCTGCGAGGCTATAATTAGGCGCTACTTTAATAATCAGAAGTATCCGGGAATTTTTTCAATGCAAGCTACTGCGATTGCGCATCCTAACGTTGCACTTATCAAGTACTGGGGTAAGAGCGACAGCATGTTGAATCTGCCGGCTACAGGCTCTTTATCGATAACACTCGGCGGCTTGCATACGCACACGTCAGTGTCTTTCGAAGCTGGCCTGCAACAGGACAGTTTGTTGTTGGATGGCAAAACTGATTCGGCAGCAGACCTTCGCATGGTGCGTTGCCTGGATGAAGTGCGTCGGCACGCGTGTTGTGAACTGTTCGCAAGCGTTGAATCCGCCAATGATTTTCCAACGGGTGCCGGACTAGCTTCCTCAGCCTCAGGGTTTGCAGCACTGACAGTGGCGGCAACACGCGCTCTAAAACTTGATCTTCCGCCACAGGAGATGGCGCGCATTGCCCGTCTGGGGTCGGGTTCAGCACCACGATCGTTGTTTGCCGGTGCAGTATTGCTGGATATTGCGAGTTCCCCCGGGGAGACATTGTGTTCGACGATTAGTCCTCCGGACCGCTGGCCACTAAGCGTTGTTGTGGCGGTTACATCCGTCGAAAAGAAGGCGATTAGTTCAACGGCGGGCATGGAATCGAGCAGGGCAGCTTCGCCTTACTTCGAGGGTTGGGTGAACAGTCATCCCGCCGATCTTGCTGCCGGTCTGGCGTGTTTTGCCGATCAGGATTTTATGCGGCTCGCAGAGCTTGCTGAGCACAACTGCCTGAAAATGCATGCGCTAGCCATGAGCACTCAGCCGCCGCTGTTGTATTGGTCGCCGGCCACTCTGGCGTGTATGCAGGCAGTGATGAGTTTGCGTGCCGATGGCGTGCCGGTATTTTTTACTGTCGATGCCGGCCCGCAAGTTAAGGCGGTTTGTTTGCCCGAAGCGGCTTTGCAAGTCCGGCAGCGCTTGCAGCAGGTTCCGGGTGTTGTGCAAACACTCGATTGCACGCTGGGACAGGGTGCCTGGGTTGAATCTGCGGATTAGCCTGTGAATACGACAATTACAGCCAGCGCGCCGGGCAAGCTTGTGATGAGCGGTGAATATGCGGTTATTGATGGCGCGCCCGCCGTCTCGCTGGCTATCAACCGCCGGGCAAAAGTGACGGTGCACGCGGCGGCTGATGGTTGTGTGCTTGAGGTCATTACCGCGAACCACAGGCAGTTTTCATTCAGCTGGCATTCGTCCGGCGAGATTCTTTTTACCGGTGAGCAACCCGCCGACCGCGGCACGTTGCTTACGGTGTTATTGAAACATCTGGCAAATAGTTTGCCTTCAACGATGCCATCGGTCCGGATTGTGATTGATTCCAGTGAGTTCTATGCTGTCGAGAGTCGGCAGAAATTGGGCCTGGGCTCATCAGCAGCGGTTTGCGTGGCGCTTACTGCAGCACTGCATCGTTTGTTTTCTGTGCAGCTCGAGTTGCATGAGCTCTGTTATCGGGTGCATGCCGACTTTCAGAATGGCAAAGGCAGCGGCATTGATGTTGCAACCAGCTTGCACGGCGGAGTGATTCAGTTTCAGACGTTATCGACAGGCCTGCCGCAAACCCGCTATTTACATTGGCCGGAGGGTCTGTACATGCTGCCGGTCTGGACGGGACATGCCGCTTCCACAAGCAGTATGCTGGCACAACTGGATCGCCTGAAAGCTGATCAGCCGGCACGGTATCTGGGGCTGATCGATGCGCTTGCTCAGGTCGCCACTCAGCTGTGCGCCGAATGGCAGCGCAATAACATTACCGGGCTGCTCGACTTGCTGGCGTTATATGGCGATGGGCTGGGCCAGCTTGATGAAACTGCCTGTGTGGGTATCTACTCGCCTGAACACATTGAGTTTCAGCATCGTGCTGCGAGTATTGGCGCCGTGTATAAGCCTTCCGGCGCCGGTGGCGGCGACTTTGGCCTGGTGTTCAGCGATTCTTCGGCAAGTATCGAGCAATTGGCGGCCGAGTTCGGTTCTGCGGTGGTGTTGTCTAATTGGTCTGAGTCGGTGGCGGGGCTCGAGCTTAGCGACTGATATAGCGGTAGTACTCAATACCCACATCCTGAAAACCCGCCCCCTTGCTATGACCAACATGAGTCACGATACATTCGTTGCTGGCAGGAAAGCCTAAATCATCGGTATCGGCGCGGTCACGTAGCGCCAGATATTGAGGTTCGGTCAGATCAATAGTGTTTTCCAATGCCTGAGCGAATTGAATTTTTGCCGCGGCTGCTTCCCAGCCAGGAAGAACTCTTAAAGGTATTGCTTCGGCGGCATCGCCACTGCCATAAGCCACCAAAAGCATTTCCTGATTGCTCAGATTTTCGCCACGTTCTGCGGCTTCAGCGAAGCCTGCAGCCAACCATGCGGGCAAGGCACCAGAATAGATGTTGCCCAGATCCATCATAGGCTCTGAACCCAACGACATCTTGTCGCTGACGCGGGATTTAAAGTCCGGCAGCTTACGCAATGCGCGCAATACCTTGTTGCTTAAAGGAAATACGTCATCATCAATGCAGCCACTCGTGGCAAGACCGGCAACGTCTGGTAGTGAAATTATCTCGCTAATCATGTCACCAGAATCTACCCCGGCTGCTTTGCAGTAGTCCGCCAGAACGGCGTGGTCTGCAGCGGCGCCTGAAGCCAGTGCGTGCAGCCAGGCCATGCCCCAGCCGGTTTCCGGCATGCGGCGGAACGGGCGGTGCATAAAGACGTGCGATATATGGCGAAGATAATCTGCAGGCTTGATTTTGCGACGCGTATACATTTGTTCCAGTGCGCGCATTACTTCATCGACATAGCAGCTGGTTGAATACTTGCCATTAAACACCGGGATATCCCGGCAGGCTTCAATCTGGCCGGTACCATTTCTATAGGCAATAGGTTTGCGGAAGTCTACAGCCCTATAACTTGAGGCGCTGCCCGATTCATTCAGATCGATGCTGGCCATCACCGGGTTTGGCTCGAGCAACATGGCGACCGCGCCCGCCCCCTGCGTTGGCTCGCCGGAGCTGTTGCGCTCATACAGCGCGATGTCGGAACAGATCACAATAGCCTGACGGTCGTGGCCGTCAGAACTCAGGTAGCGGAGCCCGTTTTTGAGTGCATAAACCCCGCCAAGGCAGGCGTGCTTAAACTCAGGCACTTCGCAATGCCGTGACAACGGTGCCATACCCTGGGCGATCAGCGCTTCGTCGACGATCCCTTTGACGATAATCGCACCTGCCGAGTTATCCGTGCTCGATTCGGTACCGAGGGCTAGAAAACCGACGTTTTGCGGATCAATGTTATAGCGCTCTATCAGGCGCAACACGGCATTGGCTGCCATGGTGTAAACGCTCTGCTGCGGGCCCAGCATCCGGAAACTATGGCCAATAACGTTGCGGACCTTAGCCCAATCACCGCCGTTCCATTCACACCAGTCTTCCAGGCGCACACGATAGGGCGGAACATGCACGGCAAGTCCACTGATTCCTACGGGTGTTTGATTGTTCTGAGTCATTGTTTCAATCAGACCGCTTATGAGTCCGGCCTTCATTGCGGCTGAATCGTTGCGAAAGCCGCAACGATTCAGCGGGTTGGCTTACTCGACGGTAATAGTAATTCGCTCGGAGATGACTGGCGGCTCGTGCGGCACATGATTGCCATCGCCCAATATGAGCTGCAGCGTATGTGTGCCGGGCTCGAGTTCTACAATGGTTTCAAGCTGACCGCCACCAAAGTGAATGTGATGCGTATCGGCGGGAAAGGCCTGATTCATGGGCGGCAGTGGGGCATCAATGAGCAGGTGATGATGCCCTGTTGCCGGATCGTATGTACCTGCGGTAACGATGGCGATGTTCTCAGCACCAAATTGCAGCGCGAGCGGTGACGTTACGGTGTCGCCGTCGTTAATGTTACTAAGGAATACCACGGCGCCTTCCGGTGACGGTGTGCGCGGCATCTCGAGTACCTTGAGAGGACTTTCTTCTGCAACAATCTTATAGCCTGATTGAGGGGTGCTGGATTGCTGCGGAGCATCTTCGCCACCGCCGCAGCCTGCAAGGAGACCACCAGCCGCCAGTAGTGCGAGAGCGTGAAGAAATCTAGCCTTAAGAAATCTAGTATTCGTTAATGTCATGGTGACGCCTTTCCTTAGAGAACCGCGATATTACTCCAGTTTGCCGGATGCTGTCATGGTTGGCTAGCGGCGACCAAAATCCTCTGGTCCGAAATCATCAACCGCAACGAGAGCCATGACGGCTTTGTCGTAGTGCCGCAATTGCTCTGCTTCATCCTCGATGATCAGTCCTTCTTCCAATGCCGCCTCTATTTGTGCCGGCAGATCGGCACCCTGTATAAGCCCGGCTTTAACCGCCTGACGAATCTTCTTCTCCAGAGGCGCCGCATGTTCGGCCATTTCCAGCGCCATTTGCAGTTCCCCTAAGGGGTTGCCGGCGTGCTGCGCTTTATAGACATCGATAGCCAGCCGTTCGCGAGTTGGCGTTGAATGCGTGACCAGATCGACAATCTCTGCGCCCAGCTTGTCCGATGGCGCAAAATACATGCGACCGCGGGGGAAAATCATGAGGCGTAACCCGGCCGCAACGAGTCTATTCGGGAAGTTGCGCAAGAATCCATGCAGCTGTTCCTGAGCTTGATACAACAGCGTGCGACAGGCCCATTCGACGAGCGGCAGGTCACTTGCCTGGCGACCCTGGTTCTCGAAGTGCTTCAGCACTGTGCTGGCCAGATACAAAGCCGCGAACACATCAGCCAGTCGGCCGCTTAATGACTCGCGACGTTTCAAACTGCCACCCAGTACCAGCATGGCGGTATCTGCCGCCAGAGCGAAGGCGGCGCTGTAGCGGTTAATATGCTGGTAATAGCGTTTCGTAGGACCTTCGATAGGCACATCGGTGAACCGGGCATGGGTGAGTGCCAGCACAAAGGAGCGGGCGGCATTGCCCAGTGCATTGCCAATGTGTTTGAACAGGTACTCGTCAAACTCAGCAAGACCTTCGCTGTGGTCAGGATTCTTTGCAGCCGCCATTTCTTTAAGTACATAGGGGTGACAACGAATCGCGCCCTGGCCAAACACAATCAGGCTGCGGGTCAGAATATTGGCGCCTTCCACGGTGATACTGATCGGAATGCTGGCGTAGGTATTCGCGAGATAGTTTTTGGGCCCCATCATGATGCCCTTGCCACCCTGAATATCCATGGCATCGTTGGAGACATCTCTGCCGAGTTCGGTGCAATAGGCTTTTAAGATGGCGGATGGCACCGAGGGCTTCTCGCCACGGGCAATCAGGTTGCAGGTAACTGATACCGCCGAGTTCATGATGTAGGTGTTGCCGGCCATGCGGGCAATGACTTCGCCCACACCTTCGAACTGGCTCAACGACACATTAAATTGTTTGCGGATATGTGCGTATGCACCGGTCGCATAAATAGCGGCTTGCGCGCCACCTTGTGCTTCGGAAGGCAGTGAAATGCCACGCCCGGCTGAGAGCTGCTCCATCAGCATGCGCCAACCCTGACCGGCTTTGTCCGGCCCGCCGATAATAGCGTCCACCGGCACAAACACGTCTTTGCCCTGAGTGGGACCGTTCTGGAACGGTGTGCCCAATGGCATATGCCGCCGGCCAATGGTCACTCCGGGTGTATTGGCAGGGATAAGGGCTGCAGTAATGCCACGGTCGACGTCTGCGCCGAGCAATTGCTCGGGGTCATACAGCTTAAATGCGAGCCCAATGACGGTCGCAACCGGTGACAGCGTGATATAGCGTTTATCCCAGTTGAGCCGCATACCCAGCACTTCTTTGCCTTCGTACTCGCCCATACAGACAATGCCGGTATCCGGAATTGATGCCGCATCCGAGCCGGCGCGAGGGGCCGTCAGCGCGAAACACGGCACTTCGGTGCCAGTAGCGAGGCCCGGCAAGTAGCGTTGCTTTTGCTCGTCGGTACCGTAATGCACCAGCAGTTCTGCAGGACCCAGTGAATTGGGTACGGCCACGGTAGAGGCAGCAACTACAGATCGGCTCACCAACTTAGCCAATACTTTGGCGACGGCATTGGCCGAGAAGCCCAGGCCACCATATTCCACTGGAATAATCATGCCGAAGAAACCCTGCTTCTTGATATAGGCCCAAACCTCCGGCGGCATATCGCCCAGCTCATGAACAATTTGCCAGTCGTCCAGCATTTTGCAGAGTTCCGTCGTCGGGCCATCCAGAAATGCCTGCTCCGCGTCAGTGAGCTTTGGTTTTGGAATAGCCAGCCATTGATTCCAGTTGGGATGGCCGGTGAACAACTCGCCATCCCAGCCTACCGTGCCTGCTTCTAGTGCTTCCCGCTCTGTATCGGAGAGCTCGGGCACCATCGTTTTGTAGATATCGAAGGCCGCCGCGGTAATCCGTGTCCGGCGAAAGTTCTCGAAATTCAACAAGACCATGCAGCCAAAGCCCACCCACAACAGCAAAAACCAGAGTGCGGGACCGGCACCCAGCGCGGTATATATCGCCAGACTTACGCCAGTGGCTATGGTTGAGCTGCGCAGATCAAAACGCTGATACGCCAGAAAAATAAGCACACTGAAAAACAGTGCAAACCAGATCAAGCTTGAGAGCAGAATAGCCACGATAAACCCTTCCGGAGGTTGGATTCTGCGCGATCAGGCGCAAAACGATGAATTATTATTCTAAGAGTATCTGGCATGCCGGCAGTTCCGTTGCCCCTGCCGATTTATTCTTCAGACTATACCTTATGCGATGTTATTTGCCGCAGTGGCAACGATATACGCCGTTTCTGTAAGCAATTACGCGAAAGCGCCGATAGGGCTGAAATTGCCCACCCAGCAGCACCGCAGTGGCTGAGTATTGAGATTTGTTCTTAAAAAAGGCCCGCACATGCGGGCCTTTTTTATTGCAGCTGAACGACGCTCTTATGCAGGAAACAGGTGCTCTACCGCCGCGCGTTCTTCGCGCAGTTCATCTGCGCTCGCATCCATCAGTTTGCGGCTGAAGTCTGTGATCTCCAGGCCCTGTACGATCTCATACTCGCCGCCTTTGCAGGTCACAGGGAATGAGTAAACGATGCCTTCAGCAATGCCGTAGCTGCCGTCAGAAGGCACGGCCATGCTGGTGTATTCGCCTGCCGCAGTGCCCAGCGCCCAGTCACGCACATGGTCAATGGCAGAGGAGGCTGCTGATGCTGCACTGGAAAGACCGCGGGCTTTAATGATCGCCGCGCCGCGCTGTTGCACGGTGCTAATGAAATTGCCTTGCAACCAGTTGTTGTCGATGGCATCGGTAGCGGGCTTGCCAGCAACGCTGCAGTGGCTGATGTCAGGATACTGAGTGGCTGAGTGATTGCCCCAAATGATAGCGCCTTTCACTGCCGTGTTATGCACACCCGCTTTAGCGGCCAACTGCGCCAACGCACGGTTGTGATCGAGGCGTGTCATTGCAGTGAAGTTTTCTTTCGGAATCTTTGGCGCGTTTTGCTGTGCAATCAGTGCATTGGTGTTAGCAGGATTGCCGACAACCAGTACTTTAATATCCCGGCTGGCATTATCGTTCATTGCCTTGCCCTGTACCGAGAAGATAGCGGCGTTACCTTGCAACAGATCGGCACGTTCCATGCCAGGGCCACGAGGCTTGGCGCCTACAAGCAAGGCGTAGTCGGCATCTTTGAATGCCACGTTAGCGTCATCGCTGCAAACGATGCCTGCGAGTGTTGGCAAGGCACAGTCATCAAGCTCCATGGCAACGCCTTTCAGCGCGTCCAGCGCCGGTGTTATTTCCAGTAGCTGCAGAATAACGGGCTGATCAGCACCAAGCATTTGGCCTGAAGCAATACGGAAGGCCAGTGCGTAACCGATCTGGCCGGCGGCGCCGGTAATGGCGACTCTAACGGGGGATTTCATGGTTATTAGTTCCTGTATGTCGTTCTTGTGAATCTAGTTTAAGTGCTAGACGGCAAATAGCATGTGCACCGGCGGCGGCACGTCGGCCGCTCGCCTGAATCGGGTGCGGAATTCTAGCACCTGCTATAAATATTTGAATCCGGTAGGGCCCGTAACGCGCCCATTAGCTGCTGCCTCGATATCTCAGGCCGCTAGATTCCGGTGATTATGTTTCTAATACAGCGGCTTAAGGCTACTGATTCTTCTTGAAAGACCGGATTTGAGCATTAAAGTCAGCCGCCAGTGTATTCATCTCGTCGACGGCGGCGTTGTGGCGCATATCGCGAATCCGGATTTCGTCTTCCGTAATGTCTGGCCCTAGCGCTTTAGCTTCTGCATTCAGGCAGATCAGATAACCTTCGACGCTAGCCATATATTGTTTGACGTCCGACTGCGTAGCGACCATCTCCGCCTCAGAGGCAGCACTGCCGTCAGGCATCTTAATGTTGCCGGGAAAGTCACAAGCAGCTTGGGCACTAATGGCTAGGAGCAGACCGCACACAACTGGCAGGGTCCGGCGAAGAATAGAAGTTAATGAATGCATTATTATTACCCAATGGCTAACTAGCGGATGATCATTATTATGCCGCAACATCGCGTTATCATCCATTGTGCTCTGTAGCTATTATTGCCTGACTATCGGAACCCTCGGCGGCAGTAAATGGCACAGAGGGCGTCTTTTATAAGGAATTTCGGGCGTTTGCCGACAAAAACCACAGCATCTAAAGCATTTTCGCCCGGTTTCGGTCTGAAAAGTGCCCACGTCCAGTCGGTGCTTTCGAGCACCGGAGTGCGGGGTGGTCTCGTGCGCCGGCACTTTGCGCCTTTGCGGCCAGAGACTCACGATGTGCTGGTGCCCTGTGGCGGTGGCGTGCGCCTGCTGGCGCATTACACGGCCGCGGCCGCGGATGCGCCACTCATTGTTCTTATTCATGGCTGGGAGGGCAGCGCCGAATCAGTGTATTTGCTGTCCGCTACGCAGCAGTTTCATGCCTCAGGTTATGCGGTATTGCGACTAAACCTGCGCGACCATGGGCCATCTCATCATTTAAATGAAGATCTGTTTCACTCCTGTCGGTTGCAGGAAGTAGTGGATGCTGTTGCCTGGGCCGCACAGCATTATCGACCTCGGCGATTGCTGCTTGGCGGGTTTTCTCTCGGCGGTAATTTTGCGCTGCGGGTAGCGGCTGTAGCGCCTGAGCACGGTATCGATTTAGACCGTGTGTTGGCGGTATGTCCGGTGCTCGATCCTAGCGATGCAATGGCTGCATTGGATTCCGGATGGTTTGTCTATCGCTGGTATTTCTTGCGTAGATGGCGCAGTTCACTGATGAAAAAAATGGCGGCTTTCCCGGAACGTTATGACTTCTCGAGGCTCCGCTCGTTTAGCACGCTCACTGAAATGACCGAGTATTTTGTCGTGAACCATACGGAGTACTCCACGCTTTATGACTACCTCAACGGCTACTCGCTGATTCATGGGCGCTTAGCCAAACTTGAAGTTGATTCCCGCGTGCTGATGGCGGCCGATGATCCGATTATTCCTGTTGCCGGGTTGCACGCTTTAGCAGGTATTCCTGCGTTGCATGCCGAAGTTGCTAATTACGGGGGGCACTGTGGCTTTCTTGAGAACTGGCGATTGCAGAGCTGGGTTAACGACTGGCTGCTCCGGGCGGCCTATTCGCCGTAGCCGCCCGTTGCAATGCTGATGACACTGCCTTCATCGAGTCTGATGGTGCGCCTAAGCTTTCAGTTGCCAAAGCCATACGTCCAGGTTTCTAGCCAAACTTCTTCACTCGCTCTGCGGCCTAAGGTCGCGGTGCTGCCTGCAACCGTGGAGCGTTCAAGCCTTAATGCGCTTGAACTAGTGACTACGGGCGTGCGATAAATAATGCGCCGTTCAATGTTGGTGGGCTCGCCGCAATACTTTCGGACTTTCTCTGCACTATCCCCTTTCCTGATGACCTTGCTGCCGCAGTGCATAGCCTCAGCCGGCACGCTGATCAGCAGCCGGATAACGCAGGCGCTGAAGATCAACCATTTGCTGTGGGTCCGGAAAGACTGTTGCATTAAAACCGCCAATAGATTCTGACAAGCTCATTGTGCCTCAGTAGCAGCGACCCTTGCAGCGCTAATGCCGCGGCCCGTTTTAAGTGGCTCAATAGTGTGTATTCGCTGCCTTTTGAGTTATTGTTGCGCTCGATATCAGCGGTAGCGCCGACAAACGTTTTGTTAGCGACCCTGTGTTGTTCATGACGTAAAGAAGAAGCGGCGCCTTTTGGGCGGCTGTTGCTTGTGGTTTTTACGCCGCTAGTTGGCGCAGAAGAAAGCGATGAGCCTTCAGTCAGGCAGAGATTTAAGTCCAAGGAGAGCCATCACCGCATGAGTGATGTTTTCGCAAAACGTATTCGTGACTTGCAGCAGCAAGATTGCCGGAGTTTGTTCGGTGGCGGCATGCGTGGCATCGAGCGCGAGTGCTTGCGCATTTCTCCCGAGGGGTTGATCGCGCAGACGCCACATCCAGCCGGCCTCGGTTCTGCATTGACCCACAACTACATTACAACCGACTACTCTGAGGCATTGCTTGAGTTTGTGACGCCGCCTCAGCAGAGTACCTGGGAAGTGATGCAGTGCCTCTTTGATCTGCACCAGTTTGCTTTCGAGCAGCTCGGCGATGAACTGCTTTGGCCTTTCAGCATGCCCTGCGGTCTGACCACGGAAGATGCAATACCCCTGGCTCGCTATGGCGAATCCAACGTTGGGCGCATGAAAACGTTGTATCGCATGGGCTTAGGCAGTCGTTATGGTCGCTTTATGCAGGTCATTTCGGGCCTGCATTTGAATTATTCCTTGCCTGAGCATTTTTGGCCGGTCTATCAAGAGCTGGAGGGCGATTCAGGCGATGCCAATCAGTTCCGTTCAGCCCAATATATGAGCCTCGTGCGTAATGTGCGGCGTTATGACTGGCTTATTTTGTACCTGTTTGGCGCATCACCTGCCGTCTGTAAAACGTTTCTCAAAGGACGGTCCACCGAGCTGCATGAGCTGGACTCCGGCACCGTATTTGGCCCCTATGCCACGTCGCTGCGGATGAGCGGAGTGGGTTATCAGAACACCAGTCAGTCGGCCCTGCATGTGTCTGCCAATAGTCTGCAAGAGTATGTCCGTGACTTGTCGGCGGCGATAGAAACGCCAGATGCTGAGTGGCAACAGTTGGGTCTCAAGCGTGATGGTGAGTATTTGCAGCTCAATACGAATAAATTACAGATTGAGAATGAGTTTTACAGTTCAGTGCGACCGAAGCGGGTTGCCCGCAGCGGTGAGCGCCCCACTAAAGCGCTGCAACGCGGGGGTATCGAGTACGTTGAGCTGCGGGTTCTTGATGTCAGCCCATTTGATCCGGTGGGTATTAATCAGGCCGAAATTCGTTTCGTCGAAACCTATTTGGTGTATTGCATGTTGCAGGAAAGTCCGTTGATTTCTGCGGGCGAGACTGCAGCCGCTAAGAGCAATCAGGCAGCCGTTGCAACTGATGGCCGGCGCCCCGGTTTGATGTTGCAACGTCGTGGCTCACCCGTTGCTATGCAGGATTGGGCGCTTGAGTTGCTGGAAGATATGCAGCCGGTAGCGGCCATGCTGGACTGTGGAGTTGGTGAGGAATATCAGCAAGCTCTGGTGATGCAGATGGCGGTTGTTCGTGACCCCGAGTTAACCCCTTCTGCACGTATGCTTAGTGAGTTGCGGGAGAATAAGTTGTCTTTCGTCGACTATGGTATGCAGATTGCCGAGGCAAACCGCCAATATTTTCTTGCGCAAGCGCCTGAGCACAATGTGCGCCGTGAGACGCTTCTCGAAGAAACCCGTGCGTCGTTAGAGCGGCAGCGAGCCATTGAAGTAGCAGATAGTGTCAGCTTCGGCGAGTATATTCAGCGCTACTATTCATAGCGTGCTGACGCTGATGGTGGCGTTTTAAGTATCGCCTGCTACTATCTTCACGGGCTTGACGAACAAACCACAATCAGGGGACGTTCCGATTAAAACGCTGATTTCATCCTTTGTACTGGGTCTTGTGTTGGTGCTCGTCGGAGCTTACCTGTACCCCCTCCCCACCAACGTCCGCCTGCGCTCGGATACCGAGCCTGTGGCCAATGGCGGTCGCAAAGAAGATTTCTACATTAACCTTGAGTTTGATCGTCTGGCACCTGCCCAGGAGGTCTTGGCCGCGCCTTTCCCCGAGAAGGGCTTGCAGTCCGGCGGGGATCAGGTGGTTCGCGCCGAGTTGTTTCGACTGCGAAATGCGCAGCGTGAAGTTATTGGTCTGGCAACGAGAATGACCGGCCTAGTGCCTGCTGCCAGCGGTGACCCTTTTGTAGCGATCAATTGGCTGGTGTTAGTGCCCGGTCGAGGTGCCTTCTTGTTATCGCAAGGTCCTGTGCTTGATGCCGGCGTTCTGCCCGAGTCGGCGCAGTTTGAACGGGGTGACATGTTAATTGGCGATGGCGAGTTTTCCGGGTTGTCGGGCAGCTATGTTGAAGCCACTTTGTCGGAAGATGTCGATGGCGATGGCATCGAAGAAAGTGTGCTGTTGTTGAGTACGCGCATGGCTTCCGGAGATTCAGCATGAGCAATTTGAAATTCATCTTGGGCCTGCTGGCCGGCATACTCGTCGGGATTCTGGTCGTGGTATTTAATCCGTTGCCGGACGGTACCTTGCTGCGCAGCGTGCCGGATGGTGAGTATCACAGCTATACCACCAGTGATGTTTACGGTATGCACCGCAGTGTCGATGGCATTCTGAATTTTGCATGGTTACTGCAGGGGCCGGGTGACTTTGTGGAACCGGCTATTCGCAATACAACGGCTTCAGTGCTGTTGCTTCGCGACGATACCGGTAACCCTGTGGCGTTTGCGACCCGGCTTAGTACCGTCGCGCGCAATGATAATCTGTTGCTCGGAAGCCTCAAAATGCGGAGCTACTGGAATATCTTTTGGCCTAATGAGGGCAGTGTCTACATGCAGTCAGAAGAGACGCGCCGGCCGATGCTCCGTGATGGCGTATTGTCGTTTTTGAGTGGTGGTGATCTGGCGGCCAATGCTGACAGTTACGTACTGACCACCGACACCGACCTTAATCGCATTGTTGGTTTGAGCGGCGAGTTAGCCAACGTCACCGGAGCCTATTCTGAGGCTTTGTTGAGTCCGGCAACTGATCCTGAGATCCAGCAGGGCGAACTCAAGCTGCGTCTTGAGCGCTAAAGGATCTGCTAAAGACTCTGGCTAAGCAGCTGCTAGCGCGGCATTGGCAATCTCTTTGAACGGGATGCTCATATCGCGAAGCTGCTCAACATCGAGACTAGCACCCTTTGCGAGCAATTTTTTGGCCAGCATAAATTCACGTGCACTATTCACGGCGTCCACCGCGAGTAACTTATTGCCCTTGAGATAAAAGGCGGCGAAGCTTTTACTGTCGGGTTCGCCGCGCACAACCACCGTGTCATAGCCCTGCGAGAGGCCGACAATCTGCAGTTTGACGTCGTACTGATCCGACCAGAACCAGGGTATCTGAGCGTATTCAACCGGTGCCCCACAAATGCTAGCGGCCACCGTTTTTCCCTGCTCCAGCGCGTTATGCACCGATTCAAGCCGGACACTACGGTTCAACAAGCGGTTGGGATGAGATGTGCAGTCGCCGGCAGCCAGTATGGCCGGGTCATTGGTGACACAAAATTCGTTAACAACAATGCCATTGTCGACCGCAATACCAGCCTCTTCGGCCAGTTCGGTATTGGGCAGAATGCCAATGCCAATGATGACCATGTCGGCGGGCACTACCACGTCGTCTTTTAGGTGCACGGCGGTAATCTGTTGATCACCACTGAAGCGATCGATGGCCACGTTGCAGCGTAAGTCGACGCCCGCATCCTGATGCAGCTTGCTGTAAAACGCGGAGAGCTCGGGTGCTACTACGCGCTGCAAGGGTCGTTCGGCCATTTCAAGAACAGTAACGTTGAGTCCGGATTTGCGAGCTACTGCGGCAACTTCAAGGCCAATGTAGCCCGCGCCCACAATGACCAAATTCTTTGCTGTGCCAAAATCGGCGCGAATGGCATCTACATCGGCAATGCTGCGTAAGTAGTGCACACCGTGTAAGTCGCTGCCGGGGATCGAGGCTTTACGGACACGACTGCCGGTGCACAGCACCAGCCAGTCATAGTTCAATGAGGTATCGTTATCGAGCTTGAGGGTCTTTGTATCCCGCTTTATATCGTCCACACGGGTGTTCAGCAGCAGCTCAATATTATGCTCCGGATAGTACTGTTCAGGTTTAAAAAACAGCCGCTTAGTTTCCAGTTCGCCGGCGAGAAATGCCTTCGATAATGGCGGGCGCTGATAAGGCACCCAGGGCTCATCACCGATTAGGGTAATGTCGCCGGCGTAGCCTTTCTGCCGCAAAGACACAGCAACTTGCCCGGCTGCATGGCCCGCACCAACAACAACAACTTTCTCACTCATAAATGGTCTTTCCGGCCCCGGGTTGCGCGCAGCGTTTGCTGATGGGGCGAAGGCTTTAGCGCTTATTAGCGGTCATTATACTGAGGATTAGCGGCGGATGCGCGCTGCGGAGTGGGCAGACTCCGGCGGTTTCGCTAGTTGTCGGTTTGAATCGGTGCCCCGAAACCACCGCCACCCGGCGTACTAATGCGCACCCGGTCGCCCGGCAAAACCTTAATAGCAGCGGTGCTTGCCAACAGTTTGCCGACACCTTGGCTAATGAGCCTGTTTTCCCCGCATGCAGCCGGAGTGCCTCCGTTTAAACCAAACGGTGGAACACGTCGGTGGTTGGCGAGAATGGCAAACTCCATGGCTTCAAGAAATTCGATTTCCCGAATCAGGCCATTGCCCCCGGAATATTGACCTGGGCCACCGGAGCCGCGCCTGATGCTGAATTCGGTAATTCTGACCGGGTAACGGGTTTCGAGAAGCTCTGTATCGGTGAGTCTTGAATTCGTCATGTGGGTCTGAACAGCATCTGCTCCGACAAACGAAGGCCCTGCGCCGCTGCCGCCCGCTAGCGTTTCATAGTACTGATATTGCGCATTACCAAAGGTGACGTTGTTCATTGTGCCTTGCGATGCGGCCAGAAGGCCGAGTGCTCCTAGCAGCGCATCGACAATACACTGCGAGGTTTCAACGTTGCCCGCCACTACCGCAGCACCCGGCAGCGGGCGAAGCATTGAACCGTGTGGTATGACTATTTCAATGGGTCTTAAGCAGCCTGCATTTAACGGAATCGCTTTTTGCGCGAGCGTGCGGAATACGTAGAGCACTGCAGCTCGCGCAATGGCTTCGGGCGCGTTGAAATTGGTCTTGCTCTGCGGGCTGCTGCCGGCAAAGTTGACCGTCGCGTTGCGCGTCTGCGCATCAATGTGAATGTCTACGGCAATCGCTTCGCCACTATCCAGTTCATAGCGAAATGCGCCGCTTCGCAACCCGGCTATAGCGTCACGGATCACGGCTTCGGCGTTATCAAGAACATGCCGCATATAGGCTTGCAGTGTTGTGTTACCGACTTCATCTACCAGTGTCAGCATTAGCGTCTGGCCCTTGCGATTGGCCGCCAACTGCGCGATAAGATCGGCGACATTTTGCTCGGAGTTGCGCGCAGGCCAGGGCCCTTGCGCCAGGTGCGTCCGGATAGCGGCTTCGCGTAACCCGCCATTTTCGACGAGACAAAAGCCATCGAAAATAATGCCTTCGTCTTCGATGGTTAGGCTGTCAGGCGGCATTGAGCCCGGGCTGATACCGCCTATATCAGCGTGATGAGCCCGCGAAGCCAGCAGACAAATCAGCGCTCCGCTGCCGGGATGCAGCAGAGGAGAGACCACCGTAATATCAGGCAAGTGAGTGCCGCCGGCAAACGGTGAATTACTGGCATACGTATTACCTTTTAAGAATCCGGCGCGTTGGTTGGCGAGCAGATGTTGCACGCAGGTGTCCATTGAGCCTAAGTGCACCGGAATGTGCGGTGCATTGGCAATAAGCTCTCCCTGCGGATTAAACAGTGCGCACGAGAAATCGAGACGGTCCTTAATGTTGGTGGATCGCGCCGAGGCTTGCAGAGCATCACCCATCTGTTTGGCGATATGCATAAAGCGATTGTTGAAGATCTCGAGGAGTACCGGGTCTACATTTTCTGTGGCATCCGTCCTATCGGTTACTACCTGTTCGCGTTTCAGGCGCAATTGCCCGGCTGCGTTTAGCGTTACTGTCCAGCCGGATTGCAGCAGCGTGCTGGAGTTGTTGTCCATGATAAGTGCGGGTCCATGCACGCGGCTCTTTTTCTTGTTCTGGGCCTGCAGTGCGCTACGGTGAATGCACGGGATATTCTGCCAATCTTCGTGGAGAAATACGCTTGCTGAATTTGGAATCTGGAGCGCGGCATCCGCGTTAAGTGGGCCATGAGCCGCACTGCCTGTGGCACCCGTCGTGTGCACTTCGATGGAGTCAATGACGAGTAGCGCATCAGCAGGCGGCGCAAAACCAAAAAGCTGCTGATGTGCTGCCTGAAAACCCTCCGCCAGTGCGGCGACTCTGCCGGGGTTTGCCGCGTCGAACGACACCGGCACGCTATTGTCGCTACCGCCAACTTTAATAAATAGCCGGACCGAGGATTGCAGCGTCGCCGCATCGATATGTTGCGCCAACACTTCTGCCGCACAGTCGTCCACTAGAGTGCCTATTGTCGTTTCGATAGTGGCGGCGCTATCCGTTAGCGGCAGGTTGATGCTGACTTGTTTGACCCTGCTGACCGGCGCTATACCAATCCCGTAAGCAGACAGTACACTGGCTAAGGGGTCGACCAGAATATCGCGAATACCCAATAGTTCAGCTACCGCACAAGCGTGCTGACCACCGGCACCACCAAAGCAGCAGAGCGTGAAGTCTGCCGCGGCTTTGCCTTGTTGAGCACAGATATGGCGGATGGCACCGGCCATGCTTTCGGTTGCAATGCGAAGGAAACCACTGGCAGTTTGTTCCGCGGTGTAGTCAACTCCGGTCTCGGCACTAATCTGTTGTGCCAGCTGGGCAAAAGCCGCTTGTATTTCAGTAACGCCGATAGCCGTCTTGCCGTCACTACCAAATATTGCCGGGAACGCGGCGGCTTGCAGTCTGCCTGTCATCAGATTGGCATCGGTGATGGTTAGCGGTCCGTCATTCAGATAGGCGAGGGGGCCCGGAAACGCTCCCGCCGATTCCGGACCAGTCTGCAGACGACCATCGGCAAACGTTAGTATCGAGCCACCACCAGCGGCAATAGTGTGGATGTTGATCATCGGCGTCTGAATTGAGGCGCCGCCAATCTCGGTGATGCGGGCCAGTTCGTGGCCGTGGTCATAGAGGGATATGTCGGTCGATGTGCCACCCATATCGAAGCCAATAAGCCGGTTGAGACCTGCCCGTCTGCCAGCCGCAGCCATCCCGACCATGCCGCCGGCGGGGCCCGACAGCACGCTGTCTTTGCCGTGCACTTGATCAGCCCGCACCATGCCGCCATTACTTTGCATCAGCAGAAATTCTTCGGGTTGATGACCGTTGGCGGCGAGCGCTTCGCGAAAGCTCTGAATGTACTGCTCTAGCACTGGAGTGACATAGGCATCGGCCACTGTGGTCTGTGCGCGTTGCAAATAATGTTGCAGACCGCTGAGCTGGTGCGCTATCGAGATATGTGTAAAGCCGATGTCACGGGCTATAGCGGCAAGCTGCAGCTCATGCTCGTGGTAGCGGTAGCTGTGCAGCAGGCACACCGCAAGATTGCGGAGTCCGTCATCAAAAATCGCTTGCAATGCGGTGCGTGCTTGATCGACATCCAAAGGTTGCAGTACTTCGCCGTCTGCGCCGATTCTTTCAAGCACCTCTACAACGCGAGTGTATAGCGGCACAGGTTTGACAATATTGAGAGCAAAGATGTCAGGTCGTGCCTGATTGCCAATGGCTAGTGCATCGCCAAACCCCTGCGTGGTGACAAAGGCCACTGCATCGCCAGTGTTCTCGAGCAATGCGTTGGTGGCTACTGTAGTGCCCATGCGCACAGCACCGATAATCGGTGCGGGTTCGTTGAGCAAATAGCGACGAATGGCTTCGGCGGCAGCATCGCGGTATTGGCGGGGATTGGCCGATAGGAGTTTGCTGACCTGCAGGCTGCCGTCGGGACGACAAGCGATGACATCGGTAAATGTCCCGCCGCGGTCAATCCAGAATTCCCAGGTGTTTGTCATTAGGCGTTCATTGCTCCGGCTTATGGCATTGTAGGTTATACGCTCCGGGACCTGCAGTGTGTTGCCGCGCGCGTTCAAAGTTGCCAGACTGCGGTGAGCTTCAGGGTGTGGGAAAATTTGATGACGAGTTCAGTTTGGATCATGACAACGCTGATCGGCTATATGCTGGTGTTGGTGCTGATTGGTGTGTGGGCACAGCAGCGCACGTCAGATCAGGAGGATTACTTTCTCGGCGGTCGGCAACTGGGTCCGTGGGTTGCAGGCCTCAGTGCATCAGCCAGTTCGTCGTCGGCGTGGTCTTTGTTAGGCGTGAGTGGCACCGCCTACGCGGTGGGCATAGAGGCGTTTTGGTTTTTGCCGGGTGTACTCGGCGGCTATATCTTCAGCTGGTTTTATGTGGCGCCCCGTTTAAGAGAGGCGGCCCAGCGCGAAGATGCCGTAACCTTATCGGAATTACTGTTTGGCCGTTACGAGCACAACGGCAGCAATGTGGTGATCCGTTCTGCTTCGGTGATCATTCTTATCAGCTTCATGTTTTATGTGGCGGCCCAGTTTCAAGGTGCGGGTCTGGCCTTTTCGAGCAGTTTTGGGTTGCCGCCGACCACCGCTATCTTGGTGGGGGCGGCCGTTGTTCTGGTATACACCCTGATCGGCGGTTTCTGGGCTGTGGCGGTGACTGATACGTTGCAGGCTGTGCTCATGCTAGCCGTCGCTGCATTGCTGCCGGTGCTGTGCCTTATTGAGGTGGGCGGTTTTTCGGGCTTGCTGGCGGGCATGGGGCAGGTGGATGACGAGATATTCCTCAGCTTTACCGGCAAGTACAGCGGGCTGGCCGCTGTGGGTTTTGTGCTTGGTATGTTGAGCCCCGGCGCGGCCTATTATGGCCAACCGCATGTCGTTAACCGTTTCATGGCGCTAAAGGATGACGCCAGTTTGCGGCAGGCCAGAATTATTGCCATCGGCTGGGCGTTTGTGGTGTTTGGTGGCATGTTGATTTTGGGATGGTCTTCACGAGTGTTATTCCCCGTCTCCGGCAACGAAGAACAAATTTTCTTCTATGCTACCCAACAGCTACTTCCGCCGGTGCTCGCCGGCATCATGATTGCCGGGGTCTTGTCGGCGATTATGTCGACGGCCGACAGTCAGTTGCTGGTAGCCGCTTCGGCTATTGCCCGAGATTGGAACCTTGCTGCAAGCCGCGCGCATGCCAAAGTATTAACCGATTCGCGAGTCGTGGTGTTAATGGTTACGATTGCCGCCTGTTTGGTTTCCTTGTATCTACCCTCGTCTATTTTTGATCGCGTGTTGTTTGCATGGCATGCACTGGGTGCTTCGTTCGGGCCACTCGTGCTGTTGTATATCACCAATGTGCGGGTGCAACGTAAGCCCGCACTTCTCAGCTTGTGGCTAGGCTTCGGCTTAACGGTCGTGTTTAATTGGATGCCGGATACGCCGGGCGATATTGTTGAGCGTGTTGTGCCTTTTCTGGCTGCATTTCTAGCGGCCTGGCTCGGGCGCGAACGGCCGGAGGCGGTCTGATATGAGCGACTCAAAGCAATCGGCAGTGCATGGCATTGTTTGTTTCTCGCACGGCCAGGAAAGTGGTCCCTGGGGTACGAAAATTAATGCGCTTGCGCCACTCGCGGAGCAGGCGGGCTGGCGGGTTGAATCGTTAGATTATCGCGATCTGCCTGACCCTGCTGCGCGTATTGCGAGGCTGCATGCGTGGTGCGTGCAACAGACTGTGCCGGTCGTTTTAGCGGGCAGCAGTATGGGTGCGGCGGTTGCCGCTGCTGTTGCTCATGAGGTACCTGTGCGTAGTGTTTTTCTGATGGCAACCGCTATTTATGTGCCTGGCTATGAAGCCCTCAATCCTTTGCCGTTGCAGTGCCCTGTTACATTGGTGCACGGTTGGCGTGACACCGTCATTCCATATCGCAATGCGTTGCGCTTTGCTTTGGAATGCAGGGCCCGTTATAGCCTGCTTGATGCCGATCATGGGCTTGGTGATCCTGCCAGCCTGCAACGGTTAAGCCTGTTGTTCAAACAATTTCTTAAGCGTTGTGGAGAACGTCGATGACGATAGTCCGCGTAGTTTTACTGTTGTGTATCTCACTGTTTGTTAGTGCCTGTGACAACGATCAAGATAACGGCACCGGTAAAAGTGCGGTTGTTGAAGAGCAGAAGACGCCCACCGAAGCTGGGGGCGTCTTTGATCCGATGGTGAGCACGCTGGATCGGGCGCGTGCTGTTCAGGGTGTGCAGGATGCCCGCAGTGCCGATTTAGAGGCCGCAGCTGAAGAGGCTGGCCGCTAACGTCTCCGGATTTTGAATCCGGCCAAAAAAGAACCCGCCTGATAGGCGGGCTTTATGGGCGCGGAAAGGACTAACTAAAACTCAGAGCGCGAAGTCAGGGCTTGTGAGCAAACCTTCTTGTTTTTGATAAAAAGCTTTAGCGTCACTGTGTTTAATGCACGACGCGTGCCAACATCGGCCATAACCCCCGCGAGCTTTAGAAATCCGGCTATTTGTTATCGATAGTGTGACGTGCGTCACACTATTTCCGGGGTTTTGGCGGTGGCTCGCCGCCACGCTAACATTTGATAACAACCCCCATCTTAGGACATTACCGCTGTTGTCTTGTTTCCCGACAGACGCTGACCAGCACTTTGTGAACCACGTCACAGTTTATGCATGTAATTATATATGAATCAAAACCTTAGATTGGGTCGACTAGTGCAAGCGGCTCCGACGGCATGGCTCGAAGGCGCTGCTGATCAGGCATTGAGGTTCGGGATCAGTTCGCTCTCAATGCGCACAATCATGTCTTTCAAGCGCAGCTTTTGTTTCTTGAGACGTTTAAGTCGCACCACATCGGAGTTCGGGTTGACCGACAGCTCATGAATAGTGATGTCCAGGTCGCGATGCGCAACCCTTAGGTCTCTTAGCCGCGAACGTGCGCTAAAGACATTGGTTTCGACGTTATCAGTCATGTTTTATAACCGTACTGTCACCGACCCCTGCCCATTGCCGGGCATAGTGTCTGTATGGAGAGTCGTAAGACCTGCCAGTGTGTTACCGGGCTCCGCATTTATTATTTTGCTTGGTCTTGCGGAGCTTTGCAGGTCGCCTTCGGGCTTTCATGTGTTGCTGACCAATATTCTAGCAGGCTTTGCAATGCCGCCCAAGCCTACTGCGTGCGCTTAAGGCTGGAGATAGCGGGTCCAGTCGTGCGACGTATCGCCATAGACAATGAAATGCGGGTTCAGGATGTCAGCTTTGGCGTTGTAGAGTAGCGGTGAGCCATCCAGACTGATCACTTTGCCACCGGCACATTCCACCACGGCTTGTGCAGCAGCGGTATCCCATTCTGATGTGAGCCCCAGACGCGGATACACGTCGGCTTCACCGGCCGCTACCAGACAGAGTTTTAAAGAGCTGCCCATAGAGACCATTTCATGCTCGCCGAGCTTTGCCAGATAAGCATCCACTAGTTCGCCACGATGGGAGCGACTGCCAACCACTCTGACAGGCACCGGTGCAGGGCTCGTTACGCTAATGCTCTTAGCGGGCTGACCTTCGTGCTGAATAAATGAACCTGACTCTGTGCAACCATAGTAGTCAGTGCTCTTGTCGGGCACATGCACTACGCCAAGTACCGCCTGATTGCCCTGAATCAATGCGATGTTGACGGTGAACTCGCCATTCTTTTTGATGAACTCTTTGGTGCCGTCTAAGGGATCGACGAGCCAATACTCCTGCCAGCTTGAACGCTCGCTAAAAGGCACGGTGACCGACTCTTCGGAGAGAATAGGGATATCGGGAGTCAGTGCTGTTAGCCCACGGACAATATAATGGTGAGCGGCCTTGTCGGCAGCTGTGAGCGGTGAATCATCCGACTTGGTTTCGACAGCAATGTCGCCACGATAAATGTCGAGGATTTCGCGACCAGCACCTCGGGCTATATCCAGTACGGCGGGAATAAGTTGTTTGAGATTTTTTTGCATGGGGTCTGCCTATGACGTGCAGCCACAATCCGTGGCGGATGCCGTAAAGTATCGGAATGACCCAACGAAATAAAGCATCGGCTACCGCTATAGATTGGAATCACTGCGACACAGTGTTGCTCGATATGGATGGCGCTGTGCTTGATCTTGCCTTCGATAACTGTCTCTGGCGCGAGCTCGTGCCTGCCGAAATTGCCCGCAAATACGGCGTTTCTGATGCCGCTGCCCGCGAAGATTTGTTTGCCCGCTTTGCCCGTAAGGCTTGCACACTCGACTGGTATTGCCTGGAGTATTGGAGCCGGGACCTGATTCTGGACCTGGCCGGCCTAAAGCATTCCGTTCGTCATAAGGTCGGATATTTGCCGGATACCCGTCGGTTTCTCGAAGCCGTGCAGCAGAGTCATCGGCGTTTGATTCTGGTGATCAATGCGCATCAGGAGACGCTACGCGTAAAGCTATCTGTGGTTGATCTCGCTGGCTATTTTGATGAGTTGCTGACATCGCACCAATTTGGCTTTGCGAAGGAGCACGTGGAATTCTGGCCGGCACTGCAGGCGCATGTAGGTTTTGATCCGGCGCGCAGTTTGTTTGTGGATGACAGTTTGCCGGTGCTTGATGCGGCGAGCCGTTACGGCATTGATCAGGTGGTAGCTATAGAGCGTCCGGATACAGGCTTGCCAGCTAGGGCAATTGATGCGGTCTTATCGGTGCACAGCCTGGACGAACTGCTGGGCCCGGACGCGCTGCTGGCGCCCGAACCTTGTTAAACGCGAGCGGCTAGCGCCCGCGGTTCTGCCCGCCGCTGCGTGATCGACCTCTGCCGCCAGCACTTGAACCGCCGTTGCCCTGACCACCCCTAGTAGGCGCTCCGCTGCGTTTGCGGGGGGGCATCTTCGGATTTATCACTTCAGCGAGCAGTTCTTTGCTGATTGGCTTTACCGGAATTGAAAAGCCAATGAACTTCTCAATATCGGGCAGCGACTGGGCGTAACTCTCGCAGGCAAAACTAATCGCATCGCCAGAAGCGCCAGCACGTGCGGTGCGACCAATGCGATGCACATAATCTTCACAATCGTGTGGCAGATCATAGTTCACCACATGAGTAACGCCATCGATGTGCAGACCACGCGAAGCGACATCCGTAGCAATTAGAATGCTCAGTTCGCCCGACTGGAAAGACTCGAGCATACGCATACGTTTTTTCTGCGGTACATCACCGGAGATGGCCGCCGCACTAAAATCATTAGCCTTAAGCAGGTGGGCCACTTTCTCGGCCTCATGCTTCATGTTGACGAACACCATGGTGCGCTGAGCTTTGGTTTCGCGGAGTAGGTTAATTAGCAACCGGCGCTTCTCATGATTGCCGGGAAAGTACACGGCTTGTGTTACTTTATCGGCAGTGACTTTCTCAGGCTCAATCTGCACTGACTCAGGGTCATTCATGTGCTCATAGGCGAGTTCCAGAACTTTCTGGCTCAGCGTCGCAGAGAACAGCAGGTTCAGGCGTTGCTCGGCAGGCGGCAGGCGCCGCATGACGTAGCGAATGTCTTTAATAAAGCCGAGATCAAACATTCTGTCGGCTTCGTCGAGCACCATGACCTGCACTGATTTCAGATTAAACACGCCTTGTTTTAAGTAATCGATAAAGCGCCCTGGGGTGCCGATGAGTACGTCGACACCGCTTTGAAGTTTGTCCCTTTGCTTGTCGTAATCCGCGCCGCCGAATACCACCTGACAACGGAGTTTTGTGGCACTGCCTAACGAATCGCAATCGGCATGTATCTGCAATGCCAGTTCGCGGGTTGGCGCCAGAATGATGGCGCGTGGATTGCCATTGGCAGGGCTGTCTTCAGGTAGTGGATTGCGAAGCAGGTGATTAAAGGTTGCGATAAGAAACGCAGCGGTCTTGCCGGTGCCGGTTTGTGCCTGGCCAGCAACGTCTTTGCCTTGCAGAGCGAGTGGCAATGTTTGTGCCTGAATAGGCGTGCACTCGGTAAATCCGGTTTGTCTTATCCCTTCCTGTAACTCTTCAGGCAGGTCGAGGCTGGCAAACTTTAAGTTGCCTTCTGTGCTTTTTGAATCAGTCATGGTGGTGCATTATTCCCGTAAAAGTGCTAATTAGCACTTGCAAAATGTTTCCGGAAGGGGTCAAATTGGATAACGACTTGCGGTTTAGACCGCACCCGCCGAATAAAAGAGCCAGAGCACACATCTGTTTTGGGTCAGACTTGAAGCCCAATCTCCAGAGCGCAGTGCATTGTGCCTCATTCGGCGCCAACCTTCATTAGTAGCGTCAATAAACGTTAAATAAGCTTTGTAACGGTTTGAGCGTGTCCTGAGGGGAGATATCGCCTTAAGCAGCATTTATAGATACTCGGGCTATAGCCCACGCCGATTTCCCGGCCACCTTCATTCAAAGCCTATTTGATACGACCTCTTCGAAATAACCCTTTAAGCATTATCAGTTTGACCCATGAGTTACATCTACAGTTTTAATTCAGTCTTTTAATAAACCAGTGAAAGTGAAAATATGAGCATAGCGCACGTAAGCGATGATGATTTTCAGTCCGATGTTATGCAGTCGGAAGTCCCCGTCCTTGTTGATTTCTGGGCAGAATGGTGCAGTCCCTGCAAGATGATTGCCCCCATTCTCGAAGAGCTCGCACCCGAATATGAGGGCCGCCTCAACATTGCCAAAATCGATGTCGATTCGAACCCGAAAATACCCCAGCAGTACGGTATTCGTAGCATACCCACCCTCATTCTGTTTAAGCACGGAGTGGTTGAGGCTCAGCAGGTTGGCGCGGTTTCTAAGAAACAGCTGGCTGATTTTCTGGAGCAACACTTGTGAGAGGCTATTTAGGGAATTCTGCACGTTCAGGCGGCGGTAATGCCGCTGATGGCGGCAACAATGCCAAAAGCGGCAATACGGCTGGCGCGAATACGGCTGGCGGCAATACGGCTGGCGGGAATACGGGCGGCCGGGGCGGTCGCAGCAAGGGCGATGGCAGCAAGAGCGATGGCGGTAAGGGCGGTAACAAAAACCGCAGCCGCAGACGTCGTCCGGAAAATGAAGAAGTCGGTACCTTTACCGAGAACGACATTATCCGTAAAGATGAGCTTGATAAGAACAAGAACCTTCTACATCTCAATGAGTTAAAGAATACGCAGGTTGCCGAGTTGGTCGCTCTTGCGAATACGATGGGTCTGGAAGGTCTGGCCCGTTCGCGCAAGCAAGACATTATCTTTGAGATTCTGAAAGCCCACGGTGCTAAGGGTCAGGATATCTATGGCGATGGCGTGTTGGAGATTCTGCAGGATGGCTTCGGCTTCCTGCGCTCGGCCGACAGTTCGTTCCTGGCAGGTCCTGATGACATCTACGTATCACCCAGTCAGATCCGGCGCTTTAATCTGCGCACAGGTGACAGTGTTGGCGGACTGGTCCGGCCACCCAAAGAAGGCGAGCGTTACTTTGCATTGCTGAGGGTTGCCGAGATTAATCTGGATGAGCCTGAAAGCGCCCGTAACAAGGTGCTGTTCGAGAACCTGACTCCGCTGTTCCCGACGCAACGACTGTGTCTGGAGCAAGGCACGGGCTCGACCGAAGACCTTACCTCACGGATTATCGATATGGTTGCGCCTATTGGTAAAGGTCAGCGCGGTTTGATTGTGTCACCACCGAAGGCCGGTAAAACCATGCTGCTGCAGAACATTGCTACGGCCATTACCGCGAATAACCCTGATGTCACATTGATCGTATTGCTGATCGATGAGCGTCCGGAAGAAGTGACCGAGATGGCCCGCACAGTGCGTGGCGAAGTGGTTTCGAGTACCTTCGATGAGCCAGCCAGCCGCCACGTTCAGGTGGCCGAAATGGTTATCGAGAAAGCCAAGCGCTTGGTTGAGCATAAGAAAGACGTCGTCATTCTGCTCGACTCAATCACCCGCCTTGCGCGTGCGTACAACACTGTTATTCCATCGTCCGGCAAGGTGCTAACAGGTGGTGTGGATGCGAATGCATTGCATCGACCGAAGCGCTTCTTTGGTGCAGCCCGTAATATTGAAGAGGGCGGTAGCCTGACTATTCTGGCGACTGCACTGGTTGATACCGGCTCTAAGATGGACGATGTGATTTACGAGGAATTCAAAGGCACCGGTAACATGGAGATCCATCTGGATCGCCGTATTGCGGAAAAGCGTGTGTTCCCTGCGATTAACATCAACCGTTCGGGTACGCGTAAAGAAGAGCTGCTTATTCCGCCGGAAGAGCTACAGAAGATCTGGGTGCTGCGTAAAGTGCTGCATCCGATGGATGAATTGGCCGCGGCTGAGTTCCTGCTGGGTAAGATGCTGGATACTAAGACCAATGCCAGCTTCTTTGATGCCATGAAACGCTAGTTTCTGGATCGGGAAGCTCACAAAAAACCCCGCTTTCGCGGGGTTTTTTGTGAGCGACTTTTGTCCGACGGCTGTTAAAGGCTGAATAGTTGATTCAACTCGTTGGCAATCAGCGTTGTGTCTAGCGGCTGCGGGATAAAGCCCGCATAGGTGCCCCGGGGGCTTATCAGTATCAGATCGGAGGAGTGATCCACCATATACTTACCGTCGGTTTTGTCGATAAACCACGGGGCTTCGAGTGCGGTGGTTAGCTTAGTTATTTCTTCAGCCGCGCCGGTAATGCCGACGAAATCCGGGTCAAAGCCGCGCACATAGCTTTTAACCACCTCAGTACTGTCACGCTCCGGGTCTACTGACAAAAACACGATGTTTGCCGGTTTTTCGAGTTGGTCGTAGATCAGTTTGAGCTTACCCATGGTCATGGGGCAAACGTGTCCGCAGCGGGTAAAGCCGGTAAACACTACAGTCCATTGTCCGTTCAGGTCTTCATTGGTGAAGAGGTGGCCGTTCTGGTCGGTGAGTGTGAACTTGGGAAGCCGGTAGCCTTTGGACAGCAGTGTGACGGCGGTTAGCTCCGGTCTGGCGCCTGTCGTGCTGTAGCTAGCGCCGAGCCAGATGCCGCTGCCGATGGCTATGAGACCAATTAGGCTAATGAAGAGCTTTTGCATGATGTGCGAATAGACCTGCTAATTAACAATGTTACTGGGCTTGTTCTTTGGCCATTTTACGGCTTACTTCTCTGGCTATAGCCCTATAGCCGATATCGTTGCGGTAATAGACGTTGTTCCATTGAATGCTATGGACAACGGCATAGGCCCTTTGTTGTGCCTCGGTGACCGTCTGACCGAGTGCCACGGCGCACAGCACTCGGCCGCCGGCAGTCACCACGTTACCCTCCTGCTCTTTGGTACCCGCATGAAATACTTTGGTATCCACTTCGCTTGCCGGGTCCGGCAGCCCGTGAATAACATCACCGCCGTCGTACTCAAGCGGATAGCCACCGGCAGCCAGCACAACGCCTACGGCTACGCGTTCATCCCAGACTGCAGCTGTGAGGTCCAGATGCCCGGCCAATGCCGCCTCAATAAGATCCACAAGGTCAGATTGCAGGCGTGCCATGATGGGCTGGGTTTCGGGATCGCCCATGCGGCAATTGAACTCCAACACCTTCAAGGAACCATCCGGCGAAATCATCAGCCCGGCATACAGAAAGCCGACGTAGGGTGTGCCATCTTTCTGCATGCCTTCTACGGTAGGTCGCATCACTTCGCGCATGGCACGTTCGGCGACTTCGTCGGTGACTACGGGTGCCGGTGAATAGGCACCCATGCCGCCGGTGTTCGGGCCTTTGTCGCCATCATCGCGGGCTTTGTGATCCTGCGAACTGGCAAACGGTAAAATATGCTCGCCATCGACCATGGCAATGAAACTGGCTTCTTCGCCTTCGAGAAACTCTTCAATAACGATGCGTGAACTGGCTTCACCGAACTGTTTGTCTGCCAGCATCGATTGCACGCTGTCTGCTGCAAGCTCTCGGCTGTCACAAATGACCACGCCTTTGCCAGCCGCCAGGCCATCCGCTTTAATCACCACCGGAATCGCACAGGTTTTTACGTATTCAAGTGCCGGGCCCAGTTCATTGAATGCTTCGTAGCCAGCTGTTGGAATGCCGTGGCGCACCATAAACTCTTTGCAAAAGGCTTTGGAGCCCTCCAGCAGGGCAGCCCCGGCACGCGGGCCGAAGCAGGGCAGGCCCGCTTCGCTAAAGCGATCAACGACGCCCGCTACCAGCGGTGCTTCCGGCCCGACGACGGTGAGTTGGATATTGTTATCGCAGGCAAAGGCAAGCAGCGCGTCGATATCATCAGCCGCGATAGCCACGTTAGTGATGCCCGGCTCACGCGCCGTGCCCGCATTACCGGGCGCAACAAACACGTCGCTAACCCGTGTAGATTTAGCCAGCGCCCACGAAAGTGCGTGTTCGCGACCGCCATTGCCAATGACCAGTACTTTCATTTCGAACTCTTGTTGGGAAGATGAGTGAGGCAGTAATTATATAGTAGCGGCCGGGCCGGGTGGTGGCAGGGCATGACAAATCCGGTTTTACAGATCTGGGTGGTACCTTGCTCAGTGATAGGGAAAGCTGTGCTTCTCCGATCGAAATTCCGCTTTTTGGATTTTCAGCGATGCTGCGCGCTAGGGGTAGCCGTTAGCTTTCGTTGTTTCTGACATTTTCGTGATCGGGAAAGCCGTGCTTGCCCGATCAAAATTCCACCTTTTGGATTCCCAGCATGCTGGGAATCCGGTGTCATTTTAGTGCCTGAAGTGCCGCATTCCGGTGAACAGCATGCTCATGCCGTGTTCATTGGCTGCTGTTATGACTTCTTCGTCGCGCATTGAGCCGCCGGGCTGAATGACTGTGGTAATGCCGAACTGCGCCGCAAAGTCTATGCCATCGCGAAAGGGAAAGAAGGCATCTGATGCCATCACAGCGCCTTTGGTTTCCAGGCCGGCCGCTGCTGCTTTTTCGCCGGCAATCTGCGCACTAATAACGCGGCTCATCTGTCCGGCGCCTACGCCTACTGTCTGGCCGTTCTTCACGTAGACAATGGCATTTGATTTCACAAACTTGGCAATCGTCCAGGCCAGCAGGGCATCGATCATCTCCTGGGCATCAGGTTTGCGTTCAGTGACAACCTTCAGTTCGTCGCTGGTCACTTTGCCGCGATCCTGATCCTGGATCAGCATGCCGCCATCAATCTGTTTGTAGTGATGTGCAGAGTTGTTAGGCTTAAGACCGCATTCCAGAACCCGCACATTGGGTTTGGCTTTAAAGGCCTCCAGTGCGGCGGCGCTGTAGGCCGGTGCAACCATCACTTCGACAAACTGCTGACCCAGAATTTCTCGGGCGAGTTCGCCGGAGACCTCGCCGTTAAAGGCGATAATGCCGCCGAATGCTGATGTGGGATCGGTTTTGTAGGCCTTACGATAGGCGTCTGCCGAATTGCTCCCAACGGCCGCTCCGCAGGGGTTCGCGTGCTTTACAATGACGCAGGCGGGCGTCGGCAGAACCCGCACACACTCAAGAGCAGCGTCTGCATCGGCTAGATTGTTAAACGATAGTGGCTTGCCTTGATGCGAGATCGCATTAATTAACGCGCCGGCATTGGGCTGGGGCATGGTGTAAACCGCCCCACGCTGATGCGGGTTTTCGCCGTAGCGTAGCTCCTGCTGTTTCTTAAGACCTAGCGGATAACGCTCTGGCCATTCGGTATCGTCATCCTGTTGTTGCAGGTAGTTCCAGATTGCGGCGTCATAACAAGCGGTATGCGCGAACGCTTTTTTCGCTAGCCGGGTACGCCCTTTTAAGGCGATCTCGCCGTTGCTTTTCAGCTCGGCAGCAATCATGTCGTAGTCGGCCGGGTCGGTGACCACGGTGGTGTTGGCATGATTTTTAGAGCCTGCGCGAATCATGGCAGGACCGCCAATGTCGATGTTCTCTATAGCCTCATCGTACGAGCAGCCGGGCTTCGCAATGGTGGCTTCAAACGGATATAGATTAACCACCAGCATATCGATGTTCTGAATATTGTGTTCCTGCATAATTGCAGAGTCCTGTTCGCCGCGATTTAGCAGGCCCCCATGAATGAGCGGATTCAGCGTTTTCACGCGACCGTCCATGATTTCCGGAAAGCCGGTAACGGCAGAGACGTCGGTCACGCTCAGGCCGGCATCGCGCAGTGCTTTTGCAGTGCCGCCGGTTGAGATGAACTCGGCGCCGAGTGCCGCGAGTTTGTTGGCAAATTCAACGACGCCGGTTTTGTCGGAAACACTGAGGAGAACGCGTAATGCTTGGGTCATAGCTTTAACTCATTTTGCGTGCTGCTTGTGCAGCAGCGGCGCTATTGGTGCAGGGCTTTCTGACACTGCAAAGTGGGGCACATGCCGCGTTAAATAAGGCTGTACTGCTTTAGTTTCTTGCGTAACGTAGCGCGGTTGATGCCGAGCATTTCTGACGCAACTGTTTGATTTCCATCGGTATGTTTCATCACGCTGGCGAGCAAAGGGGCTTCCACTTCACTCAGCACAAACTCGTACAGGTTGGTTGGTTGGTGGCCGTTTAAATCTTTGAAGTATTTATTGAGGGCTTCTTCGGTCAGTGAGCGTAAGGGACGGTTTCGTAGTTGAACTTCCGGGTGCTTGCTATTGCTTTTTATTGCAGCTTTCTTCTTGGCAGCCTTTTTGGCTGCCCCTTTTCTCACGGATTTTTTGGTTGATACCACGAACTTGTTTCCCCATGGCGCAAAGACGCCAGATCCGCGTTGGCTTCGACGAGCTGGTAGCGGTTAAAAAAATCTATAGTTGTCTGCAACTGCTCTTCGACGCTATCTATTCGCACGAACTTATTGCGAAATTCTTCTGCGCCTTCTATGTACTGGCAATACCAGGTCAGATGCTTTCTTGCGACCCGAACTCCCATGGTGGAGCCGTACAACTCATGCAGTCCGTTCAGGTGAGTGACAATAATATCACGTTGCTCGATTATTGAGGGTGGCTTGAGTAAAACTTTTTTGTCGAGCCAAGCATTGATTGCAGTAAACAACCATGGCTGCCCTAATGCCGCCCGGCCTATCATCACACCATCGGCACCGGTTTTCTCAAGCACCTCCGCAGCTTGCTGCGGAGTCCTGATGTCGCCATTAGCAAACACCGGTATTTTGACGCGTTGTTTGATCTCGGCGATCGTGTCGTATTCAGCATTGCCCTTAAACATGCAGCTGCGGGTGCGACCATGCACGGCGAGTGCGGCAATACCGGCATCTTCCGCGATAGTGGCAATCTGCGGGCCATTACGGTTATCGGTATTCCAGCCGGTACGGATCTTCAGGGTGACCGGAATACTCACCGCATTCACCGCGGCCTGCAGTATCTCCGCGACCAGCGCCTCATCCTGCAGCAATGCTGACCCCGCCAGTTTTTTGCAGACCTTTTTCGCCGGACAGCCCATATTAAGATCAATCACATCAGCACCGAGCGCTTCTATGGCTTTGGCTGCCGCCGCAATTTGTGCCGGATCATTGCCGGCAATCTGCACGACTTTAAGACCGTTCTCGTTATCTAGAACCAGCCGGTGCCGGCTTTTGCGGCTTTGCCATTGAGCGGTATCGGCAGTGGTCATCTCTGAGGTTGCTAAGCCTGCACCAAATTCGCGGCATAGATTGCGAAAAGGCTGATCGGTGAGGCCCGCCATCGGTGCCAATAGAACCTTGCCGGCTAGTCGAAGATGAGCGATGGAGGGCGACATATCGGGCTACAGTTGACCATCGCATTGCAAAACACCGCCTTCACGACGCAGACAGACAGCAAGTTGGAAGCCTTGTGCGGCGGAACCGGGATCCATAACACTGAGTGTGATCGGAATAAGAGTGCCCGGCTGAATCAGCCCGTTCGGCGGGCGCATGCCCTGCATGTACTGGTCCGGCGTGAACAGCCAGCTTTTGACCGGATTGCCCCAGCGATCTTTGAGTATGACTTTTATTTCTGGTTCGCCCATGGGTCTGTCGCCCGTTACGGCGAGCTGCGCGCGGATATCCAGCAAGTCTTGCGTGCTCTCGCCGTAAATCGCTTTTGAGCTGCGAATTTTATAGGCGCTGAGCTCCCATGCCGGATATAGCGGCCGATCGAGGAACTCATAGACCTTGCGCACGGTTTCGCCGTAGTCCGGATCGGCGGCCAGCGCTTCGCGGTTGTGATGCAGGAGTTGTGAGGCGAGTAGCAAAATCGCGATTAGTAAACCGCCTGCGGCGAGCCAGCGTCGCTTGCCCGAAGGTTTCGGCGCTGTCGGCTCAACTTTTTGCCACAACGGTGGTGCGCCCAGATCAGCGACAGTGGGTTTGTTTAGCGGTCCGGCGCGCGGATAGCCATCGTGTTCATCGTCATCTGAGCCCAGCACAATGTTCTCGTATTCATCCGGGTTCGTTTCGATCGCTGCAATATCATCGTCATCCAGTGCATCGAACTCGTCGTCCCACTCGTCAAGATCACTATTAGTGTCATCATCACTAAGCGCCTCAGCATCATCTGCGTTGGCTGCTGCAGCGATTGGTTCGTCATCTTCAACGGCAAACAGGGTTTCTGACTCATTATCTGCGGCTTCCAGCAAACGCTGCCAATCGGCCTTTTCCATCGAGAGTGTGTCGACGGCGAAGCGTAATGCAGAGGCGCTGGTGTTTTCTTCTTCAGACGTTTCTGAATCGGTGTCAGACTCAGCGGTGATGGTGTCTGCTTCGTCAACAACGAGGGCGACATCATCGCCTGCATCAGCGGGCTGCTCATCATTGGCAGTATCTATATCATCGTTGGCGAACGCCTCATTCAGATCGCTATAGGTCTGCAGCGCCTCCGATTCTTCCTCGAGCAGGTCCTCAAGATCATCCAGCACTTCGTCATCGTCGTCATGGTTGACTGCTGCTGTGTCGAGCATGTCGTCGACGTCAAACCCGAGCATTTCAGGGGCAATGCTTTGGGTTAGATCGATACCGGCGTCATACTCGATAGTGTCGTCGCCCTGATCTATGTCGTAGTTGATGAATTCAGGCTCAATCATGCCTTCATCGAGAGGCCCGACTGAGTCGATAATCGGCCCCTCATAGCGACCCGCAAAAAACTGGCCCCACTGCTGTTTTGGCACATCAAATTCAAAATCATCGCCATTCTTTGCAAGCGGCTCATCCGGCACAAGCGTATCGTCATCGGCGGTGATCACTATTCCGGCATCTTCATCCAGACTGTTTGCAGTTAAGCGCTCAGCTGAATGGTCGATGTCTTCCGGTTCAACCTCCCCGCTTTCGTCGTCATCGATCATGACAATGGTGCCGCTGTCGATGTCGTCATCGTCAGCGTCTAAGTAATCATCATTAATGAGGCCATCAGCTAGCAAATCTTCATCGTTATCGGTAAGAATCTCGGCTATATCGTCTCCAGTTAGTGTCCGGCTGCCGACGTAATCCTGAGGCCGTTGCACTGCGTCGTTATCGGTTTCTCCAGCATCTCTACTTAGCTGTTCTTCGGGTAAGTTGGCTTTTGTGGCGGCATCAACCTCGACTATTTCTGCATTGTCAGGTGCATCTTCAGGCAGATCAGTGCCATTCGTGGGCTGTTCTTCTGCCGCAGTCTCTAGCCGGAGAATCGGTTGTTGACCGGTACGCTCAATCTCATCCAGTTGGGCCTCAATCTCTAAGGCACGCTGCTCTTCCGGGTCATTGAGTCGATCGGGGCGGGCTTCAGCGGCCTGTTCGTCTGGAGTTAAGCCGGCAGGACTGAGGGCATTGTAGACATGCTGACATTTGCCACAGCGGACCTTGCCGTTGGCTTGTTGTAGCTGTTCGGGCGTTATCCGGAAAGCGCTTTCGCATTTAGGGCATTGGCTAAACATGATGACTTAATTCCGCAGATTGTTGGCCGGCGAGCAGCACCCAACCGTCCCTTTCGTTGACGACTTCGAGCCTGACGTCCGCCGCATAGGCGAGCTGGACCTGTGTTGCCTGTTCTTCAAGTATGCCTGTTACCACGAGCCAGCCACCCTTTTTAAGCATAGGCGTTAGCGTTGTTGATAAATCAATGAGTATGCTGCTGAGTATATTGGCCAGTACGATATCGTAGGTTGTCGAGATGAGCACATCGGTATTGCAGGCCGTCATTCTTTCGGCAACACCATTTTGCTTGGCATTGCTCAGTGTTGCGGTAACAGCCTGCTCGTCAATATCGACACCCGTGGCACTAGCAGCGCCCAGCTTCAGTGCGGCGATAGCCAGCAGGCCCGAGCCACAGCCATAATCCATGACATTGCTCTGGCCAACATCCTGTTGATCCAGCCATTCCAAACACATGGCCGTTGTGGGATGCTCGCCGGTGCCAAACGCCAGACCTGGCTCAAGCTCGACAATGATCTGGTCTTCGGTGATCTCCGTTTCCGGTTGCCAGGGATAGACCCAGAGCCGCTTTCCATAGCACTTCGGTGACGAGTCGCGTTTCCATTCATTGAGCCATTCGCGATCTTCAAGAATTTCAGTAGCGGCGCTGGCCATTAGCCCCGGAAACTCACGCCCGAGTGCCTCGGTAACCGAGTGGGCAGGCATCTCTTCGCTAAACAGCACCGTGGCCCGTATTTGCTGCCATAAGGGTGTCTCTCCGGGCTTCGGTTCGAGGAGCGGCTCGTCTGCAGCATCGCTAAAGGTGATTGATAGCGCGCCGAGCTCATCGAGAAATGTCTCGAGTGGCACCGCATCATTTTTTGCTAACTCAAGTGTTAGTTTTAGCCATGCCATAGCTCGCTGCCCGATCCGATCCTATTGCCGCATTTTCTGGGGCGGTCTACCTATATCCGGATTGAATTCACTCAGAGTCCGAGGCGTCGTTCAAGATAATGAATGTCGGTCCCGCCGGCCTTGAATGCAGAATGCTGGAAGATCTCTTTATGCAGCAAGGTGTTTGTTTTGATGCCGTCGATCACCAGCTCATGAAGTGCCGAATTCATTCTGGCAATAGCGGTGTCGCGGTCTTCGCCGTAGGCAATGAGCTTGCCTATCATTGAGTCGTAAAATGGTGGAACCGTGTAGCCACTGTAGAGATGGCTGTCGACCCTAATACCCGGGCCACCCGGTGGGTGCCACGTTTCTACAAGGCCGGGAGAGGGCACGAAGGTCTTAGGGTCTTCTGCATTGATGCGGCACTCAAAAGCATGCCCGCGAAGTTGAATATCATCTTGTGTGAAGCGGAGCTTATTGCCGTTAGCTATCAGCAATTGTTCTTTGACAATATCAATGCCGGTAATCATTTCGGTGACACAGTGTTCAACCTGCACGCGTGTGTTCATTTCAATAAAGAAGAACTCGCCGTTTTCGTACAGAAATTCAAAGGTGCCGGCATTGCGATAGCCAAGTGTGCGGCAGGCTTCCACACAACGCTCGCCCATTGCCATACGTTGCTCATGGGTTAGGCCAGGCGCCGGTGCTTCTTCAATCACTTTCTGGTGGCGTCGCTGCATAGAGCAATCGCGTTCAAACAAATGCACGACATTGCCGTGGTGGTCGGCGATAACCTGAAATTCGATATGTCGGGGCTTCTCGAGATACTTCTCCATGTAGACTTCATCGTTGCCAAATGCCGCAGCTGCCTCGGCTTTCGTCATGGTGATCAAGTTAAGCAATGACGCCTCCGTATGCACAACGCGCATGCCACGACCGCCGCCGCCGCCAGATGCTTTAATAATGACCGGGTAGCCAATGCTGCGCGCCATTCGCAGACATTCGCCCGGTTCTTCCGGCACAGGTCCATCAGAGCCCGGCACGCAGGGCACTCCGGCCTTTTGCATGGCTCGAATCGCCGATACTTTGTCACCCATCATACGAATGAGATCGGGGGAAGGACCAATAAAGATGAAGCCGCTGCTGACACAGCGCTCAGCGAAGTCAGCGTTCTCGGATAAGAACCCATAACCCGGATGAATAGCGACCGCGTCTGTGACTTCAGCCGCGCTAATAATGGCGGGCATATTTAGGTAGCTGTCTTTCGACGGCGGCGGACCAATGCAGACGGTTTCGTCAGCAAGCAGTACATGTTTCTGAGAGGCGTCAGCGGTTGAATGCACCGCAACAGTTTTAATTCCGAGTTCGCGACAGGCACGCTGTATGCGCAGGGCTATCTCGCCGCGGTTCGCTATGAGTACTTTATCTAACATTGTTGGTTACCGATTCCGTTTTCGGGCCCAGCCGCGCGGCCAGGCGCTTGCGAATAAGTGGTTTTAGTTAATGACAACAAGAGTCTGACCAAACTCGACGGCCTCGCCGCTTTGCACTTCGATAGACAGAACAGTGCCCGCTACCTCAGATTCGATCTGGTTCATCATTTTCATGGCTTCAATAATACAAAGGGTGTCGCCAACAGCAACGACATCGCCAACCTTAATGAAGGGCTCTGCAGTTGGCGAGGAAGAGGTATATAAAGTGCCAACCATAGGTGATGTCACCTCATGACCTACGGGTTCTGCCGGCACCGGAGCAGCGATAGCCACTGCCGGAGTTGCAGCAACAGGTGCTGCTGGCGCTGCTATAGGTGCGGGTGCCGCTGAAGTTGCGTAAGGGCTGGTTGGATAGCGACTAATGCGAACAGCATCATCACCTTCAGTAATTTCGATTTCGGCGATGCCGGATTCTTCGAGTAGCTCAATCAGTTTTTTGACTTTGCGGATATCCATAGTGGGGTCTCTGTCGGTTTAGCTTTGAAGTTGTCTGTCTGCCGCGAGTAACGCCAGTTCATAACCCTGGGTTCCGAGGCCGGTAATGGTGCCCGCAGCAATGTCTGAGAAATACGATTGGCGACGGAATTCTTCGCGCGCATACACATTGCTGATGTGAATTTCAATAAACGGAATTGCAGTGCCGAGGATAGCGTCGCGCAGTGCAACGCTGGTGTGAGTAAATGCGCCGGGGTTAAACAAGATAAAGGCGCAGTGGCCGGCAGCCGCATGAATGCGATTGACCAGATCACCTTCGGCATTGCTTTGGTAGGTTTCCAGGCTATGTCCGAGTGTTTTGGCAGCTACTGCAACGGTCGCTTCCAGCTCTTTTAGAGTGGTGCCCCCGTAAACTTCCGGCTCACGGGTGCCCAAAAGGTTCAGATTGGGTCCGTTGAGAAGCAGTATTGCGGCCATCAGGGTTGCTCAGATTAGCGAAGATGGCGGCATAGTAACGGTTTTCGCCGACAAATAACTACACATTCACGGTATTTTGACCGTAGTTTTTTGTAGTTTCCGGCTCAGTCGGCATCTTGCGGTTTATTGACGGTGGTCATTTGCTCGCGGGCCAGTTCGACGCCAATTTTTTGATTGCTAAGCTGTTTATAGATATCGAGGTACGCGGTGAGTTGTTCGGCATGCAGTTCGCCCACATGTACCGTCAGAATTTCGCCGGCTTTTGCAGTGAATACAGTGAACGGCAAACCCAGAAAATCAAAACCAAAAAGCTCTGTAATATCAATCGCTTCCTGTTGACCTACGAGCATTGGATAGGTGTAACCGGACTCGGTGACATAACTCAGTGCATCGTCGCTGCGATCCACGGCAATACCAATCACGATCGGCCCCGATTCGCCTGCCGCATCGTGAGTGAGTTGCAGTATGGGCATCTCGCGCCGGCACGGCGCGCACCAGGTTGCCCAGAAGTTAACAATCAGTGGCCGCCCATACCATTCGCTGACGCGGCGCACTTCGCCGTAGAGGTCTGGCAGGGTAATCTCCGGCAGACTTGTTGCCACAGACTGCACTTGCGGACTATTCAAGTTGTAGACCTCGGGTGCGCTGCCGCTGCGCAAATAATTGGCCAGAATTAGGCCGCCGCAAAGACCAGCGACAATAGCGATTAGCGTGGAGCGATTAACAAAGTGTCTGGCCATGATGGTGTGCTTGAGTCTGTCTGCTAAGTTCGGATGCTATTGCAGAGTGTAGTTAAGGTGATTTAAAAATACATCTGCTGATTGAAAACCGATAATCCGCTGGTCATTAATTTCCTGTCCATCCTTACCGAAGAATACGATGGTTGGCGGTCCGAAAATGCCCATGCGTTTTAGCAATGCCTGATCGGCGACATCGTTGGCAGTGACGTCGGCCTGTAGAATTCTTGTGTTGGCCAATGCTGCCTGTACCCTTTGATCGGTAAATGTGTAGTGCTCCATCTCTTTGCAGGACACACACCAGTCGGCGTAGAAATCGAGCATGGCATATTGACCTTCGGCTTGCGCCTTGGCGAGTTCGGCGTCAAGATCTTCGGCTGTCTTAATACGAATAAACGGCAGCACTTCTTTTTGTGTGCCGCTTAGGGTGGCGAAGCTTTGCAGTGGATTGGTGCCACCCTGTGAAGCGGCGAGAAAAATGATCACGCCGGCGGCAGACAACAGGCTGGCCACTGTACGGCAGGCCGCAACCCCGCCATTGGCGAGCCCGGTACTTATCAACCACAAGCGCCCCGCGGCAGCGGCACTTAGTGTGCCCCAAAGCAGCATAGTAATGCTGCCGTCCAATAACCTTTCGAGCATCCAGATGGCCATGCCGAGCATCATAAAACCGAAGACTTCTTTAACAGCATCCATCCACGCGCCAGCCTTAGGTAATAAGCGGCCGGCCGAAGTGCCAATCACCAGTAGTGGCAGACCCATGCCCATGCTCAGAGCAAACAGAGCAGAGCCACCACGCAGCACATCGCCGGTCTCGGCAATCACGGTGAGCGTTGCGACCAACGGAGGTGCGACGCAGGTCGTGACGACTAATGCTGATAGTGCACCCATCACCGCCGTGCCGATAAATGTGCCGGCACGCTGCTGATTACTAAAGCTGTTAATACGCGTTTGCAGGCTTGCCGGAAGTTGCAGTGTGAATGAGCCGAACATCGCAAAGGCGAGGGCAATGAAGAGCGCAGTGACCGCAATGATGATCCAGGGCTGCTGCAACAATGCCTGCACTTGCTGGCCCGCGGCGGCGAACAGTACGCCGGCGAGCGTGTAGGTGATAGCCATGCCCAGGACGTAGGTTAAAGACAGAAGAAATGCGCGCAGAGTCGTGATGTCTTTGCCTTGTCCGGCAATGATTCCGGACAAGATGGGGACCATGGGTAACACGCAGGGTGTCAATGAGAGCAGTAAGCCCAAGCCGACAAATACCGTCATTACAGCCAGCAGATTGCCGCTGCCAATCAATGCAGCTAGGCGACTCTGTTCGGAAACAGGAGCCCCTGCGCCGGCGGCTGAAACATCGCCGGGTAGCGCCTGCGGCAGATCAACCCCTAAAACTGCAGTCTGCGGCGGGTAGCAAATACTGTCTGTCTTGCAGCCTTGAAAACCCACCTCGAGTTCGACGAACTGCGCGTTGGGGGTTGCCCGCGAGAGCGGCAGATTTGCGCTCAGTTGCCCGTAGTAAACTTCGGTGATGCCATATTCCAGATCATCGACTTCCGTGCCTGCCGGCAACGCCAGCCCACCCGCCTGCGCATTACCGCCTATTACACTCGCCTCGAGCTGTTCTTTGTAGATGTAGTAGCCATCAGCAATGTCCCAGCTGATAGCGACGTTGAAGGCATCAACAGGCTGCACTCTGACAGCAAACGCTTCTGCGGCAGGCAGCGGTGTGCCGTTTGACGCTGCCCCACTCGCGAACCCGCTGAGAACGCTCTGTTGTGGCTTTGGCAATACCACCTGGCTCACCCAGGTTTGTGGTGGATAACAGAGGCCCATATCAGCACAGCCCTGGGAATGAATCGTCAGTTCGACGGGCTGCGCACTTCTGCCCGCATAGGGGATACGCATCTCAGTGGTGTTGCGGTATACCTCGGATTTACCGAAAAACTCGTCCTCGTGAGTTTCACCTTTCCTGAAGATGACGTCGCCGAGGGTGACTTCTGGCGTGTTGACGGCGAAGCTGCTGCGTTTCTTATAGAGATAGTAGCCGGGCTCAATAGCCCAGTTCACAACAATCTCCGAGGCATCTGCCACGACCGTGTAGCGAAATGCCTTTTCCGGTCGCAGTGGCTGATTAGCCGCAACGGCCTGGACCAAAAGCAGGCACAGCAAACCGCTGAGCACCACCGTGCGTTCTCTGAGCCTATTAGGAGTGATTGTTGTCATTAGGAATCGCTGGATTCGTTGGCAGCGGCCACCCAGTTCAGGTAAGCCGGCAGCCCTGCGGTGAGAGAGACTGCAATGATCTCCGGAAGTTCATAGGGGTGGTCTTGGCGTATCGCTGCCTCAAGCGCGGCGTATTTGAGCGCCGGGGCCTTGATTAGCAACAAAGTCTCCGTGCCGTGTTTGCGCTCACCCTCCCAGCAGTAGTGGCTTTCCACGTCTTTGATGAGGTTGATGCAGGTGGCTAGTCGCTCTTTGAGCAGCCGATCGGTCAGTTTCCGGGCACTGGCTATATTGGGGCAGGTGGTTTGTACCAAAAGTATCTCTTTCGGCTTGGCGTTCTGGCTGGCATTGGGGCTCGGCATAAATCTGTCTCTATGGGGCTGTTCTGAGGTGCTCTGAGAATAGACCGCCGGCAGCAACTTGTCATGGTGCGGGTCTCATTGTATCGTTCTGCCCTTGAAAATCTGAAACTCGCCGCTATGATTAGCACTCACTCGCAGAGAGTGCTAACACTAACAAGGGTTGAAACAGTACTAGCCCTTATAAAACAATGGTTTAAGTCTGTTTCAGGCTTGTTCCCGGAAATTCATTGGAGAACTAAACATGAGTATTCGCCCACTTCACGATCGGGTGATCGTTAAGCGAACCGAAGAAGAGCGCACTTCGCCTGGTGGCATTGTGATTCCTGATTCGGCAGCTGAAAAGCCCAGCAAAGGCAAAATCATCGCTGTTGGTAACGGCAAACTGCTGGATAGCGGTGAACTCCGCGCCCTCGACCTTAAAGTCGGTGATGAGGTGCTGTTCGGTAAGTACAGCGGTACAGAAATCAAGATCGACGGTGATGATCTTCTCGTTATGCGCGAAGACGACATCATGGCGGTTGTTGAAAGTTAATTGAAATTGCCCATTAGGGACATGCTGGATAATTTTCCGGTATTTAAGAATTTTAAAGAGGAACTGAAGAATGACAGCTAAAGATGTCAGATTTGGTGATGAAGCCCGTCAAAGGATGTTTGCAGGTGTAAATATTCTGGCTAACGCGGTAAAAGTCACACTAGGTCCGAAAGGACGTAACGTAATTCTTGATAAAGCATTTGGTGCACCGACAGTAACGAAAGATGGTGTTTCTGTTGCTAAAGAAATCCAGCTAGAAAACAAGTTTGAAAACATGGGCGCACAGATGGTGAAGGAAGTTGCGTCACAGACTTCTGATGTAGCCGGTGATGGCACAACCACTGCAACAGTATTGGCTCAGGCCATTCTGCGCGAAGGGCTGAAATCTGTTGCGGCAGGTATGAACCCTATGGACCTTAAGCGTGGTATCGATAAGGCGACTGCTGCTGCGGTTGCTGAAATTGCTAAGCTTGCAAAGCCTTGTGAAGATCACAAAGCGATTGCTCAGGTTGGCACGATCTCTGCAAACTCTGACGAAGCTGTTGGTCAGATCATTGCTGAAGCAATGGCTAAAGTCGGCAAAGAAGGCGTTATTACCGTTGAAGAAGGTTCAGGTCTCGAAAACGAACTGGACATTGTTGAGGGTATGCAGTTTGACCGCGGTTATCTGTCTCCTTACTTCATTAGCGACGCTGCTTCACAGAGTGCTGATCTCGAAAACCCTTACATTCTGTTGTTCGATAAGAAGATCTCTAATATCCGTGAGATGTTGCCGTTGCTTGAAGCTGTTGCTAAGTCTGGCCGTCCTCTGCTGATCGTTGCTGAAGACATTGAAGGCGAAGCGCTGGCTACTTTGGTCGTTAACAATATGCGCGGAATTGTTAAAGTCTGCGGTGTTAAAGCGCCTGGCTTTGGTGATCGTCGTAAGGCGATGTTGCAGGATATTGCTGTTCTGACCGGTGGTCAGGTGATCTCTGAGGAAGTGGGCTTGAGCCTTGAGAAAGCCACGCTGGACGATCTTGGCGAAGCTAAGAAAATACAGATCAACAAAGAGAGCTCAACTATCATCGACGGTGCTGGTAAAGCATCTGAAATCAAAGATCGCGTTGATCAGATCAACCGCGAAATTATTGATTCTTCTTCTGATTACGATCGCGAAAAATTGCAAGAGCGCGTCGCCAAACTGGCGGGCGGTGTTGCGGTGATTAAAGTAGGTGCTGCGACCGAAATCGAAATGAAAGAGAAGAAGGCCCGTGTTGAAGATGCTCTGCACTCAACCCGTGCGGCTGTTGAAGAAGGTGTGGTTGCCGGTGGTGGCGTCGCTCTGATTCGCGCAAGATCGGCACTTGATGGTCTCGTAGGCATTAACGATGAGCAGAACGTAGGTATCGCTATTTTGCGTCGTGCCATGGAAGAACCACTGCGTCAGATCGTGACGAATGCCGGTGGTGATGCTTCTGTAGTGCTTAACGAAGTAGTAAAAGGCAAAGGCAATTATGGCTTTAATGCTGCTTCTGACACCTACGGTGACATGGTTAAGATGGGCATCATCGATCCGGCTAAAGTAACCCGCTCTGCTTTGCAGAACGCGGCTTCTGTTGCCGGCTTGTTGCTGACCACTGAATGCATGGTTACCGAACTGCCTCCTAGGGACAACGGCGGTATGTCGCCAATGCCTGATATGGGCGGTATGGGTGGTATGGGCGGCATGATGTAAGGCTGTTCAGCTCATTTTTCCGGGGTTTATGCCCGGGAAGAAAAACCCCGCTTCGGCGGGGTTTTTTTATGGCCAATGTCTATGCACCCATGCGGCGGAAATAACTCACTTGCAAACGCAGGGGCTTCAAAACATTATGAAACGTATCAACTAAGGGGAATTGGGTGGCCGAGATATTAACTATGCAGCAGCAGATGGCGGCTTTGCCTGATAGCCTTCAGCCATTCGCAGAGGCTGCGCTTGATTCATTGCTGCAACAGCCTGAGCTGACAATTCCCCAGAGTTCGCAGGCGGGCTTAGCTAAAGTGCTGGCTTGCAGCGAGTACGTCGCATCAATTCTGCAACGCTACCCTGATTTGACACAGAATCTATTGAGCTCCGGTGATTTAGCGCGTCCACTTCAGTCGGCTGAGCTTTGTGCCCGCTGCATTGAGATTACTGCTGAGCTTGCCGACGAGCCCGCGGTGATGCGGCAATTGCGGCTGTTCAGACATCGTGAACTGGTGCGAATTGTCTGGCGTGACTTAACCGGTGCAGCCGATCTGCCCGAGACGCTGGCAGACCTCTCCATGCTGGCCGATGCCTGTCTCAGAGCAGGTCTAAGTTGGGCAGAAGCCAGTCTCTTTGAACGCTATGGAAAACCGATTAGTGAGTCCGGGAATGAGAGTCAGTTCGCTATTTTGGCGATGGGCAAGCTCGGTGGTGGTGAATTAAATTTTTCTTCCGACATAGATCTGGTGTTCCTGTATTCCGAACATGGCGAGACAGATGGTCGGCAGAGCATATCCGCCATCGAATATTTCCGGCTGCTGGCGCAACGCCTTATTAAGCTGCTGGATGAACGCACCGCCGATGGATTTGTTTATCGTGTCGATGTGCGTCTGCGCCCCTTCGGCACCAGTGGTCCTTTGGCGGTGAGCGAGGCGGCCTTCGAAGAATATTTGATGAGCCATGGTCGTGACTGGGAACGCTACGCCTACGTTAAGGCCAGAGTCGTTAATCCGTGGGACGGCGCTGAGCGTTTCTATCAGGATGTGCTGCGCCCGTTTGTGTACCGGCGTTATCTCGATTATGGCGTCTTCAGTTCGTTGCGTGAAATGAAGGCCATGATTGAGGCTGAAGGCCGTAAAAAGGGCATGCAGAATCACGTAAAACTGGGCCCAGGCGGCATTCGTGACGTCGAGTTTATTGTTCAGACTCTGCAGTTGGTTCGGGGTGGCAGCATAGAGCAGCTGCGTGAGCGACGCCTATTGCTCGCATTAAAACAGTTGGCCGAGCATCGACTTTTACCCGAAGCTGCCGCGGCAGAACTGGCCGCTGCTTATTGCTATCTCCGCCTTGTAGAGAACCGTATTCAGGCGATTCACGACCGGCAAACGCATGATTTACCCACCGAAGACATCGACCGCGCACGTCTCTGTCTCGCCATGGGTGTGGCAGATTGGGAGCAACTGATGCTTGCCCTGGATGGTCATCGGCAAAAGGTGCAGGCACATTTTAATAGCACACTGCGACGTAGCGATGAAGACGATACAGATGTTGCTGTTGCAGATGGTATTGCCAGCATATGGCAGACGGATGAAGTTGCCGAAAGTGCGCTCGCCGAATTGGCTGAGCTTGGTTTTAAAACGCCAGCCGATATAGCGAAGCAGCTCGCAAACTTGAAACGAAACTCTGCCATTCAGCGCTTGGATGAGCCAGGTCGTGCGCGTCTTGATCGCTTGTTACCACAGATTATCTATGCCTGTGCTGCTGAGTCTGAACCGGATGCGGCGCTGGCCGGTTGCCTTAAAGTTATCGAAAGCATCGGTCGTCGTTCTGCCTATTTTGCGTTACTCAATGAGAACCCGGGTGCGTTGGCGCGGCTGGTCACATTGGCTGCCCGCAGTGACTTTCTGGCCAGTCAGATTGCAGCGCATCCGCTATTGCTGGATGAACTGCTGGATCCGCGGGTATTTTCAGAGGCACCGCAGCGTGTCGAGCTAGCAGCTGATTTGCAGTTGCGGCTAAACAGTCGCAGCAGTGATGATCCCGAACAGCAGCTGGAGGGTATTCGCAACTTTCAGCAAGCGGCGGTGTTCAGGACGGCGGTGGCCGATATGAGCGCCGTGATACCGCTGATGAAGGTGAGCGACAGGCTCACAGATATTGCAGAGCTCGTCGTGCAGGCTGCATTGGAGCTGGCCCTGGACGACATGCTGGCGCGGCATGGGCAGCCTATGTGTGATGACGGCAATGGTTTGCGGGAAGCCAACTTTGGGGTATTGGGCTACGGCAAGCTGGGGGGCTTGGAGCTGGGTTATGGTTCTGATCTTGATCTTGTGTTTATTCATGATTCAGCTGGCGAGCAGCAACAAACGGCGGGTAAACGGTCGGTCGACAACGCTGTGTTCTTTGCCCGACTTGCCCAGCGATTAATTCATATGCTCACGATGCGGACCTTGTCAGGTTCACTCTACGAGGTTGATATTCGGCTCCGGCCAAATGGTAATTCTGGGCAGATGGTGAGCAGCTTGACGGCGTTTGAGAAATACCAGCGTGAAGATGCATGGACCTGGGAGCATCAGTCGTTGTTGCGCAGCCGCGCTATTGCCGGCACCGAGACTGTTCTCGATAAATTTGCGGCTGTTCGTGAAACTGTGCTTACCCGGTATGTCCGTATCGCTGAGTTGCAAGCCGACGTGTTGAAGATGCGTGAGCGCATGCGGGGCGAGCTGGATAAAAGCACCGCCGATTATTTTCACATTAAGCAGGGTCACGGCGGTGTGGTTGATATTGAGTTTATGGTGCAATACCTGGTGCTTGCTAACGCGCAGGCCCATAAGTCGCTGATTGTTTGGTCAGACAATATTCGCCAGCTCGATGCGCTGGCGGCGGCAGGCATTATGCAGCCGGACCACGCAGAGGCACTTGCGGATATCTACCGGGACTATCGCGGCGGGCTGCATCGCCTATCGCTGGGTGGTAAAGCCGCTCTCGCGCCGTTCGCGGAGTTCGGCGATAGTCCGGCTGTTGTGATGCGGCTTTGGGATCAGTATTTGGCCAGCCCCGGCAGTTAATCTGCCGGTTTGGCGCCAGCCGGTTAACGACTTCGGCAGTCAGCGCTTGCTATACTGCCAACATACTAATCACTGGGGAACGCAGGCATGTCTGCAGACAACAACGGGTTGATTCCGGCGAGTGCTGAGAATCACTACACGGTAACGGCCGCTGATTTGCCATTGTCGTGTCCCATGCCTGGCATGCAACGCTGGGACTCACACCCCAAAGTGTATTTGCCCGTGGCCGAACATGGCGCAGCGCAGTGCCCCTATTGCGGCGCGCATTACACGCTGGCTGATACGCCGCAGTAACCTGACCGGAAGCCCTAAATGACCTTGTCGTCTATCTCTGCAGTCATTATTGCGCATAATGCCGAGGCTACTTTGGCTGATTGTCTGCGCAGCCTAGAGCGCCTCGATGACGTCGTTGTCTATGAAAATGGCTCTATAGACCGTACCGCTGACATAGCCCGCAGCTTTGCAAACGTTCGTCTTGAGCAGGGTGAGTTTCTTGGTTTCGGGCCCACCAAAAATAAGGCCACCACGTTTGCGCGCAATGACTGGGTCCTATCGCTTGATAGCGACGAAGAGGTCAGCGTTGAGTTGCTCGATGAACTGGCAACCCTGGATCTTGGTGACGCGTTGAATTTGTACGAGGTGCTGCGTCAAAATTTCATGCTGGGCAAGCACGTGAAGCATTCCGGTTGGGGTAATGATTGGTTACCGCGTTTGTACAACCGGAGCATGCACGGTTACAACAATGCATTGGTTCATGAGAACGTTATTCCACAGCCTGGCGCGAAGCAGCAGCGTCTTATTCATCCGATCCGGCATCGCGCTGTCGATGAGATTAGTCAGTTTTTGGTCAAGATCGATCGCTACACCGAGTTGCGGGTGCAGGAAGGCGCGAAAGGTTACGGTCCGCTCACTTCTGTGCTCAAAGCGCAGTGGGCATTTGTTCGCAGTTACCTACTGCGCTTAGGTTTTCTGGATGGTTGGCGGGGCGTGGTGATTGCATGGAGCGATGCCAGCGGCGTGTTCTATCGTTGTATGAAGTGTTATGCACGTGACCAACGCGCATCACAGAATTGGGATGATCCTTCATGATCGCTGCGGGCCAGTGTATTGCCCATATTAATTTGGCATCAGGTTATCGCGGCGGTGAGCGACAAACTGAACTGCTCATGCGTTATCTGGCCGATGCGGGTTGGCGGCAGATATTGGTGGCCCGCGCCGGTGACAGCTTGGCTACCCGTTCTGCTGATATTCCCGGCCTCGATATCAACGAGGTGTCGGGTGGCATTCTGAGTGCAGCACGTGCTTTTGATGAGGCAACGCTTATTCATGTGCATCAAGGCAAGGCACTCAAAGCGGCATGGCTGCAAAGTTTTTTTGCCAAGCACCCCTATATCATCACTCGCCGGGTTCAGAATGGGCCGCGGAATAATCTAATCAACCGTTCAGCCTATCGGCGTGCTGCCCGCGTGATCGCGGTGTCGGCGGCGATAAAGAATCGTTTATTGACGCTGGAAGCTGAACTCGACGTTCAGGTTATTCCCGATTGCAGCAGCGCTCTGCGCAGCAGCCAGCATCGCTCTAACGCTATCCGTGAGCAGTTCGGCATTGCCCCCGGACAGTTTGTTGTGGGTCATGTTGGCGCGTTGGTTGATTCGCATAAGGGCCAGTTGCAGATTATTGAAATGGCGCGCAAGAGCAGTGGGTCTGGTCTGGTATTTATACTGGTTGGTGGCGGTGCTGATGAGGCCATGCTAAAGCACGCTGCAGAGGGTTTGGGCAACGTGCATTTCACGGGCCATGTCGACAATGTCGGTGACTATCTAAACCTGATGAATCTATTCCTGTATCCTTCAAGGCATGAAGGTCTCGGCTCGGTGCTGCTCGATGCATTCGAGTTCGGCCTACCCGTGGTTGCTACTCGTGTGGGCGGGATACCTGAGATTGTTCGGGATGGTGTTAACGGGTATTTGTATGAACCCAATGACACCCGTTCAATGTTGAGTACGGTATTGCGCTTGCGCGATGATGCGAAACCTGCAGCTGCCATGGGTTTGGTTAACAAGCGTGCAGCGGAGGCTTATACGCCGGCCCGCATGGGTAAGCGCTATGAGCTTATTTATCAGAGTGTTCTGGGCCCGAGGGGCTGAGCACTTTCTTAGGGTTTTATTAGTACGGACTTACGGAACAATCATGATTATCGTTACAGGTGGGGCCGGGTTTATCGGCAGTAATATCGTTAAAGGGCTTAATCTTCGCGGTAAGAAAGACATCGTTGTTGTTGATGACATGACCGACGGTTACAAGTCATTTAACCTTGCCGATTGCATCATTGCCGACTACGTGCATTACGAAGATTTCCTGTTCATGTTGCAGTCGGGTGAGCCGTTGCCATGGGATATCGAATCGGTATCGCATCAGGGCGCCTGCACTGTAACAACCGAGTGGGATGGCGAATACATGATGCGGGTTAATTTCGAGTTCTCGAAACACCTTCTCAATTATTGTTTAGGGCATGAAATTCCGTTTGTTTATGCGTCATCAGCGTCGGTCTATGGCGCGGGCACCGATTTCCGCATTACCTCTGAGACCGAGAAGCCGATCAATGTCTATGCCTACTCGAAGCTTGTTTTCGATCAGTACGTGCGTCGCGTTATCGATGTCGCCGATACTCAGATTGCCGGGCTTCGCTATTTCAATGTTTATGGGCCCAATGAGTATCACAAAGCTGGCATGGCCAGCGTCATGCTGCATTTTTATCGCCAGCTGCGCGATGACAACGAGGTGCGTTTATTCAGTGGTTGTGACGGTTTCGGGAATGGCGAGCAGCGCCGTGATTTTATTCATGTTGATGATGTCGTTAAGGTCAACCTGTGGCTAATGGATAACCCGGATAAGTCCGGTATTTTCAACCTGGGCACAGGTGGCAGTCGCACCTTCAATGATGTTGCTACTGCAGCTGTCGCCTGGAACGGTTCCGGTGCTGTGAAGTACATTCCTTTTCCTGATAGTTTGCAGGGTAGCTATCAGAGTTTTACCGAGGCCGATGTATCGGGCTTGCAGGCAGCTGGTTACACCGATGGGTTTATTGCGATAGAGCAGGGTGTGCCGAAATACCTCGATTTTCTTAAACAAAATGGCCGACTCTAATAGCAATGCGTCTTCTTGTTCTGACGTCGCATGCCGATTCGCTGAATAGCATACGCCCGGAAGCCGAGATTTTTATCGGCTTGCAGGAACTGGGTGTTGATGTCACGGTAATGACTCAAGTCGATGGTATTTACAACGAGCAGTTACGCTCTGCTGGCGTGCGGCTGGTTGATTTTGTGCCGAGTAAGAAGTTCGATAGGCATGCGGTGCGCTATGTGCGCGACTATGTTTTGGCGCACAATATTGATTGTGTTTATGCCTTTAATAATCCAGCTATTATTACCTGCAACCGTGCGTTGCGCGGCCTCAAGCGGGTGGGTCTCGTGACCTATCGCGGCCAGACGGGCAATCTTAGTCGCTGGGATCCCACCTGCTATCTGACGCACCTTAACCCTCGTGTTGATTTAATTTTGGGTGTCTCAAATGCGGTGCGCGATAGTATCAAGGCTGTGCATCCGAGCCCTGCGAAGGCAGAGACCGTCTACAAAGGGCATGACCTTGCCTGGTATAACGATGAGCCGCTCGATCTGACAACCCTTGGCATTCCGGCGGACGCTTTTGTGGTGGGTTGCGTGGCCAACAACCGGCCGCGTAAGGGTGTGTCGGTGTTGGTGGATAGCACCAATTACCTTCCTGCGAGCGCCAATATCCATTTCCTATTGGTGGGTGGCGGAATGGATGCGCCGGAGTTACAGAAGAGTATCGCTGCCAGTTCTTTCGCCGATCGGTTTCATGTGTTGGGCTACCGCACCGACTCACTGTCGATTATTGCGGCCTGTAATGTCAGTGTTCTGCCGGCAGTTAAACGTGAAGGGTTGCCGAAAACCGTTATTGAAGCCATGGTGCATGAGACCACACCTATAGTGACTACGGCAGGCGGCAGTCCTGAGTTGGTCGATGATGGTGTTACCGGATTTGTAGTGCCGGTAAACAATGCGCAGGCCATCGCCGCAAAGATTGAATGGCTGTATAACCACACCGAGACCTGCAAAGAAATGGGGCAGCGCGCCCGCCAAAGAATTCATGAGCACTTTAATGTGAAAGACTCGGCACGCCGTACGAAGGCACTTATGGAAGCGTTGCTGTTTGCTAAGCGTTCAGGAGAGCAGGGTTAGTTCCGTGTCTGAAGCAAAACGCTATTTGGTTGTAGGTCCGTCTTGGGTTGGCGATATGGTGATGGCGCAGTCACTTTTTAGAACCTTGCGTGAGAGGGAACCGGCAGCTGTTGTCGATGTGCTCGCGCCTCAATGGTCGTTACCGATCATCGCCCGTATGCCCGAGGTTCGCCGTGGTATTGGTCTGCCGGCCGTTCATGGCGAGTTTGCCTTTGGCGTTCGGCGACAACTAGGTCTGCAGTTGCGCCCTGAGAGCTACGATCACGCTATTATCTTGCCGCGCTCATTCAAGTCGGCGCTGGTGCCTTTCTTTGCCAATGTGCCATTGCGCACCGGGTTTCGCGGTGAGATGCGTTTTGGGTTGCTGAATGATATTCGTCAGCTCGATCGTGCTGCTCTCGATCAGACGGTCAAACGTTTTGTTGCTCTAGGTCTTAAGCCTGATGAGGTTCCCCACCATATTCCTGAACCGCGCCTCACTGTTGATGCGGCGAATCAGAAGGCCTTAATCGAAAACTACAAACTTGATGTGTCGCGCCCTGTGGTCGCCCTTATGCCAGGCGCGAGTTACGGCCCGGCTAAATGCTGGCCACTGAACTATTACGCGTTGCTCGCAGAGCAATTGGTGGGCCAGGGTATTGGGGTTTGGGTATTGGGTTCTGCGGGCGATAGAGCGGCGGGCGAGCAGATTGTCGGCAGTAATGCCGGGTTTAATTTAGCGGGTGAGACCCGACTGGAAGATACCGTTGATTTGCTGGCGCTCTGTCAGGTGGCTGTGACCAACGACTCGGGGCTCATGCACGTTGCGGCTGCGAGCGGCACCCACGTCATTGCGCAATACGGTTCGAGTTCGCCAGACTATACGCCGGCATTAACCCAACATAAAACGATTCATTATCTGAATCTTGAGTGCAGCCCGTGTTTTAAGCGCGAGTGTCCTCTCGGGCATTTAAACTGCCTGCGTAATATCGATGTTGAACGGGTTAGAGCGTCGGTTGAGCAAGTTTTAGCACTAGCTAGCGTCTAATAATCAGGCTGCGTTGCGCATAATGTTGATCGGTGCCATGTCCGGATGCCGGCAGTTTTCCAACGGAATAATGGCAGTCCAGATAAATGCGTGCTGCCCTGATAAGCAAGCATGGCTTACCATATCGGTGAATACGGTCCATCCCGAAAAAGGTGGAAATCTGAGCTCCTCGCGACCCTCCGGAACATTTTGAAAGGCAGGTGTGTCTTTCATAAAGTTATGAAACTGGCGCATTGTTCGGTCGTAGGGGCTGTTGTCGAGCAGGCGAGCCAAGGGCAAACCCATTTTAGTCATGCCGTTTAATGTGCTGGTGCGCAGGTTGTCGAGTGCCGACTTCTCTAGTTTGTTTTCACGTATTTTTTCCAGCAGGCCGGCTTCTTCAGCATAGGCCTTGAACAGTGTTGGAAAGTCGCCACGGGTTGCCCATACCCGGTCTTCCACCGGATTTAAGTTGACAAAAAATCGCAGAATTCTGGAGCCATTGGTTGGGCCATAAGCACCCGCATCAAAATGAATAAGTTCATTGCTGGCGTGAGCTTTAAGGTCGCGTCCCTTTTCCTGTATCGGTCGGAAACTGCTGGTGCCAATCATTGCATTCTTAAAGAGCTCAGGCATCGTGTCCTGATAGAACTCGCTAACCCGTGTGCTGTGTGTGGTTAGCACGCTTATCGCTTTGTCATAGACTGCAGAGTTTTTATCGAGACCCCTAATAGAGCCTGTTTCAGGGTGGTAACTCACGTTTTTCGACGTCATCTGCAGCGGCAGTTCTTCTCGCAGAAAGCCGAGATCATCTTGAGACGGAAGCTCTACCGGTGATTCCGGAAAGTAAGGAACTCGTCCTGACTCAAGCGCATCGCCGACCTCACCGAGGGTAGATTCTTTAAGCCGTTCGGCGGTAAACGTATCAAGCATCATGCCAATCTCCGTGCGAACCTTGTCGCTTTGGGTGCATTGTAATGTAGGGCTGCCTACCCGGCTATTTTGTTATGCGAAATGCGGTTAGCGTTTATTAAAGCCCAAGTGGTTTAATAAGCTATCGGCCGCGGCACAAACCTCTGCCGGGGTAATCAGATCCATGGCTTCAGGCGTGCGCACCCGTTGCCCCCATGGTGCTTCTGCTACGGCTTTTCCCACAAATTGCAGGAGCGCCTCGGCATAACGGTTTACCTCCCACTGGCGTGACAAGTACGAGCCGGCCCGGTCCGGGTTGGTGCTGGCAAAGAGACCGATAGCCGGCGTATTCATAGCGGTTGCCATGTGGGCAGGGCCTGAGTCCGGACAGATCACCAGGTCGGCGGCGTCAATAATCGCGATGAGTTCTTTAAGGCTGGTTTTAGCCACTAGATTAGTCGGTTTGTTGACGCAGCTAGCATCGATAATTCGACCAAACTCCTGTTCGGTTTCTGACGGCCCGCCGGTCACTAGAACCGTGGCACCATAATGCTGCTGCAGATAATCGACAACGTCTGCATACAGTTCGGGACGCCAGTTACGGAAGTTGCGAAAGCGTGGATTGGCACATGGGCTTAAAACCACAACCGCGCTCTGCCCCTTGCAATGTGCAGCAGCCACGGCTTTGGCCTCTGCGGCGTAAGGAATATCCCAGCGCAACTGTCGTTCCGTAATGCCTAATGCTTCACTGAAGCCGAATAACTGATCCATCACATGCTGGTTTTTCTTCACGGCAATCCGATTGCGGGTAAACAACCATTGATAGTCTTTGGCCCGCGGCTTGTCATAGCCTAAGGTGTAGTTGGCTTTAACCATCATGCTGAGAAAGTTGGCCCGCATGTTGGGATGCATGTGCAGCAGCAAGTCAAAGCGGCGCCCCGCCAGTTGCTTGTGCACGTCGAGGTAGGCTTTAAGCCCGCCGGACTTATCGAAGGTGATAAACTCAAAGCCCTCCATTCCTTTCATTAGGGCGTATTCCGTCTTGCCAATAATCCAGGTGATCTTTGCGTCTGGCCATTGCTGTTGAATAGTGCGTAATACGGGTAACGTATGGCAACAGTCTCCGATAGCCGATAGCCGGATGACGCAGATATGTGCGGGGGCAGATGGAACTGTTTTGCTAAAAGGGGTCACGATTGTCCAGACAATACGAAAAAAGTGTTCATAGCATGATCGTATACGATGACTCTGTTGTTCAACAGATGTCAGAGCATTTATTTGATTATGCCACCTGGCCAGCGGCCGCCGCCGCGCCCGGTTATTCTGGCGGTCGCGGCGCAACCCTGTTTATCAACCATCAGGGCGATGATTGGGTGCTGCGCCACTACCATCGTGGTGGCAAGATCGGCCAGTTCCTGAAAGATGGTTTTTTGTTTCTGGGCAGGGATAACAGCAGGCCAATGCGCGAGTATGACTTGCTGGATTGCATGTACAGGCTTGAATTGCCCTCGCCGCAGCCGGTGGCGGCCCGCTATGTGCGCCACGGCCTGTATTACACGGCAGACCTTATTACCCGGCAACTCCCCGATGTTCGGCCGCTCTCGACGCGCTTAGCCGAGGGCCACTTGAACGCGAGTGTCTGGGCTAGAATCGGCGAATGTGTTGGGCAGTTTCATGCAGCCAGCATATTTCACGCGGACTTGACGGCCCACAACCTGCAAATTAGCAGTACTGATAAGGTCTACTTGCTCGATTTCGATCGCGGGCGGCGCATGCCGGGCTCAGGGGGTTGGCAGCAGAGTAATCTGTCACGTTTAAAGCGATCGTTCCGGAAAGTCAGTGAAGATGAGTCGATTGGGTTCGGACCGATGCAATGGGATGAGCTGATGTCGGGCTATCAGCGGGTAGTTTCCGGCAAATCCTAAAACTACTCGCGCGCGTAGGCATCGGTCAATGGCGCGGGTCTGCCTTTGAAGCGCCGATGAACCCAATAGTATTGCTCAGGATAATCGCGAATATGTTTTTCAATAATACTATTAACGATTGTGGTGTCCACCACGATGTCATCAGTAGGCAGAGTGTCGACGATGGGCAGGAACGTGACTTTGTAACCACTGTCATCGGGCAGTCTGGACGGTAAAAATGGCAGTAGTGTTGCACCGCTGGTCTTCAGCAGTTGGGATGTGGCCGGAGTGCACATTGCAGGTATACCGCAAAAATCCGCAACAACGCTATTTTTGCCGGTGTACGCTTGATCCGGCGCATACCATACCGGCTTCTTATTTTTGAGCGCGCGCAGCAGTTGCCGAACACCGTTCTTTGTAATGAGTTCCGGAATTGATTTGGCGCGACTGCGCCACATAAAGGCGTTGATTAGTGGGTTATCGTTCGGCCGGTACATGGCGGCCATTGGCGGCATAATATCGACAATGAAGCGCCCGCCTAGTTCGACGCCGGAAAAATGTCCGCACAACATTAAAATGCCTTTGTCCCTCAATAGCGCCTCATCAACGTGCTCCTTGCCTTGAAAAACAAAGAGCTTCTTGATGTCCGCATCGCTCAGCCACCAGCTCATGGCCATCTCGACCACCATTTTGCCGAGTGATTCGAAATGCTTGTGAGTCAGCGCACGCTGTTCTGCAGGCGAAAGCTCCGGAAAGCAGAGTTCAATGTTGCGCTGCGCTATAAAGGTTCTCTTGCCGGCTACTTTGTAGCCGAGCTTTCCCAGTAATGCGCCAACCGCCATTCGTTGCTTTTGGGGCAGCAATATGATGATCCGCAGCACTCCGAGACCCAGCCACAGTAGCCAGAAACGGGGGTGCAAAAAGCGCCGCAGGGGTATCGGAGTTTCAATCATAGAGGCATAGTAGGCGAATGATTGCCAATAAGCATCTACAGCGTATCAGGATTGGTTTGATTCGCAGACTTGTGAGTTTGAGCCTTTTTAATGAACTATCGTAAGTTAAAACTGACAGGGTAGTCAGGTGTCTTGCGTTACGCCGCTATTATGAAATGGATGTCGCCGTGAAAACAGGATTTGTTGTAAAGCTGAGTCGGTTTAGTCATGGTTGGTTGTTGCCCGCATTGCTGCTCTGTGCGGGCGCCATGGCCGATAACATAGTCAGGCCAGATGCGCTGCAGCCAGAAGTTGATTTTTGGAAGCGCGTTTTTGCCGAAGTGCCTTCCGATCAGGCGCTAGTCCACGACAACCGCTATCTAAATGTTGTTTATGAGATTGTGCGGATTCCACGTAATGCCAGCTGGCAGAAGCAACGCCGTCTATCGGAGAGTGTGCGCAACAAATATCGCGATGCCTTGTTGCAAATCGCCGAAGGTGACCGCCGCTCTCTAAGCAATGAGCAAGCTCGTGTTCTGGATCTCTGGCCCGCCGATGTAAGCAATGAAGAGCTACGCCAGGCATCGCGCCGTGTGCGTTTTCAGGGCGGTCTATCAGATCGTTTTGTCGCAGGCTTACAGAGATCCGGCAATTGGCGCGAGTACATTAATGAACAACTGAGCGCAGAGCAGGTACCGAAAGAATTGGTCGCTTTGCCGCATGTCGAGTCTTCATTTAATCCGGAAGCTGGTTCCAGCGCCGGTGCGGTGGGTCTTTGGCAATTTACCCGCTCAACCGGCAACCGCTTCATGCAGATTGATGACGTAGTGGATGAGCGGCGCGACCCTTTTGTGTCGAGTGCCGCTGCCGCGCAACTGCTGAGCTATAACCACTCAATCTTGAATTCCTGGCCTCTGGCGATTACCGCATATAACCACGGCCTCTCAGGCATGCGCCGGGCCGTGACCCAGATGGGTACCGATGATATCGATGCTATTGTGCATAATTACAGCGGTAAGCTTTTCGGGTTTGCCTCGCGTAATTTCTACGTGGCATTCCTCGCCGCTTCAGAGATAGACAGTAATTACTCCAGTTACTTCGGGGCTGTGGAGTTCAATCCGCCGTCCAATGATTTATTGGTCAATCTGCCGGCGTATATTGAGTTTGATACGCTGTCGCAGGTGTTCGGGCTTTCAGAAAATGATTTGCGCCGTTATAACCCGTCATTGATGCCTTCAGTGGTTGAAGGCACTAAGTATGTGCCAAAGGGTTTTCGCCTCCGCTTACCGTATGAGTCGGCACTAAATCCGGAGGACGTTGTGGCCGGCATTCCGGCGCAGAATTTGTATGCGAGCCAGACTCCTGATCTCTACCATACGGTGAGATCAGGAGACAGTTTGTCGGTTATTGCTGCGCGTTATGATACGAGTGTGCGCGAGCTCGTGGCGCTCAATAATCTGGGTAGCCGACATTTTATCCGAGCAGGCCAGGTTCTGCGCTTGCCGTATTCTGAAGCTCGCAATAGCCTTGCGAAGAATGAGTATACGGTTAAGTCTGGCGATACCTTGGTTAAGATTGCAGCGCGTGCCGCCACCACTCGCTCGCAGTTGGCGAAACTCAATAATCTTGGCAGTGATGACCGTATTTATGCCGGTCAGACGTTGGCTATTCGCACGGTGCCCGGCTCTGCGGCGGCGGTTGTAATTGCGGCCCCTGCTATCGCATCAGAGCCTGAGCCTGAGCCTGAGCCTGAGCTAGAACTAGAACTAGAACGGGTAGATCCTGCGACGGAATCTCTCGCGTTACCCGATATGGCTGCAGCGGAAGCAGATGCTGCTGGCGTCTCTATATCGACGGTTGACCCCAGTAATTATGAGGTGGCGGAAGACGGTACAATTTTGGTTCAGGCTTCTGAAACGATGGGGCACTATGCGGACTGGTTAAAAGTTTCAACGCAGTCATTGCGTGAACTGAACGGCTATGGTTTCAGGCAGCCGGTTGTTATTGGCACTCGCGTCCGACTTAAGTTCCCGAACGTAGCTGTTGCTGAATTTACAGGTCATCGGGTTCAATACCATAGGGAATTGCAGGAAACTTTCTTTGTTAAATACCGGATTACCGGTGCACAGAAACATACCTTACGGCGCGGTGAATCGATCTGGATGTTGAATCTTAATAAATATAAAGTGCCCGAGTGGCTGCTGCGTCAGTACAACCCGGATCTTGATTTTAATCGCGCTCGCCCCGGTACTCTGATCCTGTTTCCTGAAGTAGAGCGTATAAATGCTGATGCGTAGCGTATTAATAATTTTGTTGTTGGGGCATTTAAGCGTTGGAGTTGGTTACGCTTCCGAATTTGCCGATCGCATTGTCGTGAAGAAGTCAGAGCGCAAACTGCTCCTGATGAATTCAGGCAAGATTATGCGAGAGATGAAGGTGTCGCTTGGTTTGCGTCCGGATGGAGATAAGGAGGCCGAAGGCGATTTCCGCACTCCGGAAGGCGAGTATGTTCTCGATAGACGCAACAACAGCAGTGACTACTTTTTGTCAGTCGGTATTTCGTATCCCAATACAGCTGATCGCCTGCAGGCAGAGAAGCAGGGGGTAAATCCGGGAGGGCATATCATGATTCATGGCCTGCCAAACGAACCGCGCCATGAAGTGAGGTACTACCTCAACGTTGATTGGACCGATGGTTGTATTGCTGTTTCGAATGCGGATATGGTCGATATCTGGCGGCTGACTAATCTTTATACACCGATCAGTATTCTTCCTTAGCCCCATTTCGTGAGCTCTATGGCCTTATTTTAGTTTGCATTGACTGCTGTATTTTTCAGAATCGATCAGGTGTTTTGCAAAACTGTGAACCCTGTCGCTGAATAATTGAACTGTTAAATAAGCGCGCTTGTGACCTAGTTCCTCGTTGTTTGTCTGTTAAAGCCTTACGCTTTATTTCAGTCATATTAGCGGGAGAAATTAGAGATGAGCGACTATAAAGAATCGCGATACGCAAACAGAACATCAGTCGGCTACGGGGATCGTTTAGCACGTGTTGGCAGCGCAGCAGCGCAGTCGAAAAGTGTTGTGGTCGGCAAGGACGTCGGCAGTTGGGATGCCTATAAGAATTGGTTAACCAAGGTTCAGGCCCCCAATCAGCAGCGCAGCGTGGCTGACGTGGCTCTTTTCAGCTGGAAAGGTTATCGCAGTTGGGCCGAGAAAGTGCGCCGCGACTGGGAGCCTAATGAGTAACAGAGCTAACCAGATGTCTCTGCAAGATCATATGTGGATTTGCCGCTATGGATAAGAATCAATTGGATAATATTGGCGACAACGTGTTTCCTCTGGTGAGCACCAGCAACACTAAGATTACCAATGAGAAGACACTCTGGCGCCGAGCGTGGATAGATACGGCGGTAGAGTCTGTGCGGGCACGTCTTGCTCCCGAACCGTCTCAGCTCACCAAACCTATTGCGCAGCCAAAGCTTTACGTTGCATGGACCCGATCGAAAGATCAGCAGAACTAGTTGCAGATACTCAATGGTCCATTATGCGACGCCTGCAGCCCGAACTATTACTGAAACTCTATGATGAGGGCGACTCGGCGCTTGGCCCCCTAGCTTTGACCAGCCGCAAGCTTTTTGCCCTTTTCATTAACCCCTTGGGGTTCCTGAGCAAGCTGTATGCCTTCCTGGCCTAGTGCGCACCATCTAAAAACGGCTGTTTGCCCTTGAAACTCTGGCCATAGCCCCTATGTCTGTCCTATCCGGCCGTTGTAGGCTGGCAAGGCCCTATGCGGCCGGTTTATCAAATTACGATTCATCGAACGAGTTAGCAGAGCTAATCCGAATTTTGGAGTGGTGCCAGATGGCAACTAAAAAAACGACCGCTAAAAAGACGACCGCTAAAAAGACGAGCCCTAAAAAGACGAGCCCTAAAAAGACGACATTGGGTTTTCAAACTGAAGTGAAGCAGCTCTTGCAGCTGATGATTCATTCCTTGTATAGCAATAAAGAGATATTTCTTCGCGAGCTGATTTCTAACGCTTCCGATGCCAATGACCGGCTGCGGTTTGCTGCCGTTTCAGACGGTAGCTTATTGGAAGATCAGCCGGATCTTGAAGTCCGGATTACATCCGATCCCGATGCTGGGACGATTACGGTTGCTGATACGGGTATCGGTATGTCGCGTGATGATGTGATTGATCATTTGGGCACCATCGCCAAATCCGGTACCTCGGAGTTTATTAAGACACTGGGTGATAGTGATACAAAGGATTCAGCGCTTATCGGCCAGTTCGGTGTTGGTTTTTACTCATCATTTATTGTTGCTGATCGTGTTGAGGTGTTTACCCGCCGTGCGGGCGCACCAGCTTCCGAGGGTGTGCATTGGGAGTCTGCCGGCGAGGGCGACTTTACTATTGAGCCGGCCGAACAGGCTGAACGTGGCACGCGTATCGTGTTGCATCTGCGTGACGATTCAAAAGAGTTTTTAGATGACTATCGTCTGCGTGCTTTGATACGCAAGTACTCCGATCACATCGCATTTCCTGTGAAGATGCTGGAGCAGCTAACACCGGCAGCAAAAGATGAGGAAGTCGCCGCTCCCGGATTTGAATCTGTAAATAGCGCGAAAGCCTTGTGGACACGGCCCAGAACCGACATCGAAGATGCCGAGTATCAGGAGTTCTACAAACACGTTTCACATGCTTTTCAAGATGCTTTGGTATGGAGTCACAACAAAGTTGAAGGCAAGCGCGAATACACTAGCTTGCTCTATCTGCCGGCGAAAGCCCCGTTTGATATGCACAACCGTGAAGCCCCACGCGGCCTCAAGCTTTATGTGCAGCGCGTATTCATCATGGACGATGCTGAGCGCTTTTTGCCACTGTATCTGCGCTTTGTGCGCGGCGTTGTCGACACCAATGACCTTTCGTTGAATGTCTCGCGTGAACTGTTGCAGGAAGACGGCAATGTAGCGGCGATTCGTGGCGCGTTAACCAAGCGTGTTCTCGACATGATAGCGAAGCTCGCCAAAGACGATGCAGAGAAGTATCAGGGATTCTGGGATGAGTTTGGCCGGGTTCTCAAAGAAGGTCCGGCTGAAGATTTTGCCAATCGTGATGAGGTGGCGAAGCTGCTGAGATTTAGCACTACCTTTAGTGATTCAAGTGTGCAGAATCAGTCGCTGGATGATTACATAGCGCGGATCGGTGAAGGCCCTAAGAAAATCTACTACGTAGTGGGTGAGAACTTTGCCGCCGCTAAATCGAGCCCGCACCTCGAGATATTCCGTAAGAAGGGCGTTGAGGTGTTGCTGCTGGCTGAGCCGATTGATGAATGGCTCATGGGGCAGTTGCGTGAGTACAGTGAACATGCGCTGGTCGATATCACCCGTGGTGAGCTTGATCTTGCAGAGCTTGGCGCTGACGAAGACCTGAAATCGAAAGAGGAGCTTCAGGAGGAGAACAAAACTCTGGTAGAGAAGCTGTCGGGTGTTTTGAAAGATGATGTCAGCGTGGTTCGGCCTACTCAACGGCTCACTAATTCCCCGGCCTGTCTAGTGCTTGGTGACTATGACATTGGCGAGCAAATGCGCAAGATCATGGCTGCCAGTGGTCAGGCTGTGCCAGAGAGCAAGCCGATCCTCGAGATTAACCCGGCGCATCCGCTTATTGAGCGATTGGCTGCCGAAACCTCTGATGAGCGTTTTGCTGAGCTGGGTCGTCTATTGTTTGATCAGGCAGCATTGGCAGAAGGTCGCCAGCTGGCAGACCCCGGCGCGTTTGTGCAGCGCATGAATAGACTCTTGGTCGAGCTGGTTGCCTAGTGGCTTATGCAGGTGTTTTGAACTCTGCAGTGGAATGATAGTCTGCTAATACCTATCGATACATTATTCTCAGGAGTCGGCACATGAGTTCCAAATCGTCACCCGAAGAGTTACGGGCGCGTTTAACGCCCGAGCAATACCACGTTACTCAGGAGCAGGGCACTGAACGGCCGTTTACCGGTGAGTATGTCGACAACAAGCGTGACGGCATGTACCACTGCATAGTTTGCGGTGAGGAGTTATTTACGTCCGACACCAAGTTTAATTCCGGTACCGGCTGGCCGAGTTACTATGCGCCGGTTGCTGTCGATCAGGTGCATGTGAACGTTGATAGCAATCATGGCATGGTGCGGGAAGAGGTTGTGTGCAGCAAATGTAGCGCACATCTAGGGCATGTTTTCGATGACGGGCCGGCACCTACCGGGAAGCGGTATTGCATTAATTCAGCGTCGTTGAGTTTTGTGGAAAAAAAGTAGTTGTCCGCATTGCAGTGCTTATAGAGCGAGAGATAGTATGCGTGGAATGATCCGGAAATTGAGCAGAAATATGATTCGCATAAATATGATTCGATGGGGTTGCCTGATATTAACGGCCGGCCTTATTGCTGGCTGTGGTCAGAGCGTCCAGGATAACCAAGGAGCCCCTTCTATGAGTGAAGCAAATGATGATAATCCGGCAGTAGTAACGGAGCTGATTATTAAGGATGTCGTTATCGGTGAAGGCGCTGCTGTAGAGCCGGGTCAGATGGCCGTTATGCATTACACAGGCTGGATCTATGAGCCTACTTCCCCTGATTTGCGCGGTCGCAAGTTTGACAGTTCACTGGATCGCAATGAGCCCTTTCCTTTTCAGGTTGGTGCCGGTCGCGTTATTAGTGGCTGGGATCAGGGCATTCCAGGGATGCTTGTTGGTGGAAAGCGCGAGCTTATTATTCCACCCGAGATGGCCTATGGAAGTCGCGGTGCTGGTGGCGTTATACCGCCAGATGCAACTCTGCTATTTGAAGTAGATCTACTTGGTATTCAGTAATTCCGCTATCGCAATGCCGGATTAAGCGTGTAGGTACCGCAGATGCGGGCTTCAGCTAGCACATGACCACTGATCGCTGCCGCCACATCGGCGGCACTGAATGCGCCCTCAACCGGGCACTTTTCCAGGTCGGTGGCGTACAGGATGAAATCGTACTTGTGGATCAGTTCGTCGTTCCAGGGCGGGCAGGCACCATCCCAGCCATAGTATTCGCCGCTCATGTCCGGATTGCCGGCCATGAAGCGCGTAAAATCATTAATTCCCTGTCGTGAACCCGCAGGACCTGCCGGGTTGCGTTTGCCCCCTGCCGTAACTTCACTCGAGCAGGCACCTTCGGCAATTTCGCCATCAGCTGCTGAAATATCCACCATAATCCAGTGACAAAAGTCGGTGCGCGGCATATCGGCGGGTATTACTTTACCTTGCTGATTAATATTGTCTTTGATCGTTGGCACGTCCGGGTCGTTGCACAACAGAACCAGCGTTTTAGCCGCGGCAGGAATATTGCTCCAGTGCAAATGCGGGTTCCGGTTTTGTCCCAGGGTCATGTGATTGTCGGGGTCAGGAACACCAAAGCCAGTGCTATCGGGCATGGGCTCGTTATGCGTAAAGGAGTTTGATTGGAGTTGCATGCTGGGTTCCCTGTTGTATTCACTGAAGACCACGTTATCCTGCCATAGGCCATCTTTAAATTGAATGACTGATGAAATCACAAGTTCCACAAGAGAAAGAAAGTCTATTGCTGGACGGTCCAGCCGGAAAGCTGGAGTGTTTGCTAGAGATACCGGCTAACTATCAGAATCGGCAGGTTGCGCTGTTGTGCCATCCCCACCCGCTGTATCAAGGCACAATGCACAATAAGGTTGTGCACACGCTGGCCCGTGCAATGCATGAGATGGGCATTGCTACGCTGCGGTTTAATTTTCGGGGTGTTGGGCTAAGCGAGGGAAGCTATGCAGAAGGCAATGGTGAGACCGATGATACGGTCATGCTGTCGGGCTGGTTGCGTGAGCGGTTTCCTACTGCTGATCTATGGCTGGCCGGCTTTTCTTTTGGCGGCATGATTGCCGCGCTTGCCGCCGGCAAAACCGCGCCAGCAGCGCTCATTACGATTGCGCCTGCTGTGGGAATGTTAGCGACCGAAAGCACCGCAGAGCCAGCGGTTCCATGGCTTTTGGTTCATGGTGCTGATGACGAGTTGGTGCCTATAGCGAAGGTGCTTGCATGGGCCGATGGGCTTGTACGATCACCGCAGGTGGTTGTGATGCCCGAAACCAGTCATTTCTTTCACGGCCAACTGGTGGCACTGCGTAAGCTATTAGTAGAACGTTTGACGCCGTCACTTTAGAGTTTGCGCTGTACTGCTTGCTGTTTCGCGGGCTTGAGGAATTAACATGTTAGAAAAATTAAAAACTCTTTTTTCTGCTGCCGATGTGCCGGAAGATGACAGTGAGAGCAAGATCAGAGTGGCTCTGGCCGCATTGCTCATTGAAATGGCTCGCGCTGATTTCGATCAGACCGACGATGAGAATGCAGAGATATCAGCATTGCTTGCGGCGCACTTCACTATTTCAAAGGATGAAGCACTGGAGTTGCTGAACGAGGCGCAAATAGCAACCGATGATGCGGTGTCGTTATATGATTTTGTGCGTGCATTACACACTACGCTAACCGCTAAAGAGCGTCTGAAGATTATTGAGTTGTTGTGGCGGGTTGCGTTAGCGGACAACAGTCTTGATAAGTACGAAGATCATCTGGTTAAGAAAATCGCCGACCTGCTGTATGTGCCGGCCAGCGATGTATTGCGCATCAAGCACTCGGTGCTCGGGGACTAGCCGACAGACAGAGCTTGGCAGTTAGATCATCCCAACCGCAGGTGGACAGCCCAGTCCGGCGAAAAACGTAGCTTGTGGCACCAGCATGGTGAGCGCCTGAATCGCGATGATGGCGAGAATAGGCGACACATCAATACCGCCTATCGGTGGTATTAACTTTCTGAAGGGGCGCAGTATCGGCTCAGCAAGCTTGCCGACCAGCTGTGCGGTAGGGTTATAGCTGCTGCTGGCAACCCAGCTCAGAATCACCGAAATCAATATTAGAAAAAAGTACAGATTAAGTACGGTGCGCAGCAAGCTGAGTATGGTCATTCCTGCTAAGGCCGCAAGGTCTGGCGCGGTTGCGCAAAGTACGCTGAGCAACAATGCAAATTCGGCGGCTTTCAGTGCTATAGCCACTAGCAGGCTGCTGGTGTCCAAACCGTAAACTGGCGGAATGTAACGCCGCAGTGGAAGTACTAGCGGATTAGTCACAGCGAATATGAACTGGACGATCGGATTGCGAAAATCAGGGCGCTGCCATTGCAGCAGTATGCGTATCACAAACGTCATGATGTAGAGGTTTGTCAGCGTGCTGACGATAAAAACAAAGGCGTTATCCATGTGTTCTGCTTTCCGTATTCGCGGTTTACTTGTTGCCGAGGTCTATTGATTTCTGTCGCGCTGCATCCAGTGCCTGTTGAAAGATGCTACGCAGGCCATGATTTTCTAGCGATGTTATGGCCGCTTCGGTGGTGCCTCCGGGCGATGTCACCCTGCGCCGCAAGTCTGCTAGTGTGCCGGCATCGTGCTGAGCCAGTGTAGTTGCGCCCAAACCGGTTTGGACAGCTAGCTTGCGGGCCACATCGGGCGTAAACCCATACTCTATAGCCCCTGCTTCGAGCATCTCGAGCAACAGGTAAAAATAGGCGGGCCCACTGCCCGAAATGGCTGTAATCGCATCCATCAGTGCCTCATTCTCCAACCAAACCAGCTCGCCAGTAGCGCTTGCTATATAGGCCGCAAGCTCATGGCCAGCATCGTCCACCATCGTATTGCCTACCAGACCCGACATGCCGAGGCCCAGTACGGCCGGCTGATTGGGCATATTACGAACTACGGGAGTTCCAGGAAGTAGGGCGTTCTCGATGCTTGCTAGTTTGATGCCTGCAGCTACAGAGATCACAAGCTTTGGCTGCGTATCGGCGATCTCGCCGGCAACGTGTGTAATAAAGTTTGGTTTGGTTGCCAGCACCACCATATCACTTCGTTCCGCAACGGCATGATTGTCGTTGCTAATGAATATATCGGCAGCCAATGCCGAGATTATCTGTAACTTTTCACTACTCGGGTTGGCCACGGCAATGCGATTTGCCGGATGGCCGGATTGAATCAATCCACGAATAATCGCTTGTGCCATATTGCCTGCACCAATAAAGCCAATTGTTGTTTCGCTTGCGCTCAAAATACGGCCTCGTGAAATTTAAAGAGGTTGTGCCCGGCTAGTTGCGTTGACCGAACAATGCAGTGCCAATGCGAACCATTGTACTGCCTTCCATTATGGCTGCTTCCAAATCATTCGACATCCCCATCGACAGTGTGTCGACCTGGGGATGTTCATGGCGTAAATCGCTAAATAGTTGCTGCATTAGTTTGAATGGAATTCGCTGTTTTTCGGGATTGGCTTCTGCTGCAGGTATACACATCAAACCGCGCAGCGTCAGGTTGGGCAAGCTGACAACAAGTTTTGCTAAGGCTGGCATGTCTGCAGGTGCTACACCGCCGTGATCGTCGGCAGAATTAGTTTGTACCTGAATCAGGACCTGCAGAGGTTGCATTTCCGCCGGGCGCTGCTCGCTGAGGCGCTGTGCTATTTTGGCTCTGTCGACCGTTTGCACCCAATCGAAATGGATCGCTATGTCGCGGGTCTTATTGCCTTGAATTCGTCCGATAAAATGCCAGTTTGCGCAGAAATCAGCGGCTTTTATCTTCTCTACCGCCTCGGCGACATAGTTTTCGCCGAAATCTGTGAGCCCGTTGGCAGCAGCCTCTCTAATAAGCGAAATATCATGCCTTTTGCTTACTGCCAGCAAAAAAGCATCCCTCTCAGGCCTTCCGGATGCCGCTAAAGCGCTCGAAATACGCTGATTGAGGCTGGTTAGGCGTTTCGTGATACTAGTCACAACGGCCACTCCAACAAAGCCTATACAATATAACGAATACAGAGTACCTATGGTAAATCACTTGAATCGCTCCATCAGCAGGAACTAAAAGGACTGACATGGCCGTAGATATCGCTCAATTGCTCGCTTTCTCGGTGAAGAATAATGCTTCGGATTTGCATCTGTCAGCAGGTGTGCCACCGATGATTCGTGTTGATGGTGACGTGAAGCGGCTTAATATGCCCGCTTTAAGTCATAAAGACGTACACAGCATGGTGTACGACATTATGAACGATAAGCAACGCAAGGATTTTGAAGAGTTTTTAGAGACTGACTTTTCCTTCGAAATTCCGAAGCTTGCTCGCTTCAGGGTAAACGCATTTAACCACGCACGTGGTGCCGGCGCGGTGTTCAGAACCATTCCTTCAACCATCTTGTCGCTGGACGATCTGATGGCACCGGCCATTTTCAAAGATATCGCCATGGCGCCCCGCGGCATTGTGTTGGTTACCGGCCCCACAGGTTCCGGCAAATCGACCACGTTGGCGGCGATGGTGGATTACATCAATAAGAATCGCCCGGATCATATTCTTACCATCGAAGATCCGATTGAGTTTGTGCATGAGTGTCATATGTCGCTGGTTAACCAGCGTGAAGTTCATCGCGATACGCTTGGTTTTACCGCAGCGTTACGTTCGGCTTTGCGCGAGGATCCGGATGTATTGCTGGTGGGAGAGATGCGTGACCTTGAGACTATCCGGCTTGCGCTGACTGCTGCCGAAACGGGTCACTTGGTGTTTGGCACCCTGCATACCAGCTCCGCGGCAAAAACCATTGACCGTATTGTTGACGTGTTTCCGGCGGCCGAGAAGGAGATGGTTCGATCTATGCTCTCCGAGTCTTTGCGGGCAGTTATCTCGCAGACATTGTTGAAACGCATTGGCGGTGGCCGTGTCGCCGCACATGAAATAATGATGGGTTCACCGGCGATTCGTAATCTCATTCGTGAGGGCAAGATCGCGCAGATGTATTCGGCTATTCAGACCGGCCAGTCGCAAGGCATGCAAACGCTGGACCAAAATCTTAAAGTACTGCTCGAGTCAGGCGTGATTAGCAAAGAAGAGGCTCGTTTTAAAGCGGCAAATAAGGAAAACTTTTAGGTCGCGCAAGGATTGCAGGCTTAGTGGAGCAATGGAATGGAAAGAGATCAAGCCGTACGATTAATGCTGTCGCTTCTCAAGAAATTGGTAGAGAAGGGCGGTTCTGATTTATTTATTACCGCTGACTTTCCACCAGCGATAAAAATTGATGGTGACCTTCGCCGAGTCTCTGAGGAGCCACTTACTGCCGATCAAAGTGCCATCATGGTGCGTTCTATTATGAACGACAAACAGGCGCGTGATTTTGACGCCTCCAAAGAATGTAACTTTGCTATTAATCCCGCCAATATTGGCCGCTTCCGTGTCAGCGCCTTTGTGCAGCAGGGTCAGGTTGGCGCTGTATTGCGACGGATTATTACGCGTATTCCGACGGTTGAAGAATTATCCCTACCCGTCATTCTGGAAGATGTGGCAATGATTACCCGTGGTCTGGTGATTGTGGTGGGTGCTACCGGCTCAGGTAAGTCGACCACGCTGGCAGCTCTGGTAGGTCATCGTAACCATAATTCCCGCGGACACATTGTGACAATCGAGGATCCCGTGGAATACGTCCATCCGCATGGTCGCTGCGTTATTACTCAGCGTGAAGTGGGTGTCGACACAGAGTCCTGGCACGCTGCACTAAAGAATACTCTGCGTCAGGCGCCGGATGTCATCATGATTGGTGAGATTCGTGACCGCGAAACCATGGAATATGCCGTGCAGTTTGCGGAGACCGGCCACCTGTGTCTTGCTACTTTGCATGCTAACAGCGCGAACCAAGCACTGGATCGTATTATCAACTTTTTTCCTGAAGAAAAACGTTCGCAATTGTTGATGGATTTGTCGCTTAACGTGCGTGCGCTGATCTCACAGCGATTGGTGCCAAAAGAGAATGGTGATGGTCGGGTTGCCGCTATGGAAATTATGCTGCATTCACCGTTGATCTCAGACCTGATCTTTAAGGGTGAGGTGGCTGCTATTAAAGAAATCATGGCGAAGTCGACCCGCATGGGTATGCAGACCTTTGATCAGGCGCTGTTCTTACTTTATGAAAAAGAGCTTATCTCTTACGAAGAATCTATGCGTAATGCTGATTCCAAGAATGAACTGCGCCTGCGGATTAAATTGGAAAGTAAACGCGAGCGTAAGAATGAGGCTGAGTCTGAGTCTAGTCTCCAGCTGTTGGATGACTTTCGCAACCGGTAAGTGATCACGTGAGTTCAACCTATCTCAGAGCTTAATTTAGATCTAAAACAACAGATAAAGAATTTATTCAATGAATGTAGCTCCACTATTTAAGCTGATGGTTGAGAAACGGGCTTCTGACCTGTTTTTCACTTCCCATGCTCCAGTAAAGATAAAAATCGACGGCAAGATCATGCCGGTGAACCAGCTTGAGCTTACGCCTAAGATGGTTAAGCAGGCTGCTATCGAGTTGATGGATGAGAACCAGTTCGATCTGTTTTCCAAAGAGCTCGAAATCGATTTCGCTATATCCAAAGCTGGACTGGGGCGGTTCCGCGTTAATGTGTTTATGCAGCGCGGCAACATTGCGATGGTCCTCCGGCATATCACCACAGATCTGCCGTCGCTGGATGATCTGGGTGTGCCGCAGGTGCTTAAAGAACTCATTATGTTCCGCCGTGGCTTGGTGCTGATGGTAGGTGCTGCCGGTAATGGTAAGTCCACCACTCTGGCAGGCATGATCAATTATCGTAACGACCGCACGTCGTCACACATTCTTACCATTGAAGATCCGATTGAGTTTCTGCACTCGAACAAACGGTCTATCATCAATCAGCGTGAAGTAGGTGTCGATACGAAGTCTTATGCGCGGGCGTTGAAGAGCGCGATGCGTGAGGCGCCGGATGTCATCATGATTGGTGAAGTGCGTGATCGTGAGTCGATGCAGGCTGCCGTTGATTTAGCAGGTACAGGGCATTTGGTGGTGGCTACACTGCACTCGAACAATGCTCCTGAAACATTAGATCGTATTATTAATATGTTTACGCAGGATCAGCATCGGCAGCTTTATATGGACTTGTCGCATTATTTAAGGGCGATCGTGTCGCAACGTCTCGTGTCGGGTATTGATGGCAAGAGGATAGCCGCTGTTGAGGTCATGATTAACACCTCGCATATTGCTGAGCTTATAAATCGTGGTGACGTTGGCCGGGTTAAGGAGGCCTTTGCCACGAGTTCTGAACAGGGTATGCAGACCTTTGATAAGGCATTGCTGACGCTCTATAAAAGCGGTCGTATTAGTATGGAAGAAGCGTTGGCAAATGCTGATTCCCGCACCAATCTGGAAGCCCAGATTAACTTCGGTTAGTGCTGCACGAAGCCGCTGTCGCATAGCCCGCTAGCCGTCTGGACAACTTTGGGTTACTTTAATTACCATTAATCTGAGTAATAGCGATCAAGATGAATAGGGAAACTACAAACATAATCAGAGCCGTACTTGAGGACTGGTTGCCTCCTGTACTGCGTGATAGCGGTGCCATGCGGGTTCTATTCAAGGCGTATTGGGGCTCGCTTATCGATGACCTTGAAGATTTCCGCAGGCGCGGTCATTACTATACCGAGGAAGAGTACATCAAGCTCTATGCCGGTTTTCCCCGTATTCAGTCAGAAACCGACAACTCGCAAAGGTGTCTTGAAAGAATAGCGCAAGATCTTATTGCGGGCTCTGTTCTGGATGTGGGCTGCGGGACAGGCTATCTGGTTCGTTATCTGCATGAGAACTCCGGCGCTACCCACTGCACTTTTACAGGTATCGATATTAATGTTGATGATGCCCGTGAAACGGCACCGGCGGGTGCTCAATTTGTTGAAGGAAAAGCTGAGCAGTTACCGTTCCCTGACAACGCATTTGATGTCGTTGTTTGCACGCACTTGCTAGAGCACATTCTGGATATTCGCCAAGCCGTCGCTGAGTTGCGCAGAGTTTGCAAGAAACGCCTCATTATTGTGGTGCCGCGAGAGCGCGAACATGCGTTTACGTTTAATCCACACCTGCATTTCTTTCCTTACAAGCACAGCTTTCTACGACAGATCATTCCGGTGCCAAAAAATGCGCTGTGTGAAGAGATAGGTCGTGATTTTTACTATTTTGAGGATACGCCCTAGCAATTGCTACTGGTCGGTCATTCCTGACGCAGACTAAAACGCCGTAATCTAACCGGCCCGAACTGCTGTTCTTCTTTCTGGCTATGCGTAAGCTCAATGGTGTTGATTACATCCGCCACTGAGATGGGTAGTTGTTGCGTGTAACTTTCTATCAGCCAAATATCCTGCCTGTTGCTGAGCGCGGTGCTGAGTTTGTCGATGGATAGACCGTTTAACGCGGGATCGAAGCCCGAATCAATAGTGAGTACTGCCAGTCCGGACATATCGCCATGATATCGATACGGCACGCTACCGTAGTCTGCATGAAACAGTAGTGTCGCTCCGGGGCTAGTGCTGCCCTCTACATAGGCTGTCGACAAACGCCAGTGTGTTTCCATGGGCCGTTCCGCGTAGTGCGCTGGAAGGTTAGTCAGCGCTGCTCCGAGAACGACACTCGCCCAAACTGCGGCAGGTATGCGCGGCAAGCTGCAGATGCCTATTGCAATCAATATGTACCAGGGAAATGCAGCGACTATCGTATAGCGCGTGACATAGATGGGTTGCATAAACTGCGAGATTAGAAATGGAATAAGCAGAGGCACAAGCAACCAGCAAAGTAGCAGTGCATTGTTCTTTTTACGCATTGCCGGCGCATGCTGAACTGGCCCATGGACGGGGCCTTTCCATAGGCCCAGAGCAATAATGGCGATGCTGAAGAAAAATAATAAGGGCGGTAAAGACTGATAAGTTAGCAGTGTTTTTAGCAATGCTAGCGGGCCGGGCTGAGGTAGCCAGAAGTTATTTTGCACCGCACTAATCTGTTGCAGAAGTATCAGGAACCACGGCAAAAAGCCCAGCCCTATGAACACTTGGAGTCGGAGCCAGCGTTGCCATGGCACTTGGTCAGGCGTTTGCCGCCAGCTCCACAGCAGCCCGTAAAATGCATTCTGTGCGATAAGAATAAAGGCCCCGTAGACGTGCGTATAAAGCAGTAACAAACTGAGCACCGCATAGCCCGCCATGTTGCGCCGGCTGGGATTCTGCAGCAGTTGCACCAGCATCAGCATACTGCCGAGAGCTAACATAGCCAGCAGAGCGTACATGCGTGCTTCCTGCGCATACCACAATTGAAACGTAGAGACCGTAGCAAAGGCCATAGCCAGCAGCGCAGCAGGTTTAGAGCTGATCGCCGCCGTTAGGCGATAGGTCAGTGCTACGGCAAGTAAGCTAAAGATGACCGAGGGTAGTCGCAGTGCGAAAGCACTTTCGCCAAAGAGTCGTGTGTTCAGCCAGAGAATCAGCTGATAGAGCGGCGGATGAACATCGCGTGTAACGCTGGCGAACATATTAGTAAAACTGAGCGTTGCCTGGTTCCATGAGAATGCTTTATCGAGCCAGACTTCGCGGGCATCCAGGTCATAAAATCTAAGTGCAGCGGCAACCAGCAATAGGCCAAGAAATAGCCATCGGCTGCAACTACCTATAAGCAGTGCTGTTGCAGTCCTAGTATCGTTAATGACGCTGCTCGCTTATCACTAGGCGTAGATCTCGCTTGCTTTAAATACCGGGCCATCGACGCAGACTCGTTTCATTGCGGTGCCATTTTTAGTATGAACTTCTACCGCGCACCCGGCGCAGCCGCCCACGGCGCAAGCCATGTACTCTTCGAGGCACAGCTGGGCATCGATATTGAATTCTGCAACCAGTTTGGCGACGGCAGCCAGCATCGGTTCAGGGCCGCACGCATAAATCTCAGTCGTTTTCTGTTTGTCAGGGTTAGCCAGCAGCCAGGCTCGTGCCAGCTCCGTCACAAAGCCTTTGTGCACGCCAGCGTAGTTCTGCTGGCTGGCAAGCCGCGAAGCAATGCCAACCTGTTCTATATCGGGAACACATGCGGTTGCATCGTGGGGCATGCCGCTCAGGGCAATTGCTGACGGAGTGAGTTCAAATGGGAAAGGCGACTCGGAACCCATGAACACCAGGGGCGACCATTTGTGTTCGGTGTCTGCATGCAGTGTCTCAGCCAGAAACAGCATGGGTGGAATGCCCACGCCACCACCGATCATGAGTTGATTGCTGCTAGCCGGGTTTGCCGAAAAGCCATTGCCAATGGGGCCGAGGATGCTGATCAGGTCGCCCACTTGGGCTTTGCCCAACGCGCGTAAGCCCGTGCCGACAACCTTGTAATAGATTTCAATCCAGCCTTCAGTCGCATTAACGCGCATGAGTGATATGGGTCTGCGCATCGGTATTTCCGGGTTGCAGCGAATATGGACGAACGCACCTGGTCTGGCGTGTGCAGCGACTTTGGGCGCGGCGATACGCATGATGTACTGCTTGTCAGGAAATCCCTGAACAGAAAGCACTTCGCCTTCATCAACAAAAATTGTATTGCGGTTTTCTTTACCCACGGGTTTCCTGATTCCTAAGCGGCGCTAACGTGATTCCATGACGGCGGATAAAACGGCCATGCGCACGGCAAGTCCGTTTGTCACTTGCTGCCGAATTACTGATTGCGGACCGTCCGCCACATCGCCTGATATCTCGACATCGCGATTCATTGGGCCAGGATGCATCACAATGGCATCGGGCTTTGCTAGTGCGACGCGCTTGGCGGTAACGCCATAACGTTGGTTGTATTCGAATTCACTAGGAATGCCGCTCGGATCTTCGATACGCTCGCGCTGAATTCGTAGCGAGACCAGCACGTCAACATCAGCGCAGGCTTCATCGCAGTTATCGTAGAAACGGGCATTAGGATAAAGGCTAAGGTCGGGGGCCATGCCGCCGGGGGCAACGAGACGGATGTCATTGTCGCCCATAATGTTGAGGCCATCGCTGAGCGAGCGTGCAACCCGTGAGTGCCCTATGTCACCAATGATGGCTACGCGTAACCCGTCCAGACGGCCTTTGTGCTGCCGGATAGTGAGCATGTCGAGCAGGCCTTGAGTCGGGTGCGATACTGAGGCTTCACCTGCATTTAGCACACTCGCGTGGGCGTCGACATTGCGGGCAATGAACTCAGGTATTCCATCGCCGGCGTCGCGCACAACAAACACATCGACCTGCATTGCCTGCAGCGTGTAGATGGTGTCGAGCAGGCTCTCGCCCTTAGTACGTGATGACATGTTGACATCGAGGTTGAGCACATCAGCGCTCATGCGTTTTGCTGCAAGTTCGAACGAAGCGCGTGTTCGCGTGCTGGGTTCGAAGAACAGATTGGCGACGGTGCGACCCTGCAGGCCATAGTCACGGGCTGGAAGAGTGCCCTTCGGGCGCAAGTAGGTCTCTGCCTGGTTCAGCAGGCGATCAATAAAGTTTCTATCGAGGCCACTAAGGCTTAGCAGATGCTTGAGTTTGCCGGCAGGGGTGAGTTGCAGGTTGTCTGATGTTGAGTTTGTCATGAGTTACCGGTTATTCAGTTGAGCACAGGCTCAGCTATTTTGTTTCATTGGCGCGCATCTGTAACCAGCTTTCTGCAATGAGGCATGCAGCCAGGCTATCGATTTCTGCCTTATTTATTTTCTTCGTTTTTAGTCCCAGACGTCGCTGCTCTTTCAATATAGAGGTAGCCTCTGCCGAGGTCAGTCGTTCGTCGACCAGATCGACGGGCAAATCATAACGTTCTGCCAGCACACCTGCGAATACTTTGGCTTTCTCGGACATTGCCGACTCTGAACCGTCCATATTATAGGGCATGCCAACGACCAGCACGTCAGGAGCCCACTCTCTGACAATGGTGTCGAATTGATTCCAGTCGGGTTCGCCTGCCTTGGCAGCAATAGTGGCAACCTGAGAGCTAGTGCCTGTGATTGCCGAGCCGCTGGCGATACCGATGCGCCGACTGCCATAATCAATAGCCAGTATCGCCTTCATGCGTGGCCCGCATCGGGGCTTATGGCCATGGGGTCTATGCCCAGTAGACGGGTTGATGCATCCCAGCGATCCTGCAACGGTACGTCGAACAGTATTTCCGGCGTCGCCGCGACACTGAGCCAGGCGTTCTCGCTAAGCTCGTGTTCGAGTTGTCCGGCATCCCAGCCGGCATAGCCAAGAATGAAGAGCATGTCTGCGGGGCCGCTACCTTCGGCTAGCGCTGCCAGAATATCGGGGGAAGTGGTAATGCTAATGCCATCATCGAACCGCGCCGTGTTAGCCCATTGGGCAGACTCATCAGCATCGGTTCTGTGCAGCACGAAACCACGCTCGGGTTGCACCGGACCACCGACCATCACAGGCCGTGCATTAAATTCCGGATTGAAGCTTGCAATGTTGAGCTGACTCAGGATATCGCCCATATCAAGATCGATCGGACGATTGACAATCAGACCAAAGGCGCCACCTGAGTTGTGCTCCAGCAAGTAGGTCACAGTGTGATCGAAGTTTGGATCATTCAGGCCTGGCATAGCAATCAGGAAGTGCCCGCGAAGATTGTCTGACGTACTCATAGTTGCATTGTCTCACGTTCAACTGAAATAGGCCTCACTCGCTGACCGACAATTTGGAGCCTTGCACATCGCCGGTGAAATACCATTCATACGAAAATCGAAAAACATCAAAATCTGTGCTGAGAAAGTTTGGAAACGGGTCGAAGGGTGAAGCCATACGGAGAATATTGACGGCCGCCTGATCCAGCGTTTTATCGCCGGATGAGCGCACTACTATAACGTCCTTGAGTTCGCCGGTTTCTGAGACGGCCACTTCCAGCACCGGATTCTGCAGTGCGCTGCGGGTGTCAGGAAAGTTCATCGTGCCCACCCGTTCGATCTTGCGCTTCCAACCTTCCAAGTAAGTCGCAATGCGTGATTCGCGGGTGTTTGCGCTAATCAGCAGCTCCCGCGGGTTATTGCTGCGGATTAACGTTTGTTCGCTGGGGTCTGCAATAATTTCCGTAGGATTGCTATCGCCACTTAAACCCTGGCTCATCTCTTCAAGCGCTTCCTGTTCCAGTTCGCGTTCCTGCAGTTTTGCCGCAACGGCATTGCTGGCAAACAGCAATATTTCATTCTCGCTGTTGGCGCGTCGTTGTTGCTGAGGTATGTCGCTGCCATCGCGTGGGGCCCCGGCTTGCAGCGTTTCACCGCTCTCGCCATAGGCAACGCTGATAGGGACATTCCGAGCGGTGTTGCCGGCGCCGATTAAACTGCGTTCGGCCAGCAGTTCGGCGTCTTCTGCCGCTGTTTGCCGCTCATAGTCGCCGGTAATAATTACCACCTCGAGCGATGTCGCCGCGTCCGAATCTGTGGGAGTATCGCCGGCGGTAAAGGTGACGCCCATAATGAGGACCGCGTGAAAGAGTACGGCTAAAAACAGCGTCGCGGAAAGATAGTCAGCGCTGGTTTTGCTGGTAACCCGGGCGGGGGGTAGTGCGTCTGCTGCCTGTTGGTTGCTCATGCCCCTCCGGCCGGTAATAAATTCTTATAAAACAGTTTATTGAAGGATTTTCGCTGAGTTTATCCCGCCGTATTGCGTGGTGCAATCAGCGTTTCAATATACGACATCAGCAATTCTGCAACGTCAATGTCGCCGTATTTACGCAGCTCCCGGATACCGGTAGGGCTGGTTACGTTGATCTCGGTTAGATAATCACCGATGACATCGATCCCTGCAAAGATAATGCCCCTCTCACGAAGCACAGGGCCGACCTCGGCGCAAATCCACCGATCACGGTCGGTTAGGGGGCGAATATCGGGTTTTGCGCCGGCAACCAGATTGCCCCGGTTGTCATCGGCGGAAGGGACCCGGGCCACCACTTTAGCCACCGGCTCGCCGCCAATCAGGATAATGCGCTTATCACCGTCTTTGATCTCGGGAATATACCCCTGACACATCGCGTAGCGGCTCTCATACTGGGTCAGCGTCTCGAAGATAACGTTGGCATTCAGGTCACCCTGCTGGATGACGAAGATCGATTGACCGCCCATACCGTGCAGCGGTTTTACGACGGCGCGGCCATGTTTATGCAGGAATTCGCGCATATCGGTCATTGAACGGGTAATGAGCGTGTCCGGACAGCATTGCGGGAACCATGCTGTAAAAGCCTTTTCGTTCATATCCCGTAGGCTTTGCGGTTTGTTGACGATGAGCACACCCTGGGTCTCGGCAAGCTCCAGCACGTAGGTGGCGTAGATGTACTCCATATCGAATGGCGGGTCTTTGCGCATGAGCAGCACATCGAGGTCTGCTAGCGCAATATCCACTACTTTTCCAAGATTAAACCACTGATTATTATCATCTTTAACAGTAATCGATCGTGCTTTACCCCGTGCTTCGCCGTTGGTGATACGCAAGTCGCCGAGCTCAAAATAGCTGATTTTCCAGCCTCTTTTCTGCGCCTCAAGGAGCATCGTTAGTGAGCTGTCTTTGGCCGGGGTAATGCGATTGATAGGATCCATCACAATACCGAGATGAAGTTCACTCATTTAGCGCTCCGTGGTGAGTAAGCTGGGTCCACGAAATGATGCCATAACGGATGGTGTTTCTGGTGAAATATCAAAGTTTGCCGAGTATTATCGTGATTGTTGTTGGGGAGTCGTCCCGGTGGGTTACCGGAAGGCTCGGGTTGCGAATATCAATTTCTGGTTTTGGTGCCATGCCGTCTGCGGCTTGGGCAATGCTCAGAGCGTATTCTGATGCTGACATATGTGCATAGCGACCTTGCTACCATTATGTTAAAACTAAGAATAGGAAGTGATTCTGGTTTAATTCAGGGAGATGTGTGTGAGCGATAACGAAGGCCCAGACCTTAGCGGTCTGAAGATCCTGGTTATTGACGACAGTAAAACCATTCGTCGTACTGCAGAGACGCTGCTCTCGAAAGAAGGCTGCAGTGTCTTTACGGCTGTCGATGGGTTCGATGCGTTATCAAAAATTGCCGATCACAATCCTGACCTGATCTTTGTCGACATCATGATGCCGCGTTTGGATGGTTATCAAACTTGTTTGTTAATCAAACACAACCGCAACTTTAAGAATACGCCGGTCATTATGCTTTCCAGCAAGGACGGTTTGTTTGATCGTGCTCGGGGCCGTATCGTCGGTTCGGAACAGTACCTAACCAAGCCTTTTACCCGCGACGAGTTGTTAGGAGCTATTTCGGCTCAGGTATTGAGGTGAGTTATGGCTCTAATTTTAATAGTTGATGATTCGCCCGTCGAGCAGCATGTCTACTCGCAGGCGCTTGAGCAAAAAGGTTACGACACTATCGTTGCTAATGATGGTGCAGAAGCGGTGGCTGTAGCGCGGGAGAGAATACCTGATCTGATTATCATGGACGTCGTGATGCCTGGAATGAATGGCTTTCAGGCTACCCGTAAGCTGCATAAGCATCCCGATACGGCGGCCATTCCGGTCATCATCATTAGCACTAAAAATCAGGAGACTGACAAGATCTGGGCCCTTCGTCAGGGTGCGGTTGAGTATCTTGTTAAGCCGGTAAAGCCTGCTGCCTTAGTTGAGGCTGTAGAAGCCCGGCTCAAAGCATGACGGAGTCTGCCGAATTGCAGCTTCGCGACCTGGTTGATAAGCCCTTTGACCTTCTACAGGCTATTGAGCGGCGTTGTCTGGAGCTTGTTCAGGTTAACAGCGCTGATGGCGTTGATACGGCAGAGTGGGTTGGTATTGGCTTTAAATTGGGCGCCGAAACGATGTTGGTCGCTCGCGATGAAATTCGTGAAGTGATGATGGTGCCCGATTCAATGTCGCGGGTTCCGGGCGCCAAAATCTGGGTTGCTGGGCTGGCTAATTTGCGCGGCCAACTTCTGCCTATCATCGATCTTCGCCAGTACCTTGGCGCCGGAGTCACCAAGTCTTCGCGTGCAGCACGCGTATTGGTGTTAAACAGCCGTGAGTTTCCCGTCGGTATTATGGTTGACGAAGTCTTCGGCTTCCGGCGTTTTCTAAATAGTGAGTTTTCGTCCGATACACCGCAAATGACTGTTCGTTGCGAGCGTTACATGCAGGGTGTATTTGCCAGAAACAATGATTTCTGGCCCGTTTTTAGTATGTCGACTTTATTGGCGACACAGGATTTTCAGCATGCCGGTGAGCAATAGCTGAGCAATAATTTGATGGCTGCCTGTATAACAGGTTGGAGAATATGAATGGCCGAAAAAACCAGTGAAGGTAAGTTTGTGCCGGCGCTAGCAATGCTAGTGCTGTTGCTGCTTGCCGGTTCCGCAGGTTGGATTTGGATGTTGGAATCCGAGAAGCCAAAGGCTCCTGCCAATATGGCCTTAAATAGTTTTGCGTTGGCACAGTCGGTGGGCATAGAAATCTCGGGTGCCTTGAATGGCAGCGATGAGGCGTTTAGGAACCTGTCGGTGTTGCAACGTAGTGTGAGCAGTTCAACCGATCCGGTCATGGCAGATCTTCGTTCTGCATTGCCAAAGATTCTGGCGGCGCAACGTGATGTGCAAACTCTGCAAAGTGCCGGGCAAAGAGTCGATGATTTGTTGCCAATTTTTATCGACACTATTTATAGGCTTGAAGATCAATTGGCATTGCAGCGTCAGCCGGCCGCGGTTGCGCATCTAGGCCGCCTGCGGGTGCTGGGGCAACTTTTGGTCAATGACTTGTCGTCATTGGCTGCAGGCAATGATGATTCTGATCAGCTTATTCAGCGGGCCACAGATACAGAGATGGAATTGTCGCAGGTGGTGACAGGACTGCTAATTGGCGACCCTAAGCTGGCAATTCAGCAGGTCACAGATATTGGCGCGAAAGCAGCCGTCAACGAACTAGCAGGTATTAGTGGCCAGCTGAGTTCTTCTTTAGCTGAGATTGTCGAGTTGGCCCAGAAACTTGAGCCAGCCTTCGAAGCGGGCAACGTTGTTACGCTTGCCGTAACTCAGATGGGCAGTGCTGCGTCGGCAAATGCCTTAACAACCGTGAGCGGCGGTGCCAATGACCCGCCCGAAATTCTGCAGCCATTGGCATTGCTTGGTGTTGCCGCCATTGCGTTGCTAGTTATGCTGCTTACCTATTTTAAAGCCGCGGGTCAGCGCCGTGCGGCCGCTAAGTTGACGCAGCAGGCTGGTCGTGATCAGGATGCCATTCTGCGTATGCTCGATGAGTTGGGCAATCTTGCAGATGGTGATCTGACATCTCAGCTAACGGTGACAGAAGATATTACCGGGGCTATTGCCGACTCGATCAACTACGCGATTGAAGCGCTGCGTGAACTGGTCATTACCATTAAAGAAAGTACCATCATGGTGGATAGTGCCACCAAACAATCGGAGGTAAGCGCTACGCGTTTGGATGAAGCGCAATCTCGGCAGTTGGGTCAGATCAAGCTTGCTTCCGAAGCTATTGCAGCAATGAACGTGTCGATCGACGAGGTGTCCGGTGATGCCGAGCGCTCGGCTGATGTGGCGCGTCACTCGGTAGATATTGCTCACAAAGGCGGCGACGCTGTACGCCGCACCATTGAAGGCATGAACACTATCCGCGAAACCATTCAGGAAACGTCAAAGCGCATTAAGCGCCTCGGCGAAAGCTCACAGGAAATTGGCAATATCGTAGAGCTGATTAATGACATCGCTGAGCAGACCAACATTCTTGCACTTAATGCTTCGATTCAGGCATCTATGGCAGGCGAAGCAGGCCGCGGTTTTGCCGTTGTTGCTGATGAAGTGCAACGCCTGGCCGAACGCTCGACGAACGCGACGAAACAGATCGAAGTTCTGGTGCGCACTATTCAATCCGATACTAATGAGGCTGTCGTTTCAATGGAACGCAGCACTACGGATGTAGTAGGCGGCGCATTGCTGGCTGAGAATGCTGGCGCCGCTCTCGAAGAGATTGAGCAGGTCTCGAATCAGATTGCGATGTTAGTGCAGAACATTTCTAACTCGGCTCGTGAACAGGCGGTTGCGGCGCAAGGCGTTAAAACGAATATGGATCAACTTACGGAGATTGGCGACTCGACTGTTGAGAGCGTTTCATCGACGACAGATTCTATTAAGAAGCTTGGGCACTTAGCCACACAGTTGCGTAAGTCGGTGTCTGGCTTCAGCTTGCCGGAATCGTTCTCCGAAACATCTGTGTTGGAACGGGCTAGTTTTAAAGCACTCGAAGATGATGCTGCCGAAGCTAAAGAGCATGAAGATGACTTCGTCGATAAGCGATCGGCATAAGTTGATATTGGAGCTTAGCAAAAGAATTTTATGACCATCGTCGTTGCAGAATCGCTGTCACTGATTAATCAGGAGTTACTTGTAACTCTTGCTGAGGCCCGCAGCATTCTTGAAAGCTATATTGATAGCGATGGCGGTGCTGCCGACCTGAGCGTCTGTGCCGATGCGCTGCACAGCGCTAAAGGCGCGTTGCAGATTGCCGAGGCCAATGGCGCGGCCTTGTTGGCTGAAGAAATGGAGCTGACCTGCCGGCTGCTGGTGGATAACCAACAAACCGCGCCCACCGATCAGGGCATTGAGGCGCTGACGCGGGCCATTGTGCAACTGCCTGCTTACGTTGAAACCATTATGGTAGGCGGTCGCGATATTCCTCTGGTGCTGCTGCCGCTTCTCAATGATCTGCGTGCTGCCCGCAGTAAACCGCTGTTGTCTGAAAGTACGCTGCTGTTGCTGGATGCCGGCGTTAGCCGCGAAGATGTGGCCACACTCATTGCCCCTGCGCCCAATGGCGAAGATATTAAAAATTTGGCCAAGTCGTTACGCACCCGTTTTCAGCTCGGGCTGTTGGGCTGGATTAAGGGCGGCGTCTCGGGCAATGAGCTTGAGAGTATGCATCATGTTGCCAGTGCCTTAGAGCAGGCCGCGAGCACGCCCGATGTCCATCAGTTGTGGTGGGTCGTTGGTGGTGTCATTGATGCCCTTCGCGATGGTGGCCTTGATACTAGCGTAGCGATAAAGCGCCTGATGGGTCAGGCCGATCGCGAGATTAAGCGCTTAGCTTCGCAGGGTGAGCAGGCTTATAGCAGTGAGCCGCCTGCAGAGTTATTAAATAATCTGCTGTATTACGTTGCCCGTGCAACCACCCAAAGTGGCCGTGTGAGCAGGATACGTGAAGCTTACAATTTGATTGATCTGATCCCGGGAGACGATCAGGTTGAACAGCTGCGCCAGATGCTGGCAGCTCCCAGCGCGAATCTCATGCGCACTGTTGCCGATGCCATCCGGCAGGATCTGACCAACGCTAAAGATGTCCTAGATATTTATGTCCGGACTGGCATGGAGAGCGTGACTGAGCTAGAGCCGCAGGTCGATATGCTGCGTAAAATTAGTGACACGCTGGGTGTGCTTGGCCTTGCCCGCTTGCGTGAAGCAGTGGCTGCACATAGCGACGAGTTGCGCGATATTGTGCAGGCTGGCGTGGCGCCTGAAGAGGCGCGGCTTGTGGATCTAGCGGCAGCGCTCTTAAGTGTTGAGGATGCCCTCGACGCAGAGCTGATTGCCTTGGTGGAACCTAGCCCTGCCGGCGGTGAAACTGAATTTGATGTTGTTGATTCTGACTACCAGAAGGTCACTCAGGCGGTTATGCGTGAGTGTGTCGTTAACATTTCCCGTATTAAAGACGCCATTAGCGGTGTTATGGGACAAACCGACGACCGTGCCGATATCAATGAACTTGAGGATTTGCTGAGCGGCATTAAAGCCGGCTTGGCCATGCTGGGGAACGACCGTGCTCTAGCAACTCTCGATAAAGCGGGCGAGCACATTCTTCGCTTTGTCAGACTGGGAGTAGGTCATCTGCCGCTCGAAAATCTGAATCGACTGGCTGATGCGATTGTCAGTCTTGAGTATTACCTTGAGACGATTCAGAACGGCCGTAAAGAACCCCTCTATATGTTGGACAACGCGGATCGTTGTCTTGAGGCAATGGCTGAAGCTGCACTCACCACGGCAGCGTCGGATATTAATGTTGGCGGCCATGAGGCGACGATGAAGGTTGAGGTGGGCGATACGTTTGCCGCGAGCACTGATAAAACTCAAGTATTGCGCGTGCCCCCATCCTTTGAGCTCACAGCCATTCTCGAGCCGCCTGTCGACCGCACCGAAGTGCCTGCAGCTCCGGGGGGCATCGCTGCGGCTTTTGATCAGCAAGCGGTGCAGATTCCTACTGTTAAATCTGGGGTTGAAACCCAGAGTATTAACCAAATGGCGGCGGCTGAAAATATAGCAATCGCTAAGAGTTTCCAGGTCTCTGACTACGCCGTGCTGCGCACCGGCGACAATGTGCCCGACCCGGAGCTTTTGGAGGTTTTTCTCGAAGAAGCGAAACAGTGTGTTGAAACCATTCAGCGCGAGTTTCCGCGTTGGCAGGCAGACACCTCTGCTCATGAGGTCTTAGCAACGGTTAGGCGCTCTTATCACACCCTGAAGGGCAGTGGTCGCATGGTTGGCGCAGAACTGATCGGCCAGTACGCCTGGTCAGTAGAAAACCTGCTTAACCGGATTATTAACAATACGCTTGAGCCTGCTCCCGAGGTTGTTGAATTGTTGCGTCAGGCGGTTGCCATCACACCTGAGCTCATCGAACAGCTTGAGGTTGGTGTTACACCTTCCGCCAATCTGGCAATTCTTATTAGCAACGCGCACGGCTATGCCGACCGCGGGTTGTCCTATGCACCGCAGCCATTGGCCCAGAATCTCCGTGAGAGGGAGGATATGGGTGACCTGCTGGCTCCGGATCTGCTCATTCCGGAAGAGTCTCCCGACCGTGAGGAAACGATGGCGGGTATTGACCCGGTGTTGCTCGATATATTGCGCAAAGAGAGCGCAACGCATCTGGGCACGCTGCGTGATTACGTGGCCGAGAGCCGCTGTAGCGCACCGCCATTTGCGGTGAACAAAGATGTTTACCTTGCAGCACATACGTTGCAGGGTAGTCTGATGATGGCGGAAGCCACACCGGCGATACCGTTAGCAGAAGCGCTGAATCAATTGGTGCAGCACGCTGAGGAGCACAGAGCGCTGCTCGGCTCTGATGCCATTGACGCCATCGCCGATGCGGCAGATTTCTTGCAACAGGTCATTGCGGGCATTGATCAGCCGGGCATTGGCAATGCAGAAGAAATAGCGGCCGTTGTTGTGCGTTTGCAGTCGCTGCGTAAGCAGCCGCCTGCAGCTCCCGTTATCCCCTTCGATCCTGAGATCGCGGAAATTTTTGCCGAGGAAGCCGCTGAGATTCTGGATAGTGCAGATGGCAGTCTGAATCGCCTTAGCAGCAATATTTCGGACCGGACACCGTTATCTGAATTGCAGCGTGATTTGCATACTCTTAAGGGTGGTGCCCGCATGGCCGGTATCGTTCCCATGGGCGACTTCAGTCATGAGATAGAAGAATTTATTGACCTTTATGCGGGCGGTTCGCGCGCAATCACTCCAGATGCCGTTGGCTTTTTGCAGCGCAGTTTTGATGAATTGAATCGCATGCGCGAAGAGGTTTCTGCTGGCCGGGTTGTGCTGCCTGACACACTCTTGGCGAGCAGCTTGCAGGACTTGATTGCACGTTCTGATTTGATGCCTGTCAATCCCGTTAATTATACTGATCACCTTAGCGAAGATATGACTGTGCCGAAGGCAGCACTGATTCCGCCTGTGCCCGATCCGAAGCCAGAGCCAGAACCCGAGGTAGAACCGGAGCTCGCAGCTGATGCTGAGTCAGCAGCAGAAATTCCTGTGCGTGATTTCGTTGACAAGTTGGGGCAGCTCGCGCGCGATTTTAAAGCGCCGGCAGTGCCTAGCGAAACAGATATTGTTGCTGCGCTGGGCATTGCAGCATCGCCAAACCTTGCGGACTTGTTGCCGAGCGATAATGCAGAGCCAGTCGCAGAGGTGCCCGCGGAGGTGCCGGCAGAGCCGAATCTGACCCAAGAGCTTGAGCCAGCCATTGAACTTGCCAGCGAAGATCAGACGGCTGGTGAGGAGATTGTCGCTGAAGACCCGTCGGCGCTGCTGGAAACGGGTGAGTTAGCAGCGGAGCCTGCAGCACGTGAAATGGCTGCGACCAGTAAAGATTTTGTCCGTGTTGACTCGGCCGTGCTTGAAGAAATGTTGAACAGCGCCGGTGAAATCAGCATTTTCCATTCGCGTCTGAATCAGCAGCTTGGTTCTATTCAGTTTAACCTCGAAGAGTTAGGCGCCACTGTGACGCGATTGCGCGGGCAACTGCGCACGATGGATATCGAAACTGAAGCTCAGATCCTAAATCGCTACAAAACGCAGACAGCGGATGACGAAGAGTTTGATCCGCTGGAAATGGATCGTTTCTCGACCATTCAACAACTCTCGCGCGCGTTAGCAGAGTCATCCAGTGACGTTAGCAGTATTAAAGACTTGCTGCAGAACCTGGCCCGTGAGACCGAGTCTTTGCTGGTCCAGGAAGCGCGCACTGTGGCCGAGTTGCAGGACAATCTGATGCGCACGCGCATGGTGCCCTTCCAACAACATGTGCCACGGCTCGCACGTCTGGTGCGGCAGACTGCCAGCGATGAGAACAAGAAAGTTAGTTTTCTGGTGGAAGGCGGCAGCGGCGAACTCGATCGCCAGGTGCTCGAGAAGATGCTGCCACCGTTTGAGCATATGCTGCGCAACGCGGTGGTGCATGGCATTGAATTGCCCGAAGAGCGTTTGCGTCTTAACAAACCGGAGACAGGACAAATTCGCATTAGCGTGCGTCGTGATGGCTCGGAAGTCATTATCGAAGTCTCTGATGATGGCGCCGGCCTTAATGTTGGTGAGATTCGTAACCGGGCTAGCCGTCAGGCTGATTTGAGTGATACTCAGGTGATTAGCGACGAGGCGGCGATGCGCCTTATTCTGAAGGCGGGTGTCACTACAGCGAAACAACTGACTCAGAGCGCAGGCCGCGGCGTAGGTATGGACGTCGTAGTGAATGAGGTGGCGAAACTTGGTGGTACGCTCGGGATAAATTCGCAGCCGGGCACTGGCTGTACCTTCACTATTCGATTGCCTTATACGCTGGCCGTGGCGCAGGCACTTATAGTGCAGCTGGCTAATGAGACCTATGCGCTGCCAATTCCATCTATCGGCGGTATCATTCGTGTCTCGCGTGAAGAGTTTGATGGCTATCTGGCAAAGCCAACGCCTGTCATCGACTACGGCGGCGTGACTTACACCTTCCGGCACTTGGGTCAGTATCTGGGCATGAAAGACCTTGGCATGCCACAGGATACTGAATCTGTCTCGCTGATTTTGGTTAAGACCGAAGAAGAAGCTGTAGCGCTCATCACTGATAAAACCGTCGACAGCCGCGAGATCGTTGTGAAGCCGCTCGGTGCTCAGTTGGCAACAGTGCGCGGCGTTTCCGGGGCCACCATTTTGGGTGATGGCCGTATTGTTATTATTCTCGATGTGGCTGTGTTGGTTCGTTCGATGCCGATGGGCGACACCATGACGCTATTGGTGAGTGATAGTGTTAGCGGCCGAGTGCCGCTGGCAATGGTCGTGGATGACTCAATCACCATGCGGCGTGTTAGTCAGCGTTTGCTGGAGCGACGTGGGTTGCGCGTGGTTACCGCCAGCGATGGTGTGGATGCGCTCGAGAAGCTGGAATATGAGATTCCTGATATCGTGCTTCTCGATATTGAAATGCCACGCATGGATGGTTATGAGTTTGCTAAGCATCTGCGCAACAACCCGGATACAGAGAAAGTGCCTATTATCATGATCACGTCGCGCAGCGGCGAGAAGCATCGCGCACGTGCTATTGAGCTTGGTGTAAATGATTACCTCGGCAAACCCTATCAGGAGCACGAAATGCTGGAATCAGTGCGCAGTCTGCTGGCCGATAAGGCCCCAGCCTCGCTGTAGCGGCTCCGGAGATACGACAACATGCAATCAAATGACGAAATCTACAGCCTGCTTATCCCGCTTAACGACGAGCGTTTGATTTTGCCGCGAGCCAGTGTTGCTGAGGTTATTCGCTACGTAGAACCTGAAACTGATGCCTCCGGGCCCGAGTGGTTACTTGGCAGCGTGATCTGGCACGGTAAAAGTATTCCCCTGATATCATTTGAAAAGCTCTGCGGTACGGTAGGCTCTGCACCTGGCAGCCGCAGTCGTATTATTGTGGTCTATGCGTTGAACCCGACAGGCGATTTGGTAACGTACGGTGTGCTTGCCGAGGGCTTCCCTCAAATTGTGCGCGTGAATCGCGAAGTGCTGTTGCAGGACCTTGCCTATCAACCGGATGCCGCTAAGCCGGTGTTGTGCAGAATTAGAATGATCAATGAAACTGCACTTATCCCCGATTTGCCTCGTATTGAGCAGGCTCTGCTCGCCAAACACGTTAGTCCTGAGCCGGAGCCGTTGGCCCTGCAGTAGTTGGCGTATCAGCTTGTTTGCGGTTAGCCCATATCACCTTTTTGAAACTGCAGAATACTAAGCGCCGCCAGCGGTGCGGTTTCAGTCCGTAACACGCGCGCGCCCATAGACACTTTTATCACTCCGTGAGCTGTTGCCAGTTCTTCTTCAGCGCTGCTGAAGCCACCTTCGGGACCAATAATAAGTATGGCAGCCGACTCATCTGCTGAGAGCGCTAATGCTTGATGATGGCCAGGCACCAGCATCATGACCTTCACGCCAGACGGCCGTTTTCTGAGTGCCTGCTCCAGTTTCTCGGGTAGCAATATCTCTGGAATAACCACCCTACCGCTTTGCTCACAAGCGCTAACGGCTATTTCCTGCCAGCGTTCGGTGCGCGTGCCACGGCGAACAGCATCGAGCTTGACGACGCCGTGCGCTGTAAAGATAGGCTTAATGCGTTGCACCCCAAGCTCTGTAGCCTTCTGTATCACGGTATCCATGCGCGTGCCTTTGCTGATGCCTTGCCAGAGTTCCAGGTTTAGTGGCGATTCGGTCCCCGGATCGTGCCGCGGGCCTGCGTTCAGCAGCACCTCACTCTTACTGACAGCACTGATGATGGAGGGGTACTCAAACCCGCTGCCATCAAAAAGTGTTACTGCATCGCCCACTTGCATCCGCAGTGCCTTTGCCAGATGGCGCGCAGCGCTGCCGGTGAGGGCCGCCGTACTGCCGGACTGAAGTGGTGTGGGTGAGAAGATCCGTATTGAGCTCATGGTAAAGATTCCGCTTAGGTCTTGCGCCGGCCGCAGCGCCCGTGCCGATGGTAGCAGTTGCTGCGATAAAACCAGCGTTTGTTGTAAAGTAGTATTAGTCGTTATCAAATGTGGGAGTTTGTATTTTTGTCTTCGGAGTCTGCAATGCTACGTTTAATAGCTAATAGCGGTTGGCTAAGCGGCGTAAGGCATGTGCGTTCGCCGAACTATGACGAGAGGCCCTTAGAGTGTTCTCCCGATTTGATTATCGTACATGGGATTTCATTGCCACCTTGTGAGTTCGGGGGCCCCGGTATTGATCAGCTCTTTACCAACTGCCTCAACCCTGATGAGCATCCGTACTACGCCGAGATCGCCGCGTTGCAGGTCTCGTCGCATTTTCTGATCCGCCGCGATGGCGAGTTAGTGCAATACGTGGATATTTTTAAGCGCGCCTGGCATGCAGGACAGTCCTCATACAAAGAGCGTGAGCGATGCAATGACTTTGCCATTGGCATAGAGCTTGAGGGCACTGATGACCTTGCCTATGAGGCGGTGCAATATGAAACGCTCGCTCAGTTAGTGCAAATACTGAGAAATAGTGTCACGACGCTGGAAGTCGCGCCGGTTGTGGGGCATTCTGATGTAGCGCCAGGACGCAAAACAGACCCTGGTCCCGCATTTAGCTGGACAATGCTCGAGCGTCTTCTTGTAGTTAAAAATTTGCCTTACTGACAGCGTATAAAATCTATCTGATGAACTTTTTGGCTCTATTGTTGGGACTCGGTGTGGAGCGGTTGCTCACGCATTTGTTTCATCTGCGCGAGTTTAGCTGGCTTGACCCGTTCTTTGATTGGGCATTCTTAAAACTTTCCCGCACCAGTAAATGGGCGGCAGGTATTGGCATTGTTGTTGCCGCTTTGGTTGCGGTTGCGCCGGTGCTAATGGTTGCTTACCTGCTGGAGGGCACGCTGGCCGAGATTCCTTATTTCGTATTTGCGGTGACCGTATTATTGTTTTGTCTCGGGCCGAGAGACTTGCTCGATGAGGGCAATGATTTCTGCGATGCCATTAACGTGGGCGACATCGCCCGTGCAAAAGAAGTAACCCGCAACCTGGTGGAGAACTGCGGAGAGAATGAGGGGCTTGCACGGGTCGACGAGTCTATTTATGTGCAGGCGAATAATCGTATTTTCTCGGTGGTTTTTTGGTTTGTGATACTAGGGCCGGTCGGCGCATGGTTGTTTCGTGCAACCGATTTAATGCGTCACCGGGCGACTTGCGAGTTGCCGCGCTTAAGTCATGAAACGACGCAGCGAATTACTGCAGAACCTATTGATGGTGCGTCCCTGGGAATTTTCTATTTGCACGGTTCGTTGGCCTGGATACCTTCGAGACTACTTATTCTGGGTTATATGCTGGCCGGTAGTTTTGATGGCGCTATAGTGGGATTCCGTGCTTACTATGCGCGGTCGGCTTTATTGGTGAGTTATTTGAGTGATGATGTTTTGCGTTTTGTCGGGCGCGGTGCAGCCGGCGAACTCAGCATCAGCCAATCAGACGATAGTGATCAGCTGGGCGATGAGAGTGATCCGCTATTTCTTAGCGCAACGGCCGAGCGCGCCGGGGCGGCTGTCGCACTTGTAAAACGGACCCTCTGGCTTATCTGGTGTCCGGTTTTGGCCTTGCTCACGCTGGCGGACTGGCTTTTTTAGCCAGCTAATCTCTTGTTCCGGTATTCACTGCTCGCTGTTGTTTCAGGCCTTAGTCTCATTGCCTGCGAACCCAGCAATAAGATGCCTCAGTCTGCATCCGACCCGGCCGCCACGGCGCTCCGGATTGTTTCTTTGGCGCCCAATCTTACCGAGCTTGCCTATCAGGCAGGTGCCGGAGATCAGCTCGTTGCCGTTGTTGAATACAGTGATTACCCTGAAGCGGCCAAAGCGTTGCCGCGCATTGGCGATTCTTTTCGTATTGATTTTGAGCGTTTGCGCCAGCTTAACCCCGACCTGATTTTGGTGTGGAAATCGGGCAACCCTGTGGCTATGCAGGAGCGTTTAACGGAGATGGGTTTTAGGTTGTTGGTGCTCGAGCCACAAACACTCGACGACGTTGCCGCGCATGTGCGTTTGATAGGTCAGCTGGCAGGTACCGAGAATATCGCCGAGGCCGCGGCCGCTGACTATCTGGCTGAGCTTGATGAAATCTGGAAGCAATATGCTGCTCCGCCCGATACGCGTGTGTTTTTTCAGATATCGGCATTACCGTGGTACACCGTGAACGGTTCTCATTTGATTAGCCAAATTTTGCAACGCTGCGGGGGCAGTAACGTCTTTGCAGACTTGCCGGTTATTGCAGCCGCGGTTTCGCTGGAGTCGATTATTGCCACGGATCCAGAGGTGATTGTTGCGCCTGTCGCTACGGTCGAAGAGAGCGAATGGCAAAGGGATTGGGAGCGGTTCTCGCAAGTGAGTGCCGTGCGCAACCGGAACTTTGTTAGCGTAGACCGTGATGCCGTTAGCAGATCGAGCCTTAGGTTAGCCGCTGCGGCCCGTCATATGTGCAGTGAGCTGGAGCGTATCCGTGCTCAGTCACTGGCTAAAGCTAACCGCTAGTCGCGCGACCATAAGACTTCGCTGCCTTGCTCATGCCGGGAAAGGCAGCGCGCGAGCACGAACAGTAGATCGGATAGCCGGTTTAAAAAGTTCAGTCCATCGGAGTTGACCTTTTCTGCCGCTGCTAAGGATAGTACGCGACGCTCAGCACGCCGACAGACGGCTCTGGCCACATGACAATGTGCCGCTGCCTCGCCGCCGCCCGGCAAAATAAATTCTTTCAGGGGAGGCAAGTCGGCATTAAAGCGATCAATGTAGGCCTCTAAACCTGCAGTAGTTTCAGCGGTAATCATCTGGTGACCCGGAATGCAAAGTTCGCCGCCGAGGTTGAACAGATCGTGCTGTACCTCGGTCAGGACGGTTGCGATCTCTTTAGGGATAGGCTGACTGAGTACGACGCCAATCATGCTATTGAGTTCATCAACAGTACCAAAAGCCTCAACCCGCAGGTCGTCTTTGCGGACGCGATCCCCGTTACCAAGCCCGGTTGAACCGTCATCGCCGGTCCGAGTGTAAATTTTGCTTAATCTGTTACCCACGAGAACATCCTGTTGCGTGCTTGCTGAGGTATTCGACTGGCATCCGTAATTAGATGAGCACATGTCCAAGAACATTCTGGCCGTTTACTGCTGACTAAACAACTACCTGCCTTTTTCAACAGCGCATTTAGGCGGGGACTAAGGATTCGAAGCGTTGCCCGCTTAGGTTTTCATAGGGGATGCCATACAGTTCCAGCATTCGTTCGGGGGTGAGCAGCTGTTCTGTGGCTCCGAACTCCCATTTGCCATTGCCGTGCAAGAGCAGAGCATAGTTCGAGTAGCGTGCAGCCAGCATGGGATCATGGATGCTCGCAATGACCGTTTTACCCATCCCGGCGAGTTGGCTCAGCAGCTCCATAACCGCCATCTGGTGCTGCGGATCGAGGTGATTAGTGGGTTCGTCCAGTAGCCAAACTGCGGGATCCTGAAGTTGCATTGTAGCTATCGCCGTGCGCCGTCGCTCGCCTCCGGATAAAGAATTAACCTGACGGTTGGCAAAGCCCTGCAGTCCGACAGCGTTAAGTAATGCATCAGCCTGTGTCCGTATCCCCAGGCTTTCCTGCTCCCAGAAGCCCAGTTTGGCATGCTGCCCCATCATTACGGCTTCAAGCACAGTTATCGGGAAGGCGTCTTCATGAGTCTGGAGTAGTAGGCCCAGTTGGTTGGCTATCTGCCGTCGTGGCAGTTGATCCAGAAGTTCGCCGAATAATTTAACGTGACCGGAATGTGCTGCACGCAATCCGGCAAGCGTATGCAGCATGAGCGTCTTGCCGCTGCCATTCAAACCCAGTACACAAGTCATAGAGCCTGCCGGTAAAGACAGGTTGAGATCTTGCAGCAATGTCCGGCCGGCAATGGCGACACAAAGTTGCTCGCATGTTAATGGTTCTGTCATCAGGGATTCTGTGCATCTGGTTCGGCAGGACAGTGTGCCATGGTTGGACGACGGCGCAACCCGCAGCACTTGAATCGTTTGCGGGTGGATGGGTGAGCGATCGGTAAATTACGGGCAAAAAAAACCCACTGAGGAGTGGGGTTTACGGGTTATTGTTGTTGTTGTCGCGAATACGGTTTCAAAATGAGCAGGATGTATGCGTTGTTATTATTGTTATTCTTTCCTTGTTCTTCTAATTATTTTTATTATTGTTATTATGTTACTCCTGACTCTGGTGATGAAGTTCATCACGCAAGCGAAGTAAGAAAGAGCTAACACCCACAGAAACCTTTTTGTGCGCATTCAAATAAAGCAATTGTCGTGCCAATATATTCCATCGCTTTATTTATCAGTAATTTAGGTGTTTTTGGGGTGCGGCTCAGCACCCATGTGCCATCACATGTGTCATGTTTATCGACACATTCCTGAGCAGCCGATGGCGTTGGATTTAGCCAATTTATGCGTTTTATGACGCCGGATTGATACCACAAACCCCTATTGAGTTGTGGTTCAGGGCTTGTAACGAAAGATACTCACCTGTTGCTTGCTCTGTAATGGAACCCGACATCCCTTGGAAAGCCCTCAAAAATATAGGCTTTGCCGCGATATATCGCAGTTCTTCAGGGCTGCAAGCGCCCGACAGTTTGCCAGTTTCCGGCCTCGGGCGTTCCGTCCGGGTTCGTCTTAACTGTGCGTTTCCAGAGGGCCCGGTCATGAAGTCTGCTGTCCATGCTTAGCCACAACTCAATCGCTGTAAACCAAAGTCTATAGCCGCCCCAGTGTTCGGGACGAGGGACATCCTGGTTCTGAAAGCGTTCTGCGGTTGCGGCAAACTGCGCCTCCAGTGTTGCCCTGGATTGAACAGTCTGGCTTTGAGCGCTAGCCCAGGCCCCTATGCGACTGCCGCGGTCGCGGCTCATAAAATAGGCATCACTCTCGCTGGCCGGCGATTTAACGAGTAGCCCTTCGCCGCGAACCTGCCGGCCTTGACGATCCCAATGCATCAGGAATGAGACCTTAGGATTTGTTTGGATATCAGCTGACTTCGCCGACTGATAGTTGGTGTAGAACACCAGATAACCGGGTTCGGTCACAAGCTCCTTGCAGAGTACGACGCGCACACTGGGCTGACCATCGCCGTTAACCGTTGCCAGCGACATAGCATTCGGATTGGGCCGCGCCTGTTCCCGTAACGCATCATTGAGCCACTCGCTCACGACAAGCACTGGACTTGCGGGCAATGGTTCCGGCAGCAACGGCATATTTTTAATAATCCGACAGCGACCTAAAAGTGAATAACCGAGCGAATACTTTCGCCGCTGTGCATAAGAGCGAAGGCTTCATTAATTTTCTCTAGCGGTAAGTTGTGAGTCACCATTTCATCAACCTTAATTTCGCCTTTTAAATACTGGTCGACATAACCGGGCAGCTGGCTCCGGCCCTTAACACCACCAAACGCGGAGCCACGCCAGACACGCCCCGTGACCAACTGAAAAGGACGGGTTGAGATTTCCTGCCCGGCGCCTGCCACACCAATGATCACTGATTCGCCCCAGCCTTTGTGACAGCATTCTAATGCCGAGCGCATCAGGTCGGTGTTGCCAACGCATTCAAATGAGTAATCGACGCCGCCGTTAGTCAGTTCGACAATAGCCTCTTGGATGGGCACGTCATAGTGTTTTGGATTTATAAAATCGGTAGCACCAAGCATACGCGCCATTTCGAATTTGTCCTCATTGATGTCGACAGCCAAAATTCGTTCCGCACCCGCCATTACTGCGCCCTGAATAACACTGAGACCGATGCCGCCGAGACCAAATACAGCGACGCTCGAACCAGGTTCGACTTTGGCCGTGTTGAGCACTGCGCCAATGCCCGTCGTAATGCCGCAACCCAGCAAGCAGACTTTGTCGAGGGGTGCAGCGGGGTTAATTTTTGCTACCGAAATCTCTGGCATTACGGTGTATTCAGAGAACGTTGATGTGCCCATATAGTGGAACACGGGTTTGCCGTTTACTGAGAACCTGCTTGACCCATCGGGCATAAGGCCCTGACCTTGAGTTACGCGTATGGCCTGGCAGAGATTGGTTTTCCCCGACAGGCAGAAGGCGCATTCTCCGCACTCCGGCGTATACAGCGGAATAACGTGATCGCCGGGTTTTAATGACCTAACGCCTGCACCAACCTCCTCGACAATACCGCCGCCCTCATGCCCGAGAATCGAGGGGAACAGTCCCTCCGGATCGGCGCCGGAAAGCGTAAATGCATCGGTATGACAGACGCCCGTGGCAACAATACGAATCAGAACTTCGCCTTGTTTCGGTCCCTCGACATCAATCATCTCGATGCTCAGTGGTTTGCCTGCTTCCCAGGCAACAGCAGCTCTTGATTTCATTCCGGCTCCTTCAGATTATTTGATTGCTACAGCAGCTCTGTGCGATATACCGCAGTATTAAGCAATACAGTATAGATGGTGGCATGCTATCTTGCCGTTGCCGACCAGCAGTTGGTTTGGTTGGTGCGACTTTGATAGGTATTACAGCGAATCTTACCCATGGATTTAAAAGAACTCCGCCAGCGTTTAACGGAAGTCGATCAGCGTATTCTGGAACTGATTGCAGAACGGCAGTCGATCGTTGATGAAGTAGGGCAGTTCAAACGCACCGAAGGTCGTGCCACCCGCGACTTTGCCCGAGAAAAAGACGTCATTGATGGTGCCCGCTATCAGGCTAAGGCGTTGGGCCTGGCACCTGATCTGGCTGAGCAGTTGATGACGATGCTCATTACTTCCTCGTTGACTAAGCAGGAACGCGCTCGCGTTAAAGCCGAGGGTCGGGGTTCCGGTAGCCCGGCTTTGGTTATCGGCGGCGCCGGTAAAATGGGGCAATGGTTCGTCAATTTTCTCGATTCGCAGGGGTATCAGGTGGTTGTTGCTGACCCTGGTGGGGTGGTTGAGGGTATTCAGTCGGTCAGCGATTGGCGTGAGGCGGGTTTGGATTTTGCGGTAACTGTGGTTGCAGCACCGCTCAGTAAAACGGTTGATATTCTGAATACTATGGCCGTTATCGGCTGGCAGGGTCTGGTGTTTGATGTAGGTTCTCTAAAGAGCCCCCTCCTGGACGGACTGCATAAAATGGCGGCAGCCGGCTGTAAGGTGACATCAGTGCATCCAATGTTCGGGCCTGATACCGAACTGCTCTCCGATAAGCATGTGTTGTTTCTGGATGCTGGTTGCGCAGATGCCACGGCGGCAGCCCGCCAACTATTCTCTGCGACTATGGCGCAGCAAACTGAGATGTCTCTGGCTGATCATGACCGTCTCATCGCCTATGTGCTCGGCTTGTCTCATGCGCTGAATATCGCCTTCTTTACCGTGCTTGCCGAAAGTGGCGAGCATGTTCCGCGGCTGGCAAATATCTCAAGTACTACTTTTGATGCTCAGCTTCGTGTTGCTACCAAAGTGGCGAAAGAGAATCCGCACTTGTACTTTGAGATTCAGTCGCTAAATCATTTTGGGCTTGAACCTATTGAAGGCTTGCTGGCTGCCGTGCAGAAAATAGCGGAGTGCGTGCGCAACAATGATGAGACAGCATTCGTTACTTTGATGGAATCCGGACGGTCTTATCTCGAAGGCCGCGGCTAGGGGAAAAGCCTGTTAATTGGCGTTTCCCTGACTCTTTTTTAGTAATACCAGAAACAGTGGCACACCTATGGCGGCGGTGATAGCACCTACGGGCAGCTGCTGTGGAGCGACGATGGTGCGCGCCACCAAATCTGCTGCGACCAGTAATGTGCCACCAGCCAGTGCGGCGCAGGGAATAACGATGCGATGGTCCGAGCCCGTCAGCAAGCGCACTAAATGCGGAATGACCAAGCCTACAAAGCCTACTGTACCCGCTGTCGTTACTGCTACTGCCGTTAGTAGTGAACTCAGCAGATAGAGACTGACTCGCAGCGGCCCCACGTTGACGCCCAGCAGAGCGGCCTGATCTTGCCCGGTTGCCAGAACATTTAAAGAGCGAGCTAAACCAAGTCCGGCAATGATGGCCAGGCCAGCGAGAATGAGAATAGGCCAGGGGTTTGTGACAAACGAGAAATCTCCCATGAGCCAGAACAGCATGCCGCGGAGGTTGGTATCTGGGGCAAGCGCCAGCATCAGAGTGACCAGAGCGCCCCAGCCTGCAGCGGTTACAACACCGGTGAGTAGCAACCGGCCGGGCGTCCAGCTGCCGCCTGAGCGTGCCAGCACGAAGACCATTAGCGTGCTACCCAGGGCGCCGGCGAAAGCAGCGCTGTTGAGCACGATTCCGCTAGCCCCCAGCGACATCGCCCAAAGCGCCGCTGCCGCTGCGCCACCCGATGTGCCCAGTATGTAAGGATCTGCTAAAGGGTTGCGCAATAGCACCTGCAGCATGACTCCGGCGATAGCCAAAGCCGCTCCTGTTCCAAAAGCGGTTAATGCGCGGGGCAGGCGCAGTTCGTAAATTAGTTCGCGAACTAACGGGTCGCCGCTGCCATTCAATCCGGCCCAGGTTTCGCCCAGCGAAAATGACGCGCTACCTATAGCTAAGGCGAGCAGAAGGGTAAATGCAGCCAATAGCAGTAGCGAGATTAAACAAAGGGTTCGTGACATGTTTGGTCCGTTATTGTCTGTGGCTTCGATGATGACACCGTGGCAGGCTAAATGCGATTGTGGAACAATGCTATCCGGAATATTGTTAAGTAGTGCTATGGATCATATCGATACAGACGGTTATCGGGCGAATGTCGGAATTATCATTACCAATGGTGATGGACAGTTGTTGCTGGGTGGTCGCGCCGGGCATTCTGGCTGGCAGTTTCCTCAGGGCGGCATTTTGCGGGATGAATTACCCGAAGAAGCGCTGTACCGTGAGCTGGCGGAAGAGGTTGGGCTAACTCAGGGCGATGTTCAGATGCTCGGATCTACCAATAATTGGGTCAGGTATAACCTGCCATCGAAGTTTATTCGTCGTAATTCCACGCCATTGTGCATCGGTCAAAAGCAGATATGGTACCTGTTGCGTCTCACAGCGCCCGATGACAGTCTTCGCTTCGATACCACCGACCAGCCAGAGTTTGACCGGTGGCGCTGGGTTGAGTATTGGCGACCTGTTAAAGAAGTGGTTTATTTTAAACGCCGCGTGTATGTGCATGCGCTCAATGAGCTAGGACCGCTTTTGTTTCCGGAGGGTGCGCCCCCGCAGCCTCTTTGGTGGCCCCGTGAATGGGTGGGCGCACCTGATTCCGGACCGACTCCATAGGCATGGTTCTTCTGGGAAATCACTAAATGAACCGACCCCGTGTTGTTGTACTGGCAAGCTCGTCTGCGCGCCGCGCTCTGCTGTTGGCGATAGCTGCAGTAGTTGTGATTGCGTTGTTGTTTTTGACGTATGAGGTAGGTCAGCGCCGTGCGGGGTTCAATCGATTGACGGCGATGAACGAGATCACGGACTTGCAGAGTAATCTTGCGAAGCAAACTCTCGAGATTCGAAAACTTCGTGAGCAAGAGGCCATTTTGGAAACGGCGGCACGCATCGACAAAGAAGCCTACGGCCAGGTAGATACCGAGCTGGTTCAGTTGCAAGCCAAGGTATCCGAGCTTGAAGAAAACCTGGAGTTTTACCGAGCTATTGTTGCGCCGGATGACACGAAAGGCGTGCAGGTTCAGGACGTTCGGATTATAGCGTTAGAAGTAGACGGTCAATATCGCCTGCAGATCTATCTAACGCAGGCCTTGCGAAGCGATAGAACTATTGCTGGCCGGGTGAGTTTGCGGCTTGCCGGCCGCTCAGCCGAGGGCCCCGTCGAGCTTGATATCGAAGGTATTTTGGTCGATTCGGAGCTTAAAGCACCTGCCAGGTTCAGTTTTCTCTATTTTCAGGAGATTGGGGCCGATATTGCTCTGCCGGAAGGCTTTGCACCTGAAAACCTCATTATTGAGGCCCGGCCGGACGGAAAAAAAGCCAAAACTGTGGAAGAGTCCTTCTTTTGGGAGCCAAAAGAAGAGTAGGCTTTTCCTCTGTTATGTGTAATTAGCAATGTCCGCTCGCGCGGCAGTTATTGAGGAGCAGGACATGTTTGGGTTTGGCGGAAAAAAACAGAAAACTTCAGGAAATCAGTCACTCATTGGTGACGGCGCGAAATTGCGCGGCGACCTAGCATTTGATGGCGATTGTTACATTGACGGGCTCATTGAGGGCAATGTCTCTGCAGGAAGTTCTGAGAAAGCCTATCTGAGTATCAGTCAGGCTGGTCGCGTAAAAGGCAACGTTAGCGTCCGCGTACTTGATCTGAGTGGCCGCATTGACGGGGATGTTTACGTGAGTGAGAAAGCCGTATTCGGTCCAAGCGCCAGAGTCACAGGCAATGTGCACTACAACTTGATTGAAATTGCGGCGGGTGCGGAAATTAATGGCCAGCTAATCCATGAAGAAGGGGCTAAAGCGCCTTCCTCTGCCGAGGCGAGCAATAGCAAAGATGCTTCATATATTAAGGGAGTTACGGCGGAATCTACCGGATAAGGGCACTTTTGATATCGTCAACTGTCTGCGATAGTGTAGAATGAATCCAATCTTATTTGTTGAACTTAGGTGTAGACCATGAGCGCAGAGCCAACCTTTTTTGAGCCTGACAAGGGCGATATTGTTTTTACCGATGCTGCGGCCCGCAAAGTCGGTGAACTCATTCAGGAAGAAGAAAACGCTAATTTGAAGCTTCGGGTTTTTATTTCCGGTGGCGGCTGTTCGGGTTTTCAGTACGGTTTTACCTTTGATGAAGACGTTCAGGAAGGCGATACGAGCGTTGTTAATAGCGACGTCACTCTTCTGGTTGACCCTATGAGCTTCCAGTATCTAGTGGGCGCCGAGATCGATTACAAAGATGATATTTCAGGTGCGCAATTTGTTATCCGCAATCCCAATGCAGAAACCACTTGTGGTTGTGGCTCGTCATTCTCGGTGTAATTATCCTGTTGTATAGATCCAGTCTATGACCCCGCTCGATACCGCAGAAGCTCCCGATCGGGATTCTGCGGATAGTTACTTCGCTGCCGTTGACCTAGGCTCAAACAGTTTCCATTTGATCGTTGCCCGTTATAGTCATGGGCAACTTCTTGTTGTGGACCGCCTGCGCGAGATGGTTCAGCTGCGTATGGGGCTCGATAAGAAGCGCCGATTAACGCAAGAAGTCCGGGAGCGAGCGCTCGAATGCCTATTGCGCTTTGGTGAGCGACTACGCGATATACCTGCCTCCCAACTCAGAGTTGTTGGCACGAATACACTTCGTGAATTGAAAGACAAGGGTGATTTTATTGCGGCGGCGGAAGACGCCCTGGGCCATTCCATCGATATTATTTCTGGTATTGAAGAGGCTCGTCTGGTTTATCTTGGCGCTCTCACGACTATGCCTCTTGAAGATGCTCGCTCGTTGGTTATCGATATTGGTGGCGGCAGCACTGAAGTTGTCGTCGGTCACGGCAGTAGACCGCTCGCTCTTGAAAGCCTTGAAATGGGCTGTGTCTCATTTAGCAAAAAATATTTTCCCGATGGTCGGATAAGTCGTTGGCGCTTCCGCCGTGCGCGGCTTGCCGCAAGGCTCGAATTACGGGCTATAGCCCGCCGCATGGCTCGCCACGAATGGTCTGATGCGATTGGTACGTCGGGAACCGCACGCGCCATTGCGGGCATTCTCCAGGAGTTAGATCCGTCCGCGCAGACAATCTCTCGTGATGGTATGAAAGAATTCATGGAGCATTGCATTAAGTCCGGGCATGTCGACGCTTTAGGTTTCGCGGCACTCTCGCCTGAGCGCGTCACAGTATTGCCGGGTGGCCTGGCTATCATGATCGAGGTTTTCAAGCAGTTTAGTATTGAAAATATGACGGTTGCGGAGGGTTCTCTGCGTGAGGGCATGCTCTATGATCTTATAGGCCGTTATTCCGATGAAGATGCAAGAAGCACATCAGTTCGTGCGATGTCAGCTCGCTATCACGTCGATGAATCCCAAGCCGAGCGTGTTGCCCAGACCGCACTGCATTTATACGATCAGGTTGTTGATCAGGCAGATTTTAGCGCTTATGACTATCGCAATTTACTGGAATGGGCCGCGCGTTTGCATGAAGTGGGCCTTGATATAGCGCATTCACGCTATCACCTCCACGGTTCCTACCTTTTGCAGCATTCGGATATGCCCGGCTTTACGCGACGTGAACAGCTTATTCTTGGCGTACTGGTTGGTCAGCACAGGCGCAAGATTCGTGAGGATCGAATTAAAGATCTACCCAAAGCTAATCGCAGCGCTGTGCTTTGGTTAGTAATCATTCTGCGGTTGGCCGTATTGCTTAACCGCAGCCGGAGCAGCGAACCCGTGCCGCCTGTTGTGCTCAAGTTGAAGGATGGCAAGCTGCTGTTTACTTATCCGCAAGGTTGGCTAAGGGCAAACCCGTTGTCACGTGCCGATCTGAGCGAAGAGCGCAGGCACCTAAAGCATTTTGTTGATTTGCGTGTTAAGGCCAGCAGCTAGCGTCGCACGATCTACAGGCCCGCCCGATCAGCCAGTTTTCCTAAGAAGTATTCCTGAGATGACAGGTCCGGCTGGCCTTCTTTCTGCACGTTGCGCGAGTAACTGCCATCCGGGTGTAACGACCAAGCCAGCACATTGTCATTAAGATAGATATCCAGGTCATCGATAAGTCGTTGTTTTAAGTCTTGCGCTTCAATGGGAAAAAGGACCTCTACCCGTCTGAACATGTTGCGATCCATCCAGTCTGCACTTGAGCAGTAGACATTTTCCTTGCCATGGTTCAGAAAGTAATAGACGCGTGAATGCTCTAGGAAGCGACCAATAATTGACCGTACCCTGATGTTCTCCGAAATGCCGGGCATGCCCGGGCGTAGACAGCAGATTCCTCTCACAATGAGATCGATTTGTACGCCGGCAATAGACGCTGAATACAGCGCCCTAATGATTTCCGGCTCTACCAGCGCGTTTAGTTTCGCAATAATTCTCGCAGGTTGGCCTTTTTTCACGGCCTTTGCTTCCCGGTTGATCATGCTGATCAGCTTTTTGTGCAACCTAAATGGCGCCTGAATCAGCTTCTTGAGAGGCGGTGTCTCCATCATGCTTGTGAGCTGCATGAAGACATTATGGACGTCGGATGTGAGCTCTGTTTCAGTGGTGAATAGCCCGTAATCAGTGTAAAACCTTGCGGTCTTATCGTGGTAGTTGCCCGTCGACAAATGCGCATACCGCATCAGCTTGCCTTGCTCACGGCGCACAATTAGTGCCATCTTGCAGTGTGTCTTAAAGCCGACAATGCCATACACAACATGGGCGCCAGCCTCTTGCAGTCGGTTGGCCAGCGCAATGTTTGCGGCTTCATCGAAGCGTGCGCGTAACTCAACCAACACGGTTACTTCTTTGTTAGCACGTGCCGCTACCAGCAGATGTTCAACAATGGGTGAGTCTGGACCGGTACGGTATAGAGTCAGCTTGATCGAAATGACTTGAGGGTCTTGAGAAGCGGATCTTATTAGTTCAAGCACTGGACTAAATGATTGATACGGGTGGTGTAATAGGATGTCGCGCTCGCGCATCGCCGAAAACATACCGCTGTTGCCAAGATCGACAATAGGTACGCCTGATTGGAACTGTCGGAACCTCAGATCATCCATTCCAGGTACGTCATAGATTGACATAAGCCGGTTCAGGTTGACCGGACCGTCCACGGGGAACATGTCATTGTTGGTCAGGTCGAACTCGGCAAGCAGATAAGACGTGAGTTCATCCGGGCAGTCATTAGCAATTTCGAGCCTCACGGCAGCCCCATAGCGTCTAGAGGCTAGTTTGCCTTCGAGAGCGGCCATCAGGTTATCCACTTCCTCGTCATCAACATATAGATCGCTGTTGCGAGTGACTCGAAACTGGTAGCAGCCGTTAATCTCCATACCCTTGAATAGTTCTGCAACGAAGCCATGAATGATTGAAGACAGAAAAACGTAATCTTGATCATTCGGGCCACTGATTTCTTTTGGTAACTTGATCAGTCTTGGCAAAAGTCTCGGCGCCTGAACGATAGCGCGCTTGCAGCGGCGCCCGAAGGCATGAATGCCTTCCAGCCCAACAATAAAGTTAAGGCTCTTGTTCAGAATCCGCGGAAACGGGCGCGCCGAATCGAGCGATATGGGACTTAGCGCGGGTTCTATTTCGCGATGAAAAAAGTCATACAGCCACTTACGCTGTGCTTCACTCCATGCATCCCTGCGAAGAAACCGAATTCCTGATTGTTCAAGCTCTGGCAAGATCTCCTGATTGAGTAATTCATATTGTCTAGCAATTATCTCGTGGGCCATGTCGCGCACTGAATCTAGAATCTGTTGTGGGCTTTTCAGTTCAGGCCCAAAGGTCACTAAACCGGCCTCTAGCCTTTGCTTCAATCCGCTGACCCTGATCTCAAAAAACTCGTCCAGATTGGTTGAAACAATACAGACGTACTTGAGCCTTTCCAGCAACGGTGTTGCTTTGTTCTCAGCCATTGCCAGCACTCTGGCATTGAATGTCAGAGCGCTAAGTTCGCGGTTGATGTAGTTCTCGGGTGCTTTTAAGTTAGGTGTAGTCACCTGTTAACCCAAGTTGAATATAGAGGCACTCTTCTTTTCCTTAAGCCGACTTACTCTAGGTGTATTTTATGACGAAATGGTTGCTGAACTCTATTGAGATTCTTCGATCGCCATCGACTTAACGGGTTCGCAAAGAACGCCCAATATGCCGGCCTCCCGGGCGCCTGTTACTGCGGGTATGTTGCCCGGTATGCCACGATCATTTGCCATCGCCAGCCATGCGAATGCCGCCGCTTCAACCCAGTCGGGATGAATTCCATGGGCTTCGCTACTGCTGATGGCTAAGTCTGGTAAAAGCGCATGCAGCCGATCCATAAGCAGCGAGTTGTGTACTCCGCCACCACACACAATTAACTGTGTTGACTCCGGCGCTTGATCTTGAAGTGCCTTTGCAACGCTTGATGCGGTTAGCTCGCAGAGCGTGGCTTGTACGTCCTGCGGAGCAATTTGATTGTTGATCCGGGAGAGGATGCGCTCAAGCCAGAGCAAGTTGAAATGTTCGCGACCTGTGCTCTTGGGCGGGGTTTTATTCAGCCAGGCATCTTGCTGCATGCTTTCAAGAAGGGCCGCATGTGCCGTTCCGCTGCGAGCCCAGTCACCGTTAATGTCATAGTTTTTGCCCTGATGCTTGTTGATCCAGCTATCCATCAGAGTATTGCCAGGCCCGGTGTCAAATCCGCTGGTTGATCCATCGGCCATGAGCAGCGTTAGATTGGCGATGCCACCAATATTGAGCACCGCCAGGCTGGCCTTCTCCCGAGCAAAAAAATGCCGATGGAAAGCCGGAACCAAAGGTGCCCCTTGGCCTCCCAGCTCGAGATCCCTCTGACGAAACTGATTAATTACCCGGATGCCAGTATGGTTGGCAATGTGTTGCCCATCGTCAAGTTGGACGCTAAGAGGCGGCGCGTGAAATACAGTTTGGCCATGGTTGCCGATGGCCAGAATGTTGTCAGTTGAGACCGTCACGTCTTGAGTGGTTGCAATATTTAAGAGATTCTTTATGGCATCAATGTAGGCTTCGGCCAATATCCGTCGGGCACTGTTGGCGATTTCAGGTGCTGGAACTTTATTCGCCGTAATCAGATCGGAAAGAGATTTGTGAAGACTTACCGGAAAACGCTGATGGTGATGTGCTATGAGCTTTGCTGAATGTGCAGTGAAATCCATGACTACTGCATCAATACCGTCGAGGCTTGTACCGGACATTATTCCTATGTAGAGCTCTCGTTGTCTGGCCATGATGTTTGGGCGCCGCCTGCTAGAGATTTTCGGATTCTTCGGTATTGCTTGCCAGCATTTGTCGCTGCGAGTCCAGCCGCAGCATTATCATAGCGGTGCTGCTTTGGAAGTCTGCTTTGAATGCGGGATCGATGGGTTTTGCTTGCGGCAGTTCAACAGTGCGGGGATTGCGATGCACACCATTTTTCCTGTATTCGTAATGCAGATGCGGCCCTGTGGCTAAACCGGACGAGCCAACATAACCAATAATCTGTCCCTGTTGCACGCGACTGCCTTCTTTGATATTGCGATTGAAGCTGTCCATATGGGCATACAACGTTGTGATGTTGCCACCGTGCGCCAGAATAATAACTTTGCCATAGCCGCCTTTGTTACCCCTGAATTCTACTTTGCCGTCACCTGCTGCTTTGATTGGTGTCCCTCGTGAAGCGGCATAGTCGACACCCTTATGTGCCCTTAAAGTATTGAGCACAGGATGACGGCGATTAGGATTAAAGTTTGAACTAATTCTTGAAAAAGCTAAGGGCGCGCGCAGAAATGCCTTGCGAACACTGCGGCCATCCGGCGTGTAATAGCTAGAGCGACCATCCGGACCTTCGTAGCGCAGAGCCCTGAAGCTCTCACCGCGGTTAACGAATTCTGCTGCCAGTATTTCACCTTCTGACACTTTCTTGCCATCACGCCACAGCTCTTCGTAGATGACAACGAACTCATCGCCATTGCGGATATCCAGAACAAAATCGATATCCCATGCAAACAGATCCGCCATATTCATGATGAGACGGTCTGAGATTCCTGCATTGGCGGCAGACAAGAATAGCGAGTCAGTAATGACTCCTGATGATTCGGCTTGCCGGTATTCGACATCGTTCTTGTAAATTTCACCAACAAAAGTGTTGCCTTGGCGCGTAATTGCAACGCTATCAATAATGCTCAGCTCGTGATGCAGGGCTTCAATATCGCCCTCTTTATGCCAGACCTCGAAGGTGTCTCCAGGACGCACTACGCGGAGCGTATCTTTCGCTGTGTCAAGTTTCATGATCTTGTGCAGATCTGAAATATTCAGCGCGTTGCGGCGGAAAATTCTGTCGAGCGTATCGCCCGAACGCACGGTAATAGAAAGGTAAGTGCCCTCGTCGATGGTGCTCCGCTCTATTTCTTTTGTCGCCGACTCGGTTATGGCTAATTCAAGAGGGTCTGCTTGTTGCGTTCGCGCGGGGACTAATTCAACCGTTACTCCTGGGATTAGACTGGTCTCGGTCGAGGTGATTCCACTTTGCTCGGTGCGCTCGTTGTTTAGGTTGAAACTAATTATTAAAAACGCCACTGGCAGGATCACGCCCGCCGCGAGCCAACGCAGGCGCCCGTTATCAAAGATAGAGCTTTGTTTTGCCTGAGCGCTTTTGTTCGGGCTCTTGTAGTCCCGCATACTAGGTTGTCTGGAGCTCATTCTGTCCCCCGTTCACTGCGCTTTGGCAGTATCTTCGCTGCAACAACATTCTGTTAAATACCGCAGGGCCCGTATTCCCTTTAACTCGGCGTATGTCAGATCAATGGTCTGACATAACAGATGAATGCGTATTATCGTTAATATTGCGGTCTGGCGTCAATTCAGAAATACAGAAATGTGATTTGATCGAACCTGACCTATATTTGCACCCGGGAAACGGTCGTGGTCGACCCTGACGGTGTAATTGGTTATTCTCACTTCCCGCCCAGAGGCTTTAATTTGTTGGCTTTCACGCTATTCGTTCAGGAAAAAACATGAAATCAGCGGCAGAGCAGTTGCCTGAAATCGCTCGCGGCACCGAAGAAATACTGGTTGCCGACGATTTACAGAAGAAGCTGGAAAAGGGCCAACCGCTCAAAATTAAGGCCGGTTTTGACCCTACAGCTCCGGATCTGCACCTTGGGCATACGGTGCTTATTAACAAACTTAGGGCCTTTCAGGAGTTGGGTCATGAGGTGATCTTTCTGATTGGTGACTTCACCGGCATGATCGGTGATCCCACGGGCAAGAATGCCACCCGGCCGCCTTTAACCCGGGCAGACGTCGAGAAAAATGCTGAAACCTATAAAGAACAGGTTTTTAAGATTCTTGATCCTCAGAAGACCCGTGTAGCCTTCAACTCCGAGTGGATGGGGAAGATGAGCGCCGCTGACCTTATAGCCCTGGCCAGCAAACAAACCGTGGCGAGGATGCTCGAGCGCGATGATTTCGGTAAGCGCTATCGGGGCAATCAGCCCATAGCCATTCATGAATTTTTGTACCCCATGGTTCAGGGCTATGATTCCGTAGCCCTTGAAGCCGATGTTGAGCTCGGCGGGACTGATCAGAAATTCAATCTGCTTATGGGGCGCCAACTGCAGCAGTCATGGGGCCAGAACCCACAAGTTGTCATAACCATGCCCCTGTTGGAGGGCTTAGATGGCATCAATAAGATGTCGAAGTCGTTGGGCAACTATATCGGTATTACTGATCCTCCGGACGAGATGTTCGGTAAGTTAATGTCCATCTCTGATGATCTAATGTGGCGCTATTTTGAATTGCTGAGTTTTCGCCCGCTGAGTGCTATCTCGCAGTTGCAGCAGAGTGTTGCGGAGGGTGCTAACCCGCGCGACGTCAAATTCGAGCTTGGCGCAGAGCTGGTGGCCCGGTTTCATGGCGATGTTGCGGCGCAAAACGCGCAGGCTTCATTTGTTAAGCGGTTTCAGGGGGGTGAAATCCCTGAAGACATCAAAGAAGTCACTCTTTCAGGTGGCGAATCCGGGCTCGGTATAGCGAACATTCTGCGTGCCGCCGGGCTGGTTAGCAGCAACTCTGAGGCTTTTCGGATGATCCAGCAGGGCGCAGTTAAGCTCGATGGCGAGAAAATCTCGGACCGCGAGCTTGTAATTGAGCCCGGAAGGGCGCATATTTTGCAGGTTGGCAAACGCAAATTTGCCCGTGTCACAGTTGCTTAGGTGGCACAGAAAAAATAAATCGAAAAATAGTTTGAAAAGGCGTTGACGGGTAATTTTCCCTATGTATAATGCGCCCTCGCTCGCGCTGAAGCCGCGAGTGTTTTGCTCTTTAACAACTAGAACAGATAATTTGTGTGGGAGCTCGCATCTTGGTTTAAACAACAACCGACGATGAGAGTGACCGAACAATTTCTTACTCAAAAATGAAAATGATTGACGTCAGAGAGAGTTCGGGATCTGGATTCAACAGCTCGAAAAATTGAACTGAAGAGTTTGATCCTGGCTCAGATTGAACGCTGGCGGCATGCTTTAGACATG